>Ga0222667_1000043_pt1 | contig 83062 bp, 75 predicted proteins | sample AntAcemetagen657_FD_179854 | JGI IMG/M metagenome (GOLD analysis project Ga0222667, IMG submission 179854) | Saline water microbial communities from Ace Lake, Antarctica - #657 | ecosystem: Environmental > Aquatic > Non-marine Saline and Alkaline > Saline | place: Antarctica: Ace Lake... | reverse complement strand
AATCAAGGGAAAGAACTCATCACTTCAGCTGTCTCTGGACTCCTCTTTATAATCCTCTCCATCGTCCTCCTTAACCTAATCGGCATTAAGATCCTCGCCATTCCCGGATTTTAAGGTAAAATCAATCACATGAGCATTTTAGACAAAATAGACAATCCCGCCACTAAAATAAGTAAAGACAGTAATATCTCCGATCTTCTCACTGGTGGTGGTTTCAATCTCATCGACTTCATATTCTTAATTGCCGGCCTAGTCTTCTTCTTTAATATCATCATTGCCGGTTGGGAATACCTTTTCTCTGGTGGTGATGTCCAAAAAGCGACATCTGCCGGTAATCGTATCTTAAACAGTTTTTTTGGCATCATCATCGTCGCCGCCAGCTTCCTTATAGTCCGCCTCATCTCTTCTATGATCGGCTTGGAGGATATTATTTAATCACCGCATATTAACCGCAGTTTTACCGCAACCATCAATAATATTGTAAAATCAGCTTTTGTTATTCATTTATTAATCAACAAAAAATGACACCGCCACTAAAACATGTCGCTATCATCATGGACGGAAACCGTCGTTGGGCCAAAAAGAAAAACCTAGAATCTAGCCAAGGCCATGCCCACGCAGCCAACCACGCTATTGAACCTTTAATTGAAGAGTGTCTTAAACAAAAAATACCTTACGTTACCTTCTGGGCTTTTTCTACCGAAAACTGGAAAAGAGACAAAAAAGAACTTTCTGAACTTTTTAGCATCTTCCGTTCTGGACTTATAAACATGGCTCAAAAATTCACCGATCAAGGAGTTCGTCTCAAAATTTTAGGTGACATCAACCGTTTCCCTCAAGACATCGCTCAAAAAACACTTGATCTTGTCAACAAAACTAAAGGCAACACCAACATTACTGCTTCTTTTGCCCTCAACTACGGCGGTCGAGACGAAATCCTTAGAACCGTTAAAAAAATTCTTAAAAAAGGTATTGATCCAAAAAAACTTGACGAAAAACTCTTCTCTTCTTTTCTTGACACTTCTGACATTCCCGATCCTGACTTAATCATCCGCACCGGCGGAGAACAAAGACTCTCTGGATATCTCCCTTGGCAATCAGTTTATGCCGAAATCTGCTTCACCGACACACTTTTCCCCGACTTCACTCCTGAAAAACTTCGCTTAGCTTTAAAAGATTTCTCCCAAAGAGACCGTCGTTTTGGTGGTGACTCCAAAAAGAAAAAATAAACTACCCTTCTTTCATATCGCAAATCTCCGTCGCAAAACCTATTGCTATTTCTTCATTTACCCCAAACTCCTCTTGCAAAAACTCAATCACCGCTTCCACTGCTTTCCCATTTTTTCCACTAATATCAACCTCTCTTCTCCTTCCTAAAAAACTTACCTCTCTACTTCCATTTCCATTACTCAAAACCCCCATCCTAGCCCCTCTTAAACTTTCTTCATGCATTCGATCTATCCTTGGCGCTCCAATTCTTTCTCCCATGTTTCTCAGCTTAACTTATTTTTCCTCGCAAACCCTCTCAACTTGTGTACAATCAGTCTCATAAGCTATAAAATATACTTACATGAAACTCTCTGAAATATATTCACCCGCGAAAGCTCTTGGTGGAGACAACACCACTCTTTCCACCATTCTCAATCCCTTAATCCAGAATGTCATCACCATCTCAGCCATAGCCGCCCTTATTGTTCTCATTTTTGCCGGCTTCGGTTACATCACTTCTGGTGGTGATGAAAAAAAGATTCAAGCGTCTGGCAGTATGATAAACTATGCCTTAATTGGCCTCGTTGTCATCGCCGCTGCTTGGTTAATTACTAAAATTATCGGCTCACTTTTTGGCTATGAATTTTTTTAAAACACTCATCTCCCCCATCTATGCCACCACTAACGACATCGTCGGTACTCTTACTGCTCCATCAGGCATCCCTTCCGAAGTAAGCTCAACCAACTCCCTTCTTCGTACCATCATTATTTTTCTCATCACTTTAGCCGGTCTCTACTCTTTCATTCAGTTCATTCTTGGTGGTTTTGGCATCATCTCTGCTGGAGGAGACTCTTCCAAAGTAGAAACAGCCCAAAAACAAATTACCAACGCCATTGTCGGCCTCGTTGTCATTGGAGCCAGCTTCCTCATCGCTGCCATTATTGGTCAGCTTATCTTTGGTCGCGCCGACTTCATCCTCAATCCTCAATTACAATCAGTCAACTAACATGAAATTAATTAAATCCATTTTTGCTGCAGACATTGATCTCGGAGATCCAATCTCAGGTGTAGGTAAATACCAACAAGCAAACAGTCTAACCAGCAACACCAGTTCTGTTCTCAACCAATACATCTCCACCATCATCACCTCTCTCTCTGTCATGGCCAGCCTTGCTTTCGCCATCTACTTTATCCTCGGTGGACTTAAATGGATTACCGCTGGAGACAAAGAAGCCACCATTAAAGAAGCCAAAGACCAGATGGTTCACTCCGCTCTTGGTCTCATCGTTGTTGTTGTCGCCTACTTCATCATTGGTCTCATTGGTGGTGTTCTCGGTATTAATATCCTCCAACCAGGAATAATGCTCGGTTTATAATCAAATCATGGAAAAAATTCAAAACAACTTCCTCTCTCCCTCAATTAAAAATCTTTCTGCCGGTGAAGGCTTAGCTTTCTACATCGGTCAACTCTGGAAAACACTCTCTGTTATTGGCGGCCTAGCCTTTATCATCTACTTCCTCCTTGGTGGTCTCAGTTGGCTCACAGCCGGTGGTGACAAAGCTAAAGTCGAGTCTGCTCAAAAACAAATCACCAACGCCGTCATTGGTCTCGCTATTATTCTTGTCTCTTACGCCATCATTCTCTTCATCGAAGTATCTCTCGATGTTAATATTTTGAAACCAGAATTCCCCAACGCCTTATGACCATCAAAAGTATCTTTCAACCAACCATAACTTGGGCAGCCTCCAACACCATCGACATCGATAAACAAGTCAAAGGCTACTTTGGCTACTCCAATCTTGGTAACTTCATCAGTAACATGATCAGCTTCGCTATCATCATCGCCTCCATTGCCTTTGCCGCTTTCTTAATCATGGGAGGTTTTCAGTACCTCACCTCCGGTGGTGACAAAACCAAAACCGAAGAAGCCAGAAGTCGTATCACCAACGCTCTTATTGGCCTAGTCATCGTCACCGCTTCCTGGGCTGTCTGGAAAATAGTTGTCTACTTCTTTGGTATTGACATTGATCTCGCTTAATTAAACTTGACATCACCCTTTTAAAACCACATAATAACCTCAACGACTTATAATTCAAGTCTAATAATTAATCAAAAAAATGAAAAAACAACTTAAACAAATTTTCGCCTCATTAGTTCCTGTTGCCTTTGCCGCTCCTAGTCTTGGAGTTCCTCAACCTGATCAAGCCAAAATCACTGATATTGGTCTTCTTGTTTCTTCTGGTATCAACGTCGTTATTATCATTGCTGGTATTCTAGTTTTTGCCCTCCTAGTTTGGGGTGGTATTCAATGGATGACCTCCGGTGGTGACAAAACCAAGACCGAAGAAGCCAGAAATCGTATTACTGCTGCTCTAGTCGGTCTAGCCATAGTAGCCTGCTCTTGGGCTCTTACCAAACTCATTGCCTACTTCTTCGGAGTCGGTGACGTCTTTGACGGTAACATTGATATTCCTAAACCTTACTAAGGTTATCTTTAAATGAACTTAAAAAAGAGCGGTTAATCTAGCCGCTTTTTTTGTATAATCAAAACCATGATAAACCTCATCCCTACCGCCTACGCCGCTACCACTAACTGGAAATCAGAATGTGTTCAGGGTGACGTCGCCACTCTTCAAGGTATTTTTTGTGTTCTAGAAAACATCATTCAACCCATCCCCGCTCTCGTTATTCTCGCCGCTTTCTTTATGATTATCTTCTCTGGTATTCGAATCATGACCGCCGGCAATGATCCTAAAGCTCTTACTGAAGCCTGGAAAACATTCGCCTGGGCTATCGTTGGTATCATCCTTCTCGCCGGAGCCTGGTTCATTATTATTGCCATTCAAAAATTCACCGGTGCTAACATCACCGAATTCTCTCCTACTCTCTAAGCTATAATTGTCTTGCATGAGACGCATTCTACTTTCTTTTCTAATCACTCTTTTTTTTGCTACTTCTCCTGTTTTAGCAGCTACCCAAGATTGTGAAATTGGAGAAACCCGCTATCGTCCTGGCAATCCAGAAGAAGACGACGACTGTGCTCAAACCTCCCCTCAAAAACCTCACACAAAAATAGACGACTATCCTCTCACCTGTATCCCTGCCTCCAGTATCAAATATACTCAAACCACCACCGACCCCAACACCATTCCTTCTCAAGTTATCGTTGATCTTACTGTTGACCTATCCCAGGCCCAACTAGGTGGATTTGGACCTAGCCAATCAGCCATTGACTTCAATACTCCAGATCAACTGGCTCAACAATATCTTTTTAACGCTCTCTTTGATAAACCTGTATCTGTAAAAGACATTACTCCTGACAGAGAATCTTTCCGCACCTACTGGCGTCTCCTCACTTCCTACCAACAAGCCACTGCTAAAGCCATCTACCTTGACCAAGCTAAACCCCATCTTGCTAATCAGATAATAAAAGTTCTTCCTCAATTTGCTGTTGACACAAATATCATCCCTATCACCAAAGTTATTATCGAACAAATAAAAAATCCAGAAATCACTCCGAATTCAGTCAAAGAAATCATCAAGGCTATCAATAATACTTTCACTCTCAAAATCGACTTCAGTGATGTTTGGACTGCCATCCAAAATGATGAAATATACCTCAATTCCCAATTGAATAACTCTCTAATTACCTACACTAACTCAAAAGGAGAAGAATCCACCATCTTTACTAAAGATCTAGCTAAAGAACTAGACAAACTTGGCGGCCTCTATCCTGGCTGTCTCCGTACCATTCCTGTTTGTAAAAACTACCAAAAAAGATATCTCAATCTTGATCCAAACACCAAAGCCGCATATGACTCCCTTCTACCTTTTAATTTTGACAACACTCAAGGTTACTTAGTCCTCGACAATAATGTTGTTGAAGAAAACATTCCTTTTCTCAAAGCCATCGATCAAGGTCTCAACGAAAGACATACTGGTCTCATGTACACCCTCTCCCCTTCTTGGATGCAACCAGATATTAAAGATCAACTAATTAAATTCAAATCAGGCAATCTTTCTACCAAAAAAATCACAGACTACATTAACAATCTTGAAGATAATAAAGCTAATAAATATCTCTGTTCTTCCACCCCTTCAGAACTCCTTGGCTATTTCGACGCTCCTAAAACATACCCCAACTCTTCTACCCTCAACCAATCTATCACTTTTGACAACCTTGAACAAACCAGCAAAAAACAAATCGACACTGAACAATACTGTCAAGGTGAAGGTCAATATGGTTACTACTGCTCTACCTACACCACCCAATCAACATGTCAATCATCTAGTTTAGACTGCACCTGGGTTAGTAAACCAATCTATGAATACACCTACACCGCCAAAGGTAAAGGTGACCCCATCATCGTCCTCAACTCTCCTTTAGTCACCAACATCACTAACTCCATCGTCTCTGGAGCCACTTCTCTCTGGAACATGCTCCTTCCTAGTTACGCTCAAAAACCAGACAAAAAACTCATCGATGCTCCCACCTCAGACTTTACCGCTTCTAGTTCTCAACCCAACAGTTCTGTCTCTGTCACCACCAGCGACGGCTCCAACACCATGCCTATTTACAGAGAATCCAACCTTGCCCAAGACGCTCTCTGTCTTCTTCAAAACAAATGGCTAATTCCTGCCGGCCTTCAAAGAAGTTCTGTTTGTTCTGAAGATCCCACCAATGAAATGACTTCTTCTTGTCAAGAATTTGACGGCAAAAATACCTCTCCTTTCCCTGTCTCTGCCAACGTCTATAGCAACCCTGTCCAGTTTAGTTCTGAAGCCAAACAACTATTCCAACAAGCCGCCAGTTGTTTCAAAGTCTCTCCTAAAATAATCGCCGCCATCTCCACCGTCGAAGTCGGCAGTCTTTATGCCAACTCTTTCGACCGTCAAACCGAAGCCTACTGCGCCCCTTCCGGTGACGGTTGTGGTTCCTGGGGACCTTTCCAATTCCTCCACAATAAAAATGGAACTATCAACGAAACCGTCAAGCAAAGAAACCTTCGTGACCCTATCCACCCCTTCTGTTTTGATATAAATAAATGTCAGCGTCCTGAAGCAGAAGAATACGATGTCTGGGCCCCTTATGGTGATGCCTACAACGAATGTAACAACTCAACCGAAGACACCAATATTTGTAGTCTGGTTGACTCTGCCTATGCTGTCGCTAAAAAAATTACCCTCAACATCAGCAATAAAGATCCTTACAGTGACGCCACCATGAAAGCAGCCATCTTCAACTACAACAGCGGTGCTTGTGGAGAAAATAGCAACTATACTCGTCTAGGTAACATGAACTACTGTGATTACGGAGTCTGGTTTAATCAAAACTACGACAATAACTTAAACTACATTGGTAATTAATGAATGTATAATAACCTCATGCGCCGCCCTACTCTTATCATCTCTATTCTCCTTTTCTCCTTCTCACTAATATCCCCAACCCAAACATCTGCCACTAACACAGACAATGATTTACTAAAAATCTACCAAGACCGTCGTTCTGGTGATCAAATGAACTTAGAAACTTGGTATGGTGGTAAATATGGTGGCAGCGCAGAAGAAAGTATCGGTTTTGGCGACATTATCCTTCTTGATATCATGGAAAAAGTAGGCGGTAGTTCTAATGAAAATGCCCAGGAACTAGAAAAAGTACTTAATGAAATGATGAGCTCAAAAACATCCAAAAACGAACCATACACTCTCTCTAATCTACAAAACTATTCTCAAGGAGGAGCTATTAACGGTGCTGCAAAAATAATCACCTCTCTTTATCAAACCACCCCCGCTTCTTCCACTGAATACCTAGCCTATGTTCAAAATAATCTTCACGACAAAAAAATAGTCCAAACCGCTTACGCTGATAACGGTTATGGTTTTACCTCTTTACAACCAATTCTCTCTGTCTGGAAAGCTTTTAGAAATGTAGCTTACTTCTTCTTTGTTCTTGGCTTTATCCTTTATGGTTTTATGATCATGTTTCGCATCAAAATCAATCCTCAAACTGCTATCACCATTCAACTTGCCCTTCCTAAACTAATCATTACTCTTCTACTCATCACTTTTTCCTACGCCATTGCTGGTTTCATGATCGACATCTTCTATCTCATCTGGGGAATAATAACCAACCTTCTTATCAGCCAAGGTTTAGCTCCAAAATGGAGTAACTTTGTCTCTGGTTATAGTCACGGTTGGGCAATCCCAATGATGGGAGGAATGATTGCCAGCATTAAATTTTTTATTGTTGATCTTTGGTCCATCATTCTCCCCATACCTCAAATTTTCTCACTTGCCGCCACAGTACTCATAACTCTTTTACTTAGCCCCTTATATTTACTACTTGGATTAATCTTATTAATCGCTATTTTCTTCACCTTTTTAAAAGTTGTTTGGATGCTTATTAAATCCTATGTCAACATTATTCTAAACATTATTTTTTCTCCCATTATCCTTCTTGGCAATATTATCCCCGGATCAAAATCTTTCGGAAACTGGATCAAAAACATTTTTGCCGAACTTTCAGTTTTTATCTCTGTCATGACCATGTATCTTCTCGCCTTCGATTTTATGTGGCAACGGGAAAAAATATTCGACGGCCAATCTGGTGCCATGTGGGTACCACCTCCTTTACTAGGTCAGTCAGTCTCTGACTTAGGTGTAGGACCCAACTCTGCTTCCGCCCTCACTCTTCTTGGACTCGGAATGATACTTATGACTCCTAAAATCGCCGAAATAATTAAAAACGCCCTCCAAATCAAAGACCTTGGCTATGGTTCTGCTATAGGTGAAGCTTTCTTTGCTCCTACCATTTCCAAAGGCATTCAAGGTTATGCAAGTAAAGCAGTTGAAAAAAATGCAATTAAGCCTGCCCAAGAAAAAATAGTAGACACCTTCAAATCACGCAAAAACAGATTAACTAATAAAGAAGTTAATGAAAGATTGAAAGAAGATGTGTCAAAAGGACAAAACGAATAAAAACAACCTAACTAAATCTTTTAAATAGGGGGGTAAAAGTATCAAATTCTATTTCCTCATCCTCACCTTTTTTTATCAAAAAACCAACATCTTTAGCCCCTCTAATTATCTGCTTCATACTTCCTCTATCAACAGTGCCCATACTCCAAGGACCCGTTCCTCTTTGGTCTTTTTTCCACTTTCTCATCTGATCCCACATCCAGTCTTCTTGAAGACGATATCTTACTTCTTTTGAATAACCCTTCTCCACTGCCTTCTCAAACCAGTCAATATACTCTCTTAGTTTATCCTGACTTAAAATCTTTCCTCCTTCGTGTTCAGCTTTCATTAAATCAAATAGTTTGGCTGCCTTAAAAAAACCAGAAGTTTGTGCTCCTGTTCCCCCAAAACCAATACCTACATAATCAACCTTATCAAAACCTCCATCCAACCAAAACTGCATTAATCTAATTTCTTTTTCTCTTCCCACCACCACACCTCCTTTTTTATTTACCTTATTTTTTCCTGTTATCATCTCTAAAAAGGACAACTCCATTGCTCCCCATTTTTCCAAATCATTTTTAAACTCTTCACTTAAACTACTAGCCCTCTCTAACTCTAAAAGGGGATAGTAAAGCCTCCTTGAAGCACAGCCCCACTCATTTCCACCATTTATTCTTGCCCCAAAAGCTCCAGCTAAATCAGTTGCATAGATCAAACTCAAGGCCACGTTTTCTGCAAACACACTTCCACTTTTCTTGACTACCATCTCTCTAATTCTCTTCACATCTTTTGACGTCAAAACTTCACCTTTTTTATGATCAAGTTTTTCATCTTCCTTGTCTGGAACACCTAAAGTCCAAGGGTTACGATATATTTCTCCATCTACCATTATCTCCCATGAATAAGGGTCTTTAGGTTTCTCTGAATACCTCAAGTCAACTGTCGTTCCCATTCTCAAATACAAAGCAAATGCACTCGATATCTGACCTGAACTACTTAGTTTCTTAAAATTATCAAAATCATCCGCTCCCAAATCGTACCACTTATATCCATCAGGTCTTTCCCCTTTTCTTAGGTCTAACAAAGCTCCAAAATTCTTCCGTTTATCAAAAGTCGCCACTCCATTACAGTGTAACTTCCACATACTTCTAGTCACTTTCTCCAAATCATTACTCAACTCTGAGTAACCATCCTCCATCAACTTCAAACCATCAAATTTCTGCCCCGATTCTTTTATAATAATCTCAAAATTACTCTTAAATTCTTCATAAGAATACTGTTTCCCCCCTAAAGTGATATCTGTATAAGCTTTTTCCAAACGTTTTTCATACCATTTCTTCCAACTCTCTTCATCTTTAACTCTTTCTTTTCTTAAAGCTTCAGTCACCAACCCTTTTCCCTCTCTTCTGTCCATTCTTTCCAAAATTTTTGTTGCTTTTTCTACCGTTCCTGATCCTTTCAAGACCACCTCCGCTTCTTCTTTTCTCTCCCTCACATCACCCATTGCCCAAGCAACAATATTCCCAATAATTATAAAGTCTTCTTCATCATCAACATCTAAACCCAAATCATCCACTAAAATCATCACATCTTCTGCAATAGAATCTCTCCCTTTTCTCAACATCTCAACTTCCTCTTCTTTAGATAACTGTCTTAACTCCAAAACCCTTGGAGATAAACGTTTTCTAGTCACACAGAAACTTGAATTCTCTCCACCAAATAACTCCTCAAAAAGAATCCCTTGCCTCATTAAGAGAAGCCCTTCCTTATCATCAATGTTTTGACCCAAAGACTCCGATAAATCTACACCTTCTCCTTGTATCTTTTCTATATCATCTCCTTCTCTATAACTTGCCAATCCTTTAAATTTAGAAAGACCCACCTTCTTATCATTCTCAACCACTTCCCCTTCTTGATGATTCTTTTTCTCAGGACTCATATTTTCTTCTCTCATTTAACAACCGACTCTATAACGCCTCCAATTTTATCACCCTCTCTTAAAAACATCCACAAATCTCTCATTCTTCGCTATACTTAGGCTACCTACTCCTATGGCCATTGAACAACACCCACTACCTCAAGATGTTACCGGATACCGTTTCCGTCTTATCGGTGACATGACCCTAAAACAATTCCTCTATATTGCAGTCGCTGTTCTAATTACCATTCTCGTCCACAATCTTCCTCTACCCTTCTTCTTCCGCTACCCTCTAGAGTTAGTCCTTCTTTTACTCGGTATCGGCCTCGCTTTTGTTCCTATTGAAGGTCGTCCTCTTGATAAATGGATCACCGCCTTCATCAAGTCCATCTACTCTCCCACCCAATACATCTGGAAAAAACAAAAGATTGATCCTACTCCTGCCCCCACCAAAGCCCCCATCAAATCTAAACCAACCATTTCTTCTCCTGCCAAAACAAAAACAACACCTTCTTCATTCTCTCCCCCAACTAAAACTTCCTCTAAATCTGTCATTACGCCTTCTCCCATTCCTAAACCTAAAAAAACGTCTTTCAAACCTAAACCAAACCCTATTACCTCCTCTCCTCCTGTATCCGTTTCTTCTACTACTTCCAAACTTCCTCCTCGTCCTCAAACTAAACCTGTTCACTCTGTCTCTACACCTACTCCCCAACCTAAAAAAACCTCTTCTACTTCTCAAACTCCCACCACCAACCTTCCTATCCCCTTCACTCCCACCACTCCCAACACCCTTGTTGGTCTTACCCTTACTCCAGACACCCATATTCTAGATACTGCCCTCATTGAAATAATTCACAATGGCCTCACCGTCAGAGCTACTAAATCCAACAAACTCGGCCAATTCCTCTTTGCCAAACCTTTAGAAGATGGTCTCTATCAAATAAAGACTGAGAAACCCGATTTTAAATTCAACATTTACTCTCTCAAACTTGACGGAAACATCGTCAAACCTCTTAAAATTCAAGCCCAATCATGAGCCAATCAATCAAAGCCTCTACCCAAGAACACTTAGACGTCTACACCATCAAGGATCACTTGGTGTATCTTAAAGATGGCTCAGTTGCCCTCGTTCTTAAAACCACCGCCATCAACTTCAATCTTCTCTCTGAAGAAGAACAAGACGCCACCATCTACTCCTACGCTGCTCTCCTCAACTCTCTCTCTTTTCCCATCCAAATCCTCATTCGTTCTCAAAGAAAAAACATCACCGACTACCTCGACCGTCTCGATCAAAGAATTCAAGCTACCTCTTCTCAAAAAATCAAAGAATCAATCATCAACTACCGTCAATTTGTTAAAAGCCTCGTCAAAGAAAATCAAGTCCTTGAAAAGAAATTCTACATCGTCATTCCTTTTAGTACTCTTGAACTTGGCCTCACCGCTAAAAGCTTTAATCCTTTTGCAAAAAATCCCCAGAAACCTCCTTTTGATCTCGACCATATTACCGAAAAAGCTTCTCTCCCCCTCTATCCTCGCCGTGACCACCTCATCCGTCAATTTGCTCGCCTCGGTCTTTCTGTTAAACAACTCACCACCACCGAACTAACCAATCTCTTTCATCATGCTTACAATCCTAACTCAGAAAACAATCTCATTTCTTCTATCAATCCTCAACAACAAACTCAAAACCTTACTACCACCAAGACTGTTTTAAAAAACCAACAAAAATGAAACTACCTTTTACTAAAACACCAGCCCCACCCAAACAAACTCCTCCTCCTAATATCCCTCGTTCTGGTGCCGCCCCCCCTCAACCTCCTCAACCCGTCAATATTGATCTTAAATCAGCCAAGAATCCTTCCTCCTCAACCCAACAACCTTCTGCCATTCAAAACATCATCGCCCCTCCTCACATAGAAGTAGACTTCAGCCACATCAAAATTGAAGATCGATATTTCCGCACCCTCTTCATCGTTGGCTATCCCCGCTACGTCTCAGCTAACTGGCTCTCCCCTCTCATTAACTTTGACCACTCTCTCGACGTCTCTATGTACATCTTCCCTTCTGACTCCAAAGACACTCTTGATAATCTTCGTCGTCGTATTGCCGAAATGGAAGCTGAAATTAACTCCGACATTCAAAGAGGTCGTATCCCCCAAGCTCGTACTCAAGCCGCCCTGGACGACGCCAAGTCTCTTCAAGAAAGACTTGTTAAAGGCGCCGAAAGATTTTTCCAATTTTCTCTTTACGTCACCATCTCCGCCGACTCTGTTAAACAACTAAACACCATCACTCAACAAGTTCAATCGACCCTCGCCTCACTTCTCATTATCTCCAAAACCGCTTCTCTTTCCATGGAGGACGCTTTTAAAACTACTCTTCCTTACTGCAAAGATCGTCTCATGATCACTCGTAACATGGACACCACTGCTCTCTCCACCACCTTTCCTTTCACTTCTTCTGAACTCTCTGACAACCAAGGTATTCTCTACGGTATCAACGCCCACAATGACTCTCTAGTTCTCTTCGATCGTTTCTCCCAAGAAAACGCCAACATGCTAGTTCTGGCCACCTCTGGTTCTGGTAAATCATACTCAGTCAAACTGGAAATCATGCGTTCTCTCATGTTTGACACCCAATCAATCGTCATCGATCCTGAAAACGAATACGAAATGCTCACCAAAGCCGTTGGTGGCAACCACATCTCTTTCTCCAAAACATCTTCCAACCGTATTAATCCTTTCCAAATCGCCAAATCTCAAGACTCCAATGAAGACGAGCTCAGTTACAAATTCCTCTTTCTTCACTCTCTCCTCAAAATCATGCTAGGCAAGATGACTCCTACTGAAGACGCTATCCTCAACCGCGCCCTCTCTCTCACCTATCGTCAAAAGGGTATCACCGACGATCCTTCTACTCACACTATTGAACCTCCTCGCATGGAAGATCTATACAAAACCCTCATTGGTATGGAAGACGAGACTTCTAAAAACCTTTCTGCCCGTCTTGAAAGATACGTCATGGGTTCTCTTAAAGGTATCTTTGACCAACAATCCAATATTAATATTAATGCTCCTGTTACCGTCTTTACTCTCCGAGAACTGGGTGATGAAATCCGCCCTATCGTCATGTTCATCATCCTCGACTACATCTGGACTCAGATCAGAAAAGATCTTAAAAAAAGACTCCTCATCGTTGACGAGGCTTGGTATCTCATGCGTTACGAAGACTCTGCCAAAATCCTTCAAAGTTTTGTTAAACGTGCCCGTAAATACTATCTCGGCGTTACCGTCATCTCTCAAAACGTCGACGATTTTCTTAACTCCCCTTACGGTAAAGCCATTATCACCAACTCTGCTATTAAAATGCTCTTCAAACAATCACCCGCCGCCATCAATCAGATCGCCGAAACTTTCTATCTCTCCCAAGGAGAAAAACACCTCCTTCTCTCTGCTGGCATTGGTGAAGGTATATTCTTTGCCGGTCAAAACCACGTCGCTCTCAAAGTCGTCTCTTCTCCAGACGAACACGCCCTTGCCACTACCAAACCCTCAGAAATTCTTGATCGCCAACAACAAGAAGAATAGCCCTCTTTTTCTCTACTCCTGCTAAACTATACCCATGGCTTCATCTTCACAATCAGCCTCCATTCTCCATCGTCTTCAGAACATTCTTGAATCTCAGGTCACTTGGTCAGAACTAACCTCAGAACAACAAGATCTTTTTAGCAACCTCAACTTCAATCTTAAGCTCAACACCGACTCCCCTCAACACACCTACCAACTTCTTCAAGTTTCCCCCGACCTCCTCTCTCTTCTTCAAGACATCATCATTACTCCACCCCCCAACACACCCACCACCGTTCCCCTAGCCATCATCACCGCTAACCTTCTCGATGAATCAACACCTTCTTCCTCACTCAAAACAAAACCTAAAACCACAGCCGACTGGGTTAAAATGGCCATCAAAAACAAAAAATACCTCGAACAAGAAACTTCCCGTCTTTCTCCTCAAATAGAAGAACAACTTCAACAAGCCATCACTCATGCCACCCCCAAACAAAACCAACCACTACCTCAAACCCAAAAAACTTTTCAAACTCTTACCTCCACCATCAACACCTCTCTCGACACCAACCTTTCCTCTCCTCAAATAAACCAAGCCTCTCACTTAGCTCAAAACATCGTCATCTCTTCCTCTCTCCAAGACAACATCATCTCTCCCTTAATCGCCATCACCACCGCCATTGACATAATTAAAAACCCTCAAAAAACAGACTCTACTAAAATCACCCGTCAAGTTAACCGTCTCAACAGATCTCTTCAACAAACACCCTCTCTCCTCGACCAAATCGACTCATCTAAAAAAGAAATTACCCGTTTTGTTCACACAGTCTCTACTCAAAAAGAAACTCTTGATATTGTTAACAATCTCCACACCAAAATAACCTCCTCAGAAATTAATGAAGTAAAAAAACTCTACCACCAAACTGTTCCCCGCCAACAGCAAAAAGACCTTGCTCCTTTCACTTCTCAGAAAGGTGAAGAAATCGCTTCTGCCACTGAAGTTTTTGACCCTAACACCGCCACCACCATTCGTGCTCATAACCAAGGCCTTACCTCTCAAGACATCGACCTTATCATCGAACAACCAACCTCCCGCATTACTCCCTCCCAACACCAAACCCTTCTCCTTGTTAAATCTCAACTTGTTAACCTAGAACAATCTTCTCCTTCTCCCGACATCCAATTCACTCCTCCATCTAAAATCACCAACTTCATCTCCCGCTCCCCTCTCGGTAAACTCATCAACCGTCTTCCTTCCAATCGTTTCACCAAAACACTTAACGTTGTTCTTCATCCCCAGTCTGCCATCAAAAGCTACATTGGTCACCGTATTGGTAAACGTCTTGCCGTTTCTTTCTACAAAAAATTTGCCAAACATGTTACTAACAAGTCTGCTCGTTTTGTCGCCAAATCAATCCTCCGTCAAGGACTTAAGGGTGGACTTCAAACCTCTGCCAAACTCCTAGCCAAAAAGACCATCACCTGGTTAGCCACCAAAGGCATCACTCTTGGAGCTGAAGCCGCCATTGGTAGTACCGGCGTAGGTCTTGTTGTTGTTGCCGTAATTGAAGTAGGAAAACTAGCCATCAAAGTTGCAAAAAAGGGTTTTGAAACTGTTCAGTCAGCCGCCGTCTCCATCTGGGGAGAAAAAATAAAACTCAGAGACATGATTGCTGCCCCCACTATATTCTTTGCCACCGCGGCTGCTGGTTTTACTGCCGCCATTGCTGCCACTGCCACCGCCATGGCTGCAGCTGCCACTTCTGCTGGCACCACCATTGGTATCTCTGCTGCCATCGCCGGACTCCTCTATCTCACTGCCTTCACCGCTGCTCCATTAATATCCACCATTGCTCAACTTGAAGGTTCCTCCCCTCTATACTCTGGCGTTATTGGTGACTACGAAGGCTCCATCATTGACGGATGTCACCCCATCTGGCCCACCAAAGGTGGTCGTGTTACTCAAGGACCCCTTGGCACTTACTCTCATACATATGCCGAAGCTGTAGACATCGGTGTTGGAGTTGGTACTCCAGTTTATAGTGTCAGTAGTGGTATTGTTTCTTTCGCCGGCTGGGGTGAAAGTTATGGCAACATGATAGACATATCTTCTTCTATTAATGGAAAAAACTACTCTGTCCGTTATGCCCACCTTTCCGCCATGAAATATCACACTGGACAAAAAGTAAACGTCGGAGACGGAATTGCCCTCTCCGGAGCCACCAGTAGTGTTGTTGCTTTTCGCCAACCCCACCTTCATTTTGAATATCTTGGCCTGAAATACGGAGAATGTCCCGCCGCAGGAATACAAATACCTTACGGTTGTAGTGGCACTAATGAAGATGAACCTAATAGATGTGAAGTTAATGGTAATCTTATTTATGGCCCTTAAACTAAAGGAACTAACCAGTAATAAAAAATTCTTCTTCGGAATACTTTTTCTCCTAGTTATTCTCATTACCTACATCATTCTCCAACTCAAATCTTCTTCTATTCCAACCACCCCACCTCTTTCTATTTCTCCTCCTTCTCCTCCCACCCCCAATCCTCAACTAGTTATTTCCCAACAAAAACTAAACTTCACCTGGGAAACTTCTTTACCATCAGACACTCCTACTCACTTACCTTTCTACACCATCACCCAACCTCTTCTTAACACTACCACCATCCCTTCCTTCTCTAACTACTTCAACTTCTTCCCCCAACACCAAATTAACACTGAAACCACAGACTCTCTCTGGGTCAACAACAACCTTTCCCTTTTTATCTCCCCCTCCCAACAACTTCTTACCTACAACAATGCCAATCCAGAACCTAATCTTCCTTCTCCAAACCAACAAACGCTCATCTCTCAATCCAATAAAATCATCTCTCAAATATTTCCCAACTCCAACTTCAAAATCAATCCTCTAAATACCACCGAAATATCAGATTTATTTTCCATCCTCAACTACTCACAAACCATTAACGACTACTTCATCGTCACTCCCACCACTTCTAATTCTATTCTCACCCTCATCCTCAACAACCAACTCCAAATCCAGTACCTGGAAATTCTTGGTGGCTATCAACAAACCACCACCTCAGAGAACTTCTCCATCATCAACACCCAATCACAACTAGAAACCATTACCCCTTCCACCGCCATTCGTCTCCACACCAGTGACTACATCAGCCAAGAATCATCCATTGACCAATCTTCCATCATCAACTTTACCGTCAAAGAAATCTCCCTCATCTACTACCAACCCGAGTCTTCCCTTACCCTTCATCCTTCATTCCTTCTTCAAGGAAATCTTAAAACCAGCACAACTAATCTAGAAAACGCCAGATTCATTGTTCCCGCTCAAACCAACTAATCCTGCATTCGAATCGGCATCACTACCTGTACAAAACTCTCACCTTCTACTTTAAACACTCCTGGCTTTAAACCTTCCACCAACTCCAGTATCACCTCATCACTACTCATTACCCCTAAATAATCAACGATATATCTAGCATTAAACGCAATTACCATTCCTTCTCCTTCAACCTTCCCTTCCAACTTTGTCTGACTTCCACCAGTCTGTCCACTTTCCGCTTCTACCACCATCCCATCTTTCTCAACTTTAAACTTCACAATATTTGATCCTTCTCTGGCAAACAAACTAGCTCTTTTAACCGCCTCTAATAGCTCCTCCCGCCTTATCACCACCTTAGTCTTACATTCACCTGGCATGATCTGCTCATAGGCCGGAAAATTGCCTGCAATCAGTCGACTCACCATCTCTACATCTTCTACTCTAAACATCACCTGCTGATTATCTTCATCAAAACCCACCTCAACCTTCTTCACCCCTTCTTCATCCACTACCCGAGCCAACTCTTGCAAAGCTCTCGCTGGTAAAATCAACTTCTTTTTCTTCTTCACCTCTCCTCCTACTTCCTTTATCTCATCCATTCCCAAACGATATCCATCAGTAGCAATTAACTTTACTTCCTTATCTTCAAAACTCCATAACACTCCTGACAACACCGGTCGCGTATCATCTCTTGCCGCCGACACAGTCACCCTATTTACACACTCCTTCAAACTACTAGCCGGCAAAGACAACTCCAGCTTCTTCACTTTTGGCAAACTAGGAAACTCATCTGCTCCCTGTCCCACAATCTCCGCCTTCACCCCACCACTCTCAATTCTCAGTATCTGTTTCTCTTCCACCAAATCAACCGGCCCCATCTCCAAACCACTTACCAAGTCCAAAAACAATCTTGCGGGCACTACCATTTCTCCCTCTTCACTCACTTTAGCTCCCAACACTATCCTAAAACTAATCTCCAAATCAGTCGCCATTATCACCAAGTTTCCTTTTTCAGCCTTCAACAACACTCCGGACAACACCGGCAACTGTGATCTTGTCGAAACCGCCTTAATCGCTATTCCTAATCCTTTTCTTAAATTTTCAGCTAAAACAGTTACTTTCATTTTTCTTTATTTATTAGTAATTTCTTTATTATTATTTTCATCGTTTTTAATTTATTTTTATCCGCTCTTTTCTCTAATATATTATTTATATATAAATGTTGTAGTAATTATAGTTGATGTAGATATGTTTATACCCGGCACAAATCGTGCCTAGTAAAATTGTGTCTTTCTCATTTTTAACTGTCCTCATCGTCCTTTTTAACATTTTTTTATTCTTTTATATTTAATTATTTTATCTTTTTTGTGTTTTTACTTCTTTTTTTGTGGATTAGTTTCTTAATAACTTTTCCATTTTGTGTATTACTTCTTTCTTCTTTACACAATTCTTTACTTTATACACTTTTTTTCCACCATATCTTTTAACTCTGTGAATAAAGACTGTGTTTTAGGTTCATTACCTTGTTTCTTACATCCTTGTCATTCTCTACTTCACCTTTAATTTTTTCTACCCCGTGCATTACCGTTGTATGATCTCTTCCTCCCATCAACTCTCCCACTTTAGCTAATTGTAGACCCAATTCTTCTCTTAACAAGTACATCGCCACATGTCTGGCTGCTACCAAGTCAGCTTTTCTTGATTTTCCTGTCAAATCCTTATTTCTATAATCAAAGTACTTTGCTACCACACTAATTACCTTAATTGGTCTTGGAGGTTTTTGTCTCTCTACTTCCTGATCAACCTTCATTGTTTTTCTAACCAGATCTTCACTAATCACTCCCCCATTCAAGCTAGCCGCATTAACCAACCTAATAAACATTCCTTCTAGTTCTCTAGAGTTAGTCTTCATGTTACTAGCAATTAAATCAATCACTCTGTCACTTACCTCTATTTTTAATTCCCCCGCTTTTTGTCTCAAGATCGCCACTCTCATCTCATAATCAGGCAAACTAATGTCCACCGTTAACCCTCCCAAGAAACGACTTACCAATCTCTCCTCCAGCTGTCCAATCTCTTGTGGTTTCTTATCAGACGTCAAGATTATCTGCACCCCTTTCATATACAACTCATTAAAGGTGTGAAAGAACTCCTCTTGAGTCGACTCCTTTTTAGAAAAGAACTGTACATCATCTACAAGCAAGGCCCCCACTTGTCTGTACTTCTTTTTAAAACCATCTACTGTTTTCATTCTTAACGAGTTAATCAAGTCATTGGCAAACTGTTCACTAGTTACATAAACAACTTTATTTACTCCTTGTGATAAACCATGTCCTATTGCTTGCATCAAGTGTGTTTTGCCTGTTCCTACCCCTCCCCAGATAAACAAAGGATTATGTCTTGTTCCTGGGTTTTCTACTACTGCTTTAGCCGCTGCAAAAGCTAAATTGTTTGAAGAACCTACTACATAAGTGTCAAAAGTAAATCGAGGATTTAAACCTTCTGCACTTCCTCTACTCTCTGGTTGAGAAAACAAACCTTCTTTACTTTCCATTACTCTCTCTTCTTCATTCTCTTTTTCTACCTTCTCTTCTTTTACTTCTCTTCTCTCTACTACTAAAGCCAACTCACATTTTTTCTCTGTTATTTTTTCAATTATCTTTTTTATCTGACCATAATATCTTTCGTCAATGGTTTTTAAGTGAAATCCAGACGAGGTTGCCATCTCTACAATTATTCTCTTACCATCTATCTTTGAAAGTGATTTAATAAAACAAGGTTTAATCCAGCTGTTATAGCTAGCTTCAGACATGCTTACTTGAAGCTCACCACTTACACTCTTCCATAAACCTTCAATTTGGTTTTCCATACACTATCCACTTAATTATCTGGGCAGGATATGCCTATTTTTACAAGTTTTCCACAATCTTCACAACCCCCAAATAACCCCAACAGAATTAACGTTTAGTCCGCTGATCTTTCCTGAACATTATTTCATTGAACAATTGATTCTTTATCTCTTCCTTTTCAAAAACACTAAAACAAGGTAAAATCTAACCATTAACAAACTTAAACAATCTTATTCATGTCCACCAAAAGAACTTACCAACCAAAAAAAGGTAAAAGAAAAAGAAAGCACGGTTTCCTTAAACGCATGTCTTCTCGTCTAGGTCGTCGAACCCTTAAGCGTCGTCGCAAAAAAGGTAGATCCAGACTTGCAGTCTAATTATGGCTCTTCCTCGTCGGAATCGTCTCAATCTCAGATTTAATCGTCTCACTCTTAATAAAGAAGGAGTTACTCACCGTACCCCCCTTTTTACTTTTATTGTCTCTCCTAACTCTACTTCTTATTCTCGCTATGCAGTCATCCTCTCCCGCAAGTTCTCTCCCCTGGCCGTCAACCGTAATCGCATTAAAAGAATAATCACCAACACTCTTCGTCTTAATATAGACAAGCTTCCTTCTTCACAAGACACTCTCATTATTCCTCAAAAAAAGATTCTCGCTCTTTCCCCAGACAAGCTTTCCTCAGAACTTCTCCAACAACTTTATAAAATTAAACCAAAGAATGAAGCTAAAAACTCTTCCAAGAAAAATAGCTAATTTTTTTCTTTTTCTCTACCAAAAGACCCTCTCCCCTCTCATTCACTACATTACTTCTCATTTTTTTGCTTCCAACTCTTCTTGCCGCTTCACCCCCACTTGTTCTCAGTATTCTCGAACCGCTATTAAAAAATATGGTATCATTCGAGGAGGTACTCTTAGCCTAAAACGTCTACTTCGCTGTCATCCATTTTCTCCCGGAGGTTACGATCCAGTTAAATAAAAAATATTAAATATGCTCGCACCAATTAACTCAGTCATCACCAGTCTTTTACTCTTCTTTTACCAGAATCTTGGTTCTAGTCTTGGTCTGGCTATTATTTTCCTCACTATTATTATCAGACTAGTTCTTGTCCCCGTAACCCTCCCCTCCCTTAAGTCTGCTAAAAAAATGCAAGATCTCAAACCCTCCCTTGACCGTCTTAAGAAAAAATTCAAAGATCCTAAAAAACTTCAACAAGCCCAACTCCAACTCTACAAACAAAACAAGATTAATCCTGCTTCAGGTTGTTTACCTCAAATAGTTCAGATAATCATTCTTATCTCTCTTTATAGAGTCCTCACCGACTTCATCGGTCAAGAATTTATCAATGGTATTAAAGTAAATCTTAACTTCCTTTGGCTCGATCTTTCCCAACCAGACCCCTTCTACATTCTTCCGGTAGTCGCCGGTGTTTCTCAATTGTTCTACTCTCTTCTTACCCAGACAGGTACTGCTACTGACGTTAAGAATCCCAAGAACAAAGCCAAAAAGAAAAAAGAAGAAGACAAGCTTGAAATGGCTCAAAGTATCCAAAAGCAAATGGTTTACACCATGCCTTTAATGACCGGTATTATTGCCCTCAAATTTGCTTCAGGACTTGCTCTTTACTGGAGTATCAGCACCATCTTCTCTTTAGTCCAGCAAATCATTCTCTCTGGCCCCGGTGGCCTACAAAGACTCGCTTCTCGTCTTACTCTTCCTTTCAAAAAAAAATAATAATCATCACAAAAAATGACCAAAACCAAAGAGGTAAAAGTTAAAGAAACAAAAGTTAAAAAGGCCAGTACTAAAAAAGCCAGTACCAAAAAGACTAGCACCAAAAAAGTCAGTCTAAAAATGACCAAAGATCAAAAAAAGACTAGCAATATTGTTACCAATATTCTTAATGCTCTAGAACTAGAAGAAGATCAGTACAAACTAGAGTTCAAAGACGAAAACCAAATTATTCTTAGTATTCAAGTTCCAGAAGATCAAACAGGTCTCTTTATTGGTCGTCACGGAGAAACCATCAACTCTATTCGTCTCCTTCTCTCTCTCATCATCGGTCAACGTTTATCTTCTTGGCCTCACCTTCGTCTTAACGTTAATGACTATCAAGAAAAAAGATCAGAAGCTCTTCTTCAACTGGCCAACGATGCTATTCAAAGAGCCATTCAACTTCAGAGAGAAATAATCCTTCCCAATCTTAGCTCTTACGAACGTCGTATAGTTCATCTTCATATTGAGAGTACTCCTGAAGTCGTCACCGAGTCTCGAGGAGAATCTCCCAATCGTCAACTGATCATCATTCCTCAAGCCAAGTAATCATCCTTTATACTAAGAGGCATAATGCATGCACTCTCTCTCTTCCTTTTACTTCTCTCTCTTCCTTTTCAATTAGGTCTTCATTTTTGGCCTGCTTCCAGTTTTCTCATCGGTCTTCCTTTAGACTATCTTTCCCCAGTTATTTACTTAACCGACATTTTTATTCTTTTTTACCTCTCTACCTCCTTTCCCTATTTAAAGAAAGCCTTTCGTCTTAAAAATTTCCGTTACTTAACTTTTATATTTCTCCTTCTCTTAATTCTTAACACAGTATTTTCCCTCTCCCCTCTTACCTCCCTCTGGGCCTGGACTAAACTTTTCTCTTACTATCTTCTTTTCCTATCTCTCACTCAAGAAAAAAATATTCTTTCCATCATTCGTCTTCCCCTTCTCATCTCCACCTCGATTGTCATTCTTCTCCTACTCCTCCAGCTTCTCAACCAGTCCTCCCTTCAGGGGATCTTTTACTTCTTAGGTGAACGTCAGTTCAGTCTCACTACTCCTTTTATCGCCAAGACAAATATATTTTCCACTCAATTCATTCGTCCCTACTCTACCTTTTCTCATCCCAACTCTCTTGCTGGCTACCTTTTAATCATCTTTGTTCTTTCCCAAACCTACTTCCCCTATCTTTACCTTCTCCTTCCTCTTTCTCTATCTATCATTCTTACTTTATCTAAAACGGCCATCTTTGCCCTCTTTCTAACCCTCCTTCCCTCTACCCTCTTCCCTTTATTTATCAATCTTTCTTTCCTTCTCAGTCTTTATCCTCTCATAGTCTCCTCTCTTCCTTCTTCATTTTTTTCCACTCCTTTTTTCCTCTCTCTTCCTACCACCATCTCCCAACGTCTTACCCTCTCCCGTCCCTTTATTTCTATCCTTAAACAAAACTTTCTTACCGGTACCGGACTTCGCTCATATCTCTTTTCATTACCTCAAAATCTCTCCCCTTCATCTCTCCTTCCTGCCAACCTTCAACCAGTCCACAGTTTAACCGCTCTCTCGTTTATAGAGCTCGGTCTTCCTCTAGTTTTCATAATCTATATTCTTAAGATAAAAAACTTTTCTCTAAAAATAAAGATATCCCCCCTATCAAAAAAACTTTTTTTCTCCACCCTTCTCGTTGTTTTTTTTACTGCTTCCCTCGATCACTACTGGTGGACATTGCCTCAAAACCAGCTTATACTTGCCTTGATTTTTGCTATAATTTTTAATCATGACCTCAATAAAAAAACTAACCATTAACTGTGACGGCGGTGCCCGAGGTAACCCTGGCCCAGCCGGTATCGGTGTCTATGCTGTCTCTGACGACAAACATCTTTTTTCCCTCTCCGAGTACATTGGCGAAACCACCAACAATGTAGCCGAATACACAGCCGTCATTCGTTGCCTTGAGTACCTTGTAGCCAATAAGATCAAAAGCGAAACCCTTGAATTTATTCTCGACTCAGAACTAATAGTTAAACAGATCAAAGGCGAGTACAAGGTTAAACAGCCTCATCTTCAAAAACTTCACCTCAGTGTTCGCCAACTTCTTCAACACCTTACCTTCAACCAACTTGCCTCCACCATCAACTTTACTCACGTCAAAAGAGATTTTAACCAAGAATCAGATCTCCTCGCCAACCAAGCCCTAGACAACCACCTCTCTTCTCTCTAACTTTCTCTTCCCCTTTTTAAACTCCCTCTCTTTCATAATTTAAAGCGTCTTTTTTGTTGTCTAACTTTATGTGGAAAACCAATTCCCCTCCCAGGTTTTAATTTTCATGTGAGCTGTGTACTAACAAACCCTTCTCATTTTTACACCTAACCTCTTTAATACTTTAAACTCAAAACCACTTTTTCAAAAAAGTAATAACTCTTTTTATTTAATATTTTAATCAAAATTAAACCTTCCTCCTTTTGTTATTTTTTCCATTTGGGTATACTAAAGATATGCCTGCCTCTAAAACAGCCAAACTGCTGTTCTATTCCCACGACAAAAATCTCAACCTTCATCTCAAGGAGTTTTTTCGCCATCAACCTTTCCACCTCACCATCATCTCTGACCTCAACCACCTCAAGCAACAAACCTCTCCCCACTACATCATCATCTATCTACCTCTTTCTCTCCCCTTTTCTCAAACAGAGAATCTTTTAACTCAATCATATGCCCTTGCCCAATCCTCCCAAAGTAAAATTGCCTTTCTTGTTATCGACGATTTTTTTGAAAACTCCTCCTCTAACAACCTTGACCCCATTCGTCAAAAACTATCATCCCTTTCCCTTTCCCAACCTCTTCACCGTCTCATCCTCTCTCAAAATCTTTATTCACCTCTCCACCCTTCCCCTATTTCTTCATTTGAACGAAATCTTCTCACCTCCATTCAAAAACAAAAAATTACCATTACTCGCAAAGGCAACCACTCTCTCTACCCCACCTCCCTATCTGATCTTTTAAGTGGTCTTTTAAAATCTCTTTTTCTTCAACACACCACCAATCAAGAATTTGTCATCATTGGAGAACAAATTAAAGATCTCTCCCTAGCCTACCTTCTCAAAAAAACCATTGAAAAAGATAACATTACCCTCGATATAGACACCACCCTTTCAGAACCTCAACAAATAACCAACTGGCAACAAAGATCATCCTTCTCACAAGCCCAACTTAACTGGAAACCTAAACTAGACACTGAACAATCTCTAAAAGAAAAAATTAACCTCCTCGTCTCCTATACTCCTAAATCGGTAGGGGAGACTCCTTCTTCTGTATCTCCACCCCCGCCTCCTCCAGCCTCTAAAAAATTCTCCTTTCCGTCTTTTTCTTTTAAGTTTCCTAAACGTCAAAAAAAATCTCCTCCACCCAAAACCCCTTCTCCTCTTAAGAAGCGTATTTTTAATAGGGGAATATCCTACGTTCTTCTCTCTCTTTTTATTCTCTACCTTTTTCCCAGTTTTCTCTGGTTAACCACTTTATTCAGGTCTGTTTCTCTTACCCAATCTTCCTTTTCTTCTCTTCGTCAAGGAGAACTAGACATTTCCACCCGAAGACTTGTCTCTGCTCAAAGAAACTATCGTTTCACTCAGTCTCTCACTAGTTACTTCATCCTTCCCTTCGACCTCATTTCCCCTTCATTTTCTACCAAAACCTCCAATCTTGTTAACTTACTTGGACAACTCCAGTCTACTCTCTACTCAACTCAGCAAAACTATCTCCTAGCCGAAGAACTTTACCAATCTCTCTTCGATCCACTTTCTTCTTCTCAACCCTATGATCTATCACTTGCTCTAGAATCACAGATAGGACTTCTCCATCACCAGATAGACCAACTCCAACTCTCTCTTCAACACCAGTCTCTCCCTGTAAATCTCACCGACAAAATCATCACCTCTCTTGACCCTCTTTCCTTAGACAAGCTTCAGTCTCAAGTTTCTCAGTCATTCACTTACTCTCAACTTCTTACCCAAATTCTCCGCTCTTCTCCTTCAAGAAACTTTGTTCTTGTTCTTCAGGATTCTAATCAACTTCGTCCTTCTGGTGGAATTGCTTCTTCTGTCCTTACCTTCAGCCTCACCGACAATCGTCTCTCCAACTTCCAGTCCTTCTCTCTCAGTGACCTTGCCTCACAACAAGACGGTCAACTAGAAACACCTTCATTTCTTCAAACCATTACCGGTCAAACAAACTCAAACTTTACCGACATCAACTACAATCCCGACTTCACCTCTACCGCCGTTGAAACTTCTCGCTTCTTCACCAACTTCCTCAACTTTAAACCAGACGCTATCTTTTACTTAAATACTTCTTCCCTTTCTAAGCTCATCAAAGAAATAGGGGAGATAGACATTAACGGCCAGCTCATCACCCCTGATTCCTTCAACTCTCTTCTCCTCCAACAGGATATTGACTCTAGTAGTCTTTTAATCAAACAACTAACCCAACGTCTCACTCAAATGTTTCAAACAAACCAGATTCCTTTTTCGTCTTTTTCTCGTATCTTTCTTGATTCTTATGAAGCCTCGTCTTTTCAAGCTTACTTCAGTGACCCACTTTTGGAAAATCTCATCATCAACTCTTCTCTTGCTGGTAACATCAGTAACTACTCTTGCCACCCCCTTCTTCCTTCTCAATCCTGTATTACCGACCTTATTTATCTCAACGAAGCCAACTACACCAACTCTCCCATTAATTTTTATCAAACTCGCCAACTAGACCACCAAGTCACCTTCTCTTCTGAAGGTGTCACTCATACTCTTACCCTCGACTACTTCTACTCTCCTACAGTTCCTTCCCTAAACCGCCCCTATCTACCCATCTATCAGGTTTTTCTTCCCTCTTCATCCTCTTTTCTTACCGCCAAACTTAATCAAGAAATTATTGATACCAAACCTCTTGTTTCCACCACCTCAGCCAGCCTCGTTCGTTTTGAATTTTCTCTTCCTCAACCACTATCTTCATCCAATAAAGTTCAACTATCCTTTCTTCGTCCCTGGTCAGTAGGGGAGTCTTACTCTCCATCCATGACCTACTCTCTCACCACCATTCGTCAACCATCCACTTTTTCTCAACCTTACCAACTCACCATTAACACCCCTTCTGAGTCAATAATCTCTGCCATCACCACTCCTGTTACCTCAACTCCTACCGGACTTCTTCTTTCCATTCCTTCGTCTTCACCCTATGTTTTTGGTGTCCAATACAGCTCTCCTTAATCATATTTACCTTCTTTTTTTTTGCTTTTTTCCTTCCTTTGCTATAAAATACCACCGTTGTCTACTCGACATTCTCAATATCAACTATTAAATAAAGAAACACACACATGGCAGAAAAAATTACCCTCAAAGCTCAAAAAAGAACCCTTCTTGGTCGCAGAGTTAAACAACTTCGTGATAAAGGCATAATTCCTGTTAATCTATACGGTAAAAAAATAAAGAGCCAATCTCTTCAGATCAATGGAAAAGAGTTCAGTAAAGTATTTGACAAAGCCGGTGAAACCAACGTTGTCTATCTTGAAATTGAAGGCTCCAAAGAGCCTCGTCCTGTTCTTGTCAACAACATCCATCTTCATCCTGTCTCGGATCTTCGTCTTCATGTAGATTTCTTCCAAGTTGACCTAACCCAGAAAGTTAAAGTTAATGTTCCTGTTGATCTACAAGGAGAAAGCAAAGCCGTTACTGAAGGTGCTGTTCTTGTTCAACAGTTCAACGAGCTCGAGGTCGAAGCCCTTCCTACCAGCATTCCTGAAAGTATCATTTTTGATCTTTCTCAACTTAAAAAAGTAGGTGACTCTCTCAAACTTTCTGACGCCAAAGCTAACAAAGACATTACTTTTGAACTAGAGCCAAACACAACCATCGCTCTCTTACAGGAAGCCAAGCAAGAAGAGGAACCAGTCGTAGCTCCAGTAGAGGAAGAAGCCGTTGAAGGTGAAGTTCCTACCGAAGGTGAAGTTCCTACCGAAGGTGACAAAAAAGAAGGTGAAGCTAAACCAGAAAGTGACAAAAAAGAAGGTGAAGCTAAACCAAAAGGTGAAGCTAAACCAAAAGCCGACAAAAAAGAAGGAAAGTAATCTTACTTACCAGGCCACTCAGCCTTAATCAACAAACCTTCTTGTCCCAACTCTTGCCACACTCTTTCCGTTACAAAAGGCATAAATGGGTGTAGTAATTTCAAGAAAACAATCAGGCCTTCATAGATTAACTCTATCGAGATTTTCCCCTCTTTTCCTTTTTCAATACACTCATCACAGAACCAGTGCCAAAACTCGTTGTACACCGTTTCTGCTGCCAGACCTATACGTAGTTCATCCATCTGTCTGGTAATGGTTTTCTCAACTTCCTCCAGTTTCTCTTTAAATACTTTTTCCTCTTTCTCATCTCCACCCTTCTTTTTCTCTTCTTTTTGCATCTCAATAAACCTGGCTGCATTCCAGATCTTGTTAGCAAAGTTTCTCATTCCTCTTACCTGATCTTCTCCAACATTCTTATCTTGTCCGGGGGTAGAACTCATCACCAACGCCATTCTTACTGCTCCTGAACCATATTTTTCTATCATCTCTACCGGATTAATCGCATTTCCCTTACTCTTACTCATCTTCTCTCCTTTACTGCTTCTAATCAGTCCGTGTAGATAAACTTTTTCAAATGGGGACTTGCCTGTTAAATAAATACCCAACATCATCATTCTCATTACCCAAAAAGGTAAAATATCATACCCAGTCTCCATCACATTAGTAGGGTAGTAGTGGTCAAAGTCTCCTGGCTTTCCTGTTTTTAGAGTCAGTACTGGCCACTGACCAGAAGAAAACCAAGTGTCAAAAGTGTCTGTTTCTTGAATCCACCTTCCTTCTTTTGGTTCTGTCTCACTCACCACATACTTTACTTGGCTAGACTTCTCTTTATACTCCGGTACGATTATTTGCTGTAGCCCAGCCTTAACTTCATCCAGATCAAAACCTTCATCTATTATTTGCCTTAACACTCCTTTATGAAACTCTCCTTTTTTGTCAACAAAACTTACCGAAATTTTCCCTTCATTATCTTTAACTTCATACCATACCGGCATTCTAATTCCCCACACAATCTGTCGACTAATATTCCAGTCTTTAATATTCTCCAACCAGTGTCTTAAAATTTTCTCTCTTCCTGCTCCCCACACTAAAGTTTCTTTATTATCCAAAGCTTCTAGTACCTTTTTGGCTAAAGGTTTAGTCTTAATGAAGAACTGAGACATTGGTAAAGGCTCAATTGCTCTGTGGCAACGATAACACTCTCCTACGTTATGTTTTATCTCTTCAACCTTCTCTATCAAATCCATTTCCTCCAGTTTCTTTAAAGTTTCCTCTCTTCCTTTTATTACCGACAAACCTTCAAACTCACCTGCTTCACTCATTAACTTGCCGTTAAGTCCAATTACCTGAACTCTTTCTAGGTTGTGTCTTTCTCCAGTCTCAAAATCGTTCTGATCATGTGCTGGTGTAATCTTTACCGCCCCTGTTCCAAACTCCATCTCCACCATTTTGTCAGCAATTACTGGAATATCCTTTTCACATAAAGGCAGTCTCACCATCTTACCCACCAAGTTTTCATATCTTTTATCTTCTGGATGTACCGCTACTGCCGTGTCACCAAACATTGTCTCTGGTCTAGTCGTTGCTACCACTATAAACTTGCTCTTATCTTTCGCTAGGGGATAACGCACATAATACAACTTACCCTCTTTTTCTTCATGGTCTACTTCTAGCTCAGAGTACGCCGTGCCACACTTAGTACAGTAATTAACCAACCTTTCTCCTTTGTACACCAGACCATCATTATTTAGCTTAATAAATGTTTTTATCACTCCCTCAACAATCTCTGGGTTTAACGTAAATTTATATCTACTCCAGTCTGCACTCGCTCCCAATCCTTTCATCTGCTCAATCGCCACTCCTGAGTTTTCTTTTACATACTCATCAATCATTCCATAAAGTGTTTTTCTGTCAAAATCAAACCTGCTCTTACCTTCTTTAGCTAACTTTTTCTCAAATACAAACTGAGTCTCAATTCCAGCATGATCTGTTCCTGGCAACCACAAAGTATCTTCACCCTTCATCCGGTGGTACCTAATCAAAATATCCTCAATCGCCACAAACATTGCATGCCCCATGTGTAGAGGGTCATTCGCATTGGGAGGCGGCATGATAATTGTAAAAGTCTTATTCTTTCCTGCATCTTTTCCTGCTGGGGGACTAAAAGCTCCGCTCTCTTCCCACTGCTTGTAAGTTCTTTTCTCGTTCTGGTTATAGTCGTACTGCTTGTCCATTTGCCCAAATTATATCTCAAACCTCTCTCTTTATCTCTGAAACTTACCCCAATTTACTCCACTACTCCCAAACTTGGTTCAGCCTTTAAATTCTTTATCTTCACATTTTCCCTTCTTATCACCGCTCCAGCTCCAATCATAGCCGCATTATCCGTACAGTACTTCATCTCTGCTTTAAACAACCTTACCCCAAACTCACTCGCCATTTTTTCCAGTCTTTCTCTAAGCAACTTATTAGCCGCCACTCCTCCTCCCACCAACAGGGACTGAGGTTGTTCTTCTCTAATCGCTTTTTCTGTTTTTGCTATCAACACATCCACCACCGCCTCATTAAACTCCTTTGCCAATGCTTTCACTTTTTCCTCACTCCACCCTCCAGATTTTTTTAATTTTTCTACCTCATGTAACACCGCCGTTTTTAACCCCGAAAAACTCATCTCTAGGTTTTTACTTCCTATCATTGGTCTCGGTAGTCTTATTTTTTCTTTCTTCATCCATTCTTTACCTTCTTTACTCACCTCACTACTCGCTTTTTCTATCACCACTCCTCCTAAATAATCGGACAAACCCAACAACCTCGCCGACTTATCAAACACCTCTCCTGCCGCATCATCTCTTGTTCCCCCTAACCACTCCCATTTATTTTTCTTATCTATCTTTACCAAGTCTGTATGCCCTCCACTCACCACCAACCCTATCGCAGGTAACTCTGGCACAGAATCACTCTCATCCTCTTTAATCCAGTTAGCCGCGATATGCCCAACCATGTGATTTACCTTTATCAGCTTTTTTTCTCCTACACTCGCCAGTACTCTTGCCGTCTCTACTCCTACCAACAAACTCCCCATCATTCCTGGACCATAAGCCACTGCTATCGCTTCAATATCTTTCAGTTCTTCTTGCCAATCTCTTCCTCTTACTTTTTCCAGTGCTTCTTTAATCACCGGTAGAACTACCTTTACCTGTTCTCTTGCCGCTATTTCTGGCACTACTCCACCATATTTTTCATGCATTTCTGCTGAGCTTGCTTTTACATTTGACCACACCTTTACACCCTTGCCCCACGAGCTTACTACCGCCGCTCCTGTTTCATCCATACTAGACTCAATCGCTAAAATCATTCTCTTATTTTACCTCAAACCTGAGTTCCTCTTAAAAACACTGCTTGCCAAGGTTTGTATACAGAGTAAAAAGTCTTCTCTGTTACTATCTCTCCATCTCTTTTCACCACATAATCAAACACCGAAGTTGCTCCCCACGCTTTCCAATCAATCTGTTCCACTACTCCTGCTGGCAAAGTTGGCTCATCAATATATAAATCTTCTGGTGGGGGAGTCGTTCCAAAAACTCGTGGTACTCCAATCTCCACCACTCTTCCATCGTCCGTGCCATACAGATTAATCTCCAAAGTGTAGTTTCTTGTGTCTGTCTTTGTCTCGATTAATAAATATTCTTTGGTGTCGTTTTTAAACTTAAGATCAGTCGATGGAGCATACACCGTTGCATCAAAACCCGGTTTAGCATCTTGTTCGTAGTATCCTACTCGGTAAGCATGAGCTCTTCTCTCTACTATTGGTAAACCTGCCGCTAACGCCGCTCTAAACATCGTCGTTGATACCTGACACACTCCACCCCCATCTCCTAAAACAGTTCTTCCATCTTTAATTACATAAGCATTTTTGTAGCCCGTACTTGCCGATACTTCTCCAATCGTTTGGTTAAGGGAAAATATTTCTCCCGGAGCAATCAATTTATGGTTTAATCTTGACGCTGCCAAAGCCACATTAAACACTCGACCACTAATTGAGTGGTAAAAGGTTGACTCACCTTTTCCAACTAACTCTACTATTCCTAGATCATTTACTTCTCCGGCTCTAATCTCTGGCTCGTCAATCTCTACTTCTATCTCAATTTTTTCCTCACCCTTTTTAAAACCATCTTCAAGTTTCTTTCTAAACTCTTCTTTATTAATCTTTACTCCTATCACCTCAGGTCTAAACTCAACTACCTCTCCTCCTTCAAACTCAAAAATGGCATTCTCAGACTCTGTTTCTAAAATCACTTTTAACTCTTCATAAATCTCCTCAAAAACATCTGTTTTTATTTCCTCATCTCCCAACCCGATTAATTCTAAGATTCTTTCTTCTTTTAAAACCAACCCCTTATCTTTATAAAACAAGTACATCTCTTTTTCCAACCAACCCTCAGCCATCTTTACCGCCACCACCACCCTCTCTTCTTTTACTCCTGTTCCCAGCTTCTCCGTTTTAATCTCTACTCTCTGTTTACCTGGTCTTCTCCATGCTCTTAAAATTTCCTCTCTTAACTCATCCTCTTTTACCTTCAAACCTTCCTTACCCTCGTTAATTTTAATTACTCTTTCTTCTCCGCTTCCTTCAATCATCAGCTTGGCTGCTACTACTTCCAACTCTACATTTTCCTTGATTTCTATAATTACTCCCTCTAATCCTTCTACTTCATACACCAACGGAGTCTCTATCTCTTTTCCTTCTATAAAACTTACATATCTTTCTTTTATTTTCGTCAACAAATTTCCCCCTCTTCCTATCTCTATTGCTTGTTTAGCCGTCCACTGCCAATCTCTCTCTACTCCCAAATCTGTCAGTATCTTACTTTCTCCATCTGGGTAGACTATTGTTACTTCATTTACTTCACTTTCAAACAGTTTTTCTAAGTACGTCTCCACCACTTCTTCACTCATATTTGAAACCTCCACTCCTCCCACCCACACATGAGGTATTACCTTTTCTCTATAAACCAAGTAATGTGAAACAATCACTATTGCTACCAGCATTACTATTCCTCCCACCACCATCGAACCTATCTTCAACACCTTCTTCCACAACTCCTTATCAATGATTTTTTTTACTAGAATCTTCATTACTTCACCATTTTAAACTATTATTTTTTCCATTTTCTCTCTTTCCTACTTCTTGCTATACTTTAATCATGGCTAACGAACAATTTCCCTTACCACAACCTTCTTCACCTCTTCCCACCACTTCTCCTCAACCTCAAAATCTACCCACTCCTCCAGAATCTCCCCCTATTTCCACCCCCACTCCTTCAACTTCTAACCTTCCCGCCCCCGAAGACACTCCTCCTCCACCACCCAACTATGAACCACCCCAACAAGCTGCCTCTCCAGCCTCTCCTTCATCTTCACCTTTTAAAATAATCATTCCCATTATCCTTGCCATTCTCGTCATCGGTCTTATCTACTTTGTTGTCAAAACCATTCTTAACAAGAACTCTTCTTCTTCCTCAACCTCTGAACCCAAAATTACTCTTACTTACTGGGGTCTCTGGGAATCTCCTACAGTTATGCAACCACTCATCACCGCTTTCGAAAAACAAAACCCTAACATAAAAATCAATTACCAAATGCAGTCTTCCCAAGACTATCAACAACGTCTTCAGACCGCTCTTCAAAACGAAAACTCTCCTGATATTGTCCGTCTTCACACATCCTGGCTACCCCTCTTCATCAACAATCTTCTTCCTGCTCCAGCCAACAGTGTCTCTTCAACCGAGATTCAATCAAATTTTTACCCCATCATCTCTTCAACTCTTGACATCGGTGGTCAAGTTTACGGAGTCCCTTTCTCACTCGACGGCCTAGCTCTGTATCTCAATCAAGATCTTTACAAACAAGCCTCTCTTCAAACTCCAGAAAACTGGGATGATCTTTTTAATAATGCCATAACCCTAACTACCAGAGACCCCAAAACCAACGCCATTACCCGTGCTGGTATCGCTCTTGGTACTACTTCCAATGTTTCTCACTGGTCTGACATTGTCACCCTCATGCTACTTCAAGCCAATGTTAATTTACTTGATATTGATTCTCAGTATGCCGCCGATACTCTTGATTTCTACACCTCCTTTGCTTACTCCGCTGATCGTGTCTGGGACGAAACCCAACCAAACTCAATTGTTGCCTTTGCCAATCAAAAAGTTGCCATGATCATTGCTCCAAGTTGGCGCATTCCCGAAATTAAAGCCCTTAACCCCAACTTAACCTTTGACATTGTCCCTGTTCCTCAACTTCCCGACAGTCCTAAAGTTAACTGGTCTTCAACTTGGTTTGAAGCTGTATCTAAAGAATCTTCTCATCCTCAAGAATCTTGGAAATTCCTCACCTATCTTTCCTCTGCTCAAGCCCAACAGTTAATCTTCCAGTCCGCCACCGCCGAAAGGGGAGTTCCTCAACCTCCTGCTAACAAAGGTGTTTACGAAACAGCCAAACAAAATCTTCTCTTAGCTCCATACCTTGACAGTTTTGCCACCGCCCAAACCTTCTACACTGCTTCTTTCACCGGTGACGCCGATACCGGCCTAAACTCTCGTCTCATTAAATATCTTGAAGACGCCGTCAACTCCTTTGCTTCTAATGAAGACTCTGAAACCGTCATCACTACTCTTAATCTTGGTTTCAATCAGGTTCTCTCTCAGTATGGTCTTGTCAAAGCCATTCCTGTTTCCACTCCATGATTTCCTCTCTTCCCACTCGTTCCCAGATCAACCTTACTCTTAGGTATGCTTCCTTTTTTAACTCTCGCTTAACTCTGAAACAACTTCATCACTGGCTCATATCCCCCCACACTTCCTCCATCTCCCAACTCAAAAAAACTCTCTCTCTTCATCCTCAACTAAAAAAGAAACTAATCTCCAGCATATCTTCTCAACAAAAGAAGATATATAAACAAAAGATGTCTTCTCTCAAATCTTTTCTTTCCTTTTTAAAATTCTTCCCCACTATTCGTTTTGTCGGACTCACCGGTTCTTTAGCCATCCTTAACTCTACTCCAGAAGACGACATTGATCTACTCATAGTCACTTCTCCTCACACTCTCTGGTTAACCCGCCTTCTTCTTTTTCCTTTTCTTCTCTTCTTTAACCACCGCCGTCCTGGCAAACTCCATCGCCCCAACGATCTTTGTCTTAATCTCTGGATAGACCAGTCTAACCTAGTTCTCCCTTCTTCTAAACAAAACCTTTACACTGCTCACGAACTTTTACAAATGAAACCTCTACTTGATAGGGGACAAACATACTCTGACTTCATTTCCTCCAACTCCTGGGTTTCTCAACACCTCGCCAATGCCTATCATGTCCAAACCTCTTCACTTCCTTCACCAAAACCGAACCCATTTAAAGTACTCAATCTTTTTAGCCTCATTCTCTCTCCTCTCAACCTTCTTGCTTACTTAACTCAACGCATATACATGTCCTCTAAAATCACCACCGAGACAGTCACTCTTTTTCAAGCCTACTTCCACCCTAAAGATTTCTCCTCAGACCTCCACTCTCACCTTCATCTTTAGTAAAAAATTGGTTAATTCTTCCCTTTTTTGGTATGATTTCTCTTAAGAGGCAAACTTTTTGCCCTCCTTCTGCCTATTAATTACAAACTTAATAATCATGGCTGACTTTGATAAATTAGTAGTTTCTTTCTTGGTCGACGAAGTTGTCGGCGGTTTTTTTGTTTCTGTCCCTCCAGGTCACATTGCTTGTGTCTACGATCGTGGTCGTGGTGTTCTTGGCAAAGTTCTCGGTCCTGGTCTTCACTTAAAGATCCCTTTCTGGCAAGTAGCTAAACTTTTCAACGCTCAAATTCTTGAATACACCATCAAGGAGGGTTTCTCTACTACTAACAAGGAGGCTCTAGGTGATGAAGCCGTCCTTACCACCAGTCAAGATGGTCAAGGTATCTTTATTGAAGGCTCCATCCTTTTCCGTATCGACAAAGCCAACGCACCTGAACTTTGGGAAAACATCGGTGATAACTTTGTTTCTAAGGTTGTTCGCCCTTACTCCAGATCTCGTTTTAGCAACATCTTTACCCAGTTCCCTTCTGCTGATCTCACCAACCATCGTAACCAGATTGAAGAGCTACTCAAGAAGGAGCTTACTCAACTCTTTAGTGACAAAGGTCTCATGGTCGAAGGAGTTCTTCTTTCTCGAATCAAGATTCTTCAGGGTGAAAAAGGTGACGACAAAGTCATTTTCCAAAAAACCAACGGTGCAGTTCCTCCACAAGAGCCCACCGGTACTCCTCAATAGTTCTTCTTTAAGATATACTTAATCCATGCCCCAGTTATCTTCTTACTCAGTTTTAGAGATACGTCCCGCTAAAGACTCGGAATCTTCTATTAACAACTTCATTCATTTTCTTTCTGCTCTCAAAAACAGTCTCGGCAAATCATCTTCTGGTATTTTTTCCAAACGACCCTCTACTATATCCTTAGAAATTGCCTGTTTAAATCAAACCGTTTACTTCATCATCTCCTGTCCCACTCCTTTAGTTTCTCTAGTTAAGTCTCAACTCGCCGCCCAGTATCCTTCCTCTGTCATCACTCTCATGCAAGACTATCTCCAACCCTGGCTCAATCATGGACAACCTTACTTTAACCAACTCAAGCTGTCTTCCCCCAGCTATCTTCCCCTCAACACCGTTACCGACCAAGATCCTGACCGTATGGCCTCAGTTCTTGGTGTTCTTTCTCGTCTCGCCCCAGATCAATCTGCTGTTATTCAGTTCATTCTCACCGCTTCTCCTAAAAACTGGTCTGCATATTCTCAAAAACTAATCACCCCTCCTCCTCCAGTTCCCGACCAACCCAGCAAGCCCCCTCACCCTCAAAAAACCCTCATTGAGGAAAAAATGAAGTATCCTGTCTATCAAACAGACATTCGTTTAGTCGGTATTAGCCAAGACAAAGCTATTTCTAAAAACATTGTCTCTAAACTAGCCAGTGCTTTTGGAGTCTACTCTCTCTCTGACAGTAACTCTCTTTCTCTCAAATTACCTAGAAATGGCAACCTTGAACAAAAACTTAAAAAAAGTATCATCAATCGTTGTCTAACCATCTCTTCTAAAGACCTTTCTCTCAACTATCTCGAAATCGCTTCCCTTTTTCACTTACCAGATACTCGTCTCTCTGAAATTCGTAACCTTGCCTGGGGCAAGACCCTTAAAGGTGAACCCCCCGCCAAACTCCCCGTTACCGACTCTCTTTCCACCGAAGAAAAAAAGCAAATTAACTTCTTTGCCCGCACCGAGTTCAAGAACAAAATGTCCCTCTTTGGTATCAAAAAAGGTGAAGACCGTCGTCGCCACATGTACATTCTTGGTAAGTCCGGTACCGGTAAAACCACCCTCATTGCCAACATGGCCATCGCTGATATTCGTAACGGTGAAGGTGTAGCTATTGTCGACCCTCACGGTGACCTATCAGAAATTCTTCTTGACTATATTCCTAAGGACAGGATTAAAGACGTTATTTACTTAGATCCTTCTGACAAAGATCAAAGTTTCCGTCTCAACCCTCTTCACGTCGAAAAAGATGAACACAAGGAACTAGTCGTTTCCAGCATCATCTCCATCTTCACCAAGATCTGGGCCAACGTCTGGTCAGCCCGTATGGAGTATCTTCTTCGTAACGCCCTCATCACCCTTGTTGAAAGGGAAGGAGCCACTCTTCTTGATATTCCCCGCCTCTTCACCGACATTAAATTCAGAAACAAGTATCTTGAGTCCGTCGCTGATCCAATTGTTGTTGATTTCTGGAAAAAAGAATATGATCGCTACTCTGAAAGATTCCAGTCAGAAGCCACCTCTCCCATTCTTAACAAAGTTGGTCGCTTCACCACCAGTCCTACAATTCGTAACATTGTCGGCCACTCCGAGTCCACAATTGATCTAGAAGAACTAATCAATGAAGGTAAGATATTAATTCTTAATCTAGCTCAAGGAAGAATAGGGGAGGACAACGCCGCCCTTCTTGGTGCCATGTTCATTACTCAGATTCAGATCGCCGCCATGAACAGAGTTGATATCCAAGAGAAAAACAGAAAAGACTTCTATCTCTACGTCGACGAGTTCCAGAACTTTGCTACCGTCAGTTTTGTAAAAATCCTCTCCGAAGCCAGAAAATTCCGCCTTAATCTAATTCTTGCCAACCAGTACACTGCCCAGTTACCAGAAGAAATTCAAAAAGCCATCTTCGGCAACGCCGGTACTCTCTGTACCTTCATCGTTGGTGCCGATGATGCAAACAGATTAATTTCTGAACTCGGTGATCTCTACACCCAAGATGATCTAGTCAATCTAGGCAAATACCAGATCATTGCCAAACTCTCCATCGACAGCACCATCTCCCAACCCTTCCCTGCATATACCCTTCCTTTACCCGACTGTGCCAACCAGAACCGAGAGAAAGTCATTATCGCCACCAAAGAACGCTACTACAAACCCATTGCCAAACTCACCACTCCTCCCTGTCCTCCTCCTCAAAACCAACCCCAAGACAAGCAACCTGACCAAGTAAAAAAGAATGAACCACCTCAAAAACAACCAAGAACCGGAGAAATATATGATGGAAAAGTAGACAACATCAAAGAGTATGGTCTTTTTGTAGAGTTCCTTCCTGGCATAAAAGGTCTAGTTCATGTCTCCAACATCTCCAAAGGTTTCGTAAAGGATATCGACAAGCACTTCAAAAAAGGCGACCCAGTCAAGGTAAAACTCCAAAAAATAGGCGACAATAACCGTTTCGACCTCACCATGATCTTAGAGGAACCAAAAAAACCACCTCAATCCCTCACTTGACAATCCCCTCCCTTTGCTTCAAAATAGCACTCGATGTCAGCAATTGCTGATACTTTTTAATCTTTAATTAATATATTTCTAATAAAATGTCTCAACTCACCGTTAAATCACTTAATCCTGCATCCGGTTACGCTCTCATAGAACCCGCTTCCAAAGAACAAAAAACAACCACTGGTATCTACCTTCCTGAATCTCACGACGAAAAACCTCAATACGGTAAAGTATTAGCCGTCGGCAATCCATATTTCGACAACGGTCAAGAAATAAAACCTTCTTTCAAGAAAGGCGACACCGTCGTCTACAAGAAATGGGGCGGTAACGAACTTCAGATCGGCAACACTGAGTATCAATTCCTCAAATTTGAGGATATCTTAGCTGTTGTTAAATAAGTATCTAATTAATAAATAAATAAACAAAAAAAATATGGCAAAACAAATCATTTTCTCCGAAGACGCTAGACAAAAACTTACTCTCGGTGTCGACAAATTAGCCAGAGCTGTTGTTACCACCCTCGGTCCCAGAGGCCGTAACGTCGCTATCGACAAAAAATGGGGTGCCCCCGCTGTTCTTCACGATGGTGTCTCTGTAGCCAAAGAAATTGAACTTGAAGACAAATTTGAAAACATGGGTGCTCAGCTAGTAAAAGAGGCTGCCTCCAAAACCAACGATGTCGCCGGTGACGGTACTACTACTGCTACCTTACTAGCTCAACAAATTGTTCAAGCTGGTATGAAAAACATCACCGCTGGTGCCAACCCCATGCCTATGAAAAAAGGTATTGACCAAGCCGTTACTGCTATCACCAAAGAACTTAAGAATATAAAGAAAGAAGTTAAGGAAAAAGACTGGCAATCAGTCGCTACTGTTTCCGCTCAAAACGAAAAAATTGGTGCCAAAATCGCCGAAGCCTTAAAACTCGTCGGCAAAGACGGAGTCGTCGAAGTCGAAGAGGGTAGAGGTCTAGAAATGGAAATCGAGCACAAGTCTGGTATGGATTTTGATAAAGGTTATGCTTCTGCTTACTTTGTCACTGACACCGCCAAGATGGAAGCAATAATTGAAGATCCATACATTCTCATCACTGACCAAAAAATCAGCTCCATTGCTGAAATGGTTCCCTTCTTAGAGAACATTGTAAAAGTCAGCAAAAACCTAGTTCTCATCGCCGATGACATTGACGGTGAAGCTCTAGCTACTTTAGTGGTCAACAAAATGAGAGGTTCCTTCAACATCCTCGCTGTCAAAGCCCCTGGCTTCGGTGACAGTCGTAAAGCCATGCTCGAAGACATCGCCATCCTTACCGGTGGTACCGTCATCTCTGAGGATACTGGTAGAAAACTAGACTCAGTCACCATTGAAGATCTCGGCCAAGCCGACCGTGTCTGGTCTGACAAAGACAGCACCCGTATCATCGGTGGTAAAGGCAAGAAAAAAGAAGTCGAGTCCAGAATAAAACAGATCAAGACTCAAATAAACAACAATACTTCTGATTTCGATCAAGAAAAACTCCAAGAGAGACTAGCCAAACTTGCTGGGGGAGTAGCCGTCATCAACGTCGGTGCCGCCACCGAAGTAGAACTCAATGAATTAAAAGAAAGAGTTAAAGACGCTGTCGGTGCTACCAAAGCCGCTATAGACGAAGGTGTAGTTGTCGGTGGGGGAGTTGCTCTTCTCCATGCTGCTAAGGTCCTAGACAGTCTTAAAACCTCTGATCCAGACGAAAAGATCGGTATTAAGATCATCAAAGGAGCCTTAAGCCAACCAGTCCGCTGGTTAGCCAAGAACTCTGGTGTTGACGAAGGATGGGTAGTCAAGAAAATAGAGGAAAGCAAAGACCACAACTTTGGTTTCAATGCTCAAACTCTAGAATTCGAAAACCTATTCACAGCAGGAATAATCGATCCCGTAAAGGTAACTAGATCAGCTCTACAAAATGCAGCCTCAGTTGCTAGCATGATTCTCACTACGGAGGCCTTGGTCACAGACATTGAAAGTAAAGACGATAAGTCAGCAGATACCACCAGTGGTATGCCGGGTATGATGTAATTTTTTTACAATCGCCTGCAGGTTCTCAATTTTATCTTCATGTTTTGAGTACAATAAAAGGATTCTTGTTAAATTAATAACATCACTTCTTTTGTATATGCTTATACGCCAACAGTCTTTATTATTCTTAATTCCTCTTTTATCTACACAACCAGCTTTTTTACTAAGTATTGGTGAGTTACATTTAATACCGAATTGGTTTAACAATTTATAACTATTCCAAATAATAGTAATGTCTTGGCTTTGCAATTGAAAACCCTTCCTTTTTACATCAATATAGCCCTCGGCGTCCATATAGCCTGCAAAAAACCCAAAAAAATAACTCTTATTCTTTTTAATCCATATAGGAATATTTTTTTTATTTGAAGTCAGAAAACCAAATGTTTTATTTAAATAACAATAAATTTCAAAAGTTCCCCTTTTTGCAAGACTTGTTTTAACTCCACCATACTTATTAAATAGATTATCAATTAACTCAATTTGAGCAATTTTTGTTGTTGAACACCGTAGTACAACTAACTGACTTGTCTCGGTAGCGTTCAGGTCTCCTAGACGAAAACCTATCATGTACGATTTATCCAATAAATTTCCATTAAAATCTTTTTTAACTGGATATTTCCAATGAACTCGAGTATTATTCCCTCTCGTTCTTATCCCAAAAAGTTTAATTTTTCTTTCTATCCCACCTTTACTACAATTCATTCTTTTTGCTATTTTTTGCATAGACAATCGTTTTGTGACATACAAGTGGGATAAATAATCTTTTTTAATATCAATCGCTTTCCTTGTTCCTCTTGGTCCTCTAGATACCCAACCAAATTCTTTAAATCGATTAACTATCGTTACATGATCACAATTAAACGCTATAGCGATTTTTGACATCGACATTCTGTCTTCAAAATACATTTTTTGAAGTCTCTTTTTTGGAATTAGTATTCTGCGGGCAGGCATAAATTCATTATCCCGTATATAACCCGAATAATCAATAAAATATACAAAAATGATTGATATTAAGCAAATTTCTCCTCCCACACAAAAAAAGTACTCTTATCCTCCTGTTCTTCAACATATCCTTCCGGATTAAACTGTTCTGGAGTTAAGTAAACTTCAAAACAACTCACTGAATGTCTTGAAATAAACCCCGGATAACTACCCGAACTTCTCTCAATCTCTTTATTCTCAAAATGTCCAGGTCCTGACGCAAAAGGGGGGACTAGACCAAGTTCTTCTTTTACTGCCCTTATTGACGCTGACAGGATATCTTCGCCTTTCTCCATTTTTTCTCCTACCCAGGGAAAACCTCGTTTTCGCTCCCTTCCGTCTTTAAATATCTGCCCATCCTCTCTCAAAAAATAAGTAACTCCTTCTGAGGACTCATAAAAAACATGAACCTCTACGGGCTTAACTTCTCTTACCCATTTCCCTCGTTCCTCATCAAAAAAGATATTAATTGCTTCTCTAGAGATTTCTCCAACCAAATGACTCAGAGTCTTAGCTTTTCCCTTTCCCCACATCTCAAGAGGAACACCAGTCTCTCTCAACCTTTTCTCCCATTTCTCCAATAACAATTCCTCTTCACTCAGGGCAGAATTCTCTTTTTTAGAATTCATACCCAGATTCTACACTTTTATTTAAAACTAGCCAAAACAGGGGATAAATACCCACACATATCCACAAAAAACCCCCTTTTTCCACACAAAATAATTAACCCATACACCAACCTAAAAGAATTGCCATTTGTTAACAACTTTCTTTTTTAAAATAATATAAAATTAAAAACAAGCTATGTTCAACAAGGCCACCTCTAAGATAAAATCCCTCTTTAGATCTATTGGTCCAGGCATCATCACCGGCGCTGCTGATGACGAGCCCTCAGGCATAATGACCTGCCTAATAGTCGGAGCTCAAAGCGGACTCCAACTCATCTGGACCACCCTCCTCACCATCCCTCTAATGATCGCCATTCAAGAAATGTGTGCCCGTATAGGCATGGCTACCAAAAAAGGTTTAGCTGGCAACATGAAAGACCGTTTTCCTCGCTGGCTGCTATATATAGTCATCTTTCTCATGTTCTTCGCCAACACCTTCAACATTGCCGCTGACCTAGCCGGTATGACCGCTTCCCTCAATCTCCTCATTCCTCTTCCTAAAGTAGTCTGGGCCATAGTTCTTTCCCTCGTCATTCTTCTCAGTCTCATCTTCTTCTCCTATGAACGCCTTTCTTCTCTCTTCCGCTGGTTCACCCTGCCTGTCCTTGCCTACATTGCTTCTGCCTTCTTCACCAATCTTTCCTTCAGAGAAGTCATTTCCCACGCCCTCATTCCCAGGTTCAATATTAACCGTACCAATCTTACTGGCATTGTCGCCATGCTCGGTACCACCATCTCTCCATACCTCTTTTTCTGGCAAGCTTCCGGAGAAGTAGAAGAACAAAGAAGCCAAGCTGGACTTAAACGTATGCTCGTCACCCAAAAGGAAGTCAAAGGTATGCGCCAAAACGTAGTTGTCGGTATGGTTCTTAGTAATCTTGTTATGTTTTTTGTTCTCGCTTCTGCCGCTGGAACTCTCCATCAAAACAACATTACTAACATCACCAACACTGCCCAAGCAGCCCTAGCCCTAGAGCCCTTAGCAGGCTCTCTATCCGCCTTCCTATTCACCATTGGTGTCATTGGTACCGGTATCCTGGCCATACCTGTTTTAGCCGGTTCGGCTGCCTACGCCGTCAGCGAAGCTTTTGGTTGGGAGGAAGGCCTAGACAAACGTTTTGCTGAAGCCAAACCCTTTTACATCGTCATCGCTGTTTCCATCCTTCTCGGACTCATCTTCTCCATCCTACCCTTCAATCCCATTTCCCTCCTTTACACTACCGCCATTATCTATGGAATTCTTGCCCCTCTTCTCATCATCCTCATTCTTCGTATAGCCAACAACAAGAAAATAATGAAAGACAAGGTTAATGGTCGCCTCAGCAACGCAGTCAATCTCTTCACCTTTTTCTTAATGACAGCCGCCGTCCTCTCTCTCTTTATCTTTAAATAAACTTTTATTTCTTAACTTTTCTTTCCTAAACTTAGTCCTGGTCAATCTTCAAGTAGGGAACAGGGTTAACTGCTCTACCATTGATTCTCACCTCTAAATGCAAGTGGTATCCAGTAGTTCTACCAGTTAATCCAACTTCACCCAAACTAGTACTGGTTTCAATGTTTTCTCCTTCTTCCACATTAATCCTACCCATATGGGCATAAAGACTGGTTAACCCATCATCATGCTCAATCAAGATATGTCTTCCATAGCCCCAGTTATAATTTCCAATCATCAAGACCTTACCATTAGCCACAGGATAAATATCAGATCCAGGTCTAGCCGTAATATCCAAACCTAAATGCCAAGCACTAAATCTTTGAGAAACACCAGTCATTTTAGGTAAAACAGAGTAAACCGCCTTTTTAGTCACCAAAACAGTCTCTTCCTTAGGTAAACCAATCTGAACAATCTGAGTCTGGTAGGCACCCACACTAGGCACCCACAACACTCCCACCATTAAACTGGTAGCAGACAATAAACCTCCCAATACAGACCTAAGTCTTTTCTTCTCAAAAAACGGTCTAATCCACTTAGACACTGGGTTGGAGATTCTTGTTTCTGGCAAGAACGGTAATAGTTTGTGTATCATAGCCACGGGTAAACCCGTGATATTATTCACTAACTCAACACCACTAAAGCTAATTGGCTTTTCAAACTAAAGAATCCGGCTGCTGGTCTCTAGTTCGCTTGAGACTAAATAATAGTCTCAAAAGGTGTTTCAAAGTTAGTTTTACAGGTTGGTTAAAAACCCACCTGAAAACAAAAAATCTGTCTTACTCGACAGATGGCAATATATTAACACAGGAGCCTATAATTGTCAACCTAGACAGCCTTCTGCTACACTTAATCTATGATCTCTCCTGCCAAGATAAAAAACAAGAAAATTCTCCTTCGTCTCGACCTTGATCTTCCCCTCCAAGACATCTCTTCTTTAACCACTAATTATCGTTTCCAGTCCATTCTTCCCACCCTCAAGCTTTGCTCCCAGAATGCCTCTAAAACCCTCATTATTGGTCACCAGGGGAGACCTACACGAAAAGACATCAAAAACTCCCTTCTTAGCCTTAAAAAACCACTAGAAAGCGCGCTGAATCAATCTATTTCCTTCATTGAAAGCCCCAAGGAGATAGGGGACTGGCGAAAAAGTGACTCTCCTATTGCCCTCCTAGAAAACCTCAGATTCTTTTCTGGTGAAAGAAACTCATACATACACTTTGCCCAGAAAATTTCCCAAGGCTCAGATATTTACGTATATGAAGCTTTTGCCCATTTTCACCCTTCTGCATCTCTCCAAAGAATACCCAAAATCCTTCCCACCCTCACCGGAGCCCATTTTGATAGGGAAGTTGACTATCTTTCTCGTATCCTCCATCACCCTCAAAAACCCACCCTTTTGATCCTATCTGGAGCTAAAAAAGACAAACTCGACCTTCTCCCCTCCCTAGCCTCAATTTTTAACCACACCCTCATTGGTGGTCTTCTGGCTAAATCAGTCTCCTCTACGCCTAAAATCACCTCTGCTAGCCTTACCCCAGACAGGCACGACATTAGCCCATCTAGCCTCAAAACCTTTCTAAAGCACATCTCCCAGGCTCAAACGATCGTTCTCAGCGGTCCCCTTGGCCTCTGTGAACAAGGCCATACCAAGGCTACCAAAGCAGTGTTTTCTGCCTTAAAAGAGTCCTCTGCTTTTACCCTTCTAGGTGGCGGAGACACCATTTCTGCTCTTTCTTCCCTTTCCTTCACCCCTAAAGACTTTAGTTTCGTCTCTACCGGTGGCGGTTCCATGCTCAACTTCCTCTCTACCCACACTCACCCCCTCTTCGACATTATTACTCCTTAAAACTGTAAAATGAACTTACTTAAAACTAAATTACTTAACAAGTCCTGCTCAGACAATGATTAATTTTGCTATCAATGGTTTTGGTCGTATAGGTCGCTCAGCCGTCAGAGTCTGGCTAGACAAACACCTTGACGATATTAGCCTCACCGCCATCAACACTTCAGGCTCAATGCCTGTTTCTTCATGGGCTCATCTTCTCAAGCACGACACTGCCTACGGTCTTCTTCCCTATCAAATAGAAACAGAAGAACTCCAAGACCCTAAATCGGCCACCGACAAGAATCCTCTCCTTGGTTACTTAAAAATTCACACTCCTCGTCAAATCTTTCGTATTCCTGTTCTAGCCCAAAGAGAGCCTGAAAAAATTCCTTGGTCAACCTACTCTGTTGACGTCGTTCTTGAAGCTACTGGTGTCTTTCGCACCCAAGCACTAGCTAAAAAACACCTCACCGGTGGTGTCCAACTAGTCATCATCTCAGCTCCAGCCAAAGACGAAAAAACCCTTACTTCAGTTATTGGTGTTAATCAACGCCAAGTAATTAAAAAAAATCGTATAAATACCATCTCTGTTCTCTCCAATGCTTCTTGCACTACCAACTCAATTGCTCCTGTCGCTGCTTTAATGCACTCCCAACTCGGTGTTCTCAAGGCTATGCTCACCACTATTCATGGCTACACAGATGATCAAAACCTTCAAGATAACTCTCATCAATATCTACGTCGTGCCCGTGCCGCCGCCCTTAACATCGTTCCAACCAGCACTGGTGCCGCCAAAGCTACCACAGAGACAATCCCTGAACTCAAAGGTCTTTTTGATGGTATTGCTCTCCGTGTTCCAATTATTACTGGCTCCATCACCGACTTTACCTTTGTTACCCGTCGCCCCACCACAGTTGAAGAAGTTAATCAGATCTTCACCGATGCCTCTCGTCAGGCCAGATACAAGAACATTCTTGCCGTCACTGAAGAACCACTAGTCTCCTCAGACATCATTGGTCGTTCTGAATCTTCAATTGTTGATCTCAATCTTACCCGTGTTGTCGACGGTACCCTCGTCAAAATTCTTGCTTGGTACGACAATGAATGGGGGTACACCAATCGTCTTCTTGAACAAATTACCCAAAGTAAAGAACTCCTAGATTAGTTGAAATAAACAAAACTTGAGGCCGGAGCGGGACTCGAACCCGCGCATAATGGTTTTGCAGACCACCGCGTTAGCCAACTTCGCCATCCGGCCAGCCTCCTTATTTTATCATTCTCTCCTATCCGGCTTCACCTTCTGCTAGAATACACCTTATAAATATGAAAAGAATACTTCTCATTATTCCCATCACTCTGCTCTTATCTGCTTGTTCCCTTCCCTTCATCGGTAAGCGAGCAGGAATCCAGGTAACCTCAGATCCCCAAGGAACCATTCAGATAAACCAAGAAAGCTCAGGTCTCTCTCCTCTCAACAAATCCGATCTTAAAGCCGGAGAATACAGTATCAAGATCATTCCTCAAGATCCAACTCTCCAATCATGGGAAAGTCGAGTCACTCTTGTCGGTGGCACCATGACCGTTGTTGATCGTCACCTTGCCGTTAACCCTACTCAATCTCACGGTTTCACCCTTTACTTCACCAAGATCAACAGGAAAGAAGCCTCTGAAATTAGTATCACCAGTCTCCCCAACAGTGTCTCAGTTCTCATTGACGGTCAACCCGCCGGTTTCACCCCTACTTTTAACAGCTCCATTACCTCTGGCAGTCACACCATTACCTTCACTGCTCCTGGTTACCAAGAAAAAGTTATCACCGCTAATGTAGAAGCTGGACATCAACTAAACATCGATGTTCAACTCGCTGCTCAATCAATTGAAATTCCTCTTGATCCTGCACCTACAGCCACTCCTTCAGCTTCTCCTACCCCCACCACTAAATCAGGAACCATCACTCCTCTTCCACCTCAAGCCACCACCTCAGCTGTTCCTAAACCTTATGTAGAAATAAACAGTCCTGAAATTGGTTGGCTTAGAGTCAGAGAAGACGCTTCTGCATCATCTAGTGAAATTGTTAAAGTTAATCATGGTGATAAATTCCCATACATAAAGACTCAAAGCGGTTGGTATCAAATAGAATACGAGACAGACACTAATGGTTGGATTTCTGCTGCTTATGCTAAACTTTTTGAGTAACTCCTCTAAGCCACGTAATACAAAATTCCTATCGTCAACAACACCCACAATCCGACTGTAATTAGCAGTGGACTATCAGTCAGTAACACTCGTTCTGGGCTTTCACCTTCATCCTTTTCATAAATCAACTGTAGATACCTCATCACTCCATAAACCACTAACGGAATTGTTACCATCATCATTTTTTCTAACATCAAGGTCTTGGGTAATATAGACATTAAGGTCAACACCCTTCCCTTTGGTACTACTCGAGGATGATTAAAAGCAAACAAAGCATAGGTTAACCAAGTTGCCGTGGCAAACATCGAAGTATATATATTCAATAAATCTTCTGTGTATCTCTTCAGTGTTCCTCTAATACTTTTTGACAATCCAGTTCCTTTAAGCAGTGTTTGCTCACCTTTTCTTTTTCCTACCGCCAAGAACAGAGACAAAGAGATTACTGTTAACAAGAACCACACATCCATATGTGCATTTATCACTACCGCTCCTCCATAAACTCTTAAAAGATAACCACTAGCAATTAACAACACGTCCATAATCGGGATTTTTTTCAAGAAACCCGTATACGCTACCTGAATCAGTAAGTAGGTTACCCCAATTAAGTAGAAGAAGTAGCTCAGGTACCTCATCCATGTCAAACCTATTCCCAAAAATAGTACCATTGCTAAGATTGCTATCCATTTTGGTAACTTTCCTGAAGCAATCGGTCTCTTTTTCTTAAAAGGATGTAAACGATCAGCCTTAACATCCACTAAGTCATTCATGATATAAACCCCGCTTGAAACCAAACAAAAAGCCAACGCTGCTGCTACTGTTGTCTCCAACATATTTGTCTCAAACAACAAACCAGAGAACATCAAAGCCGCAAATAAAGCTAGATTTTTAAGCCACTGTCTCGGCCTGACCGTCCGTAATAAGGCAACCAGTATTTCCATATCAACATCAAGACTGTTAATCCACCTAATCCTAACATGATAAACAGCTTCTTTCTAGCATCTATCTTCAAAGCTATTACTCCCAATACAAGAGCCGACAACCAGTAAAACAAAGTCACCCTCCTCTTACCCCACCCTTTATCCATCAAGCGATGGTGTAGATGGCTTCTATCTCCCCCCACTGGTGATTTTTTCTTTAACAACCTCACTACTGTCACATAAACAAAATCAATTAAAGGTATTCCCAACACCATAATTAGGGTTCCAACCTTTGCCGTCGACAAAATTGACAACACTCCCAACAACAACCCCGCCAAACTAGTAGCCGAGTAACCCGGCATAATCTTTTGCGGATAAAAACTAAACCAAGCCAAAGCCGTAAACGCACCAGCCAAAGAAAAAGCCATTACAGCCACTGGCCACTGAGTAATATCGGCACTATAGCTCAAGGATATAAATCCCACTACCGCCGCTGCTATAGCCACCACTCCACTTACTTCACCATCAACCCCTGAAGACCAGTTAATCGCATTCATCAATAAAGGTATCCAGATCAAAGCAAACAAGTCGGGAAAGACCCAAATCTCCCTAACTTTCCCCAACAAAGAAAAACTTATTCTTGGCCAACTCAAGTCAATTATTCCTCCCCAAGGATTACTAATATAAGCAATTCCAATTCCAGAACCAACAATCAACCCTGCCGCCAGAAAATTAAAACCTAACCTAACATAAGGGTTAACATTTTTAACATCATCCCACAAACCTATCACCAAACTCACCAACATTGCTAACAAAATAAAGAATAAATGTTTGTCCATCGGCAACAAAGCCATTGTTGTCACTGTTACCGCCACAAAAACTGCCAAACCTCCACCTTTAGGAACTGGTTTTTTATGTACATGAGCAGGATGTTTACTTTTCTTGGGGTCAACCACCCACTTCATCTTTTTAAAAAACCAAATACTCAAAGGAATGACTACCAGACTCAATACTAATCCAGACAAAAAGGGGATGATTGTAATTTGACTTAATTGTTCTTTCATAACACCAACATCAATCTTAAAACTCTATACCAACTCAATAAAAACAACACCACCAAGATAGTACTTACCCTCCTGACAATTTTACTAGCTCCTTTATCTGTTTTTCCTATCCACTGTGCCACCAAACTACTAAACAGCACCGCCACTCCCAAACCCGCCATTCCCCCTATCATTAACTCTTTTTTAATCAACTGTTGTTCTCCCCAAGGTAGAGAATATAGCCATGGTAACTCTGGTGGTAATTTTTTCCACCAAATAGCCAAGCTCAACCCTCCTAACACCACCAGAAAATAACTTCCAATCCATTTCATCAACTCATCATTTTTACTCACCTTTTTTTCTTCTGCCATTTGTGTTTCTAGTATATCCTACCTCAGGCCTCAGCTTCTACTTTTCTCTCTTCATCTCTTCCCCATCAATCTTTATGTACACCTCCGCATCACCAACTATCTTTGCCAGGCCGTAATAACTATCTTTCCATGCATGGAACTCATCAAAACGGATTTTTTCACCCACCATATTAACTATCACTCGTGGCATTTCTTTTTCTAATAGCTCCATTGTTTTATCTTTGGCTTCAAAATCACTAATATGATAAGCCACTGTATATTTTCCCACCGGCAACCTGTCACTCAAAACATAAATAGCCGGTTCAGTTCCCCAAACAAAAATTCTTTCATTTTCCTCAGTAATGTCTTGGATGTAATTAGCCACTTCATAGTTTCTAGTTACTCCCTTCCCCCAGAACTCATAAAACTCATTCCTATCCTTATTCCCTAAAATATAAGAAGCAAAATTTTTGTAATAAGGCAAACTCTTGTAATACCAGAATCGATATCCTATTACTGATAAAACCACTAGTCCCAAAAGTCCTATTCCAACTATTTTTTCCAACCACTCCTTCTTTTTCACCATCATCCCTATTAGTAAAACTGCCGGGGGTAGTATCTCAATAAAATAATGAGGATAGGGTCTTCCAGACAACTGTGATCCAAACAATGCTCCAACAAACCACAAAAACACCAACCCTACCTCAGCCCTAAGTTTCTTTCTTAACAACCAAACAACCAATATTCCCAACATCATTATCATCCCTCTGGCAAACAACCCCGACATATAAAACGGCTGAGAACCTTCCCAGGAAGATAAATAACCAATGTTTTGCCCCAGTGCAGACCTAAGATACGACTCCCCTGCACCTTTAGAGACATAATAAATTATTGTTAACAAAATCGGTCCCAAAAACCCTCCCACAATTAACCACGTTCTTTTTCTAAAAATCTCCTGAACAAAATTCTTTAAATTCTTTGTTTTATAAGCAACCAACCACACAAGTATCGTAAACAACTCAAACATTACTGGCACCTTAAAGAGGAACCCTAAGGCCATCAGTACTCCTACCAGTAAATACTTCCACCAAGTATTATCAACCTTAACTTTCTTTTTACGCTTTTTCTCTTTTTCTAACGTATCAACCAACAACAAAACAGCCGCCGTTACCGGCATGATCATAAATATTTCTCCATTAGCAATGTTGCCTTCAATTAAGGGGATACTAGACAAAACTGAAAACACAAAAACACTTAAAATAATTCCCCAGCGTTTTTTAATTAATTTTTCTGCCAGTTTCCAGATTAATACTACATTCAAAGCATTCCATATCATTAAAATAAAACGAAAAACCTTAACGTTACCGGCTACTGCTGCCATTACATACAACAGCGGGGGCTTATTATCATGAATATCTCTATAAAACACCAACCCTTTCTTCAAACCTTGTCCCAAAGTTAAATAAATATCTTCATCAGCATACCTGTTTGGTTCAAATAAAGAGGGGATTCTTAACACAACAACCATCAACACTAGCAAAATTAACACCTCATTTTTTTCGATAAAAGCCTTAATTTTATTCCACACAGTCATCCTTCTATTTCCTCCACCAACTAATTGATAACCCTTCAAAATTCTTACTATCTAGCAGATAATATTCACCCAACTCAATCTCTTCAACCCCCACACTACTAATCACCCCTATCCTACCCTTAACTTCTGGCAAAACATCAACCGTGTCGTCTTCAGTCATCTGGGCTGTACCTACATACAAAGGCAAGGGTCCATCTGGAGTATAAATTGGGCCAAAAACTCCATAATACTTGCTTTCCCATAAATGATGCGCCGAGCCATTGTAATTAATTAAATAATCTTCCTCTTTCACCTCTTCTTTTACATAACTAGCCAACTCTCTAAAAGGTCTTTTACTCGGATTATTAAACAACTCAAAACTAAACAATCCATAAAATAGCATCAACAAAACTGCCATTATCCCAAAGTATTTTCTAGTGCCCAAAAATATCAAGGTTGTTGTTCCTGCCACCACGGACAATAAATATCGATCATAAAAGACAGGTGTAATCACATACGAAACCAAGGAACTCAAAACAACTGGTGATAAAAAGATAATCAACAGCTCCAACCATCGCTTGCCAACCTTTTTCCAATTTTTCCCTATCATTAAAACCAACACAACCACCATTATCATCATCCTTTGATTTTCTTCCACTCCACCAGTTAGAAATCGGAACATCAAATTCAAAACCTCTTTAATTTTTGGTACTTCTAACCAAAAACCACTGTCTTGAATCCTAGTGGTCTGTAAATACATTGGGTATATCCAAGGAAGGTATAACAAACCAATCAACCCAAAAGGCCATAAACTCTTTATTGATTTTTTAAACTTCTTCCAATCAAACTCAAACAGCAGAAAACAAATACCTTGCCCAGCCAAGGTAAATAAAGCAAAATGATGTGCATACAAAGAAAGCGCTGAAAAAATTACAAAACCTTTCCATTTACGCGAGACAAAGAAGTATGTTGATCCGGTGACCAAAAAAGCTAGTAGGGCATACATTCGCCACTCAAAAGCAAAACCAAACAAAAAAGGACTTAAAAATACCGCCAAACCTCCAATTACTGCCATTAACTTATTTTTCCCAATCTCATAAATAATCTTTCCAGAAAAGAATCCTACCCCTATGATTAAAAGACAAGACAGGCTTCGCAATGATATCTCAGAAAAACCAAAGATTTTTCCCCACATTTGCCCCAAGATATAAAAAAGAGGTGGGGCCGTATCCCTCATCACCACTCCGATCATTTCCCAAAAAGGCTTCTGTATTGCTAGTGCAGAAAAAGCTTCATCCCCCCACAAACTTTCAGTCAACAAGTTCATAAATCAATCATACCAAACATTCTGCCCCTTCTTTTCTTAAACCTTCTCCGTCACTCTGTACTCCATATACTTACCCAACATTAGTCTTGTATGAGCATCTAAACCAGGCAAAGCACTAAACAAGAATCCTACAATCGGCAAAGTTACAAACTCAAACGGAGCCATCACTTTTCTCCACCAAGGTAAGTCTTTAACTTTTGGCCTTGCTTTCATATCAACCAAGACAATAGCTATCACACCCAAAAGACTTAAGGTCAAAATAGTTGAAGCCACCTGGGGCAATGTTTTACCAATAACAGTCCTAGAGAAGACATCATTCAAAAGAGGGGGTAAGTTGGCTCCTACTGTAATCACAAACCAGTTCACTGGCCACAAGAAATGATCCTCAATTACCTTTAAAACCCTAATGGTTTTGTCCCAGAAAGGCGCCTTCTTATCCATGATGTACTTCTTGATAATATAAGAATCGTCACTTGCTCCCCAAGCCCATCTTTTTACCTGTTCATAAGTATTTACAAAAGTATTCCAAAAACCTACCGACTCAGCCGCATCAGCATGAACTGGCAAGAAGATGGGTTCCACCTCCACCTCTCCTCCAGTCCCAAAATAGGTCTTAAAGAAGATTCTGTAATCTTCAGGAATAACGTCAGTATCCCAATAACCCACCTCATCCATTAATTTCAAACTTAAAGTATAAGTGGAGAAGTTAATCAATCTGTCTGGACGCATCAACATACCCATATTAATCACACTAGAAACTCTGTTAAACACCCTCATTAACATAGGAATTCTTTCAATATTGTTGTAGAACATGATTGCTCCCTGCCAAACACGACGATATTTTTGAGGATGATCCATAAATTTATAAGTCAATGCTGCCATGTGGTTTGGGTGTAACAACACATCACAATCAAGAGAAGTGATCGTCATTTTTTTCATCTCCCATTTAGGATGTTTTTTCTTTTCTTTCAAAAAAGTCTTTGCCGCCCAAGCCGCATTAGAAGACTTACCCACCACTTCACCTGTAATACCTCCTGGGTGATAAGAAAAAATTAATTTTTCAAAAGACTTTTCAAACTTTTTCCTCAACATCTCTGCTCTTGGCTTATTTACTTCTTCTCCGGCTCTTTCCTCAAAAGCTACTACCGGAATAATCTGTTTTCCTCCCAAGGTTTGTTTCTTTAACGCCTCCAAGGTTCTGGCGATTGTAGTCCCCGGCTCTTTATAAGTGGGGATTACGATCACATGATAAACATCTTTCCAGTCAGCAAAACCTTTTACATCTCCCATCCAATCATATTTTTCAGCCGCCTTAATTCGATAATGAGACAAAAGAGCCAAGCTGGCCAAACTTACAGATTTATATAACCAATAGATATCAAAAGCGATAATAAAATAAGCTACTCCAATTGGCCATAAAAAAGATCCCCACAAGGGGAACAAGATTAAACTCCAACTAAAAAAACCAGGCAAAATTTCCAGCACTCTTTGGCTGAAATGAGGGTGTTTTTGAATAAATTTTCTTAACCAAATAAACATAAATAATTTTTTCCTGTTTGTTCGATTAAATCCGGGGTTTCCACTATTCTCAATCCCGCTACAAACTTAGCCAATATTTTAACATTTTTAGGCTCATTTAACCCTCCTCTAGCCGGTTCTGGGCTCAAATAAGGAGAATCTGTTTCCAGTAAAAGACTCTCTTTCGGTATCAATTTCACCAAATCTCTCAATTTATCAGCATTTTTAAAAGTTACATTTCCTGCCACGCTTACGTAAAAACCACGGTCCAAAACAAACTTCAGCATATTTTTATCTCCACTCCAACAATGAAACATTCCTCTTAATCCATCAAAATTTTTCAACACCATTCTCATTTCCTCTTCTGCATCTCTCATGTGTATTACTACCGGTAAGTTTTTTCTTTTTGCCAATCCCAACTGTTCTTCAAACAATCTTATCTGTACCTCCTTACTCTTTTTCTCTTTATCATAATAAAAATCTAATCCAATCTCTCCGATTCCTTTAATAAACTTCTGTTCTTTTTTAACCAACTCTTCCAGTTTTTTTATCTCCACCTTCACATCAAAGGAACTTTTACTCACCATCTCAGGATGTATCCCCACTACTCCGTCTATTTCACTAAATCTTTTCACCAAATCGACAACTGCTTTACTATCTTCCACACTTCCACTTGCTACCATTGCCCTTTTTACTCCCTCAACTTCCATCCCCTTAAAAACATCTTCCAGTTTCTTTTCCAATCTTTCATCCGTTAAATGGCAATGACTATCTACCAACATATTTATCACTTAAATTAAAAACATCTCTACTCAACTATACAGGCAAAAATTTTTTGATTTTCTGACTAATCTTATTACTCCATTCCTCAGCCCACTCGTCAGCTTTTATTCTTCTGATCGCTTCCTGGAAACCGGGTTTGCCCACATTTTCCGCTACTGATGCAATCGTCGCTGAACTAACCTTAATGTGGTTTTTAATGTTTTCATAACTTCTTCCTTTATCTAAATACAGCCCAATTCCTAAACGTTTATAAATTGCCACTTTTTCTGCTTCTGTTAACAGGTCAGCTAACAACTCTTCTATTTCTTTTGGAGAATTCATTTCCGCCAACAAACCATACCACATCTTTTTCAACTGATTCTCTAAGTTTTTATTTAACTTCTTTTTTGACAACTGCATCTTTAATATATCAATTAGTATTTTAACTGCCCTTTTGTTTTAACAAATTCAGTTTCTTTAATCAAAGTATACAGCTAGATAGGGGAAAATCAACTTTTTAATTTACGATAAATATCAAAAGTTAAACCCATTGATAGTAACAACAAACCGTTTATTAATCCTCCAATACCCATTACCCTCAGATATATAAAAGTTACTATTAACACTGACCACCACAAAGACCTTTTACTTGACATCAAAATAATACTCAATAAAAAGAAAAACCCAGCCAACAGTAACAACATAAACAACAAGTAGCTGTTAGGAATAATTAAATTTTTAATATTTTCCGGGTCTACTTTAAAAATCATTAAACCAATTAAAATCCAACTAAAAAGAGTTGCCCCAATTAATCTTCCATAATGCTTTTGGATTACCCTCTTTCGAGGTTTTTCCGTTTTTCTAAAATTACTTTTTCTCTTTAATTTAATTTTCATCTTTATAAATTGCTTCAAGGTTGTAGAATGTAAGCATGTCTCCAGACACTTTTTTAATTCTTGCCATTCTAATAGCTAGTTTAGCGGTAATTTACTTTTCTCTCAACAGAAAAATATCTCAACCCAAACAAGATCCGGTTTTAACCGAGTGGCTCAAGAGTGTTCAGGGCAGTCTTGATTTGTCTAATCGCAACATTAACACTACTCTTCAGCGTAGTTATCGAGAACTCTATCATCGTCTTGATAAGACAACCGAGATTATGGGTGAGTTAAAAAAAGAAGCCGGTTCTTTTTCTGAAATTGGTCGTTCCATGCAAGACCTGCAACAATTTCTTCAAAGTCCCAAACTCAGAGGTAATATAGGGGAGAGAGTTCTTAAAGATCTCATTTCTCAAATGTTTCCTAAAAACTCATTCAAACTACAGTACTCCTTCAAAACAGGTAGCATCGTCGACGCCATCATCAAAACCGACGCCGGTATCCTTCCCATTGACTCTAAATTTCCCATGGAAAACTTTCAGAAAATGGTTAAGGCCAAAACAGACAAAGAGCGTCAACCATTTAAATCTGCCCTTATTCGTGATGTTCGCAAACATGTCCGCGATATCTCCAGTAAATACATTCTTCCTGAAGAAGACACTCTCGACTTTGCCTTAATGTATGTTCCCTCAGAGTCGGTTTACTATGAAATCGTTAATCAGCCAGAAATTCTTGATTATGCTAGTCGCCAAAGGGTCTATCCAGTTTCTCCCACTACTCTCTATGCTCACCTTCAAACCATCCTCCTTTCCTTTGAGGGTAAAAAAATTGCCACCAAATCTAAACAGGTTTTTTCTCTTCTCCGTGGTGTACAAAGGGATTATGAAAAACTTGAAGACAATCTTAATGTTCTTAATAAGCACCTCACCAACGCTTACACTCAAATGGGAAATACTCGCCAAAACTTCACCATTCTTGGTCAAAAACTGGCTTCCACCAGAACTCTTGATGACGGCAAAGAGGAAAAAGAATAATCATGAGCTCTCACTCTTTTAATAAAAAATACTCCCAGCTCAACCCTAACCAAAAATTAGCCGTTGACACAACCGAAGGACCTCTCATGGTTATCGCCGGTCCTGGTACCGGTAAGACCCAAGTTCTTACTCTGCGTATTGCCAACATTCTTAGAAAACACGACATTCCTCCCGACTCCATTCTCGCCCTCACCTTTACCGAAGCCGCCACTCAGGAAATGCGTCGTCGCCTCATCGAACTAATTGGTCAAGCAGGCTATTTTGTTCAGATATCTACTTTTCATTCTTTTTGCCAATCTGTCATTATGGAAAATCCTGACCGTTTCATCATCAATGAAAGTACTCAGCAATTATCTGACCTAGAAAGAGTCCAGATCATTCAAGAAATCATCACTAAAAATGACTTTGAGTTAATCAAACCTCTTAATGCTCCATTTCTCTATCTCAAAGCCATTCTCTCATCTATTCAAAACCTCAAAAGAGAAGGGATCACTCCTTTAAAATTTAAACAAACACTCAAACAAGAACAACAAGTTATTGACTCTTCAGATCTGAGCAAAACCCAACTCAAGTCTAAAAAAAGAGATCTTGATAAAAATCTAGATCTGCTTAAAGTTTACCGCCTCTATCAACGCCATCTTCAAAAAAGGGGCCGTTTTGACTTTGAAGACATGATTAACTTTGTCACAGACAAATTTACTACTGATCCAGACCTTCTTCTTTCTTATCAAGAAAAAATTAACTACATTCTCATTGACGAATATCAAGACACCAACTCCTCTCAGAATCAACTCATTTTTAAACTGGCCTCTTACTGGAAAGACAAAGCCAACCTTTTTGTAGTCGGGGACCCTCATCAGTCGATCTTTCGTTTTCAAGGTGCTTCTTTAGAAAACACCAAACAATTTATTGACCACTTTCCTCAATCTACTCTTGTCAACTTAGAGCTTAACTATCGTTCTACCCAAAACCTTCTTGACTCGGCCCATCAACTCATCACCTCTTCCCCTATCAAAGACTCTCTAATTCCTTCCACTCGTTTGACCGCCCAAACAAAACTTAAAAAACAATCAATCCATCTGGCTGAATTTACCCACTCTATTTTTGAAGACTCCTTTATTTCTCAAGACATCAAGAAAAAAATCAACGCTGGTGTTTCTCCTAAAGATATTGCCGTTATTGCTCGTTACAACCAAGATCTTATCGACCTCTCTCAGTCTCTCAAAAAAGCAGATATCCCCTTTATCATTCAAGGGGGCGGTGATGTCCTTGAGACTCCTCTAGTCAGGCAATTAATCCTTCTCCTTACCGTTATTCACCAGACTCCTCATCAACACACCGACAACGAGCTTTTCACTCTTCTTAATCTAGATTTTTTTCATATAGACGCCTTTCAAGTTCTTAAGTTTGCCAAACAAGCTTCTGATTCTCATCAGCACTTAGCTACTTTTGCTCTTTCTCCCCAATCTAAAAAATTCTCTCAAATAAATAAATTCTTTCTCCAACTGTCTCGATGGCAAAAACAATCTGCCAACAAGACTCTTCTCGATTTCCTCCAAACACTATTTCAAGAATCTGGATTTCTTAATCATGTTTTACAACAACCAGACTCTATTCATCAGCTCAACATTCTTAATACTTTCTTTGATCAAGCCAAAGCCATGTCTTATGCTTATCCCTCTCTCAACCTCACCATTTTTCTTGACAATCTTCATACTCTTCAACAGCAATCAGTTAAGGTTCCTCTTCAACCTCTTGATCTAAACTCTGACACCGTTACTTTAACCACTGCTCATAAAGCCAAAGGTCTTGAATGGTCTCATGTTTACATCTATCGCTGTGTGGATAAAAAATGGGGCAACTCCCGTTCTTATCAGCTTTTAAAACTTCCCTCTGAGATTTTAGAATTTTCTTCTTCAGAAGATCCCAATCAAGAAGAGAGACGTCTTTTCTATGTTTCTCTCACTCGTTCAAAACAATACTTAACTATTGTCTCTGCTTCACAATATCAAACCAGTACCGGTACTCGCCCAGCCCTACCATCTCTCTTCATTTCCGATTTACCTTCTCTTTCTGTTCGCCAATTAAAAACAACCACCTTTGAAAATAAAAACAAAACCCTTCTTAAAGAATTCTTTTCTCCTAGTAGCAACCTAACTCTTCCATCTTCCGAAAAGAAATATCTCCTCACCATTATTCAAAATTTTAAACTTTCTGTCACCGCCCTCAACACCTATCTTGACTGCCCTTACAAATTTAAACTTAATAATCTTTACCGTATTCCCCGTACCAAAGATGCATATCTCGCTTTTGGTACTGCTGTTCACCAGGCCTTAGAAGACTTTCATCGTCAGTATCAACAAACAGACAAACTTCCTTCTAAAAAATATTTCCTCACCCAGTTTGAAAAAGCCTTAGAAAAAGAAATTCTTGCCCCAGAAGAATACAACTCTCGTCTTAAACATGGTCAAGAGGTTCTTAGCGCTTACTATGATTTTCACCACGACGATTTTAAACCAGCTCTTAAGGTCGAAAACCATTTTGGTTACTCTGCTTACTCCAAGTGCTATCTCGACGACATTCCCCTTATTGGTAAGGTTGATCGAATTGATAAACCTTCATCTACGAACTCAGTTAACATCATTGACTACAAAACTGGTGCTCCTAAAACAAAAGGTCAAATCGCTGGCACCACCAAAGACTCAACCGGTTCTCTTAAACGTCAACTAGTTTTTTATCAACTCCTCTCTCAACTAGACAAGAGATTCTCTCACTCAATCAACTCAGTTGAACTAGATTTTGTCGAAGCCCCTTACAAAAAACAAAAATCCGGCCGCACTTCATTTAAGATCACTCTCCAAGAAGTAACCAAACTAAAAAAAACTATCAAAGACAATATGTCTCAGATAAGAAAGCTCCGTTTTCCTCGTACCCAAGACTACTCACACTGTCAGCGCTGTGAATTTAAAGAACACTGTTGGCCTAATGATATTCCCCAGAACAAACCATCCTCCAAATAATCTCTTTCAAATTTAGGAAAACTTTTTTTTCAACCTCAACACCATCCACCTCATTTTATTTCCGCTCCTATAAATCCAGTAAAGTGCAGGGTTAATTACTAAGTCCCAACTTCCCACAAACTCTACCAACTCGGCTCCATAACCTTCTTTAAATCTATGAAAACCATACCAAGGATCATTCTTGTCTGGATCAGGACCCAATGAACCCCACATATCAAACAAGTCACAACCTTCTTTTTTTCCAAACTTGATTACTTCCCACATCATTAAATTATTAGCCATTAACTCTCTATGTTCTCGACTTGAAGCACCATAAGGATAGTAAAGAGTCCTGTTTAGTTTTAACAGTATCCACGCTGTTAACACCTCACCTTTAAAAACAGCTTTAAATAAATGAGCTTGTCCAGAACTACTCATTTTCTCCCACATTTTTTCATGATAATTTTTATCATGAGCATAAAACTCCTGTCTTTTAGTAGTCGCCTCCATTAATTTCCAGTAATCTTCAAAACCTTTTTTACTACTATCTTCCACCACTCTTACTCCTCTTTTTTCTGCCAACCTCACGTTGTATCTCGTCTTTGACTTCATTCCCGCCATTAACTCTTCTTCATCCTTTTTTAAGTCCAACCAAAATGTGTACTTAGTAAACAACGGTTCACCTTTAACGATAGAGTATTCCTTTTTCCACTTTTCCAGTTTCACTTTTCCAGTCTCTCCTTTTACATTTGGTTCAAACTTGATCATGATCACCCTTTTTTTCTTTGCAATCTCCATTATTTTTTTCAACACTTCTTTACCGGGAATACTCGACTTAGGACAGTACCCAATCTTCCAGGGCATTTTTGGTATCTGGTGCAAACTAATCTGATAAACCTCTTGTAAATTACTTCCTCGATACTTCCCCAATCGCAATACCTCAACCCTATCCGAATTTCTAAACTCACCCCACTCATAACTTTGTAAGGGGTGGCGTGCCACCTCATTCATTTTTTTCTTTTCCTTTACCGTTATCTCTCTGATCATATTCTCATTATATCCTCTACCAATTATCAATTTCATCGAAGTCATCTTTTGTCTCAACTTCTACCTCCCAATCTTGAACAATTTTTCTTTTTCCCTCACCCCAATCATCTTCCCATTTTTTAGCCAACTTAGCTTCTCCTTCCCAATCTCCTTTTTCTCCTTTACTCCATCCCTTTACAGAACCTCTTTGGTTGATATTCTTTCTTCCCTTAACTGTTTTTCTCACTAACACCTCAGGTATCTCACTTAAAAATCTAGAAGCCACCTGACTAGACCTTCCCCCATACATTAATCTGTTTCTTGTATAGCTCAGTCCGGCCTTTTCTCTAGCTCTAGTTATTGCCACATATAACAATCTTCTCTCTTCCTCCATCTCCGATTTCTCACCCAAACTTCTTGAATGGGGGAATAGTCCTTCTTCCATTCCCACTATCCACACCTCGTCAAACTCTAAACCCTTAGCTGAGTGAACCGTCATTAAATGGATTCCTGTTTTTTCCTTATTCTTTCTTTCTGCTAGCTCATCTGCCTGTATCAGGGCAACACTCTCTAAAAACCCCGCCAGGGTTTTATGTTCACCTGCTACCGCCAAGAACTCTTCAATATTTTCCAGTCTCCCTCTATCTTTCTCATCTTCTTCCTTAAACTTACTTAGATAGTCTGCAGACTTCAGTACACCCTCAATCAACTCCACCGGATCTTTCTTTTTAATTTCTTTTTGTTCTCCGCACCACTGTAAAAACTTAGCTGCCCTTCTTTTACCAATCTTTTCTACTCTCCTTTGACTCACACTGTCTTCCTTGTTATAAATCACTCTTAAATAAGCCGTCAAGTCTTTAATCTCCGCCCGATTATAAAATCGTACTCCACCTATCAGTTGATACTCCAAACCTCTTTTAATCAACTCTTCTTCGAAACTCCTTGACTGGGCATTTGTTCTGTACAAAATAGCCACCGTCTTTTCTTCTATTCTTGCCCGACGACATCGGTCAACTACCTCTCTAGCTTCTTCTCTTTCATCATTGCTTTCTATTACTTCCAGTCTTTCCCCTTCATTTCCTACCGACTCTAACCTAAAGACAGGATGGTTGGTGTTATTACTCAACATCTCATAAGCCGCATCCAAAATCTTTTGTGTGCTACGGTAGTTTTGAGCCAACTCCACCACACTCAATTTTTTAAAATGATTTTTCAATAGTTCTAGATTTCTAAAATCAGCCCCCCTAAAAGAATAAATTGCCTGTGCAGCATCACCCACCACCGTTAACTGTTCTTCCTTGGGTATTAACAACTTACTTAGCTCAAACTGAGCCTTATTAGTATCCTGATACTCATCCACTAACACCCAGCCGTACTCCTGGTGAATTCTTTTTCTTACATCATCTTTTTTTAACAGTCTTACCCCATTAATCAATAAATCATCAAAATCTAACGCCTTGCTTTTTTTAAGCACATTTTCATACTCCTGCCACACATCAACCAGTTTTTTTTGATAATCACCCTTTATCCAACTACTTACTCCTTCAGGCGTGTACAACTCATTTTTCATTTTTCCAATAAATGCCAACACCTTTCTCCCTTGACCGTTTTTTGTTGGAATATCCATTTTCTTTCCTAAGTCCTTTATTACATCTTCCTGATCTTTAGTGTCATAAATTACAAAACCTGGCTCTATATCCAAAGCTCTTCCATACTGTCTTAACATCTTGGCACAAAAAGTATGAAATGTCCCCGCAAAACCTAAAGCCATATTCTCTTTTTTACTTTCCATCACCAACTTCTCCACCCGTTCTCTCATCTCCTGTGCTGCCTTGTTAGTAAATGTTAACAAAACAATCTCTTTAGCTGCCACACCCTTCTCTTCAATCAACCACACTGCTCGATAAGTTAACACCCTAGTCTTACCAGAACCTGCTCCAGCCAAAACCAATAGAGGACTTCCCCAGTGTGTTACTGCTTCTAGCTGTTTATTATTTAGTTCTTTTTTCCACTTACTCACAGACATTGTTTATACTACACTCACTTTATTGATGAAAGCTCATCTTTTACTCTTTTCTTCTAATCCATCTATAATAATCATATACTTACAAACATGACTTACTTAGTTGCCAACTGGAAAAGCCACCATACCATCACCCAATCCATTCTTTGGTTAGAGAGACTTCACAAGCTTAATCCTACATTCTCTCCTCAACTCAAAACAATCATTTGTCTACCCTTCACCGACTTGCCCGAATTTAATCGTCAACTCACAGAAAAAAAACTTCCCCTTCTCACTGGTGCTCAGAATGTCAGTCCTTTTACGGCTGGTAAACACACAGGTGAAGTTACCGCCAGAATGCTTTCCGAATTAATTACTCACTGCATTGTTGGCCACTCAGAAAGACGTCAACAGTTTGAAGAAACAAGTTCTCTTGTTGCTCAAAAAACCTTTCAATTACTAGACCAGGGGATTGTCCCCATCATCTGCCTTGACACCCCATATCTGGAAGAGCAAATTAAGGCTCTAATCAAACAAGACATTGATCCTGAAAGATGCCTCTTTGCTTACGAACCTCAAGCAGCCATTGGTTCTGGTCAACCAGTTACCCCACATACTGCTAACCAGTTTGCTACCAAACTTTCTTTTCTCACCTCTCCTCAAGTTAAGGTTCTTTATGGTGGTTCTGTTACTGCTCAAAACGCTTCCACTTTTGTCTCCCAATCTCACATCCAAGGAATTCTTGTTGGTACAGACAGTCTTACTCCCACCGATTTTAGTAATATAATCAACTCTCTTTCTTAAACAATGAAACTTAAAAGGCTTCGCTTCAATCGAATTTTGACCAGAGTTCTCTCCTGGATAAGAATTCACTTACTAGCAATTTTTTTGGTTCTCCTTTCACTTTTTCTTGTTTTCTCTTTCTTAAAAATCAGAAATATCCTGGTTAGTCATCAGCTACTTCCTCAAAATACTCTTACTTTCTTTTCTTCTCCAGAAAAAATCTTAGACTCCACTGGTGGTCGTACCAACTTTCTTTTATTGGGAATTCGTGGAGAAAATCCTTCTGAAGTTCCTGACTTAACCGACACCATCATTCTTGCTTCTTACTCCCACCAACAACAGCAACTCACCCTCCTTTCCATTCCTCGTGATCTCTGGGTTAACTCTCTCAAGACTAAAATAAATGCCGTTTACCACTATGGTCAGGAACGTGAACCTCAGATAGGATTTCAATTAAGCAACGCTGCTATTTTAGAAACAACCGGTTTACCAATTCACTATAACCTCGTCGTTGATTTTCAAGCCTTTACAGACATGATAGATCTTTTAGAAGGTGTTGAAATAAATGTACCCAACTCCTTTATTGATGACCAATTTCCTATCCCAGGTAAAGAAAACGTTTACCCCACCTCTGAACGCTATCAAACCATAGAGTTTAAAAAAGGTCTTCAGACAATGGACGGAGAGACTGCTCTTAACTACATTCGTTCCCGTCATGCTGAAGGTGATGAAGGTACCGACATTGCCCGCAATCAACGTCAACAACTGATCATTAAAGCCATTCAACAAAAGATACTTACTTTTAACTTCCTTCGTGACCGACAAAATCGAGATGGTCTTCTACAAATTATCCAAACCCACACCGTAACCGATGTAACCTCAGATCTCTATCCTTCCTTGGCCCGTCTAGCTCTCAAGTCTCGTTCTCATTCCCTTAACAGTATTAGTCTTTCTTATGAACCAGACGAAAATGGCATCACTTTCCTAGATGTTCCTCCTAGCTACCTCTATCAAAATCAATGGGTTCTTGTCGCTCACGACAACAACTGGGATGCTTTTAAACAGTACATCCTAAATCGACTCAACAACGTTCAGTAATTTAGTTTGATCAATACCGAACCTTTATCTTTCCACAATTCTTTGGCTTGATTGTTTGTATCCAAAACACCTTCTTCATCAACTCTAAGCACCCAACCAGTCTGAATATACTCCGGATTCTCTTTCAAACTAGAGTATTTTTCTTTGTTTAACTCTACTAACTCCTTCCAATGATATCCACCCCCTCTGACTTCATCAGCAATTGACCATAGTGATTCTCCTTTACCCACGACTACTATCTCACCCTGCCATTCAATTTCGCTTAAAGAGCTGTCTAACACCACCTCACCCATCTGTAACAACTTCTCTTCATCAACTTCATAGTTTTCTCTTTCTTCTTTACCTATATAAATCCAACCAACATCATATTTTCTTATAATCTCCCTGCTTTTCTCTTCTTTTCCTTTTTCAAATACAGTTTTCACCTCCAACTCTCTTTCTTTCACTCTTTCATATCCTCCCCTCCACAACCATTCGTGCACTCTCCACCCCAACACACTATTTGTTCCAGAAAATGCTGACACACTGTTAAATCGACTGTAACTATCACCTACTGCTTCTAATAAATTTTTCCCATCTTCATTGTCTGTCAAATAAACCACCGCTCCCCACTTATCTTTTTCTTCAACTCTCATCCATTCCAGGCCATCCAAACCTTGATACTCTTTAAAATCTCGATAGTAGGAAGGATAAGCCTTAAAAGGGAATATCATTAGGCCGCCCCACAAGATCACCACTCCAATCAAAAACAACCTTTTTCTTTTTCTTAACACCTCGTTTACCATCCAACCCATCACCAAAGACATTAATATAAAAGATTGGTAAGTTAATTTAAACATTGTATTTGCCCGAGGATATCCAGTATAAATATCTTCCACATACACCATTTCTGGAATAATAAGTAGCAACACCGCTGTCACCCCCAATGCCAAAATCAGAAAGTTTCTCCTCCGGGGTTGTGTTGCGCTTGCAGCATTCCTCCGAGGTGGAACGATTCCGAGGTGTGATTTTAAAGCCACAACCATCGCCATCATCACAATCGCCACATGGCCTCCCCACAATACCCCTAACTGCCACAAAGGGGACCTGGCTTTCACCCACAACGCTCCACCAGAAAACGAATTAAAGTTTAAAAACCAAGGCACAGCTGTTATTCCTGCCGTCATCCCCACCACTCCAATTGCCACAAGTAGCTTTCTCCAATTTATTTTCCCATAAAACAACGAAAACAAGCCAAAAATTACCAATAACAGACCATACACTGCCACGTCCCAAGTATTTGTCATCCCCATTACACCCAAAAGTACTCCCAAAACAAACACCTCTTTCAAATGCAATTGAGGCAATTTTTTAAATATCAAAACAAGAACCAATATAAAAGCCAATACCACCGGAAGTCCTAAAACATGTGCATGTAAATCACTTACCACAAAGCTATAACCTGGAAACTCATGAATTGTATTCTCTATAAATCTAGTCGCATCAGCATACCAATAGCTTTCAAACCCTTTGTTTTTTAAAAAGTACCACAAAACATGACTATTCCCACCCAAGCAGGTTAAAAGGGCTCCCAACAGCCCTCCAATCACCCCACCTCTCAAGCTTACTATGATTGAAAAACTCAAGGTTAAGCTGACTCCCAGTATCCAAGCTAAGATTAAGTTATATCCAACCCCTAATCCCACTCCCCAGATTCTCACCAGGATACTTGCTATAAAGTGTCCAAATGAATAGTAATTTATAGATTCTCCTGCAAGCCACATATCTTTCGCCGGTAGCTCATTGGAAGTCAAATACTGTTTTATAAATCCAAAGTCCATAAACTTTTCCAATCCCAAAATATCGGGTTGAAATCCTCTAACAAGAGAAAGTCCAAATAATCCAGCTGCAAACAAGCATTCTTCTATTAAGATTATTTTTAACGGCTTTATCTTTGCTGTTTTATATACTTGAACAGCCCTAAACCCTGCCAACACCATTAAAAGAATTACTATTGCCACTCCTAGATCTGTATTTACAGGAAAGACATGTCCAACAAACCAAATCGGTAACCCCACAGTCAAAAGCCCTAAAACTCTTCCTAAGGCCCATCCATTATCAGCTAAGCCTCTAAACCACTTACTTACCCATGGCCATACTAAGAACTGTAATCCCAGAGAAATAAAATAAACCTTTAAAATCACCTCTACATCATTTATCATTTATTAGTATTTTAATATTTTTTTGCTCAAGTTATACTGTTAGTATTCAACCGTCAAAGTTCATGGAAAAACAAGGTATAATTTTTAAGGTGACAAATTCTAGTTTTCAACCATTTCATTATTCCCTTTCACTTAAAAAAAGAGTGTTTGATGTCTTTTTGGCTCTTTTGGCTCTTATAACTCTTTCCCCTCTGTTATTGATAATTATTCTTATCATAAAGTTCAAATCAAAAGGATCAGTATTTTTCAAACAAAAACGCATAGGTTTAAATGGGAAGCCTTTCACGATATACAAATTCCGCACCATGGATCCTGGCGCTCACATCTTACAAAAAAAATACAAACACTTAAACATCTCTCCATTTCCAACTTTCAAAATACCAAATGATCCACGCTTTAATTCTTTTGGTTTATTTCTTTCAAAAACCACCTTAGATGAACTTCCTCAATTAATAAACGTTTTACAAGGGGATATGTCAATAGTTGGCCCCAGACCTTTTCCAGAGAAAGAACATAAGCTTCTTTCAAACAAATGGAAGAAGCGTTCCTTAGTTAAACCTGGCCTTGTATCACCAATCTTTTTCCTTGCCCGAAGAAAAGTAAGTACCAATCAATGGACCAAGATCGATCTTAATTATGTTCAGAACACTAGTTTAACCACAGATCTAAGGATAGTACTTAAAGCAATATTCTATTATGTAAAGTTATTATCCAATCAAATACAAAAACTCAACAACTAATGATTCAGCGCGGATTTGTATAAAATTTTATTTGAGTGTACACAAACCCAAAAACTCGAATTACTAATAGAACAAAATACAAAAAAAGTACATAGATACCAATATGTATTCTAAGGCTAGAGATTTCTTTGGCAACCATCTTGATCATATCTATCAATGACCAAAGATTTTTTTTACTAAAAACAATCTTTATATTACTAATCTTTGTATTCCTTTTTAATACAGCCTCGCTTTGTGCAATCCTCCAATGCTGAGTAATAAATTCCTTTAAAGTAGTCCTTTCTTTATGCCAAACAACAATGTCTTTATCTAACATTATCCTAATATGTTTACCAAAAAGTCTATTTCCGAGTTCAATGTCATGAGACCCCTTATTTAACGTTTCAAGAAACATATTATTCTTAATAATTTTCTCTGGAAAAGAAACATTTTTTGTATCAAGTACAGATAAAGAGTTGTCATCAGTTAGATAAGATCTAAGCCAGTTCTTGTAATGATTCGCCATAACCTTAACGTAAATATTTTCCATTGGGTAGCTAACAACTTTTCCTTGAATAACGCAATTAGGATTTTTTATATGTGCTTGAACAATATTTTTAACCCAATTACTGTTTACCTTACAATCATCGTCAAGACAAGCAATAATTTCAGAACCAGCTAGTTTTATTCCGGCATTATATAGAATTGGTATATTATCATCAGTTCTAATTTGATGAAGTATCGGCAATTTATTTTTAAACTTGTTAATAACCAATGCAGATCGGTCTTTAGAATTATTATCAATTATTATGACTTCATCAGGTTGAACACTTTGGCTTTCTAAAGAACTTAAACATTGACTTAATAATTGAGCCCTATTTTTAGTAAGAATTATTACAGAAACAGTCATAATATAAACAATACTCAACAGTTATAATAAATAATAGTATAGTCTTTATGAAAAAATCACAATGCTACTATCGGGATTTTTTGTCTATTCTCACCAAGAATGAGCTTGTTCTTAAATATCGTTATACTTGGGTTGGTTTTTTTTGGGCAATCATAAACCCAATATTACAAATGTTAAGCTTGGGTTTAGTTTTTATGCTGTTCGCCCGTATCGACATAGAGCACTATTTTATATTCCTATTTGTGGGACTAATCTCGTGGAACTTTTTTTCTCAAAGCCTCCATCAAACCACGTCTATTATCATTGACAAGCGTCATTTTCTCACAAAATCAAATTTCCCAAAAGAATTTTTACCCCTCTCTGTAATTTTGGTCAACCTATTCCATTTTATTGTTGCTATGGGAATAGCTTCACTGGTAATTGCAATCAACTATCAGCTCCTGTGGTACAAACTATTGTTCGTTCTACTGTCTTTATTGTGGTTGTTTGGACTAACTGTGGGTTTAAGTTTGCTGACATCTGCTCTGACGGTTTTCTATAGAGATATTAGATTTGTAGTTAAAAATTCCCTACCAATCATATTCTATATCACACCAATTTTATATACTCAAGAAATTGCACCAGCCTTATTCCAGCCCCTATTTTACCTTAACCCCATGGCTGGAATAATTGAGTTAATCAGGTTTGGTTTTTCTATCACTCAATCTATTTCAACGACCTTGATAGGAGTCAACCTTTTAGTTTCATGTATAATTTTTGCTTCAGGGTGGTACTCTTTTCAACATTTAAAACCTTTTTTTGTAGATAAACTTTAGACGATTAATTTATGCCAAAAACAGCCATCAAACTAAGTGAGATAAGTAAAGAATATCGAGTTGCCCATATCAAAAATGGTAAATTTTGGGCGCTTAAAGATATCAATTTGGAAATAAATAGAGGAGATAAGATAGGTTTGATAGGTTCAAACGGTGCCGGGAAAACCACTCTATTAAGAGTTATTGCAAAAATTACCAAACCTACCACGGGGATAGTCAAAACTTATGGTCGAGTGGTGGCGCTAATGGACCTAGAGGCAGGCTTCCATCCCGACTTAACTGGTGAAGAAAATATATACTTAAACGGCATCTTGGTAGGAATGCAGAAAAACGAAATCAAGCAAAAATTGACGCAAATAATTAAGTTTGCCGACATTGGACAGTTTATTAAAGAACCTTTCTATACATATTCATCAGGAATGAAGTTTCGCCTAGCATTTTCTGTGGCCATTGCTAGTAAGTGTGATATTATGATTCTCGATGAAATCTTCTTGGCAGGGGACATGGAATTTCAACTCAAGACCTTGAAAGCTATAAAAGACTTACAGAAGAAAAAAGAAATTACCACTATCGTTTGCTCGCATGCACCATCATTTATTTGGAATTTAGCCGATACTTTTTGGGAAGTCAAAAAAGGAAAATTAATTTCCAAGAATAAACTAGATATCCAAAAAGAAATCAACCAGAAACATCAAATTTGGAAAACACAGTTTCTTCCCAACAATTCAGCCATCAACTAGTTCTCTCAACTAAGTTCTCAGGGTGGAATTTTTTCTTCATCAATTTTCGATAATAATTACCCCACGGTCCTCCTCCCCAAAACAGCACTCTTTTTGGATTATCAACATAAAAATCGGCAAGATAAAAAGGTGAATGTGTTGGTAGTCCTGAAGAAATATTGATCCCTCTCATAAAGCCTTTGTGGGAGAACTTTGTCAAAGAATTTTCACGACAGTTGAAATCAATCCTGTAAGATTGATATTTTGATTTCCTTCGATACTATTGCAATAGTCCGTTTTTTGAAAAAAGCAAACAATATAGACGCAAAACACTTAAACACAATCTTCTTAACATTGCTTAAGATAGTCTAGTAACTGATTAATTTTATTTTTGTCAAAATGTGGTAAAAAGATAATTTTGATCCAATAAGTATTTTTTTCTCGAAAACAGCGCAACGGATAACGGTTGGAAACAGTTTGAAGTGCAACAAACTGTTTTTGACTGCATGAAAATAACAAACTAATACTACCCTGATGATAGATAAATTTAGTATGACAAAAAGCCTTAACTTGATCAATAAAATATTTTCTTAAAGACTGCCCCTTCATTACTTGATTTTTAAGTCTTAAGACTTGTTTTTCACCCACCAAAGAAGACCAAATAGCTACAGATGGTAACAGTGATTTAGTTTCAGACAAACCTTGGGCGATAAACTTATCCTTAGGAAGGAGTTTTTTTTGTAGCAAAATACCACCAGCTGGTGCAGGGACTCCAAGATATTTATGAAAGTCTAGAGTCATTGCAAATAGCGAAGGCACAACCAATGGTTTTGTTGGTTTTGGTGAAAAGGGTACAACCAAACCATCAAAAGCTGCATCTAAGCAAATACCAACTTGTTTATTAATTTTTAACTTGTCAATAATGTTTTGAACAACACCCAATTTGTCAGCAGTACCAGTTCGTTTGTACCCCCAGGTCAAAAATACACAACCAGCTTCATCTTCTTGTAAATTCAAAAGTTTTTTCTCTAGCTCATTTATATCCATTACCCATTCGTTAGAAAGTTTAATTTGGTCAAGTTTCAGTCCCAGTATTTTAGCTGAGCTAATAATAGAGTGATGAGTCAACCGGGTGTAATAAAGAGTAATTTTTTTATATCCCCGAGATAAAAACCAGCCCCTACACAACAACAAGGCATAAAAATTACCCATCGAAACACCACTATTAATAAAGCCAGTCCAGTGGGTCAAATTACCCCCAAAGGTTTTTATCAATGATTTAAAGACCTCAACCTCTAAATCAACCAGTGAATTAGTTTTTAGTGGAAAACTTTTAATCCACTCCCCGTAATGCAATGGGTTAAAATATACAAACAGAACATAACTTAGATAGGCATTAAGATTGTTTTTTATATAAAAAGGACCATGAAAGCTTTTATGGCCATTAGGAGAATATCTATTTTTTATTTTCCACAAGTGGTATCCTGCTTTAAGGGTGGCAATGAATTTGCTTAGTTGATTAAACATTACAAGATGTCAAAAACATACAATATTCTCTACGTGAACTGGGGTACTCATGACAAGGAGTATACCTTCAAGGCGGCTGCAAAAAAAGGCATATCAATTTATTTGGCAACTTTTGCTAATTATCCAGAGTGGATAAAATCTTATGTCCCAGCGTCAAACATAATTATTACCAATACTTACAACTCCGATGTCTTGGTTAGCGATGTTGTTAAGTACATGGAGAATCGTCAAGTTAAGTTCGATGCAGTTTTAACTTTTTTTGAAATGAATATTGTCCAAACAGCAGATCTGGCAGGGGCACTCAACAAAACATTCTTAAGTGCTGGCGCAGCCAGAAGAAGCTCAGCCAACAAGCTATTAATGAGACAAAGCTGTCAACGACAAGGAATCCCAACACCTCAGTTTACCCCCTTTAACAATCTAAGCGAAGGCCTTCAAGCATTAAGAAAATTTAAATCACCAGTGGTAATCAAAGCAGTCCATTCTGGCCACAGCTTTGGGTTAATGAAAGTAGAGGGGAAAACGAAACAGCAATTGAAAAATGACTTTACTGAAAAGTACACTCTAGCCAGAAAGCAACTTGATGCCAATTTTGATGAGTGGATGGAGTACTATCAACCATATAAATCACATTTTTTAATTGAAGAGTATATCGAAGGCACTGTTTTTAGTTGTGACGGATTGATTCAAAACAATAAAATAATTTTTTCTACCATTACAGAATACGAGACAACTTCAGGACCCTATTTGTTGCAAAATGCAACCATAATTCCAGCCAGATTCTCCACAACAGTCAATACAAGGTGTAAGCAAGCAGCCTTTAAAATTATACGGGCCCTAGGTTTTAACAACTGCGGTTTTCACATCGAGATGAAACTAACAAACAAAGGTCCAGTCTTGTTGGAAGCTGCGGCTCGGCTTCCAGGTGGTAAGATTTTAGATGCTTATCAAGAAATACACAATATAGATTTGGCTAGTCTGTTTATAGACCTATTGCTCGGAAAAAAAATTACAAAAAAACAGAATCGCCCAGTAGGCTGCATGTTAATCGAAGCAGTTTATGAAGATCGAGTTGGATTGATAACTCATATAAAAGATATTACCAAAGTCAAATTTCCTGGTTTCACACTACTCTCTTATACAAGCTCAGGAAAACTTACTGCTCCAGTCATGGGCATACCTCCAATGTACCTTTATTATCAATTAAAAAGTAAATCCTGGAAACACATTAAAAATTTAAGAAAAGAAATAAAAACCCAATTTACTATCAAGGTAGAGAAGAATTTGTCATATTGGATAACTAAAATTCGCAATAATGTATTCTCTCATTCTCCTAAAAAACTTGTACTACTCGGCATCATTATTATTGAGATTATCATAGGGGCCCTTTTCTTGAAAATATTCACTCCAAGATAATTGCCTATTTTTTTTGGATGAATCCAACTCCGTTGTCCAAATATTCAAAAGACAACTTGTGTTTTTCACCCAACTCTTGCCACAACTTCCAAACCCCATATTCGTCCTGATCATTAAGGCCCTTAAGACCAATATCGTGAAATCCCATCATCCCTTCAGTTGCTAACCTTGGCCAAAAAGTTTCGTAGTCAAATTTCACTCCTGGGTAACTGTGGTCTCCATCTATGAAAATATACTCATACTTATATTTATGTTTTCTTGCAAACTGTCTTGATGTCATAATGTGTGGGGTAATCCAATCATTCAATTCAAAAGCCGAAAAATGTTCTTGAAGATCGTTTTTTTTCCAGAATCCAGTCCCTCCCCAATGATTTTTATCTTTGTTAGTTTTACCTGCATCTACAAAATCAACATGACCTTTATCATTTTCTTTACAAGCCAGGGCACAAATTGCAGGAATAAATCCTTGTTCAGAACCTATACACAGAACTCTTTCGGGTTTTGAAGCAATAATAAAGGCATAATGAAGGAATCCAAAGCCCAAGTTTCCTGTGTTATGATTAGTCCGATGTCCATTGTAGCCAAAAAAGTGTCTAATAAAAAATTGGCAAGTTGAAAATTTATACAAGTCAGACTTGTAATGTGGATGTTTAATCCACTTTGTGTCAATGATTTTTTTAAAAAAATCATATAAACCTAATGAGTTAAGCCATCTTTCATAAAAATAAAAACTCTTCTTTTGCATATGTATCATAAAATCGTCAAATCTATATCGTCCCTTTTAACCATTTTAGAGCCCGAATCTTGGTTGTTCGTTGCCTTTATTTTATCATCAATGAGCATTGGTAATCTTAAACCTTATTTGCTGGCAATAATGTTACTAGTTACTGCGATATATTTTGTTAATCAAAATCTAATAAATTCAGTTTGGCTTAGTTTTGTAGGTACTTATTTATTAAGACAATCAAAATACTTTACTAAGCCTTATCTTACTCCGGACAACTACTCAGCCTTAGGTTTAACACAGCCCGAAATAATATATTTCATAGCTTTTGCCGACGCATTACTCATCTTGTTGCTTTGTTTGCTTATCAGACACAAACTAAAGACGAGAGTCAGCTCATACAAAATTCCTCACAAATTTCCCTTTCTGCCACTAATGTTACTGGTAATATTTGGAGTAGCATCTTCTTATGTCTCACCAATGCCCGAAGTGTCTTGGTTTTGGTTATTACAACTAATTAAGTTATTCACCATGGGATTCTTAGCCATGATCATGGTTGGGGACAAGTCAATGTATAAAAAAACACTAGAAATAATATTTTTATATGGTTTATTTTTAGCTTGCCTAGTCATTGTGCAGAAAATCAATGGAGGTCCTATTGGTTTGGCTATTGAAGAGCAGTACACAAAATATGCCGGTCGTTTTGCTGATGAATCTTCAAGTTTGTATAGACCTGGTGGTATATTTTGGGATGCGAACCTAGCTTCTTCAATCTTAATCATGCTTTTACCATCATGGTTTATTTTCAGTTTCAAAAAAAAATGGTTCCATCAAGGTTTTATGATGGTATGTTTTGCCGTTGGCATCTTAGCTTTGATCATAACTGCCAGCAGAGCAGCTTGGTTAGTCGGTGTAGTTGTCCTCATTTTAAGCTACCAGTTAGTCATCAAAAAAATCAAATCACAGCTTCCAAATTGGCTACAAAAATATGGCTGGTTAATTTTAGGCCCATTTGTCATTCTTGCTGCTCCAATGGTCCTAAACAGACTCATTAGTTTAAATCAGGTGTTTAAAGCTAACGGAGGAGCAATATATCGTTTACGTCACTTACAAATCACTACTCATTTTTTAACCACTAGGCCTCTAGGACTAGGTTTAAATGTATATCAGTATGAAATTTTGAACCAATGGGATCCAAAATATTATCTATTTGATTCAACCCCAGCCCACAATTTATTTGCTCAAGTGGGAGCTGCATTAGGTATTGGAGGATTATTGATATATATAAAATTTCTGTATAAAATAATAGTCCAAGGGTATGTTTGGTTGACTAATAAGAAAAATTTTTTCACCAAAGGATTGATTCTGGGCTGTTTAGGATATTTACTTGTTAGTCAGTTTTATCCTTGGTGGTTAACCCCCCCTATTAGTGGTATTATGTGGTTATTCGTAGGAATAGTTTATGCCCAGCATTAAAAAAATAAAAAAAACAATCCAAAAAGAAATTACTTTAATTGATTTAATATTAATTATTTTTGGTATATTAATTGTGGGATTTTTACTATTTCACTTTCGTAGGAAGAGGGAGTTTATTTACATAGATATTACTTTTCAGCGACAAGACTGGAATGAAGAATCTTTCCCTCCCGAATATTGGGAAATAATTAATTTAGAAACAGGTGATATTGGATATAATTCGGTAGGTAAAGAAGTAATTGAAATTCAAGAGATAGAAAAAAATGTTTGGGGTGGGGGAGAGAGACTATTTATCGAGGTGGTAGTTAAAATAGACGCGGTTTACAATACTTCCACAAGAACTTATGTATTTGACGGCAATCCTCTATTGGTTGGTGAGAAAATGAATCTTAAGTTTAATAACACTTCACTCACTGGTATTATCGCCAATGTCTATAAAAACAAAGAGCAGCGTTTTGACAACTACCAGCGTGCTGATGCAGAAATCAAAGTCCATTATCACAACCTTGATCCTTGGCATGCCGAGGCAATTAATGGGATTAACATTACAAACAGTCAAGGAGAAAATATTTTAATAACCAAAGATGTCAAAATTACTCCAGCAGAAAAAGTGGTAGTAACTGATAAAGGAGAAGTGCTTCTCCGTTGGAATCCAATTAAAAAAGACTTGATTGTAACTTTTGAACTACCCAACATACTTTGTTCTGCGAAATCTTGTTTTTACAATCACTATCAAACCCTTATGGTCGGTGAAACCTTTTGGGCTGACTCTGGCAAAACCTATATTGATGGTGGTTCGATAATGTCATCAACGATTAAGTATAAAGATTAGAAAACCATCAATATGAAAGATAGGCACATATTCTTTCTTTTTTACCACTTAGGTTTGGGTGGTATTCAGCGGAAGATAATTGATTTAGTTCACCATTTAGAAAATGACAAGAGGTATCAAGACATCACTCCTCATATCGTAGTTCGTCGGACAGAAACTTTTAACTTCGAATCAGATCTACCAGTAGATTTTAATCTGCTACATATTCAAAACAAGCTTCATAACAAGGGAAGCAATATCTCTTATTTCTTTTTTCTATTTTATTTAACTCTCGAATACAAGCCTAAAATTTTAGTGCCTTTTCTGCATCACACCACAGCCTATTGTGTACTGATCAAATATTTATTCTTTTGGAGAAAAATAAAAGTGGTCACCAGTCAGGATAATATGCTCTCCCTTGAAAATAAATTACCTTACTCTGTAAAAGTTCATTCTAATAAAATCATAAGCTGGTGTTATCGATTGGTTGATGCAACTATTGTTATGGCGGAATGTGCCAAGCAAGATTTAGTTAACAACTATAAAGTGAATCCTAACAAAATAGTTGTTATTCAAAATTGGATCAAAGACACTCGGATGCGTAAACAATCAAAAAAATATGATCTTATTTTTTGCGGGCGTTTTGCTCCTCAAAAACGACCAATTAAACTTCTCCAATTAATAAGACTAATTAAGCCAGTAATTCCCAAAATAACACTTTGTTTAATAGGAGAAGGACCTGAAGAAAAGAAGCTTCGCCAATACATTAAAAAGTATAATTTAGAAAAGAATGTGATAATCAAACCCCCTACATTAGATGTAATTACCGAAATTGCCAAAGCCAAACTTTTTATACTCACCTCAGATTTTGAAGGTCACCCACTAGTGCTGCTTGAAGCTATGGCACAACAAGTAGTACCCGTAACTCTATCGTATCCAGGGGTAGAAGAACAACTAGAACATGGGAAAAACGGCTTCATTGAACAAAGTATGGGAGCAATGAAAAAGAGAATAGTGGAACTACTTCAAGATCCTAAAAAAATCCAAACCACTGGTAAACAAGCTAGACAAACTGTTCTCAAATATCACAACCAGTCCAAAATAGATGAAACATTAAATGTACTATTAAGTGAATAACATGATTTCAACCCACAACCCTCTTTCCTTCCGACAAAAAGTATCTCGCAAGCTTCATAAAATTAGTAGAACCGCGCAAGGAATATTCCAATATAACATAGCTAATAACATTAGACCATTACCACCAAAGGCAGTTTCAATAGTTCTCACTTATCATTGTAACTCTCGATGTGTGATGTGTAATATTTGGAAAATGAAACCCAAGAACGAACTTAAATTCGAGGAATGGAGAGAAATCCTTAAGGATTCAGCTTTTAATTCTATCGAACGTTGTGATCTAACAGGTGGTGAAATCTTTCTCCATCCAGAACTATCTGAGTTGGCTAAGTTAATAATTACCTCTATGCCAAAATTACGCAAACTAACGATGGTTTCTCATGGTTTCATGACAGAACTAGTTCTTAAGCGAGTGGTGGAAATTGCTAAGATTTGTAACAAACACAACGTCGAGCTAAGTGTGAGCATATCCCTAGATGGTGTAGGTAAGATGCATGAAAAAATTAGACGTATTCCTAACGCATTCAAAAAAACAACTACAACATTATTTAAATTAAAAAAACTATCAAAAAAATACGGGTTTTGGGTAGGAAGCGGATCCTTAGTATTAAGACAGAACCTATCCGAGGTAAAAAAAATGAAAAAATGGTACGAGGACAACCAAGTTGATGGTACATTTCAAATAGTAGGCTTTCACGATACCTATGTAAACAATTTAGATACCAAAAAGAAAGTTAGTTTTAGAAAAAAAGAACAAAATCAATTAGAGTCTTTTATGGAAGAATTAAGCCAGCCAAAATCGTGGAAAGATTTTAGAGCCTACTACTGGAAAGATTTACTCAATATGTATAAACATGGTCTACCAAGAACAACTCCTTGTCCATTTCAATATGATCAGTTTGCAATGGACAGCTTTGGAGATATATATTACTGTTTTTCAGAACGAAAAATAGGAAACTGTCGTCAAGACAAATCTGTAAGCAAGATATTATTCGCCCCCAAAAACTTAAAATTTAGACAAAAAATGAAAAAAAGTTCATGTTTAGGATGCAATAGTGGTTGCGACGTAGAGCGATCAATTCCCAGAGAGTTTAAAAAATATCTTTGGTTCATTTTGACTGGTAAGCCATGGTATGGCTTTAAAAAAGCTTTTAATCCTCATTCTAAATCATGAAAATTGGACTAGTAACATCTGCAGGTGGCCACATATTTCAGTTACTACAACTTAAGTCAAGCTGGAAACACAGATCTCATTTTTGGGTTAGTTTTGATAAGTCTGATGTCACCAGCCTCCTTCAAGGGGAAAAAATATACAAAGCTCACTATCCAGAAAGTCGGAATTTATACAATTTTTTTCGAAATTTATACCTAGCTATTAAAGTTTTGTTTAAAGAGAAGCCACAGGTATTGATCAGCGCAGGTGCCGGGATAGCCCCTCCATTTTTTATAGTAGGAAAATTACTAGGTATGACTTTAATTTACATCGAGCCCTTAGACTTTATTGAAAAACCAACTCTTACTGGTCGGTTAGTTTATCCGTTTGTTGATTTATTCATAATTCAAAATATAAAACAACAACAATTTTTCCCCAAAGCTAAATACTGGGGGAGCACGCTATGATTTTTGTCACAGTCGGGACCCATCACTTACCATTCAATAGATTATTGCTTATGATAGACGAGTTAGTTGGGCAGAAACATATTAATGAAAAGGTAATTATCCAATCTGGTACTACCAATATCAAGGTTTCAGGAGCTGTACAAAAAAACGCCTATGATTTTAATGAATTTATTTCTTTATTAAAAAAGGCTAGAATTGTAATTTCTCATGCTGGGCCAGCCACTATTTATCAATGTGTCGTTTTGGCGGGAAAAAAACCAATCATCATCCCTAGACTAAAAAAATATGGTGAACACGTTAGTGACCATCAATTATACTTTGCCCGAGAACTGACCAAGGGAAATAAAATACATCTGTGTCTAAACAAAAAAGAACTTTTTCATCAAGTCAAGTCTTATCGACTACAACGAACAACTTGGAAACAGTCTCAAGGTATCGCCAAGAGGTTAAAAAAATTCTTAAATGACCTAAATTAATTATCATGAAGAAACATACTTATATAGTTATTCTTTCAATTGCACACTATCAAGGATCTGAGGAGCACATGGATCAGCGTTGCACTTCTTTGCAGTACTGGCGACGATAAAATGATAACTTTCGTATATTTTATATGGTAAATATACTTTCATTGCAGGGTTTAATATATTGTTAAATCCCTTATCCAGAATGAAAGTACAATTATCTATGATTTCGTAAGCTTGATCTTGGTTAATGGCGGAAAGGCGGAAGTATTCATGGGGAATTTGGGAAAAGTAGAGGACGCTAATCTCGGCCCAAGTATGGTCTGTTGGATCGAATAAATATTTATTACACAATGTTTTTGGGGCATTAAATCTGAGGAAGTTACCAACTTCGATTGTTGGCACCTGGGGTTTTTCGGTAATGGTTGACAATCGTTTTGGTAACAGAGATGACTCAACGATGAAAACAACTAGAAGGATGAATAGAACTATATACGGGCGTTTGAAATGACTTAGTCCCACGGTAATAGTACAAATTATCACAAATGGCACAAGTGAAAGGTAACGGGCTGGAAAAATCTCCATGGTTCCAAAATACACCTGGGCTACCAGGCTGAAGAAGATAATAACCCCAAGCGTGAACAGATAATTGTTTCGACGGATAAAAGCAACAGAGCTGACTAAAAAGATAATTAACGTTGCTGGGGTAAATAAATTGATAAGTTGTGAATACCAAACCATAAATGATGGCACAAGGTGGTGGTAGATGTGTGCTGGACCTCCAGCGGATTGAAACATCTTCTCGTTCCAATAAGTAAGGTAGCTACCTGTGTGAATTTTAGTGTAAAAAAGCCAATAAAGCGGAAAAACAATACTAGATAGAAAGAATATTAGAGTAGCTTTTTTATGACGATGGAGATGATAAAAAATAAAAATAATGATAGGTGCGAAATACCACGATTCGTAGCGTATCGTTTGACTAAAGGACCAAAAGAGAAAACCGATAAGCCAAAATTTTTGTTTTTTTTGACAGATAAAATAAATACTGATCGAAGATAATAAAACCCAATTATTTTCCGATAATGTCTGTAGAGAAAGGTAGCTTGAAATGGGGTTAATTAATAAAAGCGCCGGGGCGAATAACGCAGCAGTAATACTTTGAGAAAGCTGAAATACGGTTAAAGATAGAAAAACGGCAGTGAGGGGGACGGTAAGCCAACTTTCGACTCTGGCCATAATTTCGGCGCTGCTTTGGTTTAAATTAATTGCCAAAGACAGAATTTTTCTATTCCCCGGAGGCCAAATATAATTATTGAAGTCGGGATATTCAGAGAGAATTACTCCATGTAGTAATCTGGAGTAACCATCGGGACTGCTAACCATCGGTTTAGAGAACAAAAAAGGTGAGTTATGTAGAAAAATAACAATGGAAATAATCAATCCAATTACACCAACAATCAGCGGAATTGTCTTTCGGTTTATTACTGAAATCATATATTAATAGCTAGCAACTAATATAATGATTTTTTGAAATTTGGTCATGGTAAGAAATGATACTGTGGGTCTTCTATAATCTTCTTAATTAACAATTCACTGTAACCTTGGTGAGTTTCAACTGAAGGATGAATTTCTAACTGAGAAACTGTTTTGTAGTAATGACTATCGTCAAAATATGTGATTTCCCCCTGGTGATTTTTTATGACCTGTGTGTATCTCTTCATAATGGCGTGAGACTTTTTCTCGACTTCGTTATTGATATTAGGTGTGTAGCTGTCGGGACTAGAGTGAAAGCTAAAGAAAAGTACGGGACTTTTTACCATGTCGGATACAATTTTATCTAAATAACACAAGTTAGCATACTCAGGGCTTGATGAAGGGTAGAATCCGTCGATGATCAGTTCTTGGATAGAAGCTTGGTAATTGGGCCATGAATATTTAAATTCTGGCTGTGAACAAGATTGCCTTATATCTTGGTATATAGATTGCTGTCGAGGATATTCATTAAAACCATCAACAAGTAAATCATTGTGGAGCATACCAACGATAAACAAGTCTGGGTTAATGTTTTCTTTAGCCAGCAGAAACTTCACATAATTTTCTAACATTCCATCGCCAGGTTGGGCCAAAACATAAATCTGAGTTTTTCGGTATTTATTAAGTTCCTTTTCCATCAATTCAGGAAACCTTTGGTTTTGTCTCACCCCAGTTCCGTATGCAAACGAATCTCCAATAATCGCAATTTTGTATACATCTTCTGACGACGCTCCCAGTACATTCAGATCTTTATTTAACTCTGCCTGGGTTAATTGCCGTAAGCCTTTAATTCGTTTTTCAATCAATTGATTATTTTGCTTGTTTAATAGATCTAAACCGTATGGTTGGTAACCATACATAGCAGACTTTTTGTAGAGTAATTCATCAAAGAAAAAAGTTTCTGCAATAAAATAACTAATCTTTATAGCGAGAAACCCGAACAACAACACCGAGGTAATTAGTAGAATGGTTTTCCAGAATTTAGTCATGGCTAAAACCTAAATTATTATCCGTAATTATTTTCTCAAACAAAGCTTTTGCAAACCAATCGTGTGTTTCCGCTGACGGGTGTTTCTCCATGGATGAGACCGTCTTGTACTCACCCAAAACTTGGGAATCATGAAGCTGAAAAACCTGACCTCCGGCCAATCGAATCATATCGGTATATTTTTTCATAATCTGTATGTCCTTCTGGTCAGCCTCACTTAATATCTGAGTCGGACTTGAACTTTCTATTCTAAAAAAATTAAAGAAAAGAATATTTGCCGTTACCATCTCTTTAATAATATTATCCATATAGCAAATATTGGCACACCGATCATCAATACTTGGGTAATAAACTTTCTTAATTAACTCATCAATAGTAATTGCACGGTCTGGTAAATCATATTCACATTCAGGTAGTGTGCAGTCCTCTCTTAATTTCTGGTAAAGAGATATCTGGTTAGGGTATATGAAGTCATTAATCAATAAATCATTGTTAGTAATTCCCACTATATACAAGTCTGGCTTGGTATTTTCTTGGGCTAGCTTATATTTTGCGTAATGCTCCAAGATATTATCTCCCGGAAGAGCAAGAACATATACTTTTGTTGGTTTAACTTGATTAAGTAATTTTTCTAGCCTGTCAGGATAGCGATCAGCTTGTCTCACCCCAGTTCCGTATGCAAACGAATCTCCAATAATCGCAATTTTGTATACATCTTCTGACGACGCTCCCAGTACATTCAGATCTTTATTTAACTCTGCCTGGGTTAATTGCCGTAAGTCTTTAATTCGTTTTTCAATCAATTGATTATTTTGCTTGTTTAATAGATCTAAACCGTATGGTTGGTAACCATACATAGCAGACTTTTTGTAGAAAAATTTATCAAAAAAATAAGTTTCTGCAATCACCGACGCTGTCCAGTACGCCAAAACAATTGAAACAAGACATACAAACGCCAGCAAT
>Ga0222667_1000042_pt1 | contig 83300 bp, 81 predicted proteins | sample AntAcemetagen657_FD_179854 | JGI IMG/M metagenome (GOLD analysis project Ga0222667, IMG submission 179854) | Saline water microbial communities from Ace Lake, Antarctica - #657 | ecosystem: Environmental > Aquatic > Non-marine Saline and Alkaline > Saline | place: Antarctica: Ace Lake... | reverse complement strand
CTGGATGAATAATTATCCCCGTAAAATACTGGGATACAGAACAGCAAACGAAATGGTTTTAGAGGCTACAAAAAACAGAATAGGGATTTTGAGTTGAATGTTGTCGCAATATGAGTTACAATCCACCTTAAGTTTTAAGTTCTAAGTTCTAAGTTGTAAGTTTTCAAAATTTCTGTATAATAAAATCTATGTTAGATATTAAATTAATTAGACAAAATCCTGACCAATTAAGAGAAGCGCTAGAGAAGAGAAATAGTTCCTTTGATTTAGAGGGTTTTTTAGCGCTTGATAAAGAGCGAAGAAAATTAATCGCAGTAATCGAGGAGCTTTCAGCTGCTCAAAATAAGATAGATCGTGAAGTTAAAGCTCTGCTTAAAGAGAAAAAAGATCCCAAGCCTAAGATTGAAGAAGCCAAGGGAATCAAGAAAAACCTAGCTGAATTGTCTAAGAAATTTGAGGTATTAAATATTAGCTTTTTAAGCGATCAAGATAAGATACCTAATATACCTCATTCATCACTTCCAATAGGTGGAACTTCGAAGAATAAAATTATAAAAGAGTCAGGGAAAGTCCGAAAGTTTAAATTTAAACCTCAAGATCACATAGCTTTGGCTGAAAATTTAGATATTATTGATTTTAAACGAGCAGCAAAAATCACTGGTTCAAATTTTACTCTTTTTAAAGGTATGGGTGCAAAACTCAAAAGAGCTTTGATTAATTTTATGCTTGATATCCAAAGCAATAAGAATGGGTACAAAGAAGTATCGCCACCTAAAATAGTTAATGCTGTTTCAATGAGGGCTACTGGACAGTTGCCCAATTTGAAAGATGATATGTATGATTTAGGTGGGAACGATCCTAAAGGTGCTCGAGGAGATTTTTATTTAATACCAACAGCTGAAGTGCCGATTACAAATATCCACAGAGAAGAGATACTCAACGAAAAAGATTTACCAATTAAATATGCCTCTTATACTCCATGTTTTAGAAGAGAAGCTGGTTCATATGGCAAAGATACTCGAGGGTTAGTCAGGGTCCATGAATTTGATAAAATAGAATTAGTTAAATTCGCTAAACCAGAAGATTCCTATGATGAACTTGAAAAACTTCTTAAAGATGCCTGTCATATTATTGAATTATTAAAGATTCCTTATAGAATTCTATTGTTGGCAACAGGGGATATAAGTTTTGCTGCTGCAAAATGCTATGATATTGAAATTTATGCTGCTGGATTAGACAAATGGTTGGAAGTTTCAAGTTGTTCTAATTTTGAAGATTTTCAAGCTCGCAGAGGCAATATTCGCTATAGAGCAAAGAGCGATCAAAAGTTAAAATTTGTTCATACTTTAAATGGCTCAGGGGTTGCTTTACCTAGGTTAATTGTGGCAATTCTAGAGAATTATCAGGAAAAAGATGGAACAGTAACTGTTCCTAAAGTTTTAAGGAAGTATTTAAATGGACGAAAGCGGATTACGAAATAATTACGTTTTTACTCTGATAAAGTTTTTACTTTTTTTAATAATTCTTTGTTTTCTAGTTTCTTTATCAAGAGTATTTTGGCAACAGCTGAAGATTTTTGATTCAAGTATTATTAAGATACTAACAATTTCAATTATTTCGGCATTTAGTTTTTATGCTTTTATAGCTGATTTAAATAATTTTTATAAAGGAATCCAAAGATTTTTCTTTCATTCAACATTTTTTGCTTATATTATACCTTCGGTATTAATTTTAATTGGTTTAGGATATTTTTTCTTACCTAAAGTTTTTGATCTTAACTTTAGTCGATCAACATTTGTTTTTATTGGCGGTTTTGTTACAACTGGTCATATGATTTTTGTAGCTCGTGGTAATCAAGGGCATAATTTTCCGACAGTAGTAAATTATTTATTTATTTGTAGCATTATATATATACTAAACTTACTTTTGTTTACAGTTTATCTAAGAGTAGGTTTAAATATCAATATTGAAAAAATTATCTTTGAGGGCGTAAAGAGCGGAGCAACCTTAATCCAAGGTATTTCTACCCAAGCTTTTAGATAAAATTATCGGAGGGGTGGCAGAGTCTGGTTTAACGCGGCGGTCTTAAAAACCGAACCAGCTTAAAATCATAACATTCTAAAGGGCAAGTAGTTAGGCAAATTTCCTTATAAAATCAATGATTTATCGACTTACCTGTATTACCACCAATTCCGAGTATTACCCTGTATTGCGCTGTATTCTAGTCACAATATGGACACAAAGTTAAGGGATAATGCTTGAATTAAAATGCTGTTGTTATGTTATTGTGGATTTAATATAATGTTTAAATTGATAGTCGTTTGTCCTAATCTCAAATTACAACTCTTTGTAATTCTAAAATGTAAGATATATAATTTTAATAAACAAAATATCAACAAGAGAGTTGATTGTAATTATAAGTAAATTATGAAAACTAAGACTAACTCATGGAGAATATCATTTGAATAGAGGTAAGCGAATCAAGATTTCTATCTGGCAGAAAACAATTCTTATAGTATTTAGCTTATTTTTAACAGTTGCTATTCTTGAGGTGGGATTGCGTATAGGTGGATTTTTTATGCTATTAGGACAGAGGCGAGGTAATATCGCTGCTCTTAAAGAGATAGGGGTATGCCGCATAATGTGCCTTGGAGGTTCTACTACTGCTAATGGAGGAGAATACTCTTATCCAAGTCAGATGGAAGAGGTTTTAAACAAAAAAGAGATTGGGATAAATTTTAAGGTTATAAATAAAGGGCTTTCTGGTTCTGATTCTGTTTTCATTGTCTCTAACTTAAAATCCAATCTAGATAAATACAAACCCCATATTGTAGTTACTATGACAGGGGCTAATGATGATTGCGATACTATTCCCTATGAAGATTCGACAAAGATGAAGCTCTATCTCTTTTTGAAGAGTTTTAGGGTTTATAAACTTGCAAAGCTTATAAATTTGCATATTGAAAATAAAATTAATGGAATTATAAGTAAAAAAAAGGATAGTAACAGTTTAGAAAACGAGCCTATTTATTTTATTCGAAAAACTGTTGAGGGAGAGGTGGGGATATTGTTAGAAAAATGGTCAATTTTAATGGATGAAGGTAGAATTAGAGAGACTGAAGCTGTAATGAAAGCAGCAATTGAATTAGAGCCAAATAGAGGTGAAGTATATTTATTACTCTTAGACAGCTATGGGGCTCAAGGTAAAATTAACGAAGGCGATAAAATTGTAGAAAAAATTGGTCAGTTGCCATTTAATTGTTTTAATGATCCTTGGGAGCTATGTCAGCTTGGGTTTTATTATAGAAGGACAAAAAGATACACTAAAGCAGAAGAGGTGTTAAAAAGAGCCATAGACATCAATCCTTATTATAGAGAGTCTTATGCTGAACTTGCAACTGTATATAGAGAGCAAAATTGTATTGAAAAGCTAAACAATGTATGCGAAAAAATTATAAATAGAGATATTAAAAGTGGGAATATCTATGGTTTTCTTGCTACCTCTTATAGGGAGTTAGGTGATTTAGAAAAAGCACAGAAATATTATAATAAAACAGATGAGTTCTGGATGAAAAATTATAAAGAGGCTACAAAACATAATTATGAATTAATAAAAGAGATTGTTGAGGATAGAGGTATTCAGCTTGTGGCTGTTCAATATCCAATGCGTAACGTTGAGGCCTTAAAAAGACTTTTTGACTCATCGGAAGGGGTAATATTTGTAAGCAATGAGCACTCATTTAAAAAAGCATTAGAGCATAGCAGTTATGAGGATTATTTTTTTGATAATTTTGCTGGTGACTTTGGCCATTGTACTCCTCTTGGAAATAAATTATTGGCTGAGAATATTGCCAATAATATTTTAGAGAAATGTTTCAATAAATGAAAGATTATAACTATAAATAATTGTAAGTTGTTATGAAAATATGTGTTAATATAGTTATTACATCTTATTAATTAGGAAGTAAAATGAATGATGTGTAGTTTAAGACATTAATAGTTTTTAATTGATTTAATTAGAAATTATAATAAAATCTTAAGAATATATAATTTGGAGGGGTGGCAGAGTTTGGTTTAACGCGGCGGTCTTGAAAACCGTTGTGGGGTTATACCCACCGGGGGTTCGAATCCTCTCCCCTCCGCCATTGATACCAATTCGAACCCTTGTGTTGCTCATCGAGCAGTGCAAGGGTTTTTGCTTTTATATGGGCTATATAATAAGGTTTAAATACTTGCCTTCCATCTTTTAAGAGATAATAAAAGTCAGACTTCTTATCTGATATTGGTTCCAGTCGAATAGTTCCCAAGACTTCCTTTAAAGCTAGAGCAGAGGAGACCGTATCTTTGTTTAAAGTCTCGCGTAGTCTTTCTAAGCGGTGATCAATCCATTCTTTAGGTGGAGATTTAAATGTATTCTGTTTTTGAAATTCCAATGATTTTATCTCGCTATTTAGGCTTTCGCTTTTTGTTTCAGCTTCCTTTAATGCCTCAGATACTGCCTTTGAGAAATTACCTATTTTTATATAGCTAAGGTAGTTTTGCATTTCTAACATAATCTTATCATATTGAGTCTTTTTCTTGTTTATACTTTCAGGAACATCATTAAGCCCTTTAGCTACTATTTTTTCAAGGTTCTTATAAACATAGGCTATATTCTCAGAAGTTAATATTTTTTGGCTTAATTCGGATATTATGGTGCTTTCTACGCGTTTGCGGGAGAGGAGCAAAGAATTGTTGCAGGTTTTTCTTTTAGCATTGTAGCAGCCATAATATCCACTGCCTTTGCCGCTAATAAGCACCATAGCGCCACCGCAATTGTAACACTTCATCAATCCAGCAAGTAAATGAGTAGGGGAGGTGTGAACATAACTTTTTTGTCTTATCTTGCTGTTTTTTCTTGTTGGCCAGGTTCCTTTAAGTTTTGACCATCTTTGTTGAGCTTTGCTCCAGGTTTCCTTATCGATGATAATCAGTTCTTTGCGAAATGTGGATATTTGTTCTTTTTCTAGGCGCATAACCTTTTTCTTTTTACCGGTAAGGGGATCCAGGACATTTTTTGATATACGCCATACCCATAATCCGGTATATTTGGCGTTCTTAAGAATTCTGCTTACAGTAGATGTATTCCAGCCTCCGGAATAACCTCTTTTTGTAGGAGTTTTATCTTTATTAAGGTTAGAGGCTATTTTGCATATGCTTTTTCCTTGAGTGAACTCTTGATATATTCTTTTAATTATATCTGATTCTTCAGGATTAATTTTATGGACCATGCCATCGTATTTAGCTTTTCCTTTTTTATTAAACTTTAATTCACCAACTGGATGGGTTTTGTATCCATAGACATTCTCTCCAGTACTAAAACCACGTAGTTTTTGGCCTTCTAATCCCCGCATAGTTTTTTTCTTTAAATCATCAAGATATAGTTCATTTATTAAGCCTCGCATATGAATACCTAGTTTAGAATTCTCGTCATCGGTAATTATTCCATCAGACACAGAAATTATTTTTACCTGATGATAATCAAACTTAAGAACCATAGTGAGCATCTGATGGTTGCTGCGAGACAATCGCGATAAATCATCTACAGCTACAGCGTCAAACTCCTTATTTTCCATGGCTCGTTCTAAAGCTTGCAAACCCGGACGATTAATAATTGAACCTGAAATAGCTTCATCGGTATAGATGTGATTTTCATCATGTGTCATGTCATTATTCTTGATATAATTTTTGCAAACTCGTATCTGATCATCAATGCTCTTTGCGCTTTGGTTTTCAGAAGAATACCGGGCATATATAGCAACTCTCATTTTTCACCTTCGTTTGAGAAGATATCTCGGTTTTGTTTGGCTATCTCTATATATTCCTCAGCAAGGATAGAGGATATAGCATCTAATAGGTTTTTAATATCAGGGTTGTTTGTCCAACTGAAATCTATTGGCTGAATAGTTGGCTGAGTATGTTTGGTTGTTGTTTTAACGGACATATTTAAATACTTGATTCTTTTTTAAAGAAGAGCTAAAATAGCACTAAATTAAAAGCAATAAAGTAATAGTAATCTATTAATATAATAATAGCAATATATTGATAGTTTGTCAAGAGGAATATTTATATATTTCTCGCAGATCCTGAGCAAGCGAATGCAATGAGCGTATCGAAGGGTCAAGTAAAAAATAGGAGTTTTTATGTTGTCATTAAATATTAAAAAATTAAGAAAAAAATATCATTTATCTCAGGAGCAACTCGCCCAAAAAGCCGGAATTACCTACAGTACCCTAATCAAGATAGAGTCAGGAAACAATAAAAACCCAACACTAGAGACATTGACAAAACTTGCTACTGTTTTTAAGATTAAGATAGATGAGTTGGTGGGGAGGTAGTGAAGAGGTTTCTCGCGGCAACTTTTTATGATAGGAGTTGCTTTTTATTTTTAAAAGGGGATTAGCAAAGGAAAAGTAAGGTGTACCTAAATAGGACGCCTACCTTTTGGACTCATAGAATACAGAGTTTACTACAAAATATAAACATGAAAATCCTACATACAGCTGACATACATTTAAAAGAATACAATGATGAGAGATGGAAAACGCTCCAGCAACTCATTGAAATTGGCAAGAAGGAAAAGATTGATATTTTTGTAGTAAGCGGAGACCTTTTTGATAAAGACATTCAGGCTGAAAACTTGAGACCTAAAATACGCGAAATATTTACAAATACCGGTTTTAAGATTGTAATTATTCCCGGAAACCATGACGCTGATTCTTATAAAAGCGGAATGTATTTTGGGGAAGATGCAGTTATTATGACTGATCTAGCCAGCCCTTTCGAATATAAAAACATAAGAGTATGGGGAATGCCATTCGAACCATTAGAAACCGAAAAGATTCTAACCAAACTTCATTTATTAAAAGATAGCTTGAAGTCGGATAAAGAAAATATCCTGCTTTATCATGGAGAATTGCTTGACGCATTCTTCTCCCGCACAGATTTCGGAGATGAAGGAGAAGGTAGGTATATGCCAGTTAAACTTTCTTACTTTAAAGATTTAAATATCAGTTATATCCTGTCAGGGCATTTCCATTCTCGATTTGATGTTTGGGAAATAGAGAATGGGAAATATTTCGTTTATCCCGGTTCACCTATATCAATAACTAAGAGAGAAACTGGGCAGAGAAAAGTTAATATCTTTGAGGTAGGAAAACCACCCAAAGAATATCCTATTAGTAGTCCTTATTTTGAAAATGTGGATATATTGCTCGATCCTTTTAAAGACAAGAAACCCCTGGAGATCGTGAAAAAGCATTTTGATACTCTAAACCCAGAAGCAAGAGCTATCCTGAGAATTAAAGGATGCATAGATAGTGAAGCAATAGGAATGAATGAGATTGAGCTTAAAGAAAGAATAAAAGATATAGTTAAAAATAAATGCGTCGAAGATTATTACGAATTTCAAGATGTTAATAATATTCTCGAAGATGATCTTTTTAAAAGTTTCATACAAAAACTCGAGAAAACTGATTATGGCGAAGAAAAGAAAAAAGAAATGTGTAATGCTGCAATAAGAACAATGATGGAAGCGAGATTATGAGAATAAAAGAATTTGCAATAATAAGATATGGCCCATTACCCAATAGGGGACGAATTGCGTTACGTGATTTTAACCTGCTATTTGGTAAAAACGAAGAGGGAAAAACACTAACAATTGATGCTCTTGTAAAATTGTTATTAGGAAAGCACATTAAGGATTTTTACAATATCGATAGGGTAGAAGAGAATCCAGAGGGCTATGTAGTATTAGAAGACGAAAAAGGGGACGAAATTAAATTATCAGAAAAAACTAATCTGACAAAGGTAGCTGAATTAACCCCTTCCGAATGCCGGAATATTTTCATAATAAGGGACAGCGATATTTCCATTGATTCTGAAAGCGAGTTTTATACTAATGTTACGGATCGGCTTACCGGATTAAGAGCAAAAGAGATTTCTAATATAAAAAAAGCGCTTTTAGAAATGGGGAAGATAACGCCCGGGGGCTCGTTTCGAGATGATGCTAAAAGCCAAAAGTTAAAAACTAGATTAGAGGGCGCAGCCACTTTGATTGAAAGGATTAATACTTTATCTGAAAAGATCAAGAATGATAAACTTGATGAACTTGAAGAGGAATTAGTTGGATATAGTGAAAAATTAAAAGGAATCAAACAAATAATAGGAAACTTTGAAGATGCAAGAAGAAGAAAACGATTCGAGGAAGGCAAAAAAGCCTTAGATAAACTTAAGCAGTTAATAGCAAAAATTAAAGAGTTGGATGATTTTAACAAAAGCGATGCGCAGCTATGGCGGGACCGCGAAAGAGATATCCAGAAGTTTAAGGACGACAAAGACGAACTACTCCAAGACTTTTCTAAGAAGGAAGATGATTTTAAAGAAATGAATAAAAAAGTGCAAGAAGAAGAAAGGGATTTTGTAATTCTTGAGGAAAGAAAAAAGAAAATCGATGGTGAGGTCAAGCTCGAATTGAAAAATTGTGAAATCAAGACAGGGGAATTGGCTCAACAGGAACAAAAAAATCGATTTCTTACCAAAGCTGGTCTTATTTCATTGGTAATACTTGGCATTTCCCTTATTGGCCTCATTGTGACACAAGCGCGCTTTCTATACATCCCGATTATATTATTTTCTTTTTTATCTGTATTTCCATGGATTTTCAAATATCAATTTATAAAAGATCGCGCTTGGGTTAAAGGGGCATTTGAGAGGATTAAACTAACGCTGTCAAAATTTAATTTATCTGGGAAAGATCTCGAAGAAATCATGTCTAATATTCAGAAATTTGATGAGGCGTATTCAAAGAAAAGTAAAGAATTGGATGATATGAGAACAGGAAGAGAAGTGCATAGGAATGATATTGACAGGATGAAAGCCGAAATTTCAAGTATGGAGAAAAAGAAGAATGATAAGGAAGAGCAAATCGATACACTTAAAAAAATCGCTGGAGTTGAATTGCTTCAAGAATATTCAGATAAGCTTAGTTCAAAACAAGAACAAGAAAAGCTATTAAGGGATCAGAAAGTAATCCTGGAGAGTCATTTTGGGACAAAAAGCAGTATATTAGAAGATAATGTTTCTTTTTGGGATGAAAAAGTACAGGAGCTTGTAGAATACAAAGATAAATCTAAAGAAATTGAGTATGATGAGAGCATGATTTCTAAAATAGAGAAGGATGGGAGAGCTTGCGAGGAAAAGTGTAATGATTTGACCGGAAAGATGCGAGATCTGCAAAAGGAATTAGAGGATGTAGAAAGAGAAACTAACAAAATAATAGAATTAGATACAGGGTTTTTATATTGCCGAACCTCTGTAGATCTAAATGCAATTCGGGAGAAATTACAAGAGTTTATCGACAGCACTAACGATAATAAAGACACTGTACTTAAGGCTATAGGGATTTTCGAAGAAATAGAAGTTGAAGAAAAGGGGAAAGTGTCGGAGCTTTTTGGCAAAAAAAGTGATATTTCCGGGTATTTTAATAAGATAACGGGTGGAGTTTATGAAGAAGTACTGTTTAATCGAGAGACGGAAAGAATTGAAGTTAAGCGGAAAGATGGAACGATATTGCATGCGGAAAAGTTGTCAGGAGGTGCTTACGATCAACTATACCTTTCTATTAGGCTTGTTCTTGGAGAAAAGATTCTAAAAGGCAAAAAGGGATTTTTCATTATGGATGACCCGTTTATAAAGGCAGACACTGATAGATTACATAGACAGCTTGAAATGTTAATGAAAATTTCTGAATTAGGATGGCAGGTAATTTATTTTTCAGCAAAGGGAGAAGTCATAGATGTCTTAAATGAGGGTATTAAAAAGGGCCTGATAAATTATGTTGAGCTTCAGGGTATATAGTTTAGAAACAAAGCACCCTTTAAAATTAAGTAGTTACTCTCATTCGAGATGTGGTATAATGTGAAATAATGTTAACCAATGTGAAATAAGGCATTTATCATGATTCTTAAAGATTATTTAACAGTCGAGCAAGTTGCGAAACAATTAGGGCTTACAGAATATAGGATTCGTGAGCTCATTCGTGAAAAACAAATTCGTGCGACCAAAATAGGTCAGTGGAGAATAAAGCCAGAGGATTTAGAGGCTTTTATTGAATCAAGGACGAATAAATGATATTAGCAAATATGAAACAAAAAAATATTAATAAAAAAGTAATAAGAAATTGGCCTGAAGATGATAGGCCCAGAGAGAAGCTCTTGAAAAAAGGCGCGCAGGCCCTCAGCAATTCTGAACTTTTGGCGATTCTTTTGCGTACAGGAACTCCCGGAATAAGCGCCATTGATCTTGCCAGGGATGTGTTAAAGAAATTTAAAACATTTAGAAATATGACGCATACCGACATGCGTGATTGGAAGGATTTCAAAGGATTAGGTGGCGCTAAGATTGCTCATATTCAAGCCGCTCTTGAAATTGGCAGGCGGTTTAGAGAAGATGAAATTAAAGAGGTGCGACAAAAAATAAAATTATCAAAAGATATTTTTGATATTTTAATGCCACGAATGAGAGATCTGAAAAAAGAAGTTTTCAAAGTTGTGTTTCTTGATTCTCAAAACAGAATAATCGAAATTTACGAAGCGACCGAAGGCACCGTTAATAAGGCAAATCCGATTATTAGAGACATATTTCAAAAGGCGCTGCAGTCTTATGCTGTATCTATTATTTGTGTTCATAATCATCCTTCAGGGAATAAAACACCAAGTCAGCAGGATAAGGATTTTACAAAAAAATTGATTGATGTAGGAATTGCCTTGGAGGTTAAAGTGTTAGATCACATTATCATTGGAGATAATGACTATTATAGTTTTGATGATGAAAAGGTGATGTAGCGTGTTATTAAACCCTTGTAGAATATTTCGAACAAATATTTTGACAGCAGGAAAACCAGGAAAATTATAGCATCTATAAAGGATGAACATGGCAAAATCAATTCAAAACATATTATTGCAGTCAATAAAAGAATCTGAAGAGCGATATAATCGACTTGTATTGCTAATTGGCCAGACTGGTAGCGGAAAAACTATAGCTCTTCAAGAATTAAGTGTGGAGTTAGGTATTAAAATTATCAACGTTAATCTTGTGCTATCCAAACTTCTTCTTGAGATGACAGCTAAGCAGAGATCTTTGCACCTGCCGAAATTATTTGAAGATATTCTTAAAAACAATGAAGGGACAGTTGTATTCGACAATATTGAAATTCTTTTTGATGTTGCGATTAAACAGGATCCTTTACGACTATTAAGAGGTGTTTCTCGGAACAGGAATGTTGTTGTTTCCTGGAATGGCAAAATAGATGGCACAAAGCTTATTTACGCAGAACCGGGGCACTTAGAGTTCAGAACATATGAAACAACAGATTTGTTAACCGTCACTATGCCTACTAATTTGTCGAATGTGAATCAAGACGGTATTGGTTATTTTAATTCAGAAACCAAAAATGTGGAGGAAGGTGAGATATGAAATATGGAGAACTTATTCAATTTGATCCAATTGAGACTGTCGTTCAATTACGTGATGCAGACCAAACACCTGCTGCTCAAAAATTGGTGAATACATATGTTATTTCTAATGAAATGGCTGATAGATTAATAAACCTCGTCATTCCGCAGCTGCAATTTGATCAGCTAACAGATAATAAGGGTTTGTTAGTTGTTGGTAACTATGGAACGGGTAAATCTCATTTGATGTCTGTTATTTCAAGTATCGCAGAAGATGTCTCACTGTTGGAGGCTATAAAACATGAAAAGGTTATTGATTCTGCTAAACAGATTGCGGGACGTTTTAAAGTTATCAGAACGGAAATCGGAGCAACGACCATGTCTCTTCGAGATATACTTGTTGCCGAAATTGAGACGCATCTCGACAAATTTGGCGTTGATTATGTTTTTCCTGAAGCAAATACGATATCGAATCATAAAGGTGCTTTTGAAGACATGATGATGGCTTATCAACAGGTTTTTCCCGATCAAGGTCTGCTTCTTGTTGTAGATGAACTTCTTGATTATCTTCGTTCTCGCAAAGATCAGGAATTGATTCTGGATCTTAATTTCTTACGTGAAATTGGAGAAGTATGTAAAGATCTCAAATTTCGATTTATAGCTGGTGTGCAAGAAGCTATTTTTGATAGTCCACGCTTTGCGTTTGTTGCAGATAGTATACGTCGTGTTAAGGATCGATTTGAACAAATCTCTATTGCGCGAAACGATGTTAAGTTTGTTGTATCTGAACGTTTATTGAGAAAAACATCTGAACAGCAAGTTAAAATTCGTGAATATTTATCTAAGTTTGCCAAATTCTACAGCAATATGAACGAAAGGATGGACGAATTTGTCCGACTATTCCCAGTACATCCTGATTACATTGATACTTTCGAAAGAGTAACCGTCGTTGAAAAACGCGAAGTGCTTAAGACACTATCTCTTGGGATGAAAAATATTCTTGATGAAAAAGTTCCAGATGATAAACCTTGTCTAATTGCTTATGATTCCTATTGGGAAACATTAAAACAAAATGCTTCATTTAGAGCTATCCCAGATATAAGAGCTGTCATTGATTGTAGTCAGGTATTAGAATCACGAATACAACAAGCATTTACCCGACCTATATATAAGTCGATGGCGTTGCGGATAATTCATGCTCTTTCTGTTCATAGGCTTACAACTGGGGACATTCATTCTACGATAGGGGCTACAGCTGCTGAACTTCGTGATGGCCTTTGCTTATATGACCCTATGATATCTGAAATGGGTAGTCAAGATTCGGAGCTTGACCTTCAGACGCTTGTTGAAACAGTTCTGCGTGAAATCCATAAAACAGTCAGTGGCCAATTCTTATCCTCCAATCCGGATAATAGTCAATTTTATCTGGATTTGAAAAAGACGGATGATTTTGATGCAATAATAGACAAACGAGCTGAAAGTTTAGGTGATTCCCAACTAGACCGCTTCTATTATGAAGCGCTTCGTCGCGTCATGGAATGCCAAGATTCAACATATGCAACCGGTTATAAGATCTGGCAACATGAAATAGAATGGCAAGAACGAAAGGCCGCTAGAACTGGTTACCTTTTCTTTGGTTCGCCGGATGAGCGTTCAACAGCAGTTCCCCAGAGAGATTTTTACCTCTACTTTATTCAGGTTTATGACCCTAGTAAAAAAATAAATCGGTATATGAATGAAAAAAACAAAGATGAAATATTCTTTCATTTAAATGGTTCAGATGAAGAATTCCAAACATCACTTAAAAGTTATGCTGCTGCGCTTGATTTGGCATCTACGTCATCAGGACATGCAAAAGCAACTTATGAGTCTAAGGCGAATGGTTTTTTACGCAAGCTGGTTCAGTGGCTGCAAAAAAATATGATTGATGCATATGAAGTTACTTATCAAGGAAGAAAAAAATCTATTGCCGACTGGTCAAAAGGCAAATCTCTCAGAGACCTTGCAGGCATATCTGCTCAGGAGACTCTAAACTTTCGCGATTTAATTAATACCATTAGCGGAATTTGTCTATCAACTTGTTTTGAAGATCAAGCTCCTAACTATCCGTTCTTTTCTGTAATGATAACCGGAAGCAACAGGCAGCAAGCTGCTATGGATTCCTTGCGCGCAATCGCCGGTCAAAGCAAGACAAGGCAAGCTAATGCTGTTTTAGATGCTCTTGAATTGTTGGACGGAGATAAAATTGATCCATCTAAATCAAAATATGCAGCTATCATTCTGGATATTATTAAGCATAAAGGTCAAGGGCAAGTTGTAAACCGAAGCGAAATCATACAGGATGACCATGGACTAGAATATATGAATCCCGAGAAATCAAGGCTAGAACCAGAATGGAGCGTTGTGATTATTGCTGCAATGATCTATTCAGGCGACATTGTCTTGGCTATCCCAGGGAAGAAGTTTGATGCTACAGCTCTTCAAGTTATGGCCAGCACCTCCATTAATGAGCTGGTTCGCTTTAAACATCTGGAACAACCAAAAGAGTGGAATTTACCTGCATTAAAAGCCCTTTTTGAACTATTTAGAATGCCTCCAGGAATGGTCCAGCTTATTTCACAAGGCAAAGATGAACCAGTACAACAATTGCAACAGTCTGTTACTGAAATTGTTAAGAAAGTAGTAATGGCGCAACAATCTCTACGCGAAGGCCTAACTTTCTGGGGAATTGACTTATTATCTGGTTCTCAACTTGAGGAACAAAACGAAGCTTTTAGTAAGGCCAAAGATTTTTTTGAATCTCTACAAGTATATACGACACCGGGGAAACTGAAAAATTTCAAATACACTGCAGGTGAAATTTCAGAATTTGAAAAAGCTGTTGCATCACTGGACAATATTGATACACTTCGAGATTTTGTAGCAGATCATGGATCAGTTGCATCCTGGTTATCTACGGCAGAAGCTGTGTTGCCCTCAGATCATGACTGGGTTGATCGAATGAAAACAACCCGGAAAGATATTCTTACTGAAATCCAGAAAACATCATCCGCTGTTCAAAACCTAGAACAATCTATTAGTCAGAAGATGAATAAGCTGAAGAAAGAATATGTTACCATTTATTTATCCTTACACACGAAAACACGACTGGGAGTAAATGATGACAAAAGAAAGGCGAGATTGATGAACGATGTTCGTCTTCAGATATTACAAAAACTGGCTAGTATTGACGTGATGCCAAGGCAACAACTCATAGACTTCCAAACTAGACTCGGCTCTTTAAGAAGTTGTTTTTCAATGTCCGAAAATGACCTTGTAAAAACTCCAGTATGTCCGCATTGCGGATTCAAGCCATCTGTTGAAAGTCAAGGTTCGCAATTGCAAGGATTAGCTATGTTAGACCAACTTGATGAAGAGCTGGATAAAATGCTTGAAGGCTGGTGCGAAACCATACTGAATAACCTTGAAGATCCAATTACACAATCAAATTTAGATTTGCTAAAAGCTAATGCAAGGAAGACTGTTGATACGTTTGTAGAATCTCGAGCACTTCCAGATCCTCTTGATGGTGAGTTTGTGAATGCTTTGCGAGAAGTGTTGTCAGGACTGATAAAGGTATCTATAAAAACAAATGATCTTCAAAAAGCTTTGAAAATTAATAGTGGTCCATCAACTCCTTCCGAGATTAAAAAACGGTTTGATGAATATGTTGACGGATTGACAAAAGGTAAAGATCCGGCAAAAGTTCGCATTGTAATAGAATAAGACAAACTTGTGAATAAATGTAATTACCTTAAGGATTAGGATATGAGCAAACGAAAAAATATATTTAAGACAAAACTTGTTTTAGCAAAAGAAGAATCTGGCAATCTATTTGATGAAGAAATTGTGGTTAATGAAGGGCCTGTGATCTGTCTTGGCCAGGAATTTAAGAATGATGCCACGAGACGGGAACATTTCACTAATTTACTTCGAAAAAAACTCAAGGAATCGGATTTCCGTAAAATCGAAGGTTTTCCTATCGGAAAAGATGAGGATATCCTTGCTCTTTCTGACCCGCCATATTATACAGCTTGTCCAAATCCCTGGATTGGCGAATTTATTAAAGAATGGGAGAATCAGAAGCCCATAAAAGCAGAGGATTATCACAGAGAGCCCTTTGCTGCTGATGTGAGTGAAGGTAAAAACGATGCAATTTACAAGCTTCACAGTTATCACACCAAAGTTCCCTACAAGTCAATAAGCCATTTTATTGAACACTTTACAGAAGAAGGGGATATTGTGCTAGATGCCTTTAGCGGTAGTGGCATGACAAGCGTTGCTTCAGCAATAACAAACAGACACTCAATATCTAGTGAATTGTCTCCGTTTGCTGCTTTTGTTTCAAGTAGTTATGTTCGTGAATGCCCACAAAAAAATTTGGAAGGCATTGAAACTATTATTACAGATTTAGAAAAGAAGTACGAAAAATATTTGACTACAATTGACAGTTCAGGCAATAAAAGGAAAATTAATTTTGTCGTATGGAGTGATATCTTCATATGTCAAAGTTGTAGTAAGAATTTTCCATTTTGGGAAAATGGCGTCAATATTAACACGGGTGAAATGTATAAAACGTATTTATGTCCACATTGTAGAGCGGAAATAAATTCCCTCACTTGTGAAAGAGCTCAAGAAACCTATTTTGATGACATTACCCAAAAAACATCAGTACGCATTAAGCGCATACCAGTGTTAATAAATTACTTACAAGAGAAAAAAGGATTCGAGAAAGTTCCTGATGCTGATGACAAAAACATAATTGAAAACCCTCCTATTTTGCCGAATCGGAATATTTATGAATTTCAAGAATTTATCAAAGGTGATATGCATCGAGCTGGTTATCATTTTGGCATGAATTATGTACATCATTTTTTTGATAGAAGAATATTTCCGATTTGTTTAGATTTAAAAAATTGCCTAATGGCGACTTACGGTTCATATGGACTTTTTGTATATACTTCCTTATTAAGTAGACTTACAAGAATGAACCGATTTATTCCAAAAAAGAATGGATCTGGAGTAGTTGGCCCTTTTTCTGGAACTTTGTATATGCCCCCTCTTCAAGTTGAGCGAAATCCACTTGTTTACGTAAAGACTAAAGTGAAAAACCATCGTGCTTGCTCCTACCTTGGCTCTAGAAGTTCTATTACAACAACACAGTCCTCTACAGATCTTTCTAACATTCCTAATAAATCAATAGATTATATCTTTATCGATCCACCATTTGGAGCAAATCTGATGTATTCAGAGCTAAATTTTCTATATGAAAGTTGGTTAAATGTTTTTTCTAATAACTTACATGAAGCTATACAAAATAAACAACAGGAAAAAGTTTTGTCTGACTATCATCGTCTAATGACTGCATGCTTTCGCGAGTTATATAGAGTTCTAAAACCCGGCAGGTGGATGACCATTGAATTTCATAATTCTAACAATGCTGTATGGCAAGCATTACAGGCTTCTATTTGGGAGGCCGGCCTTGTTATCGCTGATGTTCGTATCCTTGACAAGAAAAAAATCACAATGCTTCAAGGAACACATTCCAATATTGCAAAACAGGATTTGGTTATAAGTGTTTACAGACCAAATAGTGGTCTCGAAGAGAGATTTAAATTAGAAGCGGGAACAGAAGATGGTGTGTGGGATTTTGTTAGAACACACCTTAGGCAGCTTCCAATAATTGTGGAAAAGAATGGCGCTTTACAAATAATTGCGGAACGTCAAAATTTTCTTATATTTGATAGAATGGTTGCCTTCCATGTCCAGAGAGGCGTAGGTGTCCCCTTATCTTCAGCCGAATTTTATATTGGATTATCCAATCGACTTGTTGAGCGTGATGGAATGTTCTTTTTAGAAGATCAAGCAGCCGAATATGACAAAAAACGTGTTACTGTTAATTCAATTGAGCAGCTTTCTCTTTTTGTTTCAGATGAATCATCAGCCATTCAATGGCTTAGACAAATCTTCAAGGATAAACCTCAATCATTTCAAGACATACATCCACGATTTATGCAAGAAATTGGCGGTTGGAATAAAAGGGAGAAACCTCTCGAGTTGCTAACAATATTAGAACAGAATTTTCTCTGTTACGACGGCAAGAAGAATGTTCCAGAACAAATTCACAGTTATCTTTCCACCAACTGGAAGGATATGCGTAATCTTAAAAAGGACGATCCTGTTTTAATTGATAAAGCAAAAGACCGTTGGTATGTTCCCGATCCCAATAAGGCTGGTGACTTGGAAAAACTACGAGAAAAGTCGCTCTTGAAAGAGTTTGAAGTATACAAAACATCGACTAAAAAACTTAAATTATTTCGATTAGAAGCTGTCCGCGCTGGATTCAAGAAGTGCTGGCAGGAGCGCGAGTACAGAACCATTATTGCTGTTGCAGAAAAGATTCCAAATAATGTTCTTGAAGAAGATCCTAAATTGCTTATGTGGTACGACCATGCAGTAACTAGAGTAGGTGATAATAAATGAGCAACATGTGGCGATATAGTAAAATTCATAACTGTAACTGTAAGATAATTGAAGAAAAGACATTGTGGGGGCAGACTGTATACAGAATTTGGTTGGTGGATAAAGATGAAGTTATTCAGGTTCCTGCATCTGATCTTACAGTGGTTGATGTAGGCAACGCTTCTTCAACAAAGAATTATGACAGCCCTAATTCTAGGATAGCGAGTCTTGCCGCGGCTGGTCGTGTATTTGATGCAATAGAAACTTGTGGAAGTTCTATGGATGATGGTGTTTTATTGGCACCTTTGGAATCGGCGGTGACTCCATTGCCACACCAGTTGAAAGTTTTAGAAAGGGTCATAAATGCTAATCCTTCTCGGTTTTTGTTAGCTGATGAGGTGGGACTTGGTAAAACAATTGAAGCAGGCCTGATTCTACGTGAAATGAAGTTACGCGGACTTGTTGAAAGGGTTCTGGTGGTATCTCCAACTGGATTGATTAATCAGTGGATATCAGAAATGAAAGTGCATTTTAATGAAAAATTCCATCTTTTTATACCTCGCGAATTAGAAGAATTCAGTAGATATTTTCAGGCAACTAAAGATCAATTAGTGATGGATGACGAATTTGATGAGTCGTCAGAATTTAATCCCTGGACATTAAGCAATAATGTCATTTGTCCTATGGATGCGATTAAGCCTATTAGTAAGCGTAAAGGTTGGACTGCAAAGGATGTGGAAAAATATAATGCAGAAAGATTTTTTAACGTTATTAATGCGGGTTGGGATTTAATAATAATTGATGAAGCTCATAGAGTTGCTGGGACTGATCCATCCGTAGCTAGATTTAAACTTGGTTGGGGATTGGGGCAGGCAGCACCGCATATTTTGCTCTTATCTGCAACTCCGCATCAAGGTAAAGGTGATGCCTTTCATCGTCTTTTTACAATATTAGATCAAGATGCTTTTCCTGAGGAGAGCGATGTTACACACAAAAATATAAGGCCATACTTTATTAGAAATGAAAAAAGAAGTGTTGTGGATGGTAATGGAAAACTGATATTTAAACCACGAAAGACAAGAACGATAACGGTTGAATGGGAAGAAAGGCATTCACTGCAAAGGCAACTTTATGAAGAGGTAACAGAATATGTCCGAGAGGGATATGACCGGTTGAGTCGTCTACGGGGCACGAAACGTATCGCAATTGGATTTCTTTTAGTTCTTATTCAGAGGTTAGTAACATCGTCAACTAGGGCCGTTGTCAGAACCTTGGAACGGCGTTTAGCACTATTGTCTGAAAATGGCGGAGATGAAGAGGAAAATCGAGAAAGATCTAGCTCTATTGCTGATATTGAATGGGAAGACATGGACGGGGATATGCAAATAGAAACGGTGGTTAATGATTCCTCTTGTATTGATGAAATTGAGGCTAAGGAAATAGAGGGGCTTTTACATTTAGCGAAGAAAGTGGAAATGCAAGGAATGGATGTTAAAGCGGAAAAGCTTTTCGAATTAATTTATGACTTGCAGGCAGATGAGAACGCGCCGAGTTTAAAGATTCTTATTTTTACTGAGTTTACTGAAACACAAAGAATGTTAGGCGAATTTCTAGGATCAAGAGGATTTACTACAGTTATTATTAATGGTTCTATGACTCTTGATGAGCGCAATGTCAGTCAGAATGAATTTGCCCAGGATGTACAAATTTTGATTTCTACGGAGGCTGGTGGTGAAGGTCTTAATTTGCAATTCTGTCATGTTGTTATTAATTATGATATGCCTTGGAATCCTATGCGTATTGAGCAGAGAATCGGAAGAATTGATCGTATTGGACAAAAAAAAGAGGTGCTTGCGATAAACATGATGATCTCCGATACGGTTGAATGTAGAGTCAGAGAAGTTATTGAAACAAAACTGGCAATTATTTGTTCAGAGCTCGGAATAAATAAGATAGGAGACATCCTTGATTCTGCAGATATTGGAAAAATGTTTGAAGGTATTTATGTCGAATCAATAAAAAAGGAAGATGTTTCTCGGATGGATTCTACTTTTAATGAACTGCAGAGCAAGCTAAAAACTGTTTGTGAATATGAGAAATTATATTTGCCGGTAGAACAGGTAGCAGATGGTGGTGTAAGTGATTATATTAGGCATCCTTTCCCCTTTTGGGTTGAGCAAATGGTTATTGGTCACATTTGTAACATGGGAGGGAAAGCAGAGAAACGTTTAGATGGCTGGACTTTAACATGGCCAGATGGTGTAAAATACCAGGCTGTTGTTTTTACTGCTGATGAAAGCGAAAGATTCCCCTATGCGAAATTCCTTTCTATCGGGGACAAAAAAGTGCAAGCTGCTTTAGATGACTTGAACCGGCATTCATACAACTTGCAAATTGATTTTTTAAGGATTAATGGTCTTCCCGAGACGGTAGTAGGAATTTGGTCTCTTTGGCGATTTCGTATAAGCACTGCGAGAAAAATAAAAACTCGAATACTTCCATTATTTGTACATGATAATGGCAAGGTTTTTCCATCTACAGCAAAGGCAGTATGGGATGCGTTGATCACAAATGAATTTTCTGTCGAAAAATCAACGCAAGATACAAACATAATCGATAGATTGTTTCCAATCGCAGAAAAAACATTTGAAGGAATTTATCATGAGATGATGGAGCTTTGTTCGAGTGAGCACAAAGCGGCATGTGACAAAAAGGAACATATGTTTGAATCTAAGCAAAGAGCGATTAATAAAATTGGTATAGAAAATATTCGAGAATCGAAATTAAAGAAACTCATTGCAGAAAAAGAGTCTTGGAGAAAAAAGATGGATAGCACGCAGCATCTTTTGCCGGAGTTGCAATTAATTTCTGCATATCAGATAAATACTAAAGGATTGTAAGTGTTATGAGTTGGAGAAATGCAATATTAAACGAATTTGTTAAGGGGGTATCAAAACTTACCTTAGTTGCCGATCCAGATGCTTTGCTTTCAGAAGAAAAGTTGGCATTTGCGTTGCGGGAAAAAGGCTTTGATGTGATTGAATTTAATGATCATGTAGAATTTCGTTATGCATATGAATCAAATTATCGTTCAATTTGGGACCAAGGCAAAGACACAGATTTAGTGGTTATATTACGTTTGCAAGATTCAGAGCTTAGTAATTTACCATATGATCTTTTAAAAAAAGGCAGGCATTTATCATTCAATTTAGGTTCATTGTTTCCTAACTTTAGTTATCCGGTTATTGAAAAGTTGGATCGGAAACATTTGGATGAAGTTTATACTGCTCAGAGAAGATGTTCTCCCGAACGTATGGGTGATAATGCAACGAAGGATTTTATCCTTCGCCATGTTTTTGGAATTGCTGGAGAATTAATCAATACTGATGTGGATTTATTGCGCTGTTTAATCCAGTGTCATTATAAAAGAGTGAAATTGCCAGAAATTCTTTCCCTGAGATTGATTCAAGTCTTAAGACAGAATACTAATTTTATTGAGTGGCCTTTACAGGATATCCTCTTGGATGGTGAATCATTCTTTGCTTTTTTGCAGGAAAGATGGCCGGTTTTTCTAAGTAGGTTTGAAAATAAAGAGCAAACTAAAAATCAAGTCAGGGAAGATCAGCCTAAATACGGCCTTAAGTATTCTGGACCAGATCTGTTGCCATTTGACCATCAAGATATACTCGTTTATGTTGACAATTTATTTGTTGAAGGAAAACTTGATCCCATAAAGGATGCTAACATTTCAGTAGATTGTAATTCTTGGATACGAAGTGGAATTATTGAAACAAAAGATAGTGATAGTGCCAACCGTGTTGATCGCTTATTCAAAATTGTTGAACAGGATTGTCCTGAAACAGACGACCGTTATTCTGAGTGGTTATTATTTGCGTCAAAATGGGCTGAGCTAAGTTCAATAATTCACAGCGATACAAAAAATGATGTTTTAGAACGGTTCAAGAAGATTGGGAGTAAAATTAATGAGAATTTTTCTGAATGGCTTAATGCACGGTATTCTAGCCTTATAAATTTGCCTCCTGTGAATCCTGCCATGCTTCATCACGTACCTCGTTATCTGGCTAGAGAATTTGAGAATTCAGCATCACAAATTGCATTGATTGTTGTTGATGGATTAGCGATTGATCAATGGGTAACAATTCGCCAAATATTGCATAATCAAGATGCTAATTTGATTATGCGTGAGTCAGCGACGTTCGCTTGGATCCCAACGCTAACTTCTATCTCAAGGCAATCCATATTTGCGGGAAAACCACCCATGTATTTTCCGTTATCGCTTAACACCACAAATAATGAATCTAGCCTTTGGCGTCAATTATGGGAAGGGCTGGGGTTGTCCCGACTTGACATTGCATATAAGCGAGGATTGGGCAGTGGTAACGCAGTTGAGTCAATTAATGATGTCTTTAATCCAGGTCGCACAAAGGCGATAGGGCTTGTTATAGACAAAGTAGATAAAATCATGCATGGAATGCAACTAGGATCGGCCGGCATGCATAATCAAATAAAACAATGGTGCGAACAAGGATATCTAGCTTCTTTGATTGGTTATCTCTTAGATAATAAATATCAAGTTTGGTTGACTTCTGATCATGGCAATATTGAATGTGTTGGAAAAGGAAGACCTTCAGAAGGATCCATTGCAGAAACACGTGGTGAACGAGCTAGAATTTACCCAACGAAGGAACTTCGCAAACAAGTACACCAAAAGCATAATTTTGCAATTGAGTGGGAATCAGTTGGATTACCAAGTGGATATTATCCATTACTAGCTAAAGGAAAAGATGCATTTGTTACTCAAGGGGAATCTCTTGTTGCACATGGAGGGATCTCAATCGAAGAAGTTATTGTTCCCTTCGTTAAGTTTGAGCGGAGGCTACATCGATGAGCAAACGGCATGACGCTATTGGCATAAAACAAGCACTTAGGTTTGAATGGCTACAGAAAACAGTTGGTTTGTTATTGGCTGGTTTACCAGAAAAAGTGATACGTGAAGAGCTAAGAGCATATTTGAAAGATAAAAAAGATAATGGATCAATAGGAGAACGTGGAGAAGTGACAACAAATATTGCTGTCTGCATGCTTATGAGAATTTGGGTAAGTCCTGATAAGGATTTAATATCTTTAAGAAATGAACTTTTGGACTTAATGAAATGTGTCCAAAAATATTCTTTGGTAGCACATTGGGCAATGATCTCTGCTGCTTATCCGTTTTGGTTTAATGTTGCAAAACAAGTTGGACGGCTTCTAAACTTACAAGATCAAACCACAAAAAAACAAATCATACAACGTATTCGAGAACAGTATGGAGATAGATCAGCCGTCATAAGATCTGCTCAAAGAGTTATTCAGTCCTTTGTTTCTTGGGGAGTCCTAAAGGAATCTGAAAGCAAAAAATGTTATGAACGCTCTGAGCCTATGGTAATTTCAGATTATAAGCATGTATTGTTTCTCATCGAGAGCGCCCTGTCGGCATTACCTGAAACAAAAAGCTCTTTGAAATTATTGCTGAATTCTCCATCATTTTTCCCCTTTAGTCATCCATCAATTACTGGTGATTTCATTGCACAAAACGCTAAAAGAATTAACGTAGAGGGATATGGGCCTGGCGATGAACTTTTGATAATAAAAGATGTAGAGTATTGCAAGTTTAAACGAAATTAACAGTTACATTAATAATAGATTTAAGAAATAAATGTCTAATTGGTCTAGAGAAAGCGTTAAAGAAGCGCTGTATTTTTGGCAGCCAAAGTATGATCAACCCGGAGTTAAGCTTTCGAAAATCGAGGGACACAATACTAATTAAATGAAAACGGGTGATATATTATTATTTAAAGGGGAGAAGGGGTTGTCGAGGTTGGTTGCTTGGGGTACTAATAGTAAGTATTCCCATGTGGCGGTTTGTGTATCTCCAAGTATGAATTTGGCTATTGAGGCTATAACAAGAGGGGGAGTCAGGGCCCGAGATATACGTCAAATAAAAGAGCAGGAATATGATGTATATAGGATAAAAGAAAATTATGCCTATGACCATACGAAAACTATATCCTATCTGGTGTCAAAATTAAATTCAAAATATGATTACTTTGGGGTTATTTTTCTGGGGATATTAAAGTTTCTGGCTAAAATCGGCATACCTTTAAAGGCTACGGCTAACAAGTGGCAAAAGACAAGAGATTATTTCTGTTCCGAGCTTTGCTACGAGGCTTTTTTAAAAGGTGGCGGCTTAGATATAGTACCTAAAAGCGATAAAGCCGATATAACTTCACCCGGCGATATAGCAAAAAGTGTAGTATTAGAAGCAGTGAAGGAAAAGTAGGGTGAATCTAAGTAGGATGTCTAAGGAATTATAAGTAAGGCACGATGAAAAAAACTGAGAAGATAAGATACGAAATAGACCCGCACAACAGGCTTGTTTATGAAAAAACGGGCAGGAAATCGGGAGTTCGCGGGTTCAGGACTGTGGTTGACGGAAAATTCGTAATAGACAAGGATAACCAGCTTAGCTACCACTTAAAAAAGTCTCAAGGTTTTGATATTCCGCAACAACTTAAACTCAAGGGCGAATGGGCATTGGATAAAGACCATAATCTTGTGCTTACTTTGGATAAATGGGGCAATCAGATTGCCGGAAATAAGCTCACGATAAAGAGTGAACTTATCGATGTGAAAGCTAATAAGCTGTCATTTACTGTAGCCACCAAAGATTCTTCGGAGAAAACTCAGCTCTATATCTTACAACTTGAGGGTGCCTGGCAAGCAGATAAAAATAATCGCCTTACCTTTAACATAAAAAAAGAACAGGATATAACCGATGAACTTATTTTAGAAGGTGCCTGGGAAGTAAACAAGCAGAATGAAATTATCTATACCTACACAAAGACCTTTCTTAAGTCAGGAGAGAGGATAACCAGAAATATAACCTTTAAGGGGTATTGGGATATTGCCCAGAAATATAGAATTACCTATGTATTGGATAAAGAAATAAATTCCCAATTTGAGTTTAAAGTCAGTCTGGGAAAACCAATTAAAAAAAGACTGGAATATGAAGTAGGCATTGGTGTTAGGCCGACCAAAAGGACAATATCTTTCTTTGGCAAGTGGAAGGTAAGTAAAAAATTAGGATTATTATTTATGCTTCCTTATGAAAAAGGAAAGCTGCACAGTATTATTTTTGGGGCTTCGGTTAGACTGGGTAAGAATTATGATCTTGAGTTTAAATTAAAAAACGAATTAGGCCAGGACTTAGGGATAAATGTTAAACTATCGAGAAATATCTTTGATAACCAAGGGGAAGCCTTTATCCGGGCGTTAAGGTCGCGGAAGGAAGTATCTATAGTCGCGGGAATCGGGTTTAGATGGTAAAAACAGGAGGAAAGTAAATGGCTAAATTAAAACTAGGGTGTATTAAAGATAAGCTTGACGACAGAGATTATTTAATGCGGGCATATCTGCCTCTTATAAAACTGCCTAAGAAAATTGATTATACACCGAAGTTGTCGCCGGTTAGGGATCAAGGAGATGAAGGAACCTGTGTTAGCTTTGCCTGTGCTACAGGAATGAAGGAATATCAGGAGTTACTTGACTATAAAAAGTTAGTAGAGCTTTCTCCGCGGTTTGTTTATAGCGAATGTAAAAAAATAGACGGTATGCCGCAAGAAGAAGGCACAACCATTCGCGCAGCAATGCAGGTACTTGAAAATAAAGGTGTTTGTCAGGAAAAGTTTTGGCCGTACCAACCACATCAAAAGGATAAACCTAAAAAAGGCGCAGCAGTCAACGCGAAAAAATTTTGCGTTATGACTTATGCCCGCATACTTAACCTTAATGAGCTGCGTTTGACCCTTGCCAATAAAGGGCCTTGTGTTATTGGTGTTGAAGTTTTTGAAGGGATGATGGAAACTAAAACCGGCTTTGTCCCAATGCCCGCGAAAAATGAAACCGCTTTGGGCGGCCATGCAATTTGCCCGGTAGGTTACGATGATAAAAAGAAAGTTATCAAATTTAAGAATTCCTGGTCTAATAAATGGGGGCAAAAGGGTTACGGATTTTTACCCTATGCTTATATTGGATACTATATGATGGATGCCTGGAGCTCGGTAGATGTTGATGATCCCAGCCCGCTTACTTTGGCAAGTGTATTGAGCTACAGAGAGCGGACTTTAGTTTGATATGGCTAAGAGGAAATAACCGGTGACACAATGAAGCAGACAATTACCAAAAATTCGCTCTTAATACTCCTTATTTCTTTTATATGTCTATCTTTTTCTTCAAATGCTTCTGCCGAGGTGCTTTTTGGGGAAGCCTATTATCAAACCCTTCATAAACACCTAACTCAGGCTGAAGAGTCAATTACCATAGCAATGTACTTTATATATCCCAATTTTGAGGACCCGGATAATCCAATTAACCACTTGGTGAATGATTTAATAGATGCTAAGCAGAGAGGGGTAGACGTAAAGGTAGTCTTAGAAGGTTCAAAACTTAATGTAAGCCGTCGTGCTTATCAGAAATTGAGACAAAATGGGGTAAAAGTATATTTTGACACCCCAAAACAGCTTTTGCATGTTAAAGGAATAGTAATTGATAATAGATACTTATTTTTGGGAAGCGCTAACTGGTCAAAATCAGCAATGGGAAAAAACAAGGAAGCAACTATCTTTGTAGATTCTCCTCAAGATGCTGAAACCTTAACCAAATACATTAATGAAATACCTATTCAAAAAGAAGATGTTTTTGTGCCATATACATCGGGAGTCAATTTATCTGCGGACTTTCTTCTTTCACCGAAGCTCGGACGTAGGCTCCTGAAGAGCCATGGTGATAAGCAGTTTGATTTATACCTATTATTATGCAAAATCCAGCAGGAAACTGGTAAGTCGCAGATAATTATTGATTATGAATCTATAGCCAAGCAAATGGGCTATACCGAGCTTGAGGATTTAGGAAAATACCCTAGTCAGCAGCGCTACTTTTGGCAGCGAATTCATCACTTACTTACATTTCTTAAGCGTTATGGGCTAATAGGCTATCAAAAAGGAGAAGTTATTTTAAAGAATAACGACCCTGAAAAAACCGCCATAATAATACCATTCGAGTTTTGGGATTATAAATATTCTGATAGCCTTTCTATGGTGGCGCAATATATGTATCTTATCTGTTTGAATGAAGCAAGTAGGTCCGCGAAGTACCCGGTGTGGTTTCGTAGCCAAAAAGATATGGCTAAATTGTATGGTATAGGCAAAAGAACCATGACTAAAGCAGTATCAGAGTTAGAGGAAAAAGGAATACTTGAAGTTACCAGAAGCAAGCCAATTCCTCCCGATTTTTCTGACAGAAAACCTAACATATATAAACTTTTACCACTTCCGCAATTACAAGACGTGACAATGGAACTAGAAAAATGACTACAATTGAAAAAAGGAACGTTTCTATTTTTAAGTAATTAAGTATTGTGCCTTTAGAATTTAGAGCATTGGAGTAAGGCGATTAAGTCATATTTCCGTATCACAAAGCAGGTATTGTAATTTTTTCAAACAATCGCTTGACAGATTTTATTACATATGGTATATTTAAACTGAAAATGAGTAAGATAAAGGCCTTTAACAAAAAGTTGGGTGAACGAATAAAAGCATTGAGAGAAAAGCTCGGTTTATCTCAAGAAGTAGCTTCTAAGAAACTAGGTGTTAATAGGGTTTCGTTATCACAAATTGAAAATGGTGAACGTAAGCTGACAGCTGAAGAAATAACTAAGTTGTCGGCAGCGTTTAATATTAATGTCGGTGTTTTGTTAGATTTGAGAAAAGATATCGAAGTGGTTTTGCAGAAAGGTACGAAAAACATGCCTAAAGAAAAAGGAGGAGTTAGGATCAGTATTCCCCAAGAAAATTCTAAAAAGTTTAAAGAGGTTCTTTTGTATATTCTCGATAAGGTTGGCTCTCGGCCAAATATTGGAGAGACTGTCCTGTATAAACTGCTTTATTTTGTAGATTTTGACTTTTATGAAAAATTTGAAGAGCAGCTGATAGGTGCTGCTTATCAAAAAAATCATTATGGGCCTACACCAGTAGAATTTGCAAAAATTATTGACATAATGAAGAATGATGGTGATTTAGAAGAAGTCCAGAGTGACTACTTTCAGTATCCACAGCGTAAATATTTGCCCATACGAGAAGCTGACTTGGGTATTTTGAATGCTGAAGAAATAAAAACCATTGACGAAGTTTTAGAGAGGTTATCTGATATGAATGCAACACAGATAAGTGATTATTCACATGGTGATGTGCCTTGGAAGACCACTGATGATGGTGAAATCATAGATTATGAATCAGTGTTTTATCGCACCACGCCCTATTCTGTAAGGAAGTACGTCGAAGATGAAGAAGATTTTCAATGAAGTTAAGCCACTGCCAGAATTCACGAAAGACCTCAAAAAACTTTCCAAGAAGTACAAAACCCTCCCAGAAGATTTAGTGACATTTGTAAAAACCCAATTAAATTTATTACATAAATTATATACCAAAAGCAAAGGTGTAGTAAGAATTTCTGGGTTAGGCATTGATTATCCACATATTTATAAAGCTAAACAGTTTGCTTGCAAGTATTTGAAGGGTACTGGTAGTAGAAGTGGTATTAGAGTGATTTATGCGTATTACCCTAACGAAGATAAAATTGAGTTTATAGAAATCTACCACAAGGGCGATCAGGTTATGGAGGATAGGCAGCGTATATTAGCGTATTATAAAAAGGAGGTTTGAAATGGGCAAAAAAACAACCAATTTTAACAAAAAGGGAATTAACAAACTGCCAAATGACAAACCAGTCTTATACAAGATAAAGACACAATTGGGAGGTACAAATTATGCTGGGGTTGCGAAAAAAGGAAGAGTCCAGGAAAGGCTTGAAGAACATCTTGGGGAAATTCCTGGGAACAAGGTTCAAATAGAGCAATTCAATACCATAAGAGCTGCGGAGAAAAAAGAAAGCAACATTATCAAAATAATCCAGCCTAAATATAACGAAAAAGGTAAATAAGCTGTAGCTAAACGGGTAGTGCTTAAATTCGAGGGCATGATATCCAATTACCCAACAGTGCTTTTCTTGGTATAAACCTTAAAAACGCCCTTCCGCAATTTTATTTTATATATCCTCGATTTGGGAATCCAGATTCTCCCTTTATTACAATAAACCAGAATTGCTTTGTCGGTCTCATGTATGAATCGGATTTTGATCCATATTTTCCTCTCAACCGGGTATTTTGGTGGATAATTATAGAATAACCAGTGCATAGTTTATCTCCTTTCCCAGTTAAGAGCATTTTCAACAGTTCCCTTACTAACACCTAACCTTTTGGCCATTTCTTTAATAGGAAGGCCTAGAAGGTGCAATCGTATTGCTTTCCGGGCTAATCTTTGGTATAAAGAGAGTTGTTTTAACCGGCAATATCTTAATGCTGGCGGTAATTTGGGCTGCGGTTCGAATTGGTTGCAACCGCGTCCGCCATTTTTTTTTACGGATTAAAAAGTTTTATCTGACAAGCATTTTTTGACTTGCCAAAATTTACTTATCACGATACGTCCAAAACGTGCCCATTTTACTCAAAACAACGGTAAACACTGGCAAACAACCGGACAGCATAAAAGTTGTATTTATAAAATGTTTATCGTATAATTATTGATAAATATAGTACTCATATTTGCATTAAAAACTGTAATCAATATGTCAGAAATTAAAAATAAAAACCCACTCTATGGCGTTACCTTGGGTCAGGAAGAAGGTTGAATTATTTTATTTAAAGGCTTTAAAGTGCCACAAATAAATTCCTAGTTATCAGATATAATATAGAATACTTAATGGAGACATATGGATAAACATCGTCATAAATCGTCACAACCGCGTATTTTAGCACAAGGAGCATTTACACAACTTATACCTGAATTGCAGCATGCAGTTTCAGATCGTGGCTATCACACCCCCACACCGATACAGGAGCAAGCAATCACACCTTTGCTTGATGGACGAGACTTAATCGGATGCGCCCAGACTGGCACTGGTAAAACAGCAGCTTTTGTATTACCAATTTTGCAATATTTAACTAAAAATCCACGTCCTAACACTAAAGGCAAAAATCGTGTGCTGGTACTTGCACCTACCCGAGAGCTGGCTGCTCAAATTGGCGAGAGTATTAAAAACTATGGACGGTATTTAAAACTTTTTCATACAGTGATTTTTGGTGGCGTTGCTCAAGGTCCTCAAGTTAGGGTTCTATTTCGAGGCGTAGATATTATAGTGGCCACACCTGGGCGTCTCCTAGATTTGGTTAAGCAAGGGTATATAAAGTTAAGTGATACTGAGATTCTTGTTCTAGATGAGGCTGATCGCATGCTTGATATGGGTTTTATCCATGATGTCCGTCGAATTATTGCTAAGCTCTCTAAAAAGCGTCAAACTCTTTTTTTCTCAGCAACAATGGCTCCAGAAGTCATTAAGCTTTCGGAAAAAATTGTTAATGACGCTATATTCGTAAGTGTAGATCCAGGCAAGCCAGCAGTAGAGCGAATTTCCCAGAAGGTGTTCTTTGTGGATAAGGATCGTAAGGATAACCTTTTGAAACAACTTCTAGAGGCTAAACATTGGAGTCGGGTCTTAGTATTCGTTCAGATGAAACGGACTGCAGATAGGGTTATAGGCCGTTTATTAGAACATAAGGTTAGTGCTGTAGCAATTCATGGCAATAAAAGCCAGGGTGCTCGTACAACTGCTCTAGAAAAATTCAAGCGGGGCCAGGCTCGTATCTTAGTTGCTACAGATATTGCAGCAAGAGGGATCGATGTTGATTCAATATCACATGTGGTTAATTACGATTTGCCTAATATACCAGAAACTTATGTTCATCGTATTGGGCGTACAGCTAGAGCGGGCGCTGATGGTGATGCTGTTTCATTTTGCTCGGCTCGAGAACGGGATTATTTACGTGAGATTGAAAAAATGATTCATATGATAATACCAGTTGTCCGTAATGATTCTTTTTATTCTCGTGAGGCTGAAAGTGCCGTTGGTGCTGCTGCCCGGCCACTGCCTAAAAGTAGGAGGGCATTTAGCCGCAAGCCAAGTGCTAATAGTAGAAATGCAAAAAGACCCGCAAATGCGCGATGGAAAATGAATAAGAGAAAAAGGTTCTAAGAATAAAAGGGAGTTGACCCCTTTTAGAATAAATATAAGTAACTAACCTTGTGCCTAAACAGTGCCTCCGCCAGAGGCGGACAGGTATCCAAGGCGAAAACGGAGGAAAGCAGAGAACAATAGACGAAAGCATATAGAATCGTTTATTACTTGAAAATAAAAGCATTTATGTTATAATCATTGATAAATAAGGAGTATTGAGAAAGCATTTAAAGGAATTCTCTTCTCTCCGCCATTTTTGAATTGTTAAATAAAATTGGAGGTGTAATGGTTAGTTTAAAAGATCGTATTATTCGGGCGGCTAAGTTGGATGTTAATCTCTACGAAGAGGTTGAGGCTGATAAGGGAGCATTCGGTCAAGCCATAACTGTTGTTGTCCTTTCCAGTATTGCAGCTGGAATAGGAAATATTGCAAAGGGCGGGCTTGGCGGAATTTTTATCGGGACAATTGCAGCCCTTGTGGGATGGTGTCTCTGGGCGTATCTTACGTATTTTATTGGTACCAAGCTTCTTCCTGAGCCACAGACTAAAGCAGACCATGGTGAATTACTGCGGACTATTGGTTTTTCAAGTTCTCCTGGTTTGATTCGAGTGCTTGGCATTATCCCAGGATTGGGAAGGATAGTTTTTCCTATAGCTTCAATATGGATGTTGATAGCAATGATTATTGCGGTGCGGCAGGCTCTCGATTACAAAAGTACCTCACGGGCTATTGGGGTTTGCGTGATCGGCTGGATTATCCAAGCACTAATCTTTGTTTTTTTGTTTGGCATATTGGGTGGACCAAAACCAATTTGATACATCAATCAGATTAATGAGACTTTTTATTTTTAGGCTTCTGGCTATATAATTTATAACAGGGGTTTTTGTTTTAGTGGTATAATATAAGTTTTGTGTCCATCAAAAGCGAAATTACATAGGGCATATTTTTGTAGCCTGTCTACCGGCAGGCAAGGACGTTTACTTTATAAAAAAATCTGAAAAAAAAGGGATATATGCATAAAAAAACACAAGAAATTACAAAGTTGGTACTGAAAGCTGCGCAAAAGGCTCGAGCAGAAACTAATGCCGCGCCTGAACCAGCCCTTACTAAATCCATTAACTGGCCCACCGAATGCATTGTAGGTCCGGGGCTTGAAGGTGCAATTGCTTGCGAGAGTAAAATCGGCTACGTAAATGGGACAAAAGGATGGCTTATTTATTATGGGTACGACATATTTGATCTATGTGCACATTCTACGTATGAAGAGGTCAGCTATTTACTTTTACATGGCAGCCTTCCAACATCATCACAACTAAAAGTATTTAATAAAGAGCTTAGAGCGTGCCGCAAGGTGCCTGAAACCCTACGTTTGTTATTAAATTTTCCTATTGAACAAATGAGTCCCATGTCAGCATTACGTCTTGGTGTTAATCTTATGCGTCAGGAATTTACTTCTCTGGATCAAAATGATTATGGATTTAGTAAAACAGATGTAATTAGTACAGACGAAGATTCCATTCCTATGGAAACTGTACCCCGAGGAGAAAAGCGCGCTATTTATGAATTTAAGGCTAGGGAAGCTTCTAAATCAGCAGCAGGCTACACCGCGTGTTATCATTTGATAGCTGGCGTTTCCTCGATTGCGGCAGCTATCGTTCGTATTCAACAGGGACATTTTCCTATTGAACCCGAACCGACTTTAAGCCATGCCGCTAATCTGATTTATATGATGACTGGCAAAAAACCTTCCCCAGAAGAAGAACGTATTATGGATATATCACTTATCTTGCATGCAGACCATGGAATGAATGCAAGCACTTTTGCATCAATGGTGGTTGCTTCAACCTTGTCCGACATTTATTTTTCTGTGGGCTCAGGCATTGCTGCTCTTAACGGACCTCTTCATGGTGGAGCTAACGAGCAAGTCCTTTATATGTTAAAAGAAATAGGTGATGTTAAGAACGTAAAATCTTGGTATAAAGAAGCACGAAAAAATAAGCGCAAAATTATGGGGTTTGGACATCGCGTATATAAGGCATATGATCCGCGATCCCGTATTTTACGCCCACTGGCTGAATATCTTGCTAAGAATAACAAAGAAACTCTGTTGTTATTCCAAATTTCTCAAGCTTTGGAGAAAGAGGTTGTTTCAACTCTTGGTGTAAAAAAGGGGATATTCCCTAATGTTGATTTTTACTCCGGTAGCGTGTATCATGCTTTAGGCATTCCCCCTAAATTTTTTACTACTTTATTTGCAGCGAGTCGCGTAGCAGGTTGGACTGCACGGATAATGGAATATCTCAAAAACAATCGTATTTTCCGTCCTCGAGCAATGTACACTGGACCTTTTAACAAAAAGTACGTTCCTGTTGAACAACGGCCCAATAAATAAAAGGGGTCAACTCCCTTTTAAAATAAACAAAGGTGCGCTTGGCGGAAAAGGGGACGCTTCTATTTTTAAGTAATTAACCTTGTGCCCAAACTGCGCTTCCGCCAGAGGCGGACAGGCATCCAAAGTGAAAACAGAGGATAATATAATAAAAATAAGACAGATCCCGCTTGCACTTAAGTGGTTTAAGTTATTTTTATTATTCCAAATCTTTGTTATACATTAAGGGACAAACCACAAATGCCTAAATCATATATAATAGCTGATAAAGAATTTTCTACCAAAACAGCTGTTACTGAATTCATTAAATCTATTCTTTATAAATATCAACTTAATGATAAACTGGTAAGAGAAGATTTTGACTTTGTTTTTGAACTTTTGAAGCGTCGACCTGATTATAAAGATAAAGTAGGTGTTGGAGTAAAAGAACTTATTATTAGAAGACATGAAAAGTGGGGAAACACACGTTGTTTTTATGTAGTTAGAACCGATGGCAGTCAAGAAGCCTTTGGTTATCGTGGTTGTCTATAAATTAATTTAATATGCCAGATATATATCCTAAAGATCCTTTACATGGAATCACTTTAAAAATGATGCTTACTGATTTAGAGGCCTGGTATGGCTGGGATGAATTGGGTGAAAATATTGATATCCGCTGTTTTAATAATGATCCAAGTATTTCTTCAAGTTTAACGTTTTTAAGGAAGACTCCTTGGGCAAGAAAAAAAGTAGAAAGCCTTTATTTGAAGGCTTTAAAGATTTATAAGAAAAGGTAATTTTTTTAAAAATAATATGGTTAAAACAAAGATTATATGCACTTTGGGACCTGCGAGTGAACAAGCCACTATACTACGCAAAATGATACTGGCAGGAATGGATGTAGCCAGGCTTAATTTTTCACACGGAAACCACAAAGAACATATGATGCGTATAAGCTTAATAAGAAAATTAAATAAAAAATATCGACGACATGTAAAAATTTTGCAAGACCTTGAAGGTTATCGGATACGAATAGGAAAATTTAACGGTAAAAATAACAAGTCAATAGAATTAAAAAAACGACAGAAAGTTTACTTAACTAACCAAAATAATTTTAATGATAGAGGAATTATACCTTTTGATTATAATGGTTGTCTACAAGATATAAAGACCGGTAGTTTTATATATATAGATGATGGTTATATTGCTCTTAGGGTTAAATCTGTATCAAAAAAACGAATAGAAACAGAAGTAATCACGCCAGGAAGATTAAAGGAAAACAAAGGTGTTAATATTCCAGGGATTAAGCTTAGATTTAAGGATTTAACTGAAAAGGATAGAACAGATTTACAATTCGGTATAAAAAACAAAGTAGATTTTATTGCTCAATCATTTGTAAGGAATAAAAATGATGTTTTAAATATAAAAAAAATTATAGATTCCAGTAATCTTAAATCTGGCATTATCGCTAAGATTGAAAATAGGGAAGGTGTTAAAAACATTGATGAAATACTTGAGGTTGCTGATGGAATTATGATAGCCCGAGGTGACATGGGTGTTTCTTTGCCAATATTTGAAGTTCCCATATTACAGAAAATGATTATAAAGAAGTGTATTAAGAAAAAAAAGATGGTAATCACGGCTACCCAAATGCTTGAAAGCATGACTGAACATAAACGGCCGACACGTGCTGAGGTAAGCGATATTGCAAATGCAGTGCTAGATGGCTCAAATTATCTAATGCTTTCTGCAGAGACTGCGATAGGTGCATATCCAGTTGAGGCAGTAAAAATGATGAACGATATTATAAAATTCACAGAATCTACTTTCCTAAAATAAAGGAGTAATTTAAATAACCCTGTGCCTATTTTTAACTTACCAGATTACCAATAAAAATAATCAATAAAATCTCAGTTGAAATCAGATTTCAAACGGTTAGATTTGATTTAGCTTGAAAGTTATAGAGTCACAGGTATAATTGAATTATGATTAATAGATTGATTAAAATTATTCTATCAATTTCCTTGTTTATAGCAAGTCTATCAATGTTTTATAAGTTTATCGTAGAACCAATTCAAAAAGGGAGAAGATTGGAGAAGTGTTTGTCTTTGGGCGAAGAAAAGCATAATCAAAGTTGGAATAATTCGTGTAAGGCTTTAGGCTTAACCGATGGGTGTGGATTAGGCAAGAATACTGCTAGCGTACTTCTTTTGATTTATGAGAAAGAAAAGGAGGATTGTTATAAAAGACACAAATGAATAGAACAAACATCTGGTTAAAGGTTTGCTAAATAATAGGGTTACTAAATTGGAAATATTGTCAATAAAATAAAAAGGATAAAAGATATGTCTAAAAGCCATGATGCTAAGAAAGATACGAAAAAGAAACCAGCAAAAACACCAAAAGAGAAACGGCTTGAGAAAAAAGTAAAAAAAAGCCAAGAAAAATCAGGAATGGATTGGAAGAAATAATCAAAAAACGGTTACGAATAGTAGTCGAGAAACAAAGCAAATTTGTATAACGCTTGATAAATAAGGATTATTGAAAAAACATCTAAAGATTAGTTATGATAACTAGTGTTATAAATCAGAAAATAAAAGATGTAGTTAAGCTCAGAGATTCTTTATCTCGTCGTAAGAATAATCTTTTTATTATTGAAGGATGCCGGGAAATTTCTTTAGCTTTAACGACTAATATCTCTATTAAGGAATTATATATTTGTAAAGGTTTTTTTAAGGACCGTAAGGAAAAGGAGATTATTGCTCTTTCCAAAATTAAAAATAGTAATATCTATGAAGTAAGTCCTAAGGTTTATGAAAAAATAGCTTATGGAAATAGACACGAAGGTCTTATAGCAGTAGCTCAGCAGCCAAAATATAAACTTAAGGATATCCAATTAGCGTCTAATCCCTTTCTGGTGATTGTTGAGCGGATTGAAAAACCAGGAAATTTAGGTGCAATTTTGCGAACTATTGATGCTTCTGGTTTTGATGGTCTTATTGCTGTTGATAGTCTTACTGATGTATATAATCACAATGTTGTGAGATCAAGCATAGGAACCATCTTTACAAAACCAATTGTTACAACCTCATCACAAGAACTCTTAGAATGGCTTCAAAAAAATAAAATAACTATAATTTGTGCTGATCCAATTGGCTCAATGTTTTATGCTTCTATTGACTTAAAGAAGCCCATAGCTCTTATTTTAGGAAGTGAAGAGAAAGGTGTTAGCAATTTTTGGAAAAAACAAGCAAAGATAATGGCTTCGATCCCTATGAAAGGTAAAGCTGATTCACTCAATGTTTCAGTAACTGCTGCAGTATTCATTTTTGAAGCTTTACGTCAACGTAGCCAATGATTCCAAGAGATAGTTTTTGAATAGTTAAGTAAATTAAGGAAAAGGTAGGATAAACATGCTAACAGAAAATCAGGATAAGTTTGAAAAACTAAAAGAAAAAGTTTGTAAGTGTCAAAAATGCGCTTTGGCAGCCACAAGAACCAATGTTGTTTTTGGAGAAGGTAACATTTCTTCAAGTCTTTTGTTTATTGGTGAGGCTCCTGGTGCCACTGAAGATGAAACTGGAAAACCCTTTTGCGGAAGAGCTGGAAAAGTTTTAGATGAGCTGTTAGCTAAGGCTGGAATGAAGCGAGATGATATCTATATTGCCAATATCTTGAAATGTCGTCCACCAGGCAATAGAAATCCCAAAGATGAAGAGATAAGCGCTTGTAATGATAACCTTGATCAACAGATTGGTTTAATTAAACCAAAGGTAATAGGTTGTTTAGGTAATTTTTCCACAAAGTGGGTAATGGAAAAGTTTGGTTTAGGAAACAAGGTGCAAGGTATAAGCAAAATCCATGGCCAAGTATTTATTGCGCCAATTGCTCATGGTTCAATCAAGATTGTTCCTTTGTATCATCCAGCCGTTGTTGTCTATAATGCCAATACTTTCTCAGCCTTAGAAAAAGACTTTAAAATGCTTAAAAACATTCCGCGTTAAGCAAAATCCTACATCTAAAATTCTTGCCAATGTAAAGCTTTTAGTGTAATATGTCAAACGATAAGGAGAAAGACACTATATTTAAAGCAATTATTTCTTCTTAGCAATTTATTGAAGATAAAGTATTTTTTATTAGAAAACATGAAAAAACCAATAAAGACTAAAAAGAAAGTAAAAACTGCCATTAATAGCCAAGATTTAGTTTATAAGTATAAGCTTTTTTCTGATCTTATGGAGCATACTCCAGATGTTATTTATTTTAAGGATAATAAGGGAAGGATTCTTATGGTCAACAAAGCTTATACAAAAGGTTTAAAAACCACTGTTAAGAAAGTTATTGGCAAAACAGATTTTGACTTTTTTTCCAAGAAGCGTGCTGAGGTAATGGCAAAAGATGACGAACAAGTGTTAAAAGATGGTAAATTAATTATTGATAAAATTGAACGTGCAACGCGTCATGATGGAATTGATAATTATGTTTCAACTACAAAAGTACCTCGCTATGACGACAAAGGCAAAATTGTTGGTCTAATTGGCATTACTCGTGATATTACTAGAAGAATGCATCTTGAACAAGTATGGAAAGAAAAAGTACGCATTGAAAAGAAAGTAGAGATGTTAGAAGGAATGAACCGATTAAAGTCAGAATTCATTTCATCGGTATCTCATGAGTTGAGGACTCCTTTAGCAATTATCAAACAACTAGTCTCGCTTATTTATGATGGGACAGTTGGAGAGATTAATAGTAAACAGAAAGAAATACTTATGAAGACAGGTAATAATATCAAACGCTTAAAAAAGATTATTGATGAAGTGTTGGATATATCAAGAATTGAAAGAGGCGCTTTAAAGTTCAATTATACTTTAATTAATCTTAACGATTTGATTGAAGAATCTGCTGATTTTTTTAAAGGAATAGCCAAGGATAGAGGTATAGATTTAAGTTACAAAGTGCCGAATAAACAAGTAAATATTTTCATTGATTGTGACAGAGTAAATCAGATTATTTTTAATTTAATCGATAATGCAATCAAATTTACTGAAGACCAAGGAAAAATTAGAATAGAAATTAAAATTCTTGAAACTAAGGTTAGGATTGGAGTAATTGATACAGGAATCGGCGTTACTAAAGCTGGTATGAACGAATTGTTTAATAAGTTTGTTCAAGTTTCTCAAAAGGCTAGTGCTGAAAAAAAAGGAATAGGCCTTGGACTTTCTTTAGTGAAAGAATTAGTTGAGAGGCATGGTGGTGAAATCTGGGTAGAATCTAAATTAGGAGTAGGAAGTAAGTTTTATTTTACCTTACCGCGTTTCTATAAGCTAGATATTTTAGATAATAATATTAAAGATCAAATAAATAATTTACTAGACAAAGGAAAGACAATATATTTCATTAGTGTATTAATTATTAACTATCGAGAGTTTAAGTTTAGGACTAAGGTTAAGTCGAAAAAACTTTTTAACGACTTAGAAGATATCATTGATCAAGTTTTTAGTGAAGTTTGTAAATTCAAGGGAAAAAAACCACAAATTGTTAAAATGGATACTGTAAATGGACAATGCAATATTATTTTCCCTAATGCAACCGAAGAAAAGGCGATAATAGTTTCGGAAATGGTTAAGGATCGTATAAAAAATTATTTTTCTGAACATCAAGTTAAGAATATCTTTGTTACAGTGGGTATTATGCCTTATCCTACCCCAGATGAATCTTTAACGACTAAAAGGCTTCCTGCTAATATTCATATAAAAGAAATGTACATTGGTTCTAAAATAAGGCGTTTTAAAAGAATTTCTTATGAACCAAATGTAGATATTATTCTTTCTAAAGACGAAATAGAGCCTTCAAAAGCTGTAGATATCTCAAGAGGGGGGATCTGCCTAGTGACTAAGATCTCTCTTGCCGTAGATTCAGAAGTTGATATTAAATTCGAGCTACCTAGAAATAGGCAATTTATACAAACTAAGGCAAGAGTAGCATGGGTAAAGAATTTGGATCGATGTCCTAAAGAAAAGTTTGATAGAAATAAGATAGGTTTAGAATTTATTAAATTGAAAACAAAAATTCCACAAATTTTTTTAAAAGAATTAAAGTTGTGAGAAAATGAATAAAGGATAACCGAATAGGAAAGGAAGATATATTTATGGACAAAGAAAAAATATTACTTATTGAAGATGAAAAAGATATGGTTTATGCAGTAAATATTCAGTTAGAGGCTGAAGGATATAGCGTTGTCAACGCCTATGATGGACTTGATGGATTTGAGAAAGCAAAATCAGAAAAACCTGATTTGATAATTCTTGATCTTATGCTCCCTAAAATTGACGGTTATAAAGTTTGTCGAATGCTTAAATTTGATGATAAGTATAAAGATATTCCAATAATCCTTTTCACTTCTCGAGCTCAAGAATCAGACAATGAAATGAGCAAAAGGGTTGGAGCAGATGCATACATTACAAAGCCATTTGAGCCTAAAATTTTGCTTTCTAAAATTAAAGAATTGTTGAAAAACAATTCTAAGGTTTAAATTAAATTTAATACAAAATTTAAAAATTACAGGTTCCCTATACAAACAATTAAGCTATGAAATTTAGTGAACTTAAATTACCGCAAAATATTCTAATCTCTTTGCAAAAATTAGGGTTTAAGGAATTGACTCCAATACAAGAAGCAACCTACCCTATTATTTTAACTGGGCATGATCTTTGTGCTTTGGCTGAAACTGGTTCGGGTAAAACTGGTGCTTGTGCAATTCCACTTATCCAAAAAGTTGATACGAATAGTAAAACCATTCAAGGGCTAGTTATTGTACCTACTAGGGAACTCTGTAGCCAATATGTTGATGAAATCCATAGAATTGCACTTAAAACCCCTGTTAAAGTTTTTGCTGCTTATGGTGGATTTGATAAATCGATACAAGTAGCTAAAATTAAACATGGAGTCCATATTTTAGTAGCCACTCCTGGTCGACTTATGGATTTAATGTACGATGGAATAATTGATTTAGTTGATGTCAAATGTGTAATTCTTGATGAAGCCGATCGATTGCTTGATGATGGTTTTTTAGAAGGCATAGAATTCATTCTTTCTTGTATTAGACATGAACATCAAACACTATTGTTTTCAGCCACAATGAATGAGGAAACAAAAAAACTCGCTAATAAGTGTCTTAAGAACCCTAAACATGTTTCATTAATTAGTGAGCAATCAATACCAAAAAGCATTGAACATTATTTTTCCTTTGTTAATTACGAAACTAAGGAAAAAGTATTGTTTGATTACTTGAAGCGAGAAAAAGTTAGCCAGATGATTATTTTTTGTAATATGCGACGCACTGTGGATGATTTACATAAAATTGTGACTAAGCGTTTTCGTGATGTTGAATATATCCATGCCGGAATTGAACAAGGCAAGCGTTCTTCAATAGTACGTCGTTTTCGCGCTAAAAAGATTCATTATTTGATTGCAAGCGATGTTGCTGGTCGTGGGCTTGATTTTTCTCATGTTTCCCATGTTGTTAATTGGGATTTTCCTCGTATTGATCAATATACCCATCGTACTGGTCGAACTGGACGTATGGGTAAAAGAGGCCAGGCATTATCATTGGTAACTACTCGCAATATTCCCGCTCTTTGTGAAGTGTTGAGCATCAATAATATTATACCTCGTTGGCTTGGCCCAGACCCATTGAAACAATCAGCCAACGCGCCTCGGACTCACCATCCAAGGAAACATCACCGAACGCCTTAACATTAAAAACTAAGAAAAGTTAAATATTTTTTTTATTGAGAACTACCATGGTCTCTATGTGGGGAGTCTGAGGAAAGAAATCATAACCATAGATATTTTTTATGTCATATCCCGAGGATAATATTTTTAAATCACGGGTAAGAGTAGCTGGATCACAAGATATGTAAATAATAGTATCCACTTCCGACTTAACTAATTTGTTACAAACTTCTTTACCAGCTCCTTTCTTAGGAGGGTCAATAATAACTATATCGATATCTTTTTTAAGCAGTGACTCTAGAGTATCATTACAGTCACATAAGCGTAGGTCAAAGTTATTCAAATTGTTTAATTTAATATTTTTTTCTAAAAATAAGAAGCTTTCTTGTTCTATCTCAACTCCAATTACCTGCTTTATTTGTTCGGCTAATAAAATACCAAATGTTCCTACTCCACAATAGAGGTCAGCTAAAATAGTGTTTTCATTCAAAATTAGATTATCCCGAAGATCCTTAACTAAAAGTTCAAGTATACTTGTATTTATCTGGAAGAATGAATTACTACCAATAAGGAATTGTTTATGGTCAATGGTTTCTTTAAGGAAATTATTGCCATGGATAACAACTCGTGCGTATGTTACTTCATTAATAAGCACAACCCCTTCTGGGTTAAATTGTTTTATTAAACTTTCAAGAGCTAGAGAGAAGTTTCCTATATTTAAAGAGCCGTCATGAGAGATGTAAATTAATAATTTATTTTCTTTATTTTCTTTAATTGTTAATTGATTGACTGCTGGAAAGTCTTTTTGGCGAAGTTTCTTTATAAATTCACTCATAAAAAGATTAGTTTGTTCTGGAGAAAGGAGACACTGATCAACTGGAATGAATTGATCATCGGTTTCAGGTAAGTTGTAGGCTAGATGAGGTAGAGTTTTTATTCTAATAATTTTAACTTTTATTTTATTACGATAACCCCAGATTTGAGGGCTTTTGCGAAAATTTAATGAAGGAAAGTCGATTTTTAATTGTCGGGAAATAATTTCCTGTAGTTGCTGTTTTTTTATTTCTATTTGTTGGGGATATTCAATAGGTTGGTAGGGTGAGCAGACCTGGTAGTGGTTACAGCGTGGTTCTTGACGATTAGGTGAAGGGGTTATTATTTTTATTGTTTTAGCCTGAGTATAGCCTTTTGTATCTTTAACTATTGCTATTTCTACTGTTTCTCCGGGTAAGCCCTGATCAGTAAAAATTACCTTTCCATTTGCTCTAGCTAAGCTTTTTCCTGGATAGACTATTTTTTCTATAACAATATTCATTGGGGTATTATAGCATGGCTTTTTGAATACAATAGCAAAATTAGCAAAAAAGTCTTAATTGACCTTAGATTTAAGCAAATAATTAATAATTTACTATATTTTTTGCAATTATTAGAGTTATAGCAAGTTAAGCTTTGATTTTGGCTATTGTAAATATTAAAAAAGGTAATATAATCAGTGCTCTACAAAATAAAGGTATTAATAAATAATTAGGCAAGGTGAGGCATGATTTCAACTAGTGATGTATCGTTACAATATGGGCAACGTAGACTTTTTTCTAAGGTCAATATAGTTTTTTCACCGGGAAATTGTTATGGCCTAATAGGGGCTAACGGTTCAGGTAAATCCACGTTTTTAAAGATACTTTCCGGAGAGATTGAACCAGCTACTGGTGAAGTTATAGTTCCAAAGGGTAAACGAATTTCGATTTTAAAGCAAGACCAATTTGCTTTTGATGATTTCACAGTATTAGATACAGTGATTATGGGGCATAAAAGGCTTTATGACATTATTGTTGAAAAGGATACTCTATATGCTAAAAAAGATTTTTCTGATAAAGATGGTCTCTGTGCTTCTGAACTTGAAGCTGAATTTGGAGAGCTAGAAGGTTGGAATGCTGAGTCAGATGCAGCTAGATTGTTGAGTAACCTAGGTATTAACCCTCAGTTTCATGGTCTAGAGATGAAACAACTTGAAGCAGGACTAAAAGTACGTGTGCTTTTAGCTCAAGCTTTATTTGGTAACCCTGATATTCTTCTCTTAGATGAGCCAACTAACCATTTAGATATGAGAACAAGTATGTGGTTAGAAGATTTTCTTAGTGAGTTTGAAAATACTGCCATTGTAGTATCTCATGATCGTCACTTTTTAGATAAGGTCTGTACTTATATTGCTGACATTGATTTTAGTAAAATAGCACTTTATGCTGGAAACTTTAGTTTTTGGTCCCAGTCAAGTCAGTTAGCCTTAAAGCAACGTAAGGATTCTAATAAAAAGATTGAAGATAAGCGTAAAGAGTTAAAGGACTTTATTGCTCGTTTTAGTGCCAATGCTTCTAAATCTAGGCAAGCTACTAGCCGTAAAAAGATTTTAGAAAATCTTACTCTAGAAGACGTTAAACCATCTTCTCGAAAATATCCTTATATTAATTTTGAGCAAGAAAAAGAAGCCGGCAATGACTTGTTAGATATCAATCATTTAACTAAGTCTTCAGAAGGTAGGGTTTTGTTTAATGACTTAACTTTTGCAATAGAACGAGGAGATAAAATTGCTTTTGTTGGTCCTAATAATTTAGCTAAAACTGCTTTATTTGAGATATTAGCTGAAAGAAGTCAAGCAGATAGTGGAAATTTTAAATGGGGCATATCAACTAAGAGAGCCTATTATCCGAAAAATAATTCAGAATTTTTTAATACAAAATTAAATATTTTAGAATGGCTTCGACAGTATAGTAAAAATAGTGATGAAAACTTTGTGCGTAGCTTTCTAGGACGCATGCTTTTTACTGGAAAAGATGCATTCAAACTAGTTAATGTTTTGTCAGGTGGGGAGAAGGTTAGGTGTATGCTTTCACGAATGATGCTAATGCAGCCTAATGCTTTAATTTTAGATGAGCCTACTAATCATTTAGATTTAGAATCAATTTATGCTTTAAATGAAGGCTTGAGGAGATATAAAGGAACAATTCTTTTTTCATCTCACGATCATCGGCTTGTACATACTGTAGCTAATCGTATTATTGAGATCACCCCAAAAGGTTGCATTGATCGTATTGGTATTTCTTTTAATGAGTACTTAGCTGATGAGAATATCCAAAACCAACGTAATCTTTTATATGATTAAATTTTATTTTTTTACTAGCTTGTTTAAAGAATAGTGGCAAAATAAAAGAAGCATTTATTTTTAATATTAGAGAAAAATAAAATAATTGTATAAAATATGAAATTTAAGGAGAGTAATCAATTAGCTTGTTTTACAATTGGATATTCAAATTACAAGACTCAAAAGTTATTAACACTACTAAAACTTCATACCATTCAATATATTCTTGATGTAAGAAGTGTTCCTTACAGCCAACGAAATCCTCAATATAACCGTGAAAATATAAAATTAAGTTTAGAAGAAAATAATATTCACTATATATTTATTGGAAATTTACTTGGAGCTAGGTATGATAATCCTGATTTATATTTTTTCAATAAACAAGTTGTTGATTTTAAAAAAATTAGAAAGTTAGATTCTTTTAAACAGGGGATTAAATCTGTTATGAATTATTTGGAGCAAAAACACAATATTGCTTTGATGTGTTCAGAAAAAGACCCTTTTAATTGCCATCGGTTTGTTTTGGTTTCTTATTCATTAGCTAAACAAGGAATTAGTGTAAAACATATTTTAGATAATGGTGATATTGTTTTGAATGATTCATTAGAAGAGAGATTAATCTCTAAATATAAGATTGATTACAAACAACAGACCTTTTTTAAAAAAAATAAAACTAAAAAAGAAGCTATTGAAAAAGGTTACTTGTTGAGGAATATAGATATTGGGTATTCAAATGATAAAGTTATTAATATAATGGAGCAATAATATGATGCAAGATAGTATGGAATTTTTAAAAGTAGCAATTGAAGAAGCAAAAACTGGGTTAAGTGAGGGTGGTATTCCTATAGGGTCAGTCATTGTTTGTAACGGTGAAATAATCGGTCGTGGGCACAATAGACGTGTTCAAAAGGGCAGTGTAATCCTTCATGGTGAAATGGATGCTTTGGAAAATGCGGGTCGTCAATTGGCAGAGACCTATAAAAAGTGTGTTTTATACACAACACTTTCACCTTGTTCAATGTGTGCAGGAGCAATATTGCTTTATGGCATTCCCCATGTTATTATTGGAGAAAATAAAACTTTTGCTGGTGAAGATAACTTTCTTCGAAAGCAGGGAGTGAAAGTTGATGTTTTAGAAGATGAAACTTGCATTAATCTTATGAAAGATTTTATAAAAAACAACCCTAAGCTGTGGGATGAAGATATTGGAGTATAAAATAGCAAAAAAGTTAAAAGGTTATCAAACTTGGATTAACTGAAACGAGATATATTAGGTAAAAATCAGTAATTTAGCTAAATCTTTGAGCCATTGACAATATTTAATGAAATGGTATACTAAGTTAGCTCTAAAAGGTGTATATTAGAGATATCTTGAAAAGCGCAATTCCTAAATATATAGGGTTTGTGGTTTTTTATAGATAATATTGTTAAAAGCCTTCGTAAAAGGTTAAAAGGAGGGAAGAGAAAAGAGTATAAAAGGAGAAGGCTAAAAGGGTTTGTGTTTTGTGGAAACGTTAGTAAAAGGAGAGAAAGGAAAATGGAAGAACAGAAAAAAATCTATATCGGTAACCTAGAGTATGGTGTTACCGAAGGTGAACTTAAGCAATTACTTGAAGAAAAAGGAGTAACTGCAGAAGGAATAAAGCTTATATCAGATAGAGATACCGGAAGACCTAAGGGTTTTGGGTTTGCAGAATTTTCAACTGAAGAAGATGCAGTAAAAGCAATAGATATCTTGAATGACTTTGAGCTAAATGGAAGAAAACTAAAAGCTAATAAAGCTCAAAAGATGAAACCACGCAAAGATAATTTTGGCGGTGGTGGCAATAGTGGCGGTGGCGGTGGTGGATACAATAGAGGATCACGCTACTAAAATTAGTTTAAACTTAATAAATGGGGATAAGAAACAATTGTTTTTTATTCCCGTTTTTTTTTGTATTTATCATTTAAAATTTTTTTTAAAATTATTGGTTATTGGTAGTAGTTTGATGTATAATTAACAAGAATAAAAAGTAAGATGCAAAAAACAAATTTAAAAGAAGGGGGATTTTATGATTTATTCTAATCTAGACTGTATTCCCGGTAAAGAAACTGTAGAACATTATGGCATTGTTCAAGGTAGTACGGTTCGAGCTAGAAATATTGGAGTAGATTGTTTGGCTGGATGTAAAAATACCATTGGTGGTGAAATTAAAGGCTACTCGAAACTTCTTGAGGACTCGCGGAAGGAAGCTTTGGAACGCATGGGGCAACAAGCCATGCAATTAGGTGCTGATGCAGTAATCAATGTAAGGTTTTCAACAGCAGCAATTACCGCTGGAGCAGCTGAGATTTTAGCTTATGGAACTGCGGTTAAAACAAGGTAGGGGGTAATATGGGCTCTTTTATGCAACTTATATTTACAGCCGTTTTACTTGTGGTAGCATTTTTTGTTGGCACTACAATAGAAAAGAAACATTACAAAGCTGTTAAAGAAAAAGAAGAGGAGTTTGCTGATCTTCCGGCTATATCTTCTAAAAAAGTAGTTGATTTAAACAAAATTGTTAATACTAAATTAGTTTCAGGTTGTATAGTTATTTCTAATGATGCTTTTAAAAAATTAGTTGCTCAGGTTTATAATATTTTTGGTGGTCGAATTAGTGTTTATGAAACTCTTCTTGATAGAGCTAGAAGAGAAGCAATTATTAGGATGAAGCAGCAAGCAAGAACTTTTGGGGCTGATGTGGTAGCAAATACTCGTTTTGAAACTAGCAGGCTTGGTGCAACTAATAACAGAGGTAAAGGTATGGGAGTTTTTGAGATTCTAGCCTATGGCACTGCAATAAAGCTATCCAAATAAAGTATTATTAGACAGTCCTCTATGAAATATGTACATAAAAAGATAAGTGAAAATGTTAATATTTCTAAACACCATCCCTTAAAATACCTTTTTAGCCGTCTTTTTGTTCTAATAGTTGTAATTTGTGTTGTTTATTTTGCTTTATCTGGTGCTCTTGAGATAGCTATAAAATGTATTCCTGAGAAATTAGAAGCAGCATTATCAACATCGCTTGCTCCTTCCTTCGTTGGTCTTGTTGATGATACTAATTCAGCCTCTCAAAAACGTTTAGAAACGATTTTATCAGAATTAATTACTTATTATCCTGGTAAAAATAAAAAATTTAAAATTTATTTAACCGAGCAAGATGAGGTCAATGCTTTTGCTTTGCCTGGAAATACTATAATTGTTTTATCTGGTTTGTTAGAAGAGTTAGATAATGATAAGGAATTAGCATTCGTCATTGGCCATGAGCTAGGTCATTACTTTCACCGTGATCATCTTAGAGGCTTAGGACAGGGAGCTATTTTTATGGCTATTATGGCTTCTTTAGGAGGTGGAGATCCAGGAGGAGTTGTTTCTAAATCAATTAATTTATTTGGTTTGCATTATTCTCGCAAACAAGAAAATGCTGCAGATTTATTCTCATTAAATTTATTAAAAAAGTCTTATGGAAGCAGTCAAGGTGCTATATCAGCCATTGAGAAGCTCGGTATCTATGGAGAAAAGGAAGGATATCAAGCTTTTAGCACTCACCCTTTAATTAAACAACGTGTTCGTGTTTTAAGAGAGCATTCATTTAACTAATAATATGAAAACACCATTTTGGTTTAAACGATTAATTATTTTTTTACCAATTCTATTTGCACATAAACCACTATGTTCATTCTTCAAGAAAGATTTGTTCTGTCTAAAGGGAATATATATATGCCGTAGCTGTTTTTTTCTTGTACTAGGATTCTTTTTAGGCATATTATCAGTAATTTCATTTAATTTGATTCATTATAAAATCTATATATATCTATTAATTTTTGTTTCAATAATTATTTTTATTTTTTCTTATCCTAAGTTATATGCCAAAATGAATCGTTTGATAAAAGATTATCTTAGATTTTTTCTAGGATGGACTATAGCTAATGTTTTATTCTTGGTTGTATTTAAAAAAATATTCTTATTTTTACTAGCCTTAAGTTTTTTTTGGGTATTGAAAGTAATCTATTCAGAAGCAAGAAGTAAAATAAAGAATACAGTTTGCAACGACTGTGAAGAGTTCAACCAAGACAAACTTTGTTCAGGCTTTTTGCCTAAGGCTCGGCTTATGAAAAAGTATGAAGAGGAAATTAAAAAAACTTATTTAAAATGAATATAATTTCTTCGAATTATATTATAGAGAGACATGTAACTATTTTTCAGCAGCAATTAAAGTTGATCTTATAAAGTTATATAGTAGAATAAGAATAATTACTAAATATAGTTCAAGAAGTATTAATAAAGTAATATTTGGGTTGAGTCGGATTTTGGCAAAGGAAGCGAATTTATTTTTATCCTACCTAAACAAATTCAATTTTATTTTATACAGTTAAAAGTTTTTAAAAACATTGACAACTCAACAAAACTTTGTATAATTAATACTTCTTGTTTAGAAATTTTTTAAAATATACACATAGAGATAAGATATAGGCGTCTTCTCTTATATGAAAAGAAGACGCCTATTGTTGAAATTTAACAATAGTAGTAATGGTAACTTTAAAAAAAGTAATATGTCATTTAAGTTTATAAAAACTATTCTCATTTTGCTTAGTTTATCTTTTTTAAATGGTTGTGTCACTGGTTATTATCATTCTGGTGAGCAAAAGTTGCAAATGGCTGATGCTTTTCGTTTCCCAGATTTACCAGTTCCTGAAGGATTTAAATTTATTCCGGCAAATTCCTTTATTTATGAATCATCAAAAGTAAGAGTAGGCAAAATGAAGTACTATGGTAAGGCTTGGCCAAATAGCATTGTTCAGTTTTATAAAGAGTATATGTTAGAAAATGACTGGGAAATACTTAACATTATTGAGGGTGAAGAGACACTGCTAAGCTTTAATAACAATAAAGAAATATGTATTATTAAATTTGAAGGTTCGTATGGAAAAGGACCCTTAATTATTTCAATTTCTCCAATGTTTTACGCTGACCCAGGCTATTCAGGGTCTGCCTCTAACGCTAAAGACTATAGGAATAGTCGCAGAAATTAATTACTGCAACTAAAATTAAATAGTATATCTCTTACCTTTTACTGGTTATTTGGTTTAAGCGAATAATACAATAACTTGAAGATAATGATGATTTTTTGCTTTTAATTTTGTCTATTAAAATTTTTAATTGACTTAATTTTATATAAGAGTATCATTTTATTTTATAGTGACAAAGGTTAGAAAATACTTAAAATTATGAACTAATAACCTCTACTACAAGGTAGAGGTTTTATATTTTACTTAAAATAAATAATGAATTATTTAAGTGATATCTTTAGCAAAATTTCTATTTACCATCTGAACATACTGTTTCTTTTAGGGTTAGCTTTGCTTGGTGGAACTATTGGTGGTCGTTTGTTTCAAAAACTACGAATTCCTCAAGTTGTAGGATACATAGCTATTGGGATAATAATCGGAGAATCTGGCTTAAAGATTATTAGTCACGATACAATTAAGACTTTGCAACCTTTTAATTATTTTGCTTTAGGTTTAATTGGCTTTATGATTGGCGGAGAGCTAAAAAAAGATGTTTTACGAAAATATGGAAAGCAATTTATAAGTATTTTATTGCTTGAAGGGCTAGGTGCATTTTTATTAGTTTCTGTTTCTGTAGGTATTTTAGGAAGTTTTTTATTGGGAGATTGGAAACTTTCATGGTCATTAGGTTTATTGCTTGGCGCAATTGCATCTGCTACAGCACCAGCTGCAACTCTAGTAGTAATCAAAGAATTTAAAACTCGAGGACCGTTAACCCGAACCATCCTAGGTATCGTTGCCATGGATGATGGATTAGCTTTAATGCTTTTTGCGATTTCTTCTAGTATTGCTGGAAATCTTCTTGGCAATGCCAATAAGGGGGTCTTAAGAATATTTATAAATCCTTTGTATGAAATTGGTGGTGCCATACTTATAGGGATCATGGCGGGGATAATTCTTAATAAACTTCTTAAAAGATATACTGAAGAAGCAAGGCTCTTAGCTTTTTCTATTGGCGCAGTTCTTATTGTTTTGGGACTATCTTTGGCAATTCACGTAGATATGCTATTGGCAGCTATGACCTTAGGGGTTATTGTTGTTAATTTTATACCTAGAAAAAGTAAAGAAATATTTAATTTAGTAGAAGGATTTACTCCGCCCATTTTTGTTCTCTTTTTTGTTCTTGTTGGAGCAAAATTAAATTTAAGCAATATGACATTGCCAATAATTTTGCTCGGAATTATTTATATTCTCGCAAGAAGTCTTGGAAAAGCTACCGGAGCAAATTTTGGCGCACGTATTTCAGGTGCACCAAAAACTGTTCAGAAATACCTTTCTTTATGCCTATTTAGTCAAGCTGGAGTAGCTATAGGATTATCGATTTTAGCTAGTAATTACTTTCCAGGCTATATTGGCAATACAGTTATCATCATAATAACGGCAACAGCTTTTATTTTAGAAGTTATTGGACCGCCCTTTATCAAACTTGCAGTTACCCGTGCTGGTGAAATAGGGATGAATGTTACGGAAGATGACTTAGTGCGTAAGTTAAAGGTTGAAGAAATAATGGATAAGGAGCCACCACTTATTTATAAAAATATGCCCTTAGTCCAAATTTTGAAAATTTTTAGTGATTTTCCTAATCTTTATTATCCTGTAGTTGATGTTAATAAAAGCTTATTAGGTATCATAACTATAGATAATATAAAAAATACTTTTATGGCAACAAGCCTTAATGATTTAATTTTAGCTGTAGACGTTATGGAACCTGCTATAGCTTCAATTACGCCAAACTCTTCAATATCTGAATTAAAAAACATTTTTGCTAAATACAATTTAGAATATTTGCCGGTAGTTAATTCAAACAATAAAGTTGTTGGTTTTACAGAAAGAAGAATGGTTTATAAAATAATTTCAACTAGAGTTATGGAATTACAAAGACAAGCTGATTCCCTTGAAATAAAATCATAAAAAGATTTTATGGCTAATGTTGGTAAGTTTAAACAAGAAGAGCTATTAAAGAGAATGCACCAACTAGGGGTCTATGAAAAGGACATTATTGAAAAGTTTATTTGCTCTCAAGGAAAAGGGGGGCAAAAGGTTAACAGAACAGCCTCTTGTGTGTATCTAAAACATAAGCCAAGCGGAATTGAAGTAAAATGTCAACGTGAGCGTTCTCAAGCACTAAATAGATTTTTAGCTAAGAGAATCTTGGTTAATAAGCTTGAAACTCTAATTGAAGGAAAAGCTTCTGCAGAACAAAAAAAAATTGAGAAAATAAGACGTCAAAAACGTAAACGCTCAAAGCGAGCAAAAGAAAAAATATTGAAGAATAAAGCAAAAAGAAGTCAAATAAAAGAACAGAGATCTTACCAGCCATCAACTGAAGAATTAGAAAAGTAATTCAATCATTTAATTTGAATTTTTTAAGAAAATCTGATACAATCAATTTTATTAAGAAGGAGTAGTATATATGAGTTTAGACAATATTGATCGTAGAAGATTCTTAAGAATAAAATTTCCCTTCACTATGCATCTTTACCCTGTTGGTAGTCAACCAATCTCTGCTTATGCCGAAGATATTAGCATTGGCGGAGTCAAAGTGACGATTCATGAAAAATTTGATGTGCCATCTATTATTAAGTTAGAGCTTTATGTCAAACTACGTCCAATAAATTGTAATGGCAAAATTACCTGGATAAAAGAACGAGAAAGTGAATTTCTTGAAGGTGAGACTCTATATGACATCGGTATAGAGTTTCAAGAATTGAAACCTGAAGAAAAAGAAGCAATTAAAGAACGTTTAGATATAGTAATACAGGATAGAGAGGCAAAAAGAGAAATAAAAGATTAATTTTGTTTTTAAGAATGCTAATTATAGCACCATTATACAAATCTTGCCTAACTTATAAAATGTACAGATTATGAAAAAATTAAAAAGCGAATTAACATGGTCTTTTTCACGAAGTCGCTTATTTAACGAGTGCCGTCGAGCATATTACTACCATTATTATGCTTCTTGGGGAGGATGGGATGCTAATTCAAATCAATTTTGCCGCAAAGCTTATATTTTGAAAAACGTCCGTAATGTTGATGCTTGGATAGGAGACATCGTCCATCAAGTTATTAAATGGATTTTACAGAGTAAAGTAAGAGACAATGAAACTCTTTTTAATGAAAGTAAAGATATTTCTTACGAAAAAGCAATAAAAACAGCAAAAAACATTTTAACTAAAACTTGGGAACAATCTCGTAGTAAACAATGGAAAGAGAATATTAAAAAAAATCTTAATTTATTTGAACATTATTATAATCTCGAACTTGATCGTGATCAATTAAAATTAAAATTAGAAAAAGTAACAAAAAGTATTAGAAATTTTTATAACTCAGGATTGTTTGGTAAATTTTCAAAATTAAGTGTAGATAAATTTTTAAGTATTGACCAGCTTGATAGTTTTGATTTTGAAGGAACAAAATTGTTTGCAATCCCTGATTTTGCAGTACAAGATAGTAAAAAATGCTTATTATATGATTGGAAAACTGGAAAAAAGAATGATAAAGATATTTCTCAACTCTCTTGTTATATATTATACGCCATGAATAAATGGAAAATGTCTGAAAATGAAATTAAAATAGTTCCAGTATATCTAGTTCAAGATGAATTTTTGCCTTTACCAGTAGAAGCGATAACTTCTGAGCAAACAAAAAAATATATTCGACAGAGCATAAAAGAAATGAAAGACATTTTAGTTGATATCAAAGCCAACAAGACTGAGATTAGTAACTGCCCTAAAACTGATGAGTTATGGCGTTGCCAGAGGTGTAAATTCCAAGAAATTTGCTCTTAAACAGTTAACACTTGAGTACTCTCTTAAAACATGATACAATCCTTACGATTTGCGCCCGTGGCCCAATTGGATAGGGCATTTGGCTACGGACCAGAAGACTGCAGGTTCAAATCCTGCCGGGCGCATAGTCTTATGTTTTGTGTAAAGTTCGTGGCAAAACAAAAGTAATCGTTAAGGCAAAAGGGTACTTGGATACACTGAAGAAAGCTTCACCTTCGGCGAAGAGTGTATACAAATCCTGCCGGGCGCATAGTTTTATTTTATAATTTTTTTTTAAAAAGGGGAGGGGAAAAATGAAAGTTGTTGTTATCTATTATTCAAAAAGTGGTACAACAAAAAAAATGGCTGAAACAATTGCCGACGAAATAAAAAATAATAAATTCGATGTCTCTCTTAAGGATATATCAGAAATAAAAGCTAAAGAACTTCTAGAATATGATGGCATAATAGTTGGTTCTCCTACTTATTATGGAACCTTGTCTGCACAAATTAAAGAATTATTTGACGCAAGTGTAGCTTTTCATGGACAACTTGATGGAAAATTAGGTGCAGCGTTTTCTTCAGCAGCAAATATTGCTGGGGGAAATGAGACCACAATCTTAAGTATCCTAGAAGCAATGCTAATCCACGGGATGATTATTCAGGGCGATTTTAAAGGCGATCATTATGGTCCAGTAGCAATAGGTAACGTTGATCAGAGATCTGAAGATAATTGTCGTCGTAGTGCTCAACGATTTTGTAAGCTTCTTAAAAAAAATAAATGAACAATGTGGCAAGGTAAGCTTAATCACCCGTATTATGTTCCAGAAATAATTGGCTTTGAAATTGATAATCAGTACCACAAGTGGTTAAAAAGAGAAACAAATGTTTAATCAGGTACTAGTCAATTTAGATAAGTTGTTTACTCCATTTACATTCTTAGGATTAGGAATAAGCTTTATAGCTGGAGTATTGGCAAGCTTATCTCCCTGTATATTGCCTTTAATCCCGATTACTTTAGGAATTGTTGGTGCAGTATCAGCTTCAACTAAACTTAGAGGATTTCTTATAAGCCTTAGTTTTGTATTAGGCTTATCAGTAATTTACACAACCCTAGGCATAGTTTCTGCTTTTTTCGGTATATTACTTGGGACACTTTTCATTAATCCAATAACTTATATTGTCTTAGCTATTTTATTTTTTCTTTTTAGTGCTATTTCTTTGGGGCTTATTAGCATAAATTTACCTTTTTGGCCAGGATGTACTTACAAAGTTAAAGGAAGTCTTTTTTCGGTTTTTATTTTAGGAATGATTAGTGCCTTTGCTTTTATCCCTTGTAATTTTCCAGTTCTAGGTCCAATTTTAAGTTTAATTTCGATAAAGCAAAATATTGTTTGGGGTGCTGTAGCGCTTTTTCTTTTTTCTCTTGGCCAAGGCACGTTGTTAATCGTATTAGGTACATTTGCTAGTTTGATTCAAAAGTTGCCAAAACAGGGTTTGTGGCTTATAATTATAAAAAGGATTTTAAGTGCAACTTTAGCATTAGTAGGCATATATTTCATTATAAAATTTATAAAGGTAATAGGATGAAAAAAATTATTTTAATTTTACTGTTTTTTTGTTTTATAGCTCCAAGCTTTGCTGCTCAGCGAAATTTTTCTATTTTAAACGATGAAAGTATAACTTATGATAAGATGATTTCTCAGGAAAATACTGTTTTACTCCTTTGGGCCACTTGGTGCCCTAGTTGTCGTCGTGAGCTTGGCCGCCTTTCAGAAAAACGCATATTTTTCAAAGATATTAGTGTCTGGTATATTAATACTGGAGAAAATAAGTCATCAGTTAAAGCCTATACTAATGCAAAAGATTTAAACAGCACTATAAAAAATAAAATCATATTAGACCAAGAAGGGTATATTGCCCAAAAATTTTCAGTTACAGGTATACCTACCTATATTTTTTTTAAAAATGGTGAACCGGCCTTTAAATCGTATTACTTGGATAATGAACTTTTAGAAAAAGTTTTTGAAGAGAAATAAAAACTAACAAGCTGGCTATTGGAGGATAAGAGCTCTTTTAGTTACATTATTTGAAATGTTTGATTCCCAAGTTTTAAATCCTGAGTTAGCTCTAACTTTAAATTGATTTTTTCCTAAAGCACTTAGTTTATATTTTAAATGTTCAACATAAGTTTGAGCACTTTTTAGTTCGGGTACATCGAAGATTTTTGTTGTATTATCAGGAAGGGTTACTTTTGCTTTTGAAAAACCAACAGTTAAGTCGCCTGTATTTTTTATTGTTATTGCAATATTCACTTCTGTACCTATCTTTACTTTTTCTTTAAAAGTCATTTCAATGGATACAACCTCAAGGTCAGGCGATTTAGCATTTTGTGGTGTAGCTATTGAATCAAGCTTGATAGATACGCTTGAAATAAAATTTTTAGTTAAAAGAATTTGTTGTTGAGCTAATTCAATGGCCTGCAAAATCATCTTGCGTCCCCAGTTATTACTAAGATACTTTAAATTAATAATTAAATAATCCGTAATCTCATTATAGGATTTTTCTAAAAAAAGTATTTTTTCTGGTAAAAGATTTTTTAAACTTTCAATTTTATACTTCATAGCAAACTCACCAAGATTTCTACAAGTTGTGTTCATTTGTTTAAGAATTTCTAAAGGAGTATACTCAAGATTTTTTGAAAGAAGTTCATAATAGTGATAAGAGCCTTCAGAAGGAAAGTCTCTACCAAAGTTATTCAAGGAAGGGTCTAGTTTTTTAATTTCTTGATATTTTGAAACCAATTGATTAAGATTATCTACTAAATTATTTTCTTGAACAAAACGTTCTTCAATAAAACGCTTAATGCTTTGTCCAGATTTTTTAAAGTTAGTTAATTCTGGTATTATCTTTTTTGTTTTTTTTCGAAGAATATTTATAAAATTAGAATAGCTTAGTTCGCTTATTGTAGATAGAGAATTAAGAACTTTGATGGTATAATTGTTTATTGTAATTAAATAATGTAAATTTGTTTCTACTTGATTAAGAAATAATTTGTTATCAATAGTTATTTGATTGTTATAAAAATCTTTTTTTTCCTTAACTAGTTGTTTAGTCATCGATTCTTTAGCGAAAAGAGGAGAGCTGAAAAAAAGAATCGAAAACAATACTATCAATGCAGGACCACTGGGATAAATTTTTATTTTTTTCATTAATATCATTATATCAAAAATTGCCCAATTTGCCTATTTTTAATTTCATTAGTTATTGGGGAAAACTTTTCATTCTTTTACTAACCCTTAGTTTGTAAGGTTAATTCATTTTTTAGGATTTACTATCCTACGTTTTCGTTGACACTGTGTCTCTTTTATGATAATTTAATCAACACTTATGAGTAAAAAAATTAAAATTGGGGTTATTGGTTTTGGCAATATGGGTAGTTCTTGTGCAACAGCTTTTAACAAGAAAATCCAATATGAAGTTTTGGTTTATGATTCTAACCCAAAAAAGAAAACAAAAGCTAAAGATTTATGTTTTGCAAAGGATATTAATACGCTGATTAGATTATCTGAAATAATTGTATTAGCAATTAAGCCTCAAGATATAGAAGCTTTTCTAACTCAGAATAAAGATGTATTACTTAAGAAAAAACCTCTTTTAGTTAGTATCGCAGCTGGAATTCCATTATCTTGGTTCCAAAAGCGTTCATTGGGCATAAGAGTAATAAGGGTTATGCCAAATTTAGCTGCAAAAGTAGAAGAATCTTTTTCTTTTATTTCAAAAGGGAAAAATGCTAAAAAAGCTGATCTTGTAAAAGTGAAAGATATTTTTTCATCCATTGGAAAAGTTATTACAATTAATGAAAAATATCTAGATAAGGCAACTGGAGTCAGCGGTAGTGGTCCTGGATATATTTTTTATTTTATGGATTCGATGTATCAAGAGACACTAAAATTAGGTTTTACTAAAAAAGAAGCTAAAAGGATGATAATCCAAACCTTTTTAGGTGCCGTTAAACTAGCAAAAGCCTCAAAGGAAGAATTTAAAACATTGGTTAATAGCGTTGCTTCTAAAAAAGGAACTACTGAGGCAGCATTAAAGGTTTTTAAAGCTAAAAAATTAAATCAAATAATTGCCTTAGGCATTAATAAGGCTTGCCAAAGAGCTAAAGAAATTTCTTCTAACCTTGCTAATATGGAGAAAAAATAATTATGGGAAGAATAGGTGTAATTAGTGGAAGTGGGCTTTATGATTTAGAAAATCTAAAGAAAATAGAGGAAGTTTCTTTAGATACACCTTATGGTACCCCATCAGATGAATTTACCATTAGTAATTTAGAGGGAAAAGAAATTGTTTTCCTCCCTCGCCATGGGAAACACCACCAATCCAATCCGTCAGAAATTAATTATCGCGCAAATATTTATGGAATGAAGCAACTTGGTGTTGAAAAAATAATTTCTATTTCAGCTTGTGGTTCCTTAAAAGAAGAATACAAGCCTTTAGATTTTTTAATTCCTAACCAATTTGTAGATCGAACTAACCAAGCTCGTAAATATACTTTTTTTGATCAAGGTATTACTGCTCATGTTGGTTTTGCTCATCCAATTTGTAAAGATTTAGCCAAAACACTAAAACAAGCTGCCCAAAATTGTAAAATAACCGCTCATTATGGCGGAACATATCTTAATATGGAAGGACCGCAATTCTCAACTTTAGCAGAATCAAACCTTTATCGTAGCTGGGGAATGGACATTGTTGGAATGACTAATATGATTGAAGCACGCTTAGCTCGCGAGGCTGAAATTTGCTATGTAAGTTTAGCAGCAGTCACTGATTATGATTGCTGGCATCCAAATCATGGTAGCGTAACCTTAGATGAAATATTATCCAACCTTAAAAAGAATGTTGCTAATTCAAAAACTTTACTTAAGGAATTTATATCTCTTGTCGATAGCAATAAAAGCTGTGAATGTCAAGAAGCTTTAAAAAATGCAATAATTACTAAACCAGAATTTATTTCTCAAGAAACTAAAGATAGATTAAATATTTTAATTAACAAATATATAAAATGAGTGTTTTAGTAGTCGGTTCAGTTGCACTAGATACAATAAAAACTCCTTTTGGTAAAGAGAAGGATATTCTTGGGGGGTCTGCGACTTTTTCTGCCGTAAGTGCTAGTGTATTCAGTCTAGTTAATTTAGTTGCTGTAGTTGGACAAGATTTTCCAAATGAATATATAAAACTCCTTAAAAATAAAGGTATTGATTTAACTGGTCTAAAAAAAGAAAAAGGTAAAACCTTTCGTTGGGAAGGAGAATATGGTCGTGACTTTTCAAACCCAAAAACAATTCGCACCAATTTAAATGTTTTCGGAGAATTTAATCCTATAATCCCGAAAGCTTATCAGAAAAATAAATTTATATTTTTAGCCAATATTGATCCTCAAATACAAGAAAAGGTTTTAAACCAAGTTAAAAAACCAAAAATAGTTGCTTGTGATACTATGAATTATTGGATTAATACTAAACGTAGCCAACTAGTGAAACTCTTAAGGAGAGTAGATATTTGCCTTCTTAATGAAACAGAGGCCAAGGAATTGGTTGGTGAGAATAATCTTGTCAAGGCTGGTAAAGAAATCTCGAAATTAGGTCCATCGGTAGTAATCATAAAAAAGGGCGAGCATGGAGTGCTTTTGTTTTCACAAAAACATATCTTTACAACTCCAGCATATTTGTTAGAGTCTGTCTATGATCCTACTGGTGCTGGTGATACTTTTGCTGGTGGATTAATGGGTTACCTAGCAAAAGTTAAAAAATACAATCAAAAGAGTCTCAGGGAAGCAGTTGTTTATGGCAGTATAATGGCAACTTTTGCAGTTGAAGACTTTAGCCTAAGAAGATTACAAAATGTAACTGTCTCAGATGTCCAAAGACGTTTAAGCATTTTTAGAAAAATTACTAATTTTTAAAATGACCCATTCGACTTCACTCAGGGGCATACTGAGTGACGAAGGAATCGAAGTATGACCCCAAATTACAAAGACACTTTAAATTTACCACGTACTAATTTTTCAATGAAGGCGAATCTTTCAGTCTTAGAACCTAAGCTTATTTCGTCTTGGCAGGATTCAGGTATTTACCAAAAAATAAGAGAAAACCTTAAAGGAAATAAAAAATTTATACTTCATGATGGTCCACCATATGCTAATGGGACAATTCATATAGGGCATGCCTTAAATAAACTTTTAAAAGATATAATTATTAAGTATAAAATTCTTAGCGGTTATGATTGTCCTTTTATTATTGGCTGGGATTGTCATGGTTTACCTGTAGAACATCAGCTTTTTAAAGAATTAGGGTCTAATAAACATGATGTAGATGCTAGTGATTTTAGAAAAAAAGCCAAGGATTATGCTTTAAAATTTGTTGAATTACAAGGTCAGGAATTCATTCGTTTAGGTGTATTTAGCGACCAAGATAATCCATACCTTACCGTAAATTCTAAATATGAACAAGCTGTAGTTCAACTTCTTGGAGATTTAGTTTCTCAAGGATATATTTACCGAGGACGCAAACCAGTTAATTGGTGTCCAACTTGTGAAACGGCTTTAGCTGAAGCTGAAGTGGAATATGCTGACAAACAATCTGATTCAATTTATTTTCTGTTTAAATTAGTTTCAGGAGAAAAGTCTAGCGGTGAAGACATTCCTCCAGAAAAAGAGCAAGAAGTATATTTTTTAGTCTGGACAACTACACCTTGGACCGTAGTTTCTAATGTTGCTGTTGCTGTGCATCCTGAATTAGAATACTCCCTTGTTAAATTTCAAGATAAATTAGTTATTTTAGCAACAGCATTGATTCCTTCTTTGGAAGAAAAATTTCAAATAAAATTAGACACTGTAAAAAAATATATGGGAAGAGCGCTTGAACACTGTTGTTTGAAACACCCCTTCCTTAATCGAGAATCTCCAGTTGTTTTAGCTGACTTTATATCTTGCGAAGAAGGTAGCGGTTGCGTACATATTGCTCCTGGTCACGGAACAGAAGATTTTTCTTTAACTAAAAAATATGATTTAAATATTCTTATGACGGTAGATGATAAAGGGATATTCCAAGAGCCAGAAGAATTTAAAGGCCAAAACGTAAAAAGTGCTAACAGTTCAGTAATACAGACTTTAAATGATAAGGGAGCTTTGGTTGTCCATGAAAAGATAAATCATTCTTATCCACATTGTTGGCGTTGCAAGCAACAAATAATTTTTCGTGCTACTTTTCAATGGTTTTTAAATATTGATCATGACGATCTACGCCAAAAAGCGCTTAAAGAAGTCGATAACGTACGTTGGGTTCCTTCATCTGGCAAAGAAAGGATGAAAGGAATGCTATTAACCCGTCCTGATTGGTGTCTTTCTCGTCAAAGGCTTTGGGGCATACCAATACCAGCAATAAAATGTAAACAATGTGAAAAAGTAATTTTAACGAAAGAAATTATTGATAAAACTGCGGAAATTTTTGGTAAAAACGGTTCTGATTCCTGGTTTACCCTAGAACTAAGTGAATTCCTTCCAAAAAATTTCAAATGTTCTTGCGGTTGCAAAGATTTTGTAAAGGAATTTGATATCCTTGATGTCTGGTTTGAATCTGGAGCAAGTTTCCTAGCCGTAGTAAAAAATAATCCTGATCTTGAATTTCCAGCAGACTTATATTTAGAAGGCAGTGATCAACATAGAGGATGGTTCCAGGCTTCAATGATTCCTTCTGTTGCTAAAGAAAAACAAGCTCCGTTTAAAACGGTTTTAACTCATGGTTTTGTAGTCGATGGTGAAGGAAGGAAAATGTCAAAATCTCTAGGTAATGTAATAGCTCCTCAAAAAATCTCAAAGCAATATGGTGCTGAAATTTTACGCTTATGGGCAGCTTATACCGACTATAGTGAAGATATCAAGATTTCAGACGGGATCATTAAGCAATTAGTTGATATGTATAGAAAAATGCGTAACACCATAAAATTTATTATGGGCAACATATCTGATTTTAGCCTTGAAGAGGCTAATTTATCTTATGCGAATTTGGAAGAAGTTGATAAATTAATGTTAGCCAAATTAATCTGTTTTTATCAAGAAACCATTGCTTCTTATGAAGATTTTAGCTTTTATAAAGTTTGTCAAAAAATATTTAATTTTTGTAATTTAGATTTAAGCTCTTTTTACCTTGACATTTTAAAAGACAGATTATATACTTTTTCACAGCATTCAGGTCCACGCAAGAGTGCACAATTTGTTCTTTATCAAATTTTAGAAGTTTTGCTTAAATTAATTGCTCCAATTCTTTCATTTACAGCTGAAGAGGCTTATCTGGCTTGGGATAGACCTACAGAAAATAAAGATTCAATATTTCTTTCTTCTTTTGCTAAGGAATACCCTAAAAAATGGTTTAATCAAGAAATTCTAAAAAATTGGGAAAAGATATTCTTCTTACGCGAACAGGTTTTAAAAGAAATAGAAAAAAAACGAGAATCAGGAGTTGTTGGCAGTTCTCTGGAAGCAGAAGTTTTTATAAACTGTAAAGGCGAAGATTATTCTTTTTATAAGAAGTATCAAAATATTTTCAATGAAATTTTTATTGTTTCTTCAGTATCAATAAAAGAAGGTGATTTCGTCATTAATATAGAAAAGGCTAAAGGTAAAAAATGTTTACGTTGTTGGAATTGGAGCGATAGTGTTGGTCAAAACTCAGAACACCCTGATATTTGTAATAAGTGTTCAAAAGCCTTAAAGGAGTAATTAATGAAAAAAAGATTTGCAAAAAAAGATTTGGATTCTTATAAGGAAAAATTATTTGATCTTAAAGACGATGTTTTAGCTCAGATTAGAGATACCTCAAAAGATACTCTAATGAAATCTCAAAAGGATATCTCTGGCTATGGTCTTCATTTAGCAGATGTAGCTACTGATAGTTACGAACGTGATTTCAATCTAAATCTCGTGTCTAATGAAAGAAGAATTGTTATAAATATAGACGAAGCTTTAAAACGAATTCAAGATAAAAGTTACGGAATATGCGGTGTATGCAAAAAAGATATAGCCAAGAGTCGTCTTAATGTTATGCCCTATGCAAAATATTGTCGTAGGTGTAAAGAAAAGCTAGAAAAAGAGAATAAACTATAGTTATGGCAAAAACGTGGATAACTGCCACGATAGTATTTTTTAGTGATTTCTTGGTTAAGAGCTATTTTCACTCACAACTTTCTTTTCAGTCAATTCCAATTATTAAAAATATTTTTCATATTACCCTTGTATATAATAGAGGAGCAGCTTTTGGAATTTTACAAAAAAATAGCACTTTCTTAATTTATATTAGTATAGCTTTTATTTTTCTTTTTTTAATTTTTATTAAAAAAGAAAACAGTAAGCGCACACTTTTTTTAATTGCTAGTGGATTAATTATTGGTGGCGCTCTTTCAAATCTTTGGGATCGGTTATTCTTAGGTTATGTTATTGACTATATTGATTTTAGAGTTTGGCCAGTTTTTAATATCTCAGATTCTTGTATAACCACTGGTGTATTTTTTTTACTCTGGGATTCTTGTTATCTTCAGAAAAAAGTAAAATCACAAAAATGAAAAAGCATTTAATTGTTGGGGAAGAAGACATTGGCCAACGACTAGACAAGTTCTTAAGTAACAGGTTAGATTTTCTTTCTAGAACAAAAATTAATAATATAATCAAAGATGGTCTTGTCCTTATTGATAAGCAAAAAAGAAAAGCAAGTTTTATAGTTTGTCAGGGACAACAAATTTCAATCATTTTAAAAGAAGAAAAAAAGGAGTTGAAGCCATTTGATTTTGCGGTTAAAATTATCTATGAAGATGATGACGTAATAGTTGTTGATAAACCTTCTGGATTAGTTGTACATCCACCTCAAGAAGGCTATAATCAGACATTAGTCAATGCTTTGATATATTTGAAAAAAGAACTTAGTCCTTCTGCAGATAATTTACGTCCAGGAGTAGTTCATCGTTTAGATAAAGAAACTAGTGGTGTTATTGTTTTAACAAAAAATGAGAATAGCTACAATAACCTTGTTGCTCAATTTAAAGCACGAACGATTTCTAAAGAGTATCGGGCAATAGTTTGGGGTAAAGTAAATAAAGAAAAAATGCTCATCGATTTACCGCTAACTAGAGATACTAAAAACCGACTTAAAATGAAGGTTAGCTTTCTTAAAGCAAAACAAGCGCGCACTAACCTTGAAGTCCTGACTCGACTAGAAGATTCAACTTATTTAAGCCTTAGACCACGAACTGGAAGAATGCATCAAATAAGAGTACATTTAAAATTTTTAGGATTTCCAATTGTTGGTGATAAAAAATATGGTTTAAAAGATGATTACAAAAGATTGTTTTTGCATGCTAAAGCAATAAGCTTTTCTCATCCAAGAAATTCAAAAGTATTAAAATTTGAATCAACATTACCAGATATTTTTCCAAATTTTATGACTGATCACAAAATACGACAATAATTAATAAATTTAAAAATATGTACAGAATAAAATATTTAAATAATTTAACTAAAGAAATCAATGTTCCGCCAGACAAATCTATATCTCATAGAGCTGCTATAATATCGTCTCTTTGCAAAGATAAAACTATAGTAAAACCTTTTTTGCACAGTGAAGATTCTTTAGCAACTATAGAGTGCCTAGAAAGGCTAGGTGTAAAGGTAGAGAAGAAAGATGATTGTCTTATTGTTAATGGTACAGGAATGCATTTTCCAATAACTGAAAAAACTGATCTCTATGCTCAAGAATCTGGAACAACAATAAGAATACTTAGTGGTATACTCGTTGCACAGAAATTTCCTATTGAATTCAAAGCTGCTAAATCTTTAAGCAAAAGGCCTATGGATAGAATTATTAAGCCTTTAAGCCAAATGGGAGCAATAATAGAAGGAGAAAAACAGGGTAGTGGCTTCTTTGATACTGCGCCAATTGTTTCTCCACCTTTATCAATATCACCAAGCAAAGAAGGCATAAAAGGGATGGAATTTAATTTAAAAATTGCTAGTGCTCAAGTAAAGTCAGCAATCATATTAGCCTCTCTTTATGCTGATTCTCAAACCATTATTCATGAACTTTATAAATCTAGAGACCACACCGAAAGAATGTTAAAACTTTTTAACGCAAATATTGAAGTAGATGGCAAAGAAATCATTTGTCAACCAACAAAGGAATTAATTTCACCAAAAGAATTGTATGTTCCTTCTGATTTTTCTTCGGCAGCTTTTTTTATCGTTCTTGCCTTAATCTTAGAAAATACCGAAATAACTATAAAAAATGTTAATATTAATCCTAGTCGTTGTGGGCTATTAAAAGTTCTAAAGGATATGGGTGCTAATATAAAAATTACTAATGAAAGAGATGGCTATGAGCCTTATGCTGATATTACAGCTAAAAGTTCTTACTTAAGAAGTTCAGTAGTGGAACCAGATGAAGTTCCTTCAATGATTGATGAAATACCAATACTTTGTGTAGCTGCTTCTTTTGCTACTGGGAAAACACTTATTCAAGGGATAAATGAATTAAGAGTAAAAGAAACTGACAGAATTAAATCAATTTCTGAGAATCTAACTCTTGCTGGTGTAAAAGCAGATACAAGTGTTGATGATGAAATAATGATTGAAGGCACAAAAGAACACAAGCCCGCACATTTTAAAGCTTTTGATGACCATCGCAGTGCCATGAGTGCTATTATCCTTGGAGCAGCGATTGGAAACAATTGTACTATTGATGATACTAAGTGTATAAATAAATCTTTTCCTCAGTTTATACCATTATTTGAGTCGTTATAATAATTCTATATGAAACTTGCTAAATTTATTTATAAAAAAACTATTTATTGGGGTATGGTTGAAGAAGAAAAGGTAACAATCTTAAAATCACCACCATTTAATGGAATAAAACCATCTTCAAAAAAAGTTCTTCTGGCGGAATGTAAATTACTTGCCCCAGCTAATGCTAGCAAAATAATTCTTGTTGGCCTTAATTATCGAGATCATGCTAAAGAGCTAAAAATGAACATTCCCCAAGAACCGATAATATTCTTAAAGCCGGCAACCACTCTTATTGGAAATAAAGATGCAATCAAATATCCTAATAGCGTAAAACGCTTAGATTATGAAGCTGAGTTAGCGCTAGTAATAAAAAAACCAGCCAAGAAGATTAAAAAAGAAGATGCAAAAAACTATATACTTGGTTATACTTGCCTTAACGATATAACTGCAAGGGATCTTCAGAATAAAGATGGGCAGTGGACTCGAGCCAAATCATTTGATACTTTTTGCCCTCTTGGACCTTGGGTTGAAACAGAAGCTTCTACTGAAAGTCTAGCTATTCAATTATTTTTAAATAACAAAATAAAACAAACTTCATCAACAAAAAATTTTATCTTTAAAATACCCCACTTAGTAGCTTTTATTTCTCAAATAATGACTCTGTTACCTGGTGATGTAATTTCAACTGGAACACCTTCTGGAATAGGCAAAATGAATATTGGTGATAAAGTTATGGTTAAAATTGAAGGAATTGGAGAATTAGAAAATAAAATAGTAGGAGATAAGTAGTGAAAAGCCATACAGAGCACCTAGTATTAAACACTAAAAAAAGAGTTGAATTCATCAACCTTACATCAAAGATTGAAGATATCTTAATCAAAAGCAAAATTCAAGAAGGCTTATGTTTAGTAAATGCTATGCACATAACAGCTTCGGTTTTTATTAATGATGAAGAAAAAGGCTTAAAAGAAGATTTTAAACAGTGGCTAGAAGGCTTAGTTCCTGAAGATGTTGATAAGTACAGACATAATCTGATTGGTGAAGATAATGGTTACGCTCATCTTAGGCGGACAATCATGGGCAGAGAAGTGGTTATAGCAATAACTAAAGGCAAGTTAGATTTTGGACCTTGGGAACAAATTTTTTATGCTGAATTTGATGGTCAAAGACCTAAGCGTATTTTAGTAAAGCTAATTGGAGAATAAATCCTCAAATTTCAAGATTTGTGTTGTAATTTTTCTGTCTGTATTATATAATTTTTTAACTAAAATAATCATTTTTAATAATAATTATGGATATTCCTTCAAGATATGACCCTAAAGAAGTTGAACCACGAATCCTAAAGCAATGGCTTAAGAATAAGGATTTTTCTGCCCAAGCTGGATCTAGTAAAAATTATTCAATAGTTATTCCACCTCCGAACATTACTGGTATCCTCCATATGGGTCATGGCTTAAATAGCACAATCCAAGATCTCTTAATTCGTTACCAAAGAATGAAAGGATGCCAATCCCTTTGGATGCCAGGAACTGACCATGCTGGAATTGCTACTCAAAATGTTGTTGAAAGAAATTTAGCAAAAGAAAGTTTGCGTAAAGAAGATATTGGTCGAGAAGAATTTATCAAAAAACTTTGGGCTTGGCGAGATGAATATGGATCAACTATTATAAATCAGCTTAAACAATTAGGTGCAAGTTGTGACTGGGAAAGATTACGTTTTACTATGGATGATAAATATAGTAACGCTGTGGGGGAAGTTTTTGTAAAACTATACGAAAAAGGTTTAGTCTATAGAGGAAATTATATTATAAACTGGTGTCCAAGATGCAAAACTGCTTTAAGTGATGAAGAAGCAGCTCACAAAGATATTGATGGCTGGCTATATTACATAAAGTATCCTGTTAAATCGGATACTAATCTACCAGATGACAAAAAATATATAGTTGTAGCAACAACAAGGCCGGAAACAATGTTCGGTGATACAGCAATAGCTATTAATCCTAAAGATAAACGTTATCAATGGTTAAAAAGGGTTAAAGTTATATTACCCATAGTTAATAAAGAATTGCCAATTGTTGAGGATGATGCTATTGATCCAGAATTTGGTACTGGTATAGTTAAGGTAACACCAGCTCATGACTCTACTGATTTTATAATTGGTAAAAAACATAACCTAGAATTCATAAACATAATGGATACCGATGCCACCCTAAACAAAAATGTTCCCAATGACTTTATTGGCATGGATAGGTTCCAAGCTCGAAAAGTTTTATTAACTCTCCTAGAAGATAAAGGTCTACTTAATAAAAAAATACCTTATGTTGTAAGTGCTGGACATTGTTATCGTTGTAATACAATAATTGAACCAAGAATGTCATTGCAATGGTTTGTAAAAATGAAACCCTTAGCTGCTCCAGCAATACAAGTAGTCGAAGAAGAAAAAATAAAATTTTATCCTCAAAGATGGAAAAAGGTTTACCTTAACTGGATGCATAATATCCAAGATTGGTGTATATCACGACAAATATGGTGGGGCCATCGCCTGCCAGTATACTATTGTCTTGATTGTCGAAAAAACGTTGATCAAGATAATGAAGTTGGAATAATCGTATCTAAAACAAGGCCAAAAGAATGTTCTATATGTGGTTCGAAAAACTTAAAACAAGATGAAGATGTTTTAGATACTTGGTTTTCAAGTTGGCTATGGCCATTTACAACTTTTGGCTGGCCTGAAGAAACAAAAGATCTTAAATATTTTTATCCTACAGACTGCCTTGTAACTGCTTCGGAAATTTTATTTTTCTGGGTTGCTCGAATGATTATGGCTAGTTTGGAATTTACTAAAAAAATTCCTTTTAAGGATGTGTTGATACACGGAACCGTAAGGGACGAAAAAGGAATAAAAATGTCAAAATCTTTAGGAAATACAATTGATCCTTTAGAAATTATTGATAAATTTGGTGCAGATGCTCTAAGATTTTCTTTGATGCTTCTTGCTGCTAGCGGATCAGATGCTTATTTGAATGAGGAAAAATTTTTAGTTGGAAGGAATTTTTCTAATAAAATTTGGAATGCTACTCGCTTTATTTTTTTAAAAATTGAAGAAAATAATTTGGAAATAAAAGATTTTAAATTTACTCATCTTGATTCTGTTGATAGTTGGGTTTTAACTGAATTGAATAGTACAATTAATGAAGTCTCAAGTAAAATTGATAAATATTCATTGAATGAAGCAACTAAAAAAACTTATGACTTTTTTTGGCATGTTTTTTGTGATTGGTATATTGAAATTGTTAAAGATAATGTTAATCTAGATAAAGCAAAAGTGCTGGTTTATGTTCTTTTGAATTCAATAAAATTGTTGCACCCTCTAATGCCTTTTATAACTGAAGAAATTTTCTCTATAATTAGCAAGCAAACTAATCTTTCTTTAGAAAAAACTATAGTTAAATCCTTATGGCCTATTGAATACAAGCTGAGAACTCGTGGAGAAGAAGTTACTTCTCTTATTAATATAATAGGTAATCTACGCAACATAAAAGCTGATTTAGGTTTAGGACAAAAAAAGGTTAAATTAAGCCTATGCTTAAGCCAAGTGAATGAGAAGTTTTGGAAAGAAAATATCACCTGGATAAAACGTCTTACTCTTAGTGAATCAATAAATTTTGTGAGCAAATTAGAAAGAGTTCTTTTTGAAGCAGAAGGTTTAGCTTTGAATATAGATATAGAATCAGCAGATTTAAGTGTTTTCCTTACATCTTTAGATAAAAAAATTAATAATTTAGGCAACGTTTTAAAGGTAGTTTCTAAAAAATTAAAAAATGAAAAGTTTTTAGAACGAGCTTCTCCTGAAATTGTGAATAGAGAGAAAAAGAAATTTCAAGATATATCAGAAAATTTTATACGCCTAGGAGGTTTAAAAGATGTCTTTAAATAAACAAATCCAATCTATAATAATCAATTCTTTAAAGGAAGACAGTTGTCAAAATGACATAACCACCCTTTGTGCTATTTCTCCTAAGCTTAAAGGAAAGGGAATAATTGTCGCTCAAGAAAAAGGCGTACTTGCAGGAATAGAGATAGCCAGAACCGTTTTTAAATTAATAAATAAAAAAATAACTTTTAAAGCCTTAAAAAAAGATGGTTCTAATTTTAAGAAGGGTGATAATATTGCTACTATTTCCGGGAATTTACAAACAATTATTAGTGGTGAACGAGTAGCTTTAAACTTTTTATCATTGCTTTCGGGAATTTCCACAGTGACGAGAAAATTTGTTGAAAAAACTAAAGGCCTAAAAGTTCAAATTAAAGATACTCGCAAAACCATACCTAACTTAAGAATCTTAGAAAAATATGCTGTTAAAGCTGGTGGTGGATATAATCATCGTAGTTCATTGTCTGATGGTATTATTGTCAAAGACAATCACCTAAAGGCTGCTGGATATATATATAATGGACATTTAAACAAAAAACGTTTTAGTACCTTAATAGATAGCTTAAGGAAAAAGAGTTCTTTAAAAATAGAAGTTGAGGTAGAAAGCGTAGCGGAATTAAAAGAAGTGCTCAAATATAAACCTAACATAATCATGCTTGATAATTTTTCTGTAGTTAGTTTAAAAAAGGCTGTTTGTTTTCGGAATAAGCATTACCCTAAAATTAAACTTGAAGCATCAGGTGGAGTGAACTTAAAGAATGTAGGAGCTGTGGCTAGCAGTGGAGTAGACCATGTTTCGATAGGCATGATTACTGACTCGCCTGAAGTAATTGATTTTTCCCTAGATATTTCTGATTAATGTTTACTACTGCTCAAAAAGTAATCAATGGATAAATTTAAGCTGATCAGTAAATTTAAACCTACCGGGGATCAACCTCAAGCGATTAAAAAATTAATTACTGGAATAAAAGAGGAGCAACGCTTTCAAACTCTGCTAGGTGTAACTGGATCAGGAAAAACTTTTAGCTTGGCTTGTGCAATTGAGAAAATCAATCGACCAGTTTTAGTTATCTCGCATAATAAAACTTTAGCTAGCCAGCTTTATGCTGAATTTAAAGATTTTTTCCCTCACAATGCTGTAGAATATTTTGTAAGTTACTATGATTATTATCAACCAGAAAGTTATATTCCTCAAACTGACACCTATATTGAAAAAGACGCTTCAATAAATGAAAAGCTTGATCGGCTTCGCCTATCAACAACTAGCTCTTTATCTAGTCGTAAAGATATTATAGTGGTAGCCTCAGTATCATGCATTTATAATATTGGTGCCCCGGAAAATTATCAGAATTTAACCCTCTTTTTAAAAATTGGCGATAAGATTGTTCAAAAAGCTATTCTTAAAAGTTTAATAACCTTGCAATATGAAAGAAATGACCTTGATTTTAAAAGAGGATCTTTTCGAATTAAAGGTGATACCTTAGATATTTTTCCTGCTTACAAAGAGCAAGGAATAAGAATAGAATTTTTTGGTGATACAATAGAAAAAATTTATGAATTCAAACCAGTTAGTGGTAAAAAAAATAAAGAGATAGAAAAAATAAATATTTACCCAGCTAAACACTTTATTATCAGCAAAGATAAGGTTGATAGAGCTTTTAAAACCATCAGGTCAGAATTAAAAGAAAGACTAAGCGTTTTAAACAAGGAAGGAAAACTTCTAGAAGCTCAGCGTCTTAATCAACGTACTAATTTTGATCTGGAAATGTTGGCTGAATGTGGCTATTGTCATGGTATTGAAAATTACTCTCGACACTTAAGTCAAAAAGTTCCTGGCTCACGTCCATATTGTCTTATTGATTACTTTCCCAGTTCTTTTCTTACGGTAATTGATGAAAGTCACGTAACTATTCCTCAAATACGTGGTATGTATAATGGAGATAGGGCTCGTAAAAAAACTTTAGTTGAGCACGGTTTTAGACTACCATCTTGCTTAGATAATCGTCCTTTAAGATTCGACGAATTCTTGCCTCTAACTAAAAAAACTGTCTTTGTCTCGGCAACTCCTGGAGACTTTGAAGTAAACTCTTCTAAAGGTCAAACTATTGAACAAGTTATCCGTCCAACTGGCTTACCTGACCCTAGAATCACAGTTAAGGCTACTAAAAATCAAATTGATGATTTAATCCAAGAGGTTAAAGAAAGAGCTAAGAAAAATGAACGCACCTTAATCATTACACTTACCAAACGTATGTCTGAAGAGTTAAGTAGTTATTTAAAAAATGAAGGTCTTAAAGTCGCTTATCTTCATTCTGAAATCAAAACTTTTGAAAGAACAAAAATAATAAAAGATCTTCGTTTAAAAAAAGTTGATGCCTTGATCGGTATTAATCTTCTTCGCGAAGGATTAGATTTACCAGAGGTATCTTTAGTGGCAATTCTTGATGCTGACAAAGAAGGATTTTTGCGTTCAGCAACTTCTTTGATTCAAATTGCTGGACGATGTGCTCGTAATGTAAATGGGGAAGTCTATATGTATGCCGATAGCATTACTAAATCAATGAAAAAAGCAATTACTGAAAGTCGACGTCGACGTAAAATTCAACTAGCCCATAACCTTAAGCACAAAATAACTCCTCAAAGTATAGAAAGATTAGTTAAAAATGGTATCGAGATTTATTTTAAAGAAGAGAATAACTTAAACAAACGATTAGAACTAGATGGTGATGAGATTAAGCTTCATGAAATTGTTGCACAATTGGAAAAAGAAATGTTTATAGCTGCAAAAAACTTGCATTTTGAAAAAGCTACTCAGTTACGCGACAAAATAAAAGAGCTAAAAAAAGCTATGAAAATTACAAAAAATATAAAGTCAAAACCATAACATACAATGTAACCTTTATTAATTTTAAGCTTTACGTTTTTTATTTTTCCTTTAAACTATAAATAAGATGATTGCTATAGATGTCGGAAACACAAGTATTCATATCGCCCATTTTAAAAAAGATAAACTTCAGCATGCTAGGAAAATACCTACTCTTGGAGTTACCAAAACTTCTTTAAAAAATAATTTAAAGGTTGAGCCAAATGAAAAAATTTTAGTATGCTCGGTTGTACCAAAAGTTACAGAAATATTTAAAAACTTAAAAATACCTATACAGATAATTGGTCAAGATATAGAAGTACCAATAAAATCTTTATATCAAAAAAAACAAATAGGTATGGATCGTCTAGTTGGTGCATTTGCTGCTAAAAAAATATTTCCCAAAACTCAATTAGTCCTAGATTTTGGAACCGCAATAACTTTAGATTTTTTATCCAAAGATAATCTTTATCAGGGAGGAATAATCCTTCCTGGTATTGGATCGACTTTAAAAGTATTTTCTCACTGTGCATTGCTTCCTAATCAAATAAAGCTTAAAAAGACAAAAGAAATAATTCCTACTACTACTAAAGATAGTATAGCTACAGGGCTAATTGAAGGGTTTTCTCTAATGATTAACTGTTTAGTTAAAAAATACCAAAAAAAACTAAAAATTAACAAAAACAAAAAAATTGTTATCACTGGAGGAGAAGCCAAAACAATTATCCCTAATTTAGATTTTACCTTTAAATATGAACCATTATTAGTCCTCAAAGGCCTTGAGATTTTAAGTCGTGACCTTCCTTAATAAAAATAAAAAAAATTCTTGACATTAATTACAATATCGATATAGTAATAACTTAGCACTCTAGGGTAGAGATTGCTAAATAATTATAAACCTAAATGTATTGGCATATTTCAAGGAGGTAACTTATGAAGTTTAAGCCACTAGGAGACAGAATTTTGCTGAAGCAGCTTGACGCTAAAGAGCAGACTAAGGGCGGTATCGTAATACCGGACACAGTAAAAGAAAAGCCTCAAGAAGGCGAAATAATTGCTATAGGAGAAGGGAGAAAAAACCCTGAAGGCAATATTGTACCTTTATCGTTAAAGGTTGGTAACAAGGTACTTTACGGAAAATATTCTGGAACAGAAGTATCAATAGATGGTGATGACTATCTTATTGTTCGCGAAGATGACGTATTAGGAATTGTAGAATAATTAGAATTGAAAATTTGAGGAGGTAAAAAGTTTATGGCAAAGCAATTAATATTTGGTGAACAGGCTCGAAAAGCAATATTAGAAGGCGTTGAACTTCTTTCAAAAGCGGTTAAGGTTACATTAGGACCAAAAGGAAGAAACGCGATTATTGAAAAGAAATTTGGATCACCAACTATAACTAAAGATGGTGTTACCGTAGCAAAGGAAATTGATCTTGACGATGCTTATAAGAACATCGGCGCTCAATTAATTAAAGAAGTTGCCGAGAAGACTTCTGATACTGCTGGTGATGGAACAACTACTGCGACTATTTTAACTGAAGCAATTTTTAAAGAAGGGCTTAAGAATGTTGCTGCTGGAGCAAACCCTATGGCTTTAAAAAGAGGAATTGACAAAGCAGTCGAAGTAATAATTACAGAATTAAAATCAATTTCAAAAGAAGTTAAAGACAAAAAAGAAACTGCTCAAGTTGCAACAATTGCTGCAAATGGTGATGATACAATTGGAGCTCTTATTGCTGATGCAATGGAAAAAGTAGGAAAAGATGGTGTTATTACCCCTGAGGAAGCAAAATCTACAGCTACTACTTTAGATACAGTTGAAGGTATGCAATTTGATCAAGGTTATTTGTCTCCTTATTTTGCTACTGATACTGACAAGATGGAAGCAGCTCTTGATGATCCTTATATTTTAATTTATGAGAAAAAAATCTCTAACTTAAAAGACATGTTACCTCTTCTTGAAAAGATTGCTAGAACAGGAAAACCTTTAATGATAATTGCTGAAGATGTCGACGGTGAAGCTTTAGCTACATTAGTAGTTAATAAAATTCGTGGAACCTTAGTTTGCTGTGCAGTTAAGGCACCTGGTTATGGTGATAGACGTAAAGCTATGTTAGATGATATAGCAATTCTTACTAATGGAAAATCAATTACTGAAGACCTAGGTTTAAAATTAGAAAATGTTGATTTACCAGATTTAGGAAGAGCAAAAAAAATTAGAATCAATAAAGAAAATACAACTATAGTTGAAGGTGCTGGAGAGACTAGTGCTATTCAAGGAAGAATCAAGCAAATTAAAAACCAAATTGAAGAAAGTGATTCTGATTATGATAAAGAGAAATTGCAAGAAAGATTAGCTAAATTAGCCGGTGGAGTTGCTGTAATTAATATTGGGGCAGCAACCGAAACTGAAATGAAAGAAAAAAAGGCTAGAGTCGAAGATGCTTTACACGCAACTAGAGCTGCTGTTCAAGAAGGAATTGTTCCTGGTGGAGAAGTAGCAATAGTTCATTGTTTACCAGCGCTTGACAAGCTTTCGCTTGAAGGTGATGAAAAAACAGGTGTAGACATTATTCGTAGAGCTCTTGAAGCACCGCTTAATCAACTTGCTTCAAATGCTGGTTTAAAAGGTGATGTCATAGTTGTTAAAGTAAAGGGTAGCAAGTCACCAATGGGCTTTGATCTAAAGAGCGATAACGAAGAGCTAACAGATATGTTTGCAGTTGGAGTGATTGATCCTACAAAAGTAGCAAGAACTGCTCTACAAAACGCTGCATCAATCGCTTCATTGTTACTTACTACTGAAGTAGTTATAGCTGATCAGCCAGAAAAAGAAGGTAGCGCTCCTGCTATGCCTGGTGGAATGCCTGGTGGAATGGGAATGCCTGGTGGAATGGGTTACTAAAAAGAAAAGAAAATAGAAACAAGAAAATCCCCGTTCAGTAAAATGAGCGGGGATTTTTTTATCTTTATTAAATTATCAATGGCTTTTTTAAATCATAATGGTATAATATAATAACTTTAAGGCACAATATGAGCTTTTTAAAAAAAAAGAAAAACTTTTGTTTAGATATTAACGACAATAATACATTGCATCTCGGGCTTTTCCAATATTGCTTAACTCCCGAAGGTGAAATAATTTTATCTAACCCAGCTTTGGCTAAAATCTTAGGCTATCCTTTTGAAAAAGGGTTTATTAGAGAACAATTTTGTAATCTCTTTGTTAAACATCTAGACAGAGAACTCTTTTTAAAAATTTTAAATAGAAATAAAAGTGTTAAAGCTTTTGAAGTAGCATTAAAGAAGAAAAATGGCCAACCTTTATGGGTAACAATTACCGCTAATTTAGTACCTTTATCGGGAAAAAAAGAACGATGGATAGAGGGATTAATCCAAGATATTTCAACTCAAAAAAAGATTGCTGACAAGTTAACTATGGAAAGGAATTTTTTCGAAAACCTTCTCGATAATATTCCTGATGCAATCTATTTTAAAGACTGTGAAAATAGAATAATTAAAGCCAATAATTTTTATATTCAAGGATCAGGACTAAAAGCTGAAGATGTAATTGGAAAAACTGACTTTGATTTCTTCTCTCCAAAACAAGCCAAGAGCATGTTTGACGATGACAGCCAAGTTTTAAATACTGGTAAACCAATCATTGGCAAAATCGAAAAAACTTTGCTTGGTAATGGTCGATGGAATCAAGTAATTACCACTAAAATTCCTATGCGTAATAATTTTGGTAAGATAATTGGAACCATGGGCATAACCCGAGACATGACTGCTTATGCTAATTTTGAACAACAACGCTTGAACATGATGATTAGTGCCTTAGAGGTTTTAGGTAAAGCCCTTGAAATGCGTGACCCTTATACTTTTAGTCATACTCGAAACGTAGCTGGAATAGCAGAGGCAATTGCTGCTGTTTTAGGCTGGGATGAAAATCAAATTTTAGCTATTAAACTTGCGGGTGAACTTCATGATTTAGGGAAGATAAGCATTCCTTTAGACATTTTAAATAAGCCTGGAAAATTAAATAGCTTAGAGTATCGCCTAATCCAAGAGCATGTACAAAATTGTTATAATTTGATTAAAGATATTGAATTTCCATTCCCTCTAGCAAGTATTATATATCAACATCACGAACGTCTTGATGGCTCAGGCTATCCCCAAGGCTTAAAAGGTGATGAAATAGTCTTAGAAGCACGAATATTAGCAGTGAGCGACGTTCTTGAAGCTATGACTCATCGTCGTCCTTATCGTGAAGCAAAAGGATTAGCTAAGGCCTGTAAAGAACTAGAAGATGGTAAAAACACAAAATATGATGCCCAAATTGTAAATATCGCTATTGATCTTACGAATAAAAAAGGGAAAAAAGAATTTTGGATAAATGATTAGTTTTTTTCTTGTTTTTTTCTTGTTTTGTGATATAAAAGGTGTCTTACGTATTCAAATTATATTCATTAATAAAATAGTTTTTGACAGAAATGAAAGAAGTAAAAATATTTGCTAGAGCAGGTCAAGGAGCTATTACAACAGCAGTAATACTCGGTGAATCGCTATTTTATGAAAATAAATATGCTTATGCTTTTCCTCATTTTGGTGCTGCTAGAATGGGAGCACCAATGAATGCTTTTGTAAGGTTTGATGATAAGCCTGTTCGTTTGCGTTCTCAGATTTATAAACCAGATTACATTATTGTTGTTGACCCTACTTTAATTGAAAGCCAAAAATGTTTTGAGAATTTAGACGAGGGCACAAAAGCTATTGTAGCGATAAGAGATAAAACAATTGTTCCTGAGGTTAAAAATGTTGAAATTAAAACTTTACCGGCTGAGGCAATTGCTATGGAAATGATTGGAAAGCCTTTTGCTAATACTATTTTAGTAGGCGCTTTTGCAAAGGTAACTGGTCAAATTAAATTAGAATCTGTTTTAAAAGCAGTCGAAAGCAGATTTAAAAATAAGCCTAAATTATTAGAAAAAAATCTCCAAGCCGTAAGAAAGGGGTACGAAAGTGTTTAGTATTTTAGCAAGTCGAGCAAAAACTTCTTGTGCAAATTTAACTGGTTCTTGGCGTTCAGCTCAAAAACCATCATATTTACAAAAAGATTGTATTAATTGTGGCTTATGTAAATTAATTTGCCCTGAAGGGTGTATTGAAGGTACAGAGAAAAATACTTATACAGTTGACTTAGATTACTGTAAGGGCTGTGGGCTTTGTGCTTATATTTGTCCTAAAAAAGATATTGAAATGGTTCCTAACCAAGATTAAATTATGAAAAAATATTTAGAAGGTTCATGGGCAATGGCAGAAGCGGCAAAATTATGTCGCCCAGGTGTTGTTGCTGCCTATCCAATTACTCCACAAACTCATATAGTTGAGCATCTTGCTAAATTTGTTGCTGACGGCGATCTAAAAGCTGAAACCTTAAATGTTGAAAGTGAACACTCAGCAGCGTCAGTAGTTTTAGGCTCACAATCTGCAGGAGTAAGAAGTTTTACTTGTACTAGCTCTCAAGGTTTATTATTGATGGGAGAGGTTGTATTTTGTATAGCTGGTATGCGATTACCAGTGATGATGATTTGCGCTAATCGTGCTGTATCTGCACCGATTAACATTTGGAATGACCAGCAAGATTCAATTGCTTTAAGAGATGCTGGCTGGATACAATTATATGCTGAAAATAACCAAGAAGCAGTTGATTTAATTATTACTGGTCATAAGCTTGGAGAGAATTCCAAAATAATGTTACCAATAATGGTTTGTGTCGATGGGTTTATCTTGACTCATGGTATGGAAACAATTGATATGCCTAGTCAAGAAGATGTCGATAAATTCCTTCCAAAGTATGACCCTCCATATAAGCTTGATGTTGACAACCCAATGAGTTTTGGTCTTTTAGGTGATCCTACCGTATACACTGAAACTCGTTATGCTATACACAAAACCATGGAAGAAGTGCTTGATTTGATACCAAAGATTAGTAAGGAATATGAAGACTTAACTTCAAGGGATAGCTTAAAATTAGTTGAAAGTTATAAATTAGAAGACGCTGAATTAGCAATAATAGCTATGGGGTCTGTTTGTGGAACGATTAAAGACGTTATTGATATTGAAAGAGAAAAAGGCAAAAAAATTGGCCTTTTAAAAATTGTAACTTATAGACCTTTTCCAAAAAAAGCTATTGAATCTGCTTTAAAAAATGTTTCTAATGTCGCTGTCATCGACAAAAATATTTCGTTAGGTTCCGATGGTGCGCTATACTCAGAGATTAAAGCAACCTTGAATTCAGATAAAAAAACAAGCGGTTTTATTGCTGGTTTAGGCGGAAGAGATATAACAATTAACACAATACTTGATATTATCCAATCAGCAGAAAAAGAAGTTAATAATTGTAAATTTGTTGATTTAAATAAAAACTTGCTCTGGGACGAATTTAAAGCGTCTTAGGAGAAAAAGGAAAGATGACAAAAAAACACTTTGAAGAAAATCTTTATGTATCTGGACACACTGCTTGTGCTGGTTGCGGTCAGTCAATGGCTGTTAGAATTGTTATGAATGCTGCTGGAAAAAATACTATGGTTGCAAATTCTACTGGCTGTTTGGAAGTTTTCTCTACTAAAGCACCTGAAACTGCCTTTGGCGTTCCTTGGATACACTCTTTGTTTGAAAACTCAGCTGCAGTTGCTAGTGGCATTGAAGCTGGTTTAAAATATTTAAATAAATTAGACGATATTCGAATCATAGCTCAAGCTGGAGATGGTGGAACAGGAGATATAGGTTTACAGGCTATTTCAGGGATGCTTGAGAGAGGTCAAGATGTTTTATTCGTTTGTTATGACAATGAGGCCTATATGAATACAGGTATTCAACGTAGTGGTTCTACACCATTTCATGCTAATACTACTACTTCACCAATAGGAGAGCATTCTCTGGGTAATCCTAGACCTAAAAAGCCTATGGTTGAAATTTGTGCTGCCCATCATATACCTTACTCAGCTACAGCTTCAGTAGGCAATCCTAAAGATATCGAAAGAAAAGTTAAAAAAGCCTTATCAATAAGAGGTCCAAAATATTTACAAATTCATGTACCTTGTCCTTTAGGCTGGAAATCGGATCCATCTCAAACAATAGAAATTGCAAAACTTGCGATTGCAACTGGGTTATATCCTTTAATAGAGTATGAATACGGCAAATTAGTCAAAGTTACAAAACTTACCTTATCAAAACCAGTCGAAGAATACCTTAAAACACAAGGTAGATTCAAGCACTTGCTTAAAACTAAAGAAATGCTACAAGAAGTTCAAGATGTAGCTGATAAGAATATAGAGTACTACGGGCTTAAATAAAAATTTAAAAAATATTACAAAGGAGGAAACATGGCAAAAGTTGTTATTGATGAAAATGCTTGTGTAGGTTGTGGTTTGTGTGTAAACGCTTGCGCTGATGTCTTTGAATTAGGCGATGATGGCATTGCAAAGGTAAAAGCTAACGAATCTGCAGATTGTGATCTTCACGATATAGCTTCTCAGTGCCCAGTAAATTGTATCGTAGTAGAAGACTAAACTAAAATTTTAAAAATAAAAAAACCTCATTTTAGGAGCTATTAAAACTCTCTTAAGATGGGGTTTTTATTTTATAGAGGGAAGGTTTATAATTATTTCTTTATTTAATTTAGTAACAAGTTTTATTCTTTCAAAGAATAGTTTTCTTTCTTCTATCTTATCGTGATACTCTTTTTCCTTAGCTTGGAAGTCTACTTCATCAATAGGAGTCTTATCTTTTAATTGCAAAATGCAAGCTCCTTTATCTAAAGCAATAATATCAGAATGAATTTCGTCTTTTTTAAGAGAAAAAATTATTGAGCTAATATTTTTATCTAAGCCTATACCTTCTATATAGTCATTATATTTAAAAAAGTCAGTCTCTTTAAGCTCACCATTATTCTTATTTTTAAATTTGGCAAGATTAGTTATCTTTTTCTGATTAATTTCTTTTAACAAATCAGTAACAAATTCTTTTGTTTCTTCTTTTGCTCGAAAAACAATCAACTTTTCTTTAACTTCAGCTTCAATTTCACCTAAAGGAGGGATGAAAGATGCTTTTTCGTCTTTTTTACTAACAATCATAAGACTCTCATCTACATCTATTGGTGAACTCATTTCACTTATTCCCAGATTAAAAGCTATTTGAGCTACTTCTTGTTTCCAACCAGTTTCTTTGGCGATATCATTCTTTTTAATAAAACCAGTTTCTTCAATCTCAAGTAATTCCTTTTCTGCAAACTCTTTAAGAGTTTTAAATTTTGATAATTCGTTTGCTTTTTCCATCTCGGAATCATCATCTTTAGCTATTAAAACATATTCTATATCCACAGTTGACTCTTTTTGAAAACTAGTTTTATTGTTGTGATAAAAATCTTCAATCTCATTAGGTTGTATGCCTACATCTACACGAAATTTTTCATAAGGAATAAAGAAATAAGCAATTTTTGCTTTTTGATTTTCTATTGCATATAGGGATTGTACTTCTTCGTCAGTAACCGAAACTTTAATAAGCTTTTCCCAGAGTCTATCAATTACAATTAGTTGCCTTATGTACTCCTCAAAGCTACGCATTGTTAATGTAAGCCCAAAATTTCGAGAAATGTATTCAATGTATTGCTGATACGAAGCTTGATCAAATTTTCCACTTCGTGAAAAATTACGATTAATCCACTGGACAGTTTCTTTATCACCGACTTCTACGCCTTCTTCTTTAGCTTTCCAAAGCAAACGATAATAAATCTTAGCTTTTTCAATAATAGCATCAGAAGTAATTTCTTTTGCTCTATCGTTCTCATTCCTATAAAGGATAAAATCAAGACGAGCTAAGTCAATATACTTATTAAAATTAGTAATAGTTACTTTTTGACCTCCAATTTCAGCAATAATCTTAGCTTGTTTCCTGTCTAAAAACGAACTTGCATTAGACAGAACAAAAGCCATAATAACTGCTCCAGCAATTAACCAAAGGACTTTTTTTGAATGTTTTCCACGAATAGCGTTAAGCATAAATCTATCATAACTTCTTCAAAAAAATTTTCAAGAGTTTTCTTTAACCTTTTAATGACCTTTATAAAGGCGACAGACACCTTTTTTATTGACAAACCATAAGCCAGTATTAAGATATATGTATGCTACGGCAAGTAAGAGTAGTTATCCTAAATATAGCTCACTATATAACTCAGCGTGGTAATTATCGCCAGGACATTTTCGATAATCAAAATCACTACAAGCAATATTGTGAATGGGTACAGGAATATGCTGACGATATTAGCCTAGATATTTTAGCCTATTGCTTAATGGGTAACCATATGCATTTTGTAGTTATTCCTAAAGATGAAAAGCTGTTGGTATAGATAAATTTATTAAGAAAATAGTCTCTGGAAAAGTTACCTACGAAATAGACTCTTACAATAGACTTACTATTAACATAAATAACAAAACAAACAGACAGATTCCAAAATAGCTAACAAATTAAATAATATTTGATGGATGAAAAAACAAATGAGGATGAAAAACAATGAAAGAAAAAATACCTGATCCAAGGGCAATGGAAAGGATGACTTCGGATTTATCGAGATTACTGCAAGAGCAAAATTTCCAATCAGAAGAAGAAGCAAAGGCATTTATGGAAGATATAGTTGAAGGTAAAAAAATACTTGAAGCTTCCCCTAAAAGCGCGGTTCAGTTTGCGCAGGACATTATGTATGAAGCTTGGGAGGCAGAAAGCGCGAAGGAAGGCATTAGACTTGCCAAAGAAGCGCTGTCTATTTCTTTGGATTGCGCGGATGCGTACAATCTTTTAGCTGAGGAAGAAGCCGAAACATTGGAAGAGGTAAAGGATCTCTATCAGAAAGGCATAGATGCCGGCAGACGCGCGTTAGGAGAAAAAATTTTCAAAAAAGGGGAATATCGCTTCTGGTTATATACACCTACAAGACCGTATATGAGAGCGCGTGCCGGCCTTATGGAATGTTTATGGGAGTTAGGAGATTATGATGAAGCGATTGTTCACGCTAAGGAAATGCTTAAACTAAACAAGGGTGATAATCAGGGCATACGGTATCTTCTTATCGCTTATTTGGCGGAACTTGGCAGGTTCGATGAGCTTGATAAATTCATGAGTAAAAACTATAAGACTGATTGCGCGGCAGAATGGATTTATACCCGTGTGTTATTAGCTTTTGCGAAAAACGGCGATTCTAAAAAAGCGGGAAAAGAATTAGAAGTCGCTTTAAAACGAAATTTTTATGTGGCGGAATATTTAACTGGTAAAAAACTGATTCCTCGGTTTTTACCAGATAGAATTGCCGTAGGCGGAGAAGATGAAGGCTTTTGCTGCGCGGCGAGAAATATTAAAGCTTGGAAAAAGTTGCCAGGAGCGATTGACTGGTTAAAAGAAAAGGCGGGAATAAAAATAGTTCCAAAAGTCGGGCGCAATGAACAATGCCCTTGCGGCAGTGGGAAAAAATATAAAAAATGCTGCGGAGCATGAAAAAAGAGGTGAAAGTCGATCGAATTTACAAATATTGTTCAACGATGGTATAAAAGGGACATAAAGGGGACAGCGACCTTTTTTCTTGGCACAAACACGCTTGCTGCATAAATAGATGCATGCCAAGACAAGCAAGAGTAGTTATACCCAATACTGTCCACCTTTCAAAAGAAGGGAATGTAAATTAGGAAAAAAACAATGAAACAAGAGCTAACTGTTAAGTTAAATAAGATATTCGAGGAATCTGCCTATACCCAAAAAGGGGTGGAATATTGGATGGCGCGTGATCTGCAAAAATTATTAGATTATACAGATTGGCGCAATTTTCTGCAAGTTATTGAAAAGGCTAAGACAGCGTGTCTGAAGTCGAGGCAAAGCATAACAGACCATTTCGTTGACGTCAACAAAATGGTCAAATTGGGTTCAGGCAGTGAAAGGCAAATAGATGATATCATGCTTACTCGTTATGCCTGTTATCTCATAGCCCAGAATGGCGATTCTCGCAAAGAATCGATTGCTTTTGCTCAGAGCTACTTCGCCATACAAACACGCAGGCAAGAAATCCTTGAAGAGAGAATCACTCTTGCTGAAAGAATGCGCGCTAGAGAAAGGCTTGCCGATACTGAATTTGAACTTTCCGGAATAGTATAGGTATCATGCCACCAGATTTTCCTCTTAATGACTTGCAAAAAAAATGATTTATGATATTCTTATTCTAAACATTCTTTGAAAAATGGGGGTGCATGGACTCGACTTAAAGACTAAGGGAAGTGGTTGCATGTCGTAGGGGTAAGGCCGAACGTATCCGGGCTTACGAAAAACAAATGCAAACACACAAGTTGCTTACG
>Ga0222667_1000039_pt1 | contig 85412 bp, 110 predicted proteins | sample AntAcemetagen657_FD_179854 | JGI IMG/M metagenome (GOLD analysis project Ga0222667, IMG submission 179854) | Saline water microbial communities from Ace Lake, Antarctica - #657 | ecosystem: Environmental > Aquatic > Non-marine Saline and Alkaline > Saline | place: Antarctica: Ace Lake... | reverse complement strand
CTCCAATATCCCATGTTCCTGTTGTATCCCACCACCATAAAGAAGTTATACAAGTAATGTTTGCATAATAAACATCAAAATTTTCAATCAAAGCACAAGAATCACTTGTTCTTGTTGTTCCACCATTAGTATAATTTACAATAGCTGAAGAAATATCTAAATTTCCAAAGCCATTTGCATCATAAGCTGTGAAATTAAGAGTTATAGAGGTATTAGAAGGCCCCTCAGTAGTTCCAGCTGATGAAACATCAGTCATATTTGTAGAATTTAAAACAGCAGGGATTGTTGGGACAGAACCAGCACCAACCTCAATACTTATTGTAACAGGAGTAGAAGTAGCTTTACCTGTTAATTTATTCACAAAGTCTGAAAATCCCGCACTTGCAAAAGGTATTATTAATAATATTAATATTGAAATAAGAACAGCACTGTATTTAATCACCTTTTTCATCTTAGTTTTATTACAGCGAATTAGTTTATAAATATTTCTACAATTTTTCATTCATAATAAATTATCCCTCTTTAGTAAAAAAGCAAAAAAAAAAACGTCGATAAACTTATTTTTTTGTTGTTCTAGAATAAACAGTCCAAATATTTCTTTGATCTCTATTAAGTTCTTTAGCAATTTCAGAATAACCCATCTTTAAATTTTCTTTCATATATTTAATAATGGAACCTAGTGCTGTTAATTTTCTATTAACTAGTATATTAATAGGGAGCTTTATTTTGTAATCTTTTATTTCTAGTTTTGTTTTTACTTTTTCTTTTGCTTTTTTGTAGGTTGTGTAGATTGTTTTTTCATTCCTATTAAGTTCTTTAGCAATTTCAGAATAACCCATCTTTAAATTTTCTTTCAAATATTTTGTTATTGTTTCCAATGGTGCAAGTTTCTTATTTTCAAAGATTTTAATAGGAATTTCTAATTCTTTTCTTTTTTCTTCTACACCTTTATTAATAGCCCTATTATATACTGTCCAAATATTCCTTTGATCTTTATTTAGCATGTCTGCAATTTCAATATATTTCATTTCTTTTTCTTTTAGATAGATTACTATGGATTCTAGTGCAGTTAGTTTCCTGTTTCTTAAAATTGAAATTGGAACATATAGGTCAGGCTTTCCTACTTTAGTAAGTGCTTCTTGTTTTTGTAGTGTTTTGTTATATGTTGCCCAAATTGTTCTTTGGTCCCTATTTAATTCGTTAGCTATTTCAGAATAACCCAGCTTTAGGTTTTCTCTCATATACTTTACAACAGATTCCAAGGGAGCTAATTGTGTTGTGAATATTGTTATAGGGATTTCAAGTTCTTCAAGTTCTTCTTCCAATTCTTTTCTTTTCTTAATCATCAATGCTGCAAGAAGTGCAACAATTCTCAAATTCCAAGAACCTTGTCCAGATGTAGAATAGGTTTGAACATCTAATTCAGGACCTGCTTCTTCCAAACAAACATAAACCTCTTCTTGAGCAGTTCCATCGTTTAAAGTGTAATTTCCAGGAGAAAATGATAAACCAGTAATATTAACATAAGTATTCGGAACCATGGTTGTTCCTTCACAACCTGCTGCATTTTTAGCTGTAAAGTTTCCTGCCCATAAAGCTTCTGAAGGGTTTGTTTCTCCAACTAAATTTGTTGCATTAAGCTCGATATATCTAGGAAGATTACCCGTATTATTCAACAAGAAATTTTCATTAGGTTCTTTATTAGAATCTCCCGGATTTAATCCTGTCCAAGTTAATGCTGCTGGAGTAAAACTTGCACCAGCTGTTGTTCCCAAATAAAAGTTTGTAGAAGTATTTGTTCCACTTGAAGGTTCGTCATCAGAAACAAATGCTTGAATATCCCAATCTCCTGCACCATCCCACCACCACATTGGAACTGTACAAGAATAATTTGCATAATAAGTTCCCCAATCTTCTACCCAGTCACAGGAAGCATTTTCTCTTGTTGTTCCTCCGTCGGTAAAATTAATCACAGCAGAACTATCATCTAAATCTCCGAAACCATCAGCGTCGTAGGCTGTGAAATTAATTATTACATTTGTAACAGAAGGTCCTTCATTTGGCCCACTTGAAACATCTGTCATAGTAGTATTATAAACATAAGGAATTGTTGGTGCATTGTTTGAAGGAGCCACAGCCTCAGTAGTATTTATTGTTGCATTATTTGAATAATTAAGTGGAACTTGACTATAATTAGAAGAGAATTTAACATCAACAGCCCATAAAGAATTAAGAGCACCTGTAGCATTTATACTCCAATTTAATTGACAAGTATCTCCTTGGACCATTGAAACACAGGTTTGTGGTTGTGAATCACTTGTCCAAAAAGGAGTATCTGTAACAGTGTTTATTTCTAGGAATCCAGAAATAGTTCCATTAAAACCAGAATCAGGGGTTGAAGCTCCTGTCAATATACCAAAATCGAATCTTATTCTACCATCACTTCCATCACCCCCCCAACCATCTGTATCTCCATAAACATTTGCTCCTTGACCCCCAATGGCAGAAACAGTGTCTAAATCTAGAGTTTGTGCAGAAAGCCAAATTGTTCCACCTGCTCCTCCTGAACCTTCTGCAGATCCACAATCACTTGCACCTGATTTACTTTGCCCTTCGTTATAAATAATTGCATTTGAAATATTTCTTGCAGCAATATAAACTATTCCTCCTCCATCTCCACCTAGAGCATCTCTTCCACCATTATCGTCATCACCTCCACCACCTCCACCACCTCCAAAGTAGATTCCTTCTGAAAAATTAGTATTTCCAACAGCATAACCTCCCCAAGCAGTATCATTATAAGTTGTTGAATCGTCGGTGTTACCATCTTGACCTTGGGTAGCATAACCTCCTCCAGCACCACCACCACCACAGTGGGAAATTCCTTGCTGCCCAGCACCACCATTATTGTCTGAGGTTGGCAGGGTTTCTCCACCAACTGTTCCAGATTCAACCCCTAAACCATAGATACCTTCACCTTCCCAACCAGGTTCATTGTTACCATAACCCATGTCCCCTCCTCGGAAACCCCTCCAACTAACATTAACAGTTCCCTGAATATCTGCTGTATCTGTTGCTTTGAAAACTACAATACCTCCTGAATAACCATCCCATTCTTTAGCAACTACAGATGCTCCTGCATTAACTGTGAAATCTGTATATTGTGGAACCCTAATAACCTGTGTTGCAGAAGAAGGTGTGGCATTTAATGTTCCAGAACCATAACTATTTACTAAATTAGATTCTAAAGTAAAAGTATTTGTAGCTATGCTAGCAATGGTAACAAATTCATAAGTTCCTGCATCACCTGTTCCTGTTCCATCTTGCATTTGAACAATTAATATTTCATCATCTTGACTAAATTCAGAACCGTCATTTACAATAATAGATCCGCTTCCTACACCTTCGTCGCCTGCTAAATAAGTATAATTATTTATTATTGCATTGGTTGTTGTAATCGTTTTAGCACCATCTGCACCTGTTCCAAAGATTTGACTGGATTCATTATATCTTGCTGTTGCATTTACTTCTCCACAAAGAACACCAGCAGCCCCTTCACAAGTAATTGTGGTGTTCATCCAGAATGTTTGATTTTGATTAACTTCTGTTATTTGTCCTGTTAAAGGCGTTGTGAGGTCCACATTTAATGTTCCATAACCACCCACACTTACTTTTTGAACAGAAGAAAGAAGGTAGTCTGTAGAATTACTTAGATTACATCTTACATAATAATCCCCCAGAGTATGGGCTGTAATAGTTTTATCGTATTGAGTGTTATTTACAACATTTGTTGAAGGATTTATTGTATCTGTTGTGAAGTTTACTGTGCCAGAAGTTTCAATTGATTTCCAAGGATAAATAGAACTATTATATTCAAAAGTAAGAGATACTCCCTCACCATTCCCTGTTTCAGAAGTACAACTCATCTCAAAAGTATTACCTTCAAAAATATTTGGATCTGTTGCAGGAGCATCTAAAGTCAAATCTACTAAGGTAGGGTCTCCGGTTAAAACGCTTGGCACTAATAATATCATCAGTGCTGCTTCATCTAAAACAGTTACTGTAACAGCAGTGGTAGCATCCCCTAAAACTACTCCAATAGAAACATTATCCCCAGCACTAAGATGAGAACCATATGTTAACATTGTTGTTGCTTCATTGTGGCCACCATTAATTCTGGCATAAGATGAACCAGCTCTTCCACCTTCTTGAGTTTGTCCATTCACATAAATATCAAATTGAGGGTGTTGTCTCATAGTACCTGAGGTCATCTGTGGGCTGTTAAAACTTATTAAATAAAATCCCTCCTGTTGAATTGTAATATTTTCATCACCATTTGTGTGGGCATAATAGGAAGCATCTTTTTCATTGTCTGTTGACCACATAGCATATTGGGTAGTATCAGGATTCCAATCTGTTGGTGCACCTCCTGTTACCTGGGTTGCTACAGAATGATATAAACCTTGATTTCCGTTTGGAAGTTTTCTAACATAAATTGTAGCATTAAGACCATCTGTTGTAACAGCGGTTGTAACTGTGGTCATTTTAGAAATTCCAATACTAAGATCTTGATTAGTGCTAGTTGTCTCAACCAAACCTGCCCAGTGAACACTACTATCTTGGTTGGTATCTGCATTACGAATATAACCTTGCATAAAAGTTCCACCATCTATTTGAGTTCCATCAAGCTCTATTCTTCCTCCAATATTTGATCTAGTTGCTGCAGCTCCTTCAGGAATATTAACAGTTACAAAATAATATCCAATATCTGCTAAAGTTATAAGATTTGGATCTGTTACGTCGTCGTGAGTATAGGTACCATCTTCAATAGATTCTACCCATTCCATATCATACTCCCATCCATTTTCTGTTCCCTGATTAATATTAGTATTGGAAGTGGGTGCTGTAGACATAGTTCCTGTTCCAAAGAAAATTTCATCTGAGGGTTGAACATATTCTACATAAAGTGAAAAATTGCTGTTCGCTGAAATAGCTTCGTTGGTTTCTGAAGCACCACGAACATAAATTTCAATATAACTTCCAGCACTAACTCCTGGAACTAAAACATTTAAACTATCGGAAGTTTGAAAATGATTAATAGTTCCATCAGTTCCCCTCATATAAGAACCTCTTGCTGTTCCAACAAGTGCCTGAGTGCCGTCCACAAAAACAGCAGCTTCAATAGATGCTCTTTGATTATTTGAACCAGAATAGGTTGAATCAATAAGTGGCAAAGATAAAGCTATAAAATAATCTCCAGTAGTATCTACTTCAATTCTAGTTGGATTACTTCCAGAATATGTAAGATAACCATCATTATAATCTTGGCTAGCCCATTCTAAAGCAGAATAGGTTCCATCTGCATTAAAGTTTGTACCCACAGTATCTTTGTAACCCTTGAAATTACCTCCGGCTGTTGTAGACGCTTGGTTATGTGCATAGGCTTTCACACCACCAAAATCAAATTCTAAATGGTGCTTACCAGATGTTAAAACCTTAGAAGTTTCAAAACCTGTTTGATTATCACAAGAATAATTTGAAACAAAAATAGAATTATTAATCCATGAAGTGTTTACAAGAGTATCCCCACACTTTAATTGTAAGAATTCTAAATCATCTGGTGAAGATGTTCCGAAAGTTGTTCCATTAACAGCGGTAATTGTTAAATCAGATGTTCCAGTTGTGTTAAATCTAACTGTCCAGTTTCCCCCCACCATCGGATAAGATTGAACATTTAAAACAGTGATTTCTAATTCATAGGTTTGGTTAGATAAGTGAGGAACATTCCATTCAATATAATCTATTAATCCATTGTTATTATTATCATAATTAACAGTGTCGACGATAATTCTAGAATTATTTGTTAGATGATAAAGTTTAATAGCGCTTTCAGGAGCTTCCATTGTTAAATTTGTGAAAGCTAAAATATTTGTATAATTTAATTCATCTGGCCCTGAAATAATAATTTGTTTTCCCTTAGCTGTTTCTTGTTCAAATGCTTGAGGTGCAGGTGTTTCATAAGCAACTTCATATTCTGTAGCTGTATCGTTAATCTCAACTTCTATAACTGTATTATTTGTAGCAGGATTATCAATTGCTTGTCCTGTTATTGTAAATACAATATTTCTAAAAAATGAAATAATACTTTCAAAAACTCTTTGTAACCAGCTTTCTTCATTTGCTCCCCCAATAACTTGCCCTGTAATTGGTGAGCTTCCCCTTTCATTTAGTTCTTTTGTAACTTTTTCTATTTTAACTCTGGCAGGTGTTCTATCTTTTGTTTTTTTAACAGTAATATTCTCAGCTTCTTCAGGAAGGATAACTGTTGCAATCCCTGGTTCTTCTAATGCAACTTTTTTTAACCATTGAACAGGTTGGCCGATAATTGCTTGCCCCTGAATTAATGTTTCAGAAGACAGAGGTTCTTGCTGGGAAAGGTTCGAAGTTTCTTCAGCTATCAGAACCTCTGTTTCATTTATTTCTTCTGAATATGATTTATTGATAGTAATATTTTCAGAAGGAAGAGACCCTTCTTGGGAAAGGTTCGAAGTTTCGTTTAGAAAGGTCTCATTTAATTCTTCTGAAATATTTTCTTGAGTTGCAAATCCTGTAAAAGTAGGTTGAATGTAATATGTTGTTGCGAAGATGAGAGTGAATAAGCCTAGAATAAGAAAAATAGTAGCAATAGAAGATTTTGCAATTTGTTTTTGCTGTTTTTTTAATAATTTTTTACAATCTTTTTCATATTGATTATAATACTCAATTAATTCATGAATATCTCTTCCATCTGTTTTCTTATGAAGAATTTCAACATATCTTGCATAGGAAATTAAACCTTTTTCATAATTGATTTTTAAGGCTTCAAGATATTTTTCAAGAACTTTTCTCCGGGATTTAGAACTATAGATTTTCTCTCTGAGCTTTCTAGCTAGAGCTTTAGCTGATCGAACCTTTCCCATTACTTACTATGTGTGTATTATTCCTTATAAAGATTACTTACTATGTGTGTATTATATAATGGTAGTGCCTACAATAATATTTAAATACTTTTATGTAGTGCCTAAGAACTAGCATTTGTCGTAAAGAAAGCAATTCATGATAAAGAGTATCATCTCCTTAATGAAAATAAAAGGATGCAAGGAAAAATAAGAAAATTATAATTAAAATTTAATGAAATATTATTGGTGTGAAATAAACTTCAACAGCAGCTGCAAATACTAATATTACTAAAGCAATACATAGTAGAATTGCCACATTTTCTAAAACTCTTAAAGATTTTATATTTTTTAACCCATTTTTTACTATACTTAATCCAAGGATTCCTCCAGCAAGTGCAGTAATAAAGTAAGCAGCAATTTCCGGGAATCCATGAATCATATATCTTGCTAACCCCAAGGGAATTGCCATTTTTTCATATCCAGTAAAAATTCCTATTGCAGCAGAGATAACACTAGCATTCCAAGCTAAAACAAAAATAGCACCAGCTCCAAAGAAAAGGGAAAATATGAGCGTGAGAATCATAACAGAAACATTATTTTGAAGTATTGATAAGAATCTTCCAGTACTTGTTAAGTTTCCAGTTACTCCAGGGTTACCTGCAGGGAAACCAGCACTCTTTACACATGCATCAATATTTCCTGGACTGTTTATTGCACAATAAGTTTCTACTTGCGCATTTAAAAGATTTGAATCTTGCCAGACAATATTAAAAAAAGAAAAAGCAATAATAAATCCTAAAAACAACCACATAAAGGCATAAATAGCATTTTTATGAATTTTCCAAACATGAAAAAATCCTTCAACATGTTCATCTTCTACTTCTTCTTGCTTAATTATAAAATACATAAAAGGTAAAGAAAACATCACACAGAAAGTAACCACAATCATTCCAGAATATTGAATCAAGATAGGATCATTTGAAAAAAAGAATTTAACAAGCCCTAAAGATACCCAGGCATAAAGCATTCCAATAAAAAGCATTTTCCAAGGCCCTTTTTCAGCTCTTTTTGGATTAATCAAAGATTCTAACATAATTATAATAAAAAAAGAGAATTTTTAAACTTTCGTTAATTCATTTTTCCATGAATAAAAAAAAGAGGTTTGATAAAATTGCAAAAGATATCAAAAGTATTAAAATTCAAGGTGCAAGAAATGTTGCTAAAAAAGCACTTTATGCTTATTCTCTAATACCTACTAAAAAATCTAAAAAATTACTTTTTTCTTTAAGGCCCACAGAACCAATGTTACATAGGGTGATAAATAAAATGGAAAAAGAATCCTATAAAGAAATACTAAAACATTTTGATTTTGCTCAACAAAAAATTAATAAAAATATTTTAAAGATAATTAAGAACAATGATATTATTTTTACACATTGTCATTCCACAAATGTTGTTAATGCTTTGATTTACGCTAAAAAAAAGAAAAAGAAATTTGAAGTTTATAATACAGAAACAAGGCCTTTATTTCAAGGAAGAAAAACTGCAAGAGAATTAAGAAAAGCAAGGATAAAAACAACAATGTTTGTAGATTCTGCAATGGGTGTAGCATTATCTAAAAGACAAGGAACTAAGAAAGTTAAAAAAATCTTTTTAGGTGCAGATGCTTTAACAAAAAAAGGAATAATTAACAAAATTGGAAGTGAAGTTATAACGAGGCTTGCTAAAGAAGAAAAAATTCCCGTTTATATAATTGCTGATTCTTGGAAATTTTCTAGAGCAAGAATTCCAAGAGAACAAAGAAAATTAAATGAAATATGGGATTCTGCGCCTAAAAATATTAAAATTAAAAATCCTGCATTTGAATTTGTGAGAAAAAAATACATAACAGGAATTGTAAGTGAATTAGGTGTTATGAAGTATGGAGAATTTGTGAGAAAAGTTAAGAAAAATTAATGTTTATGCTCTTTTTCTTTTTCACCTTTTTGAATTTCTAACATCATGTGTGTTAATTCATGATTAATTTTTTCAATAGAATTTTGAACTTCGTTTTTAGCTGTTTCTAATTTTTCAATTTGTTCTTTAATTATCTTTTTTGTATCTGGGATGTTTTTTTCTACAAATGTTTTTCCACCAACATCTACGATTAATTTTTCAGAATCTAATTTAGTTTTAGTGAAAACTCCTCTTCCAATAGGTGCTAAAATCTCTTTTCCTTTAGATCCTTTTAAATCATCAAGTCCAAAACTTAAAGAATTCATTTCTACAATTGTTTGTTCAATAGCTTGTAATTGTTGCTGAAGCTGTTGAATTTGCTGTTCAAACATACCAAATTTTTGCATCATTTCTTCTTGAGATTCTTTATCCATAGAATTACATAATCAAGCTACTTTTAAATATTTCCTTAGAATCCCACTGAAAACCATTGTGAAAATAAGATAAAACCAAAACCAATTAAGGCCCAATAAAAATCTTGGGTCTCCAAGGATGTCAAAAAAATCCATAAACCATCTAAATAGGAGAATAAATGGAACACCGGTATAAACAATTGATCTACTTGTTAATTTAAATGTCTCAGGAATAGCAGCCATGCTTTGTTTTTGAAGTTCAGCCATTTTTCCTGGCTGGTCCCTAAATTTTTTCATTTCCTTTTGAAGGGCTTTTTGATTTAACTTAAGTTTTTTCAAAGCATCTTGATCTGTAGTGTATTTTTGAATTAAAGTTGTAAAGAGTGCTATAAAAAAAACAATTATTAGCATACCAAAAGTAAGGTCCCAGTTTAATAATGCTCCAGCACTAGGATTAAGTAATGCACCAACAGCATTTTTTAAAAAAGGAATTTTGTCCCACAAAGCAGCAATAGCTAAGGAGATAACCATTATCCAAATAATTGGTTTAAAACTTCCTTTTTTATCCATTTTTAATTCCTCTTTTAATTATTAGCTCGCAGTTACTTTTAAATCTTTAACCACTCATGAATTTTCTCATTCCAGGGTTCATATCTACAGAATGTTGTTGAGCAATATTCTGATAAAATTGATACATAATCATAATAACTAATAGGATTGCTGTTCCTGAAACTAAAGCACCTAATAAGTTTGTTATGGAAGCTAACAACCCGATTGCAAGACCACCCATAACTGTTAAGGGCATGATATATCTGTCTAAGATACTTTCTAAAATTCTTTGATCTTGTCTAAATCCAGCAACTTGCAAACCTGATGCAGCTATTTTTTTAGCTTGTGCCTTTGAATCCATTCCAGAAGTTTTCACCCAAAATACAGCAAATAATGTAGAGAAAAGCATAAAGAAGACCATATGGGTTAATCCTTGTAATAAATATAATGGTAAAAATCCCCCTCTTATTATTAATTCTAATAAATTAGTAGAACCCATCCAAAAAGCAAGTCCTGAAACAGCTTGCCCACCTATAAAACCCCCTAAGAGAGTTGGGTGTCCTATCCAGTTTTCAATCATACTTCCAAATAATTGGATATTTGCAATTAAGGCAGCTGTTAAGATAACTGGTATAACAGATGCGTAGAAAAATGATAAAGGCCATTTAACTCCATACCCTCTTACCCTACCAAAAGACAATGGAATTTCAACTTTTAATGATTGAACCCAAACAACTATCAAAAAGACTATCACTGTAGCGATTATTGCAGCAAGTGCAGATGTTAATTCTATTGAATCTTTTAAAGGTCCTGCAATAGATTGGAATATAGATAATACTTTACCAGAACAAGCTGTACCTGAAAAATCAATAAGGCAATTTTTACCTTGTTGGTTAATAAATTGGAAAGCACTTGTTATAAGTCTCCAACTTACCCCTGCCCCGATAAATAAACTAACACCAGAGCCGAAGCCCCATTTTTCACAGAGGCCATTCATGTAATAAATAGCAAGACCTCCTAAAATTAATTGAAATATCACTATCCCTGTAAAACCAGGAATAGCTTGTAGACCTTGCATAAGTACATAAACCAATGCTTCAAAAATAATGAAAAAGAAAACTAAAAGATTTTGAACTCCCTGGAAAAACTTCTTTCCTTCAACAGTTGTTGTATCAATATTAATTATCCCCGCCCCTGTTAGAAGCTGAAGAATAATAGAAGCCATAACAATAGGCCCAATTCCTAAAGAAATAATACTTCCAAAATCTGTACCAAGTATAATCGCCAAATATTCAAATCTTTCTAAAGCATTAACAGACAATCCAAAAAGAGATATATTAGCTAAAATAAAAAAAGCACCAAGAACTATCAAAGTCCATTTTAATTTTGTTTTAAAATCAAGTTTTTTTTCTTCAGGGCTTTTAACTTCAGGAATGAATTTAAAGATTTGTCTAAAGTCCATTTTATTTTTTATTTTTTATTTTTTCAGGTTTTTTGAAAGGTTTTGCCTTAACAATTTCTTTCTTCTTAAAAACAGGTAAGATAATTTCTCCGCCAGCTTTTTTAACTTTTTCAATTGCTGATTTAGAAGCTTCTTTTGCCTTTATAATTAACTTATTTTTTACATCTCCTTTTCCAAGAATTTTATAATTTTTTAATTCAACTTCATATCCCTTTGAAGTTTTCTTCCCATATTTAGAAAGATTTTTTTCGATATCTGCTAAATTTATTCTTTTTCTTATATCCCTTTTAGTTCCTCTGCTGGTAATTCCCTGTTTTCCAAAATAATTATGACCATATAATTTGAGCACTAATGTCTTTTTTTGATCAGCTCTTTTTCCACTTCCAGACATTCCTCCACCACCATGGTGCCCTGATTTTTTCCTTTTCTTTCTAGCACCACCACCATGTGTGCCCATTTTTCTTCCATGCATTCTTGAAACTTTTTTTCTTTTTTTGATTTTCATTTTACAACATCCTTTCTACTAATTCATTTATTTTTTCTTTATTATCCCCTAAAACACCTTTTTTAACTCCAAAATGTTTTTTACTATCTATTCCACCCCTTGGAGGATGTAATCTAAAGAAATTCTTTATTTTTGTTTTTCTTTTGTTTTTCAATTTAGCATAAGTTTCTTCATTAAGTTTTCCAAAAGCTACAAAATTTCTAACTTTTTCTAACATTCCAGAATTTTCTTTTGTAGGTTCTATAATAATACAAGAATATTTTCTTCTAAGTTTCAATCTATTAAATGTTTCTTTCACATCTCTGTTTAATCCCACATCTCCTGAAATTCTTATTATGCAAATCATTTTTTATCTCCTTTGTTTGTTTTTTCTAGAGCATGAACACAAGCCTTAACAAAATTAAAGGTTGTTCTTTGTCTTCCAGAAGTTTTGCTATATACATCTTTTACTCCTGCTAGTTTTAAAACTTTTTTAAGTTCATTTGCAACAACTAATCCTGTCCCTTGTGGAGCAGGAATTAAAGTTACCTTTACACTTCCAGATTTTCCTGTAACCTTGAAAGGAACAGTATGTAATTCTGAGCAAGAGCAATCAAAAGAAGAACAACTTCTAATTATTTTTATAATATTAAGTTTAGCTTTTCTAATAGCCTTATCTCTTGCTGGAAGTGTTTCCTTAGATTTTCCAGAGCCAATACCCACATGACCATTTCCATCACCTACAACAGCCATTGTTGAGAACGTAGGAACATTTCCTTCTTTAGTTTTCCTTTGAGTCTGCCTCCAAGCTCTTCTCTTTCCACCTCCAAATTTTCCCTTGGATTGTCCAATAGAGATTAAATCTGCTTTAATAGGGAGCAAACTATCTACAATTTCTCCTTCAAGTATTTTTTTATTATTTTCTAATATTTCATCAATATCCTTTATTTTTCCATTCTTAACATCCATTCCTAATTTTGTTTTAGGATCCCAAGCTTCAACTATTTCTTCCCTTGTTTTTTCTCCCCTTCTCCCTCTTCTTTGCCTTCCTTTTTCTTCCTTCTTTTTTTCAACCTTTTTTTCCTCAGGCTTTTCTACAGTTTCTTTAGATTCTTCTTTAATTCCTTTTACTATTTCTTTTTTCTTTTCTTTTTCAAGGATTTCTTCAGCTTTTTTTTCTATTTTTTCTTCAACCATTTTATTTTTTGTTTATATTTAATTTAATTTTTTCAAAATTCTTTGAAAAATCCTTTTTCAAAAACTTCCCTTCTATTGATTCTTGAGTTGGAAATGTTTTTTTATCACATTTTATATCAATTCCAGCATCTATTAGTCCTTTTAAAAATCCATAAACTTTTGTTTTATGCAACATTCTAAGCATTCCAAAATCAGCAATAGGTGTTTTCAGTTTATTTTCTTGAATTTTTTTTCCTGTTAAAATTCCTGTGAGGTATGCAGAAGGAATAGATTTTAAACTATTTTTAAATTCTTCTGGCCAACCATATTTAATAAGCTCTTTAGAAGTTAGGTTGAATTTAACTTTATCCTGAGCTTCTTTGCTTGTGACATATTGCACTAAAAAATATTTGTTTGTTTTTCTAAACACAATTCTTGGGATTCCACTTTTTAGAAGTTTAATTCTATTTCCATAGTCTGTTTTATTTTCTTTTCTTCTTCTTTTTATTGTTTTCATTTTATTTTTCTAATCCTCCGATATATTCTTTTAAATGAGCTTTACTTCTGAATATCTTATTCCTTATCTTATTTCTTATATCTTTTATTTCTTCAGGTGTTAGTTTTTCTTGTTTTTTCATTTCAGCTACGTATCTTCTTAATTTTCTAGTCATTATTACATAATCTTGTTTTCTAGTATTAACTTTTTTTCTTATATTCCCTGTGCTTCTTCGAGGTTTCCTTTTAGTTATTTTCTTCCTTCCTTTAACTTCCCTAATAACAATGGCGCCTTCATTTTTTAAATCATGAATATCCTGTTTGGTTATAGCTTCTTTAATCTCATTTATTCTAGATGGCAAAAGAATTATTCTTTTTTTACCTACTTTTAAAGTTCTTGCTGCTAGTGCTTTCTTTTTTGCCAAATTCATTTTTTCTTCTCCTTTTTCTTTTTTTCTTTAATTTTTTTCATTTCAGCTGTCTTTTTTTCTTTCTTTTTATTTTGTTTATCGATTTCCTTTAAAAATTTCTTTGAATTAAGATTGTAAATCTCAATTTTTTCTTTCTTTGCTTTTTCTGCAATTTCAATTTTCTTTTTTATTCCAACCTTTCCAAGAATTGCTATCTGATTTTTTTTAATGTTTTCTAAATCTTTAATATTTTTTACTATTACCGGGCTTTTTTCTTGAATTTTATTTCTCTTTTGATTTTCTGTTTTATAACCTACTTCAACTCTTGCTGGATATCCTTTTCTTCTTTCCCTCATTTTATTATCTCTCCCAGTAGGTCTTCTCCAAACTTGCTTTTTCTTTCTCCCTTTTCCTAGTTTAGAATATCTTGAACTAACCCTCCTTAAAAATTTAGGCATTACATCGCCCTCCCTGCTTTATTTGTTATGAAAATACCATCTTGGAAAACCCTTCTATCTTTATTAGTAATTCTTGTTGCAGATTCGAAGTTTGCAGCTGTTTGTCCAGCTGATTCCTTATTAGAAGATGTTACAGTAATAATCTCTTTGTCAATTTTAACATCAACATTCTCTAGGATACTTGATTTACGGGGGATTTTTTCTCCTAAAAAGTTTTTAATTATTGTTTCTTTCCCTTTTATTTCAACGGTCATAGGGAAGTGACTGAAGCAAATTTTTAATTTATATTCAAATTTTTCTTGAACACCCTTAATCATATTTTTGATATGTGCTGCAATAGTGTTCATTAATTTTTTCTCTGTTTTAGTTGATTTTTTATTCCCAATAATTATCTTATTATCTTTTTTCTCAAATTTCAAATTAGTTATGTTAAATTCTTTTTGATTTTCTCCTTCAGGACCTTTAATAATAATTTTATTTTCTTGTATTTCAGCGTCAATTCCCTCGGGAATTTCAATTTCTTGGAATAAATCTTTTTTCATTTTAGTAAAAATAAGCAATTAAGCTTCCTCCTATTTTTTCTTCTTGAGCTTCCTCGTGAGTCATGAGTCCTTTATTAGTAGAGATTATCATTGTTCCTAGATCTCTAGCTGGAAGATATCTTCTTCTGTATTTTTCAATTTGGGTTTTATCAGCACTAAACCTAGGTTTTATTGCCTTACATTCAGACAAATCCCCAATAGTAACTTCTATAAATTTTTCTTTACTATCAATCTTATATTTTTTAATAGCTCCTTTTTGTTTCATTATCTTTAAAACTTCTATTAAGAGATTTGAAATTATCTTTATCTTTACAATTTCTTTTCTAGCTTTCTTAGTATTTCTTATCATGTTTAATGCGTCTGCGACGATATCTTGTGACATTTTTTTCTCCTAACTATATTTTTTAAATCCGATTTCTTCAGCTATTTCTCTGAAGCAGTGCCGGCATAAATTTAATCCATATGATTTGATGTGTGCTCCGAATCTTCCGCACCTTTCACACTTGTTAACAGCAATTCCTATTTTTCTTTCTTTAGGTTTGCAATGTTTTAGAAATTTCTTCATAATTGCAGGTTTATTTTCTAGTTGTTTTAACATTTTTCGCCAATCGCTTGCTGTCATTTTAAATAAATTGAGTTTGGAAGCTATCTTCCATAAATTTAATTATTTCTTCTCGACTAATAACTTGTCTTTTTGGGATTTTTCCCCTCTTTATTTTTTTTAATCTAACTCTTCTTCCAGCTCTTTTGAATACAACGGTAGCATCAAAGCCCATAATTCCGATATCTCTTTGATATTCCATTCCAGGTATCTCAAGATATTCTTTTACACCAAATGAAAAATTATTTTCACTCATCTGTTTTTTCTTTAAAATATTGTCATTTGTAACTAATAATCTTTTCAAAAGTGCTACTGCATTTTTTCTTGTTGTAACAACAGCGCCAATCTCTAATCCTGGCCTAACATTAAGTGAAGGAATTCTTTTATTGGATTTCATTTTTGCAGGCTTTTTACCGGTTATTAATTGAAGAAGTTTATACCCTTTTTCTAAGTTTTCAGCAATTCCTCCTACACTTAAGACTACTTTTTCAATTTTTATTTCTCTCATTTTGTTTAAGTTCTTTTTATTTTCCATTTTATTCTATAACCATTAGTTGTTTAATTAGGACATTTACATTTTTTTCATTGATGTTTAGTTCAGCAATTTTATCTTCTAATTTTATTTTATTTATAACACCTTTTATACCAGAGTGTTTACCAGCGAAAATGATTGCATTTGCCTTTTCTTTTAAAGGGAGAATTTTAATTATTTTTTTATCTTTAAGATCTAGGATAACAGAATCATGCACATTACATTTTAAATCAGATAAAATATTTTTTCCATCACTAAGATTTAATTGAGTTTTCTTTCCTTTCAAAGTCTTTTTATTAACTATCTTTACAATTTTACTTAAAGATTCTTTTTCTTTTATTTCTTCTACTTTAAATTTCCCCTTTTCAGTTAGGGCCAACTTATAATTTTTTTTAGAAGGAATTATAGTAATAGTATCAAATAATAAAACGCTATTTTTTTCATTTATTGCAATTTTGCTGTTAACTAAGATTTGTTTTAAATGAAGTGCTTTTTTCACTTCTTTCCTATTTTGAGCTATTTTTAAAATATCTCTCAATACAATTAATATTGGGATCCCTTTCTGAAGACTAAAATTAGGTTTAATTACATAGGTTGTACCTTTTCTAGCTATTGGCCAACTTTTTGGAACTTTTTGTCTTTTTAAGTGCATTATTTTTTATCCCCCTTTTTATTTTCTATTTTTTCTTTTGGAATTTCTTTTATTTCTAATTTCTTTGCTCTTTTTCTATCTGTTAAATCTAGATCAATTAATTGAAGATTTGAAGGTTGTAATTTGACATTTACCTTTGAACCATCTTGTTTTTTGACTTGGACACCTTCTACAAAAATTTTACTCATTTTTATTTTAATTTCAACAATTTTTCCTTTTTTATTTTTAAATTTACCTCTCATAACTTTAACAGTATCTCCTTTTTTCCCAACAATATTTCTTTTCGAATATTTTTTTCTTAGTTCTTCCGATAAATTAATACTCATTATTTTCTTTTTAATATGTAATGGAGCATTTGCTAAGTATTTTCTTTGTTTTCTTGGTTGTTTGCTTGATTTCCAAGCTTTACTAAACTTTTTTTTCATTTTAATATACTATTGAAGCGATTTTTGCAACAGAAGGCCATCGCTCTAATACCTCCCTTGGAATTGGCCCTTTTATCTGAGTACCTTTTGGATTCCCTTTTTCATCTTTTAATATTGCAACAGCATTGTCTTCGAAAGCTATTCTCTCCCCGGTAAGTCGTTTATAGCTTTTTTTTTGCCTAATAACAACTGCGTCAAAAACCTTTCCTTTCATATCTGGGACTCCCTTTTTAACACTTACCTTTACCCAATCTGCTATCTTTGCACATGCTTGTTTACCTTTTTTTCCTTTCCATTTTTTAACAGAAACTATTTTTACTATTTTTGCTCCGCTATTGTCAGCAGCAATTAATTTTGTCCCTAAGTTTAATGCTAAGGTTGTTCTTGCACTTACAGCTTTCATTGTTTTTCCTCCTTTGATCTTATTTTTTCGATAACTACAAAGTGAACTATTTTACTTAAAGGCCTACATTCCTGAATTTTAATATAATCCCCTATTTGAATTTGTTTTTCCATGCAAACTGGAAGTCTTGCATGAATTTTTGTTTTAGATTTTTTATATCTTTCATATTTTCTTACATAAATCATTCTTTCAAATTCAATTACCACCCTTTTATGGAATTTTTTAATAACAGTTCCTTCAAAAATCTTACCTCTTGACTTAAGGTTTCCATGCACATGACAATTTTTATCTTGACATGAAGTTTCAACTACTTTTGTCTGTTTTGCTTTTGTTATTTTACTTTCTGTTTTTTTCTTCATTTTTGTTTTTTGTGTGGGTTTAATCTATAGATTCTTTATCAAATCCAAGTTTGACCAGTAGTTCTCTTATCTTTTTTCGATGGTCTCCTTGAAGTTCGATAATGTTATTTTTGTAAGTCCCACCGCAGGCAAGCTCATTTTTCAAGCTCTTTGCGATTTTTTTTACATCAATTCCACTTTCGAATCCTTGAACAACAGTAACAATCTTTCCGTATCTTTTTTTGTCTGTTGTTACATTTATTCTTTGCGCACTTTTCACGATCTGTTCGCATACACATGCTTGCTCTGGCAAGCCACATTTTGGGCATATTTCCATATTATTTATTGAATGTAAGTATCCTTGCTATTGTTTTTTTAATTTCTTTTGTTTTAGAACTTCCTACTTTTGAAGTTCCAACTTTTGATTTAATGAGTTCTAATTTTAATTCCTTTAATTTTTTCTCTTTATCTCCCTTACTCATTTTTTGAATATCTTTTGGTTTTAGTGAAGCCATTTTATTTTTTTACCACCTTTTTCTTAGTTATTTTTTTAGTTTCAGTTGCTTTTTCAAAATTTTCTTTTAATTTTTTTATAAGTTCGTCATCTATCTTGATTCTATCTTTTAAAACTGCATCAGGAGAAAGAATACTCACTTTTATCCCAACTGTTCCAGGTTTTGTTTCTGCTCTTGCTTGGGCCCTGTCAACAACCTTTGCACTATCTCCTGTTTTTTTTAAATATCCTTGGGCAAATCTCCAAGATTTTGCTCTTGACCCGGGAAGTTTCCCATTTAATCTTATTTCTACACCAAGTGCTCCTGCATTTACAATTCTTTGAAGAGTTCGATATGCAACTACTTTGAATCTTATCGGACCAAATCTTTCCAAGCTAAGTGCTATTTCATCTGCCATTATTTGGGCATCAAATTCTGGCCTCATCACTTCGTCAATTTCAATATGTGGATTTTCAAGCTTAAATTCAGTTTTAAGTAATCTTGTTAATTCAGCTATTTTTTCCCCACCCCTTCCGATTACTAAACCAGGCTTATTTGTAGAGATTATTATTTTTTCTCCTACCGGAGTATATTCAATTTTAACTTTGCTAATTTTTCCCTTTCCTAAGGTTTCTTTAATACTCTCTTTGATTGAAAATTCTTCTTTTTTAAATTCAACAACTTTTTTTTCTTCCATTATTTTTTAATCTCCTTTAATTTTTTTTCTTTAGCAATAAGTTTAACATGTGTCCTTTTCTTTTTTATTCTTCCGAATCTTCCAAAAGGTCTTGAAGCCATATTTGCCATAGCTTCTACTATAAGGGGGTTTTCAATTTCATTTGCAATAGCATTTGATTGAAGACTTTTTAATAACATTATAAAGTTTTCAGAAGCTTTTTTAGGGTATCTTCCTGAGGACATTTTTTTACCTTTTCTATGGGGGATTTCTCCTTTCATTGGAACTGCTTTTTTGAAATTTAACACTTGTTCTAAATCCTGAATAGCAAGAGATACTTCTTTATCTTTAATAAATTTGCAGATTGATACGGCATATTTTGTAGAGATTGGTAAACTTTTCCCAACTACCTTTGCTTCTGTTTTTTTAATTTTTTTAACAGTAGTTTCTTTTTTGATTTCTTTCTTTTCTTCTGGGTTTTTATCTTCAACTTTTTCTTCTTTTTTAATAGGCATTTTATTTACAATTTCTTTTGTAGGTTTAACTACAGCTGTTTTTTTAGCTTCTTGTTTTCTTGTTGGTTTTTCAGTATTTACCATTTTTATTTCTTAGATTTGTGCTTGCTTCCCTTGGTAGCTCCTACTCCAGCACTTCCATGTTTAATTCTTGCTCTTGTTAAAGCAAATTCTCCAAATTTATGTCCTAACATTTCCCCGACAATATCTACTGGGACAAAATTTTGACCATTATATATTTGGATTCTCATACCAATCATTTTAGGAACAACTACCAAATCTCTTTGATGAGTTTTTATTCTATTACCTTTTGCTAATTTCGCTTTAGATCTACTGATAAATTTCTCAATTTCCTGGAATTGTCTAAGAACAGTTCTTCTTTGCCTTGATCTTAAGAACTTTGCGAATTCTCTTACATCTAGAACTTTTAATTCTTCAACTGTTTTCCCTTTAAATTTAAATTCTTTTCTTTTTATTTCCATTTTATTTCTTCTTTCCTGTTCTCCTTGGCCTCAATAAACCAACTTTTCTTCCAGGAGGAGCATTTCTTTTTGCAATTTTACTTTTTGGATTTTTAGCTCTACCAGAACCAAAGGGATGATCTATTGCATTCATTTTAACTGCAGAGGTTCTTGGCCATAATTTACTTTTACTTTTCTTAATATGGTGTTTTTTACCAGCCTTAATAACTGGTTTTTCTAGTCTTCCTGCACCAGCAGAAACTCCAATCACTGCCCTGCAATTTGGATTAAACTTTTTTTCTTTTTTTGAAGGCATTAGGACAAAAACATTTTTTCCAACAACTTTACTAACCATGGCAGAGTTTCCTGCACTTTTAATAAATTTTCCACCATCTCCTGGTCTTGATTCAATATTATAAATTTTTGTTTTTGTAGGAATATCTCCTAGTCTTTGAATACTTCCTTCCTCTATTTTTTTATCCATGAAATTTATTTTTTGTCCTTCAAACATGTTTTTGAATGCAGGAATATAAAAACTTCCTTCTAAATATTTTATTTTTGCTAAAGGAGAAGTATGTGCTCGAGAATTAAAGAGTTTTATAACTATTCCCTCACCTTCAAGTTTTTTTGGAAATTGTAATTTAAATCTGAAGGCTTTTTTACTAACCCTGTAAGTATGGCTTCCTTTTCCCCTTGCTTGTGAAATTATTCTTTTACCCATTATATTAATCCCAGTTTAGTAGCTAAGTCAATAGCTGGAAACTTTTTATTTAATTTAACATAAGCATATTTTTGATTTCCCCTTATTAATGTTTTAACCTTTTCAACTTTAACTTCAAAAATTTCTTCTATTTCTTTTTTAATTTCTGGTTTTGTTTTAATTTTTTCTAATTTAAATGTTAAAATATTTTGAGCTTCAATCATCATTACAGCTTTTTCAGTTACTATTGGTTTCATTTTAATTTTTCTCCAAGCTCTTTAATTGATTGTTCTGTATATAAGGTCAATCTTCCTGGTCCGCCCTTAGCCAAATCTGTAACACCTATTTTATCTGCCTTTAAAATTTCTAAAGAATTTGATTTTAATTTTTCCTCTTTCCCAATTACTATTAATAATCCTGCATTTTGTTTATATTTTCTTCCCCTTCTTTTCCCTTTTCCACTTCTAATAGATTTTTTTTGTAGTGCCAATCCAAATAATTGTTTTCCAAGTATTTTTTCCACACTAGCGATTAATTGTTTTGTTTTTAAGGAAGTTAGTTTTGATTCAACAATTAATGGAAGATTTTCTATTTTTTGATCTTTTAATGTTTCGTATCTTTTACTTATTTCTTTAGGACTTGTAGTTGCTGATAAAGCTGAGCAGAATGCCAATTTAACTTCTTTTTTATTTACTCTTTGATTATTAATCATAGAAATTACTTTTGGAGGGTGTGCTCTTCGTCCACCTCGCACAGAAGATATTTCAGCTCCAACCCAATTAAACTGGCTTCCTTTACGTGTCATAACTTTCCTTGGAATTCTTGAAGCCCCCCTTCCATACCCACTTTTCCAAACATGTCTTCTATGGATAATTTTTCCACTTGCAGAATGTTGTTTACCTGCAACAGGAGAAGGTCCATAAGGTTGTCGGCTTTTTCTAGATTCTAAAACTTTGAAAATAACATCTTCTCTAACTTTTTGTGAAAAACATTTTGGCAAGTTAATTGATCCTTTATTTTTTCCGTTTATATCTAATAAATTTGCTTTCATTTTATCTTAACTCCAAGAGTTCAAAACTCTTCTTAGCCTGTTTTTTAGATTCTCTTAATGGTGAAGTGATTATTAATTGTCTTTTCGCAGGCCCTAATATAGAACCTCTAACGAGAATATAATCTGTTTTAATTTCTCCGAAATTCTTAATATTTTTTAAGTTTGGTTGGTCTTCTGCTTTACCCATAGCAACTATTTTATTATTGTAAACAATTCTTGTAAACATACCAAGTTGGCCAGCTTGAGGGGCTCTAAAAGTAACTCTTGCAGGATGCCATGGACCTAAACTTCCTGGTCTTCTTCTACCTTTTTCAGATTTATGAGATTTAAGTGTAATTCCAAATCTTTTAACAGGCCCCGCTAAACCATGACCTTTTGTTAAACCTCTTAAGTCAATAAGTTGATTTTGTTCAAAAACATCTAATACAGAAATCTCTTTTCCTAGGTTTTCTTTAATATAATTTATTTTTTCTTCTAAATTTCCAACAAGGCCGATTTCAATTAAATCAGGGGTTTTTTTAATATTTGTTTTTTTAACAACAGAATAAGCAATAACTTTAACATTTTCATATTCTTCTATTTTAATATCATCAATTTTCTTCCCTTTTTTCTTAGAAAGTTTAACTTTTCCTTTAAGTTCTTTATCTAAATTTTCAGACAAAATTTCTTTGACTACTTTGCTATCTTTGTAAAATCTAACAGAAAATATCTTTAAAGGGGGGCATTCAAGAACTGTTAGGGGTATGACAATTTTCTTATCCTTAGTCATAGAATCTTCTGTATTGTCTTTAACATAACCAGAAATCATTCCAGCCTTATAACATATAAATCCTTTAAGATTTTTTCCAGAATTAAGTGCATCCCAGTTGACACTAGGTAAAAATTTATTGACCCTTTTTCTTGGCCAAAATTGTAAACTTCCTTTTCTCGGTCTTTTTCTTGTTGGCATTTATTGTTAATCTAGCGAAGATCATTTTTATTAATACCCTGGATGTTTTATCAAGAAAAATAGGCTTTTTAAAGGTTATTATATCTAGAATTAGGCTTCAAATTCAAACTCTTTAGTCATATCCTGGCCATCGATTTCAGCTTTTCTAACTATTTTTCCTTTTCTTTTTGCAAATTCCCTCATTTTAGCATAATCTGTCTCACCAGAAGGCATTATAATTTGTTCAATAAAAAAAGTATGATTTATCTTAGCTGTTTGAAATTCAGGTTTTTCAAAAATAAAGCTTTCTGCAATAGATTTATCTTTTGTTTTTAATGTGCAGAAATCTGCCTTAGCTGCCTCTCCCTTTTTTCCTCCTTTACCTGATTTAGGTGCTTTAGGTTTTACTTTAAGTTTATCTTCTCCCACATCAAAAGTTAAACCAAAAAAAGTTTTTGGAAATTTTTCCATTAATTTAAGTATCTCTTTTCCAGACATTTCTTTATCAATTAAATATCTTTTAACACCTTGAAATTGTTTTTTATCTTTGAAATCTAATTCTCCTGTAAGGTCGTTAGTAGAAACAATAGCTCCTTTAATAATTGTAGAATTTTCACCTAACTTTTCAGCCATAGTTTTAACTAATCCATTTCCAAATTCTGCCGAAGTCTTAATTGTATATTTTCCTTTAGAATTTTTAGCTTCAATTAAAGCCCGGTCTCTAAATTCTCCTTTGCTAAATTTTTGAAATTGAAGATGAGCAAATTCATTAGCCTTTTTATCTATAACATTTTTTATAAAATTCATAGTTCTATTTATTTGGTTTACCTTATAAATCTTTTTGCAGCAAACCTTTATAAATTTCAACTACTTATTTTAAGTAACAATGGAAAAAATGGAAGAAATTTATTTTAGGAAAGTTATGACAGCTGTCATGCTTCTTTTTCTTTTAGTTTTATCTTTTTTATTATTAAAATCAATATTATTATCCATTATCTTCGCATTTGTATTGGCTTTTATTTTTGTACCAGTATATGATTTTTTTTATAAACTTACCAAATCCAAAAATATTTCAGCAGGTTTAGTTTGCACACTTTTGATATTACTAATAGTCATCCCTATTTGGTTTTTAACACCAGTTTTAGTAAACCAAGCTATAGAATTTTATATTTCTTCCCAACAATTAAGTTTAATAGACTCTATTCAAGGGATATTGCCTTCGTTATCCTTATCTCCTGAATTTTCTTTAACAATAGAATCAATTATTCAATCTTCAATAACTAAAACAATTAATTCAATCGGAACTGTTTTTACTATAGACAACCTTGTGAATTTCTTTTTTCAAGGAGTTGTTGTTGTTTTTACCTTCTTTTTTGTTTTGAGAGACAGGAAAGAACTACTAGATTATGTGCGTTCTCTCCTACCTTTTTCAAAGGATGTTGAAAATAAGCTTATACAATCTTCAAAAGGAATTACTGCTGCTGTTCTTTATGGCCAAGTAGTTGTTGGAATTCTTCAAGGATTGATTGTAGGTGTTGGGTTTTTTATTCTTGGAGCTCCGCACGCATTACTTTTAACAGCCTTAGCATGTCTTGCAGGAATTTTTCCAGTAGTCGGAACAACTATTATTTGGGTTCCAGTGCTTCTTTATTTTTTATTTGTAGGAAATGCTTACCAAGCAATAGGGCTCTTAATTTTTGGGGTAATTTCTTCTTCAATTGATAATTTTTTAAGGCCAATAATTGTTTCTAAAAGGGCTAAAATTCACACTTCAGTAATTCTTATAGGTATGATCGGGGGTTTGTTCTTTTTTGGAATTCTTGGAATAATTTTAGGTCCATTGATACTTGCCTATCTTTTAATAATTTTAGAATTATATAGAAATAAAGGATCTCCCGGGATAATTACAAATCTCTCTAAAAAAAGAAAATCTAGATAAGTATAAAAATCAATTTTTCTAATTAAAATTATTAAAAGAGAATGAAATTAAAAATAAAAACTTTAAAGTGGACTGCTGGAGCGCCAGTAGCAATGTTAAATAGGGTCACTGCAGAAAAGGCAGGAATCCATATCCATGACAGAATTTCTATTAAAACACTTTCAAAACCGTTTAAAGAAATAAAAACAATTGTAGATCTTGTTGCGGGGATTATTAGAAAGGATGAATTAGCTGTTTCTTCTGAAATTAAAAAAAGATTAGGACTTAGAAATGGTCAAAAAGTAGATATTGTTATTTCACCCATTCCAAAAAGTTTAGAATACATTAAGAAAAAATTAAATGGTAAAAAATTAAGAAAAAAGCAAATAGAAGAGATTATAGACGATGTGGTTTCAAATTCATTATCCGAACCAGAGATAGCACTTTTTGTTTCAGCCATGTATAAGAATGGAATGAATTTTAAAGAAGAAATTTATTTAATCAAAGCCATTCTAAAATCAGGAAACACCTTGAATCTTAAAGATAAATTTGTAGTAGACAAACATTCTATTGGAGGGGTTGCAGGAAATAGGACAACTCCATTGGTGGTTTCTATTTGTAATGCAGCTGGTTTAACAATTCCAAAAACTTCTTCTAGGGCAATCACTAGTGCAGCTGGAACAGCAGACGTTATAGAAACAATTGCAAGAATAGAATTTCCAATAGAAGACCTAAAAAAAATATTAAGAAAAACAAAAGGGTGTATGGTTTGTGGTGGTTCTTTAGGGATGGTTCCTGCAGATTCTAGAATAATCCATGTAGAAAAAATGTTAAAAATAGATCCAGAAGCCCAATTATTAGCCTCTATTATTGCTAAAAAATTAGCAGTAAATAGCAAATATATTCTAATCGATATTCCCTATGGAAAATCTGCAAAATTAAGTAAGCAAAAAGCAGAGAAACTCAAAAAGAAATTTGTAAGACTTGGAAAGTATTTTAAAAGGGAATTAAAAGTTGTTTTAACAGATGGGAAACAACCCATTGGAAATGGTGTTGGCCCTGTTTTGGAATTATTAGACATAATCCAAGTTTTAGATCCTAGGCAAGATGGTCCTATAGATTTAGAAGATAAGTCTGTTTTTCTTTCAGCACAATTATTAGAGATGACTGGAAAAGTTGAAAAAGGAAAAGGAGAAGATTTTGCTAAAAGAATCCTCCATTCAGGAAAAGCCTATGATAGTTTTAAAAAAATAATCAAAGCTCAAGAAGGTTCTTTAAAATCATTAAATGTAGGAAAGTATAAGAAAAATATGCTAGCTAAAAGAAACGGGAAAATCTTGGAGATAGATAATAAATTAATAAATAATCTTGCAAGAAGTGCTGGTTGCCCAACAGATAAAGCTGCAGGATTGTATCTTCACTTTCATGTTGGAGAAAGGGTAAAAAAAGGACAAAAACTAATAACTATTTATTCAGAATCAAAAACAAGATTAAATACAGCTGTTAATTTTTATAATAAAAGAAAACCAATAAAGTTGAGATAATTTGCAATTATATTTTTAAAGTAAAGATAACTTAATTCTATATGATAGAAGGAGATTATAGGCATAAACTTATGGGATATATCAAGAAAAATCTGGGTAAAGGATATACATCAGAATCTCTTAAATGGGCGTTAATTAGGCAAGGTTATTCAAGGATTTTAGTTGAAGATGCGCTTGAGAAAGTGCATCAAGAATTAGCAGAAAAAGCACCAATTCTTAAGGAAAAACCAAAGATTAGTTATGAAATTATAGATGAATATGATAAACCTGTTTTAATTAAAAAGCCTTGGTGGAAGAGGATGTTTGGCGAATAGAAAGCCTTTTAACTTGTTCTTAATAACTTAAATTATGCCGTTATGCGGAGAATGGTATTCCACCTGGTTTGAGCCCAGGGTCCTTTCGGACGTCCAGGTTCGATTCCTGGTAACGGCGTTTTCTTTTTTATTGCCCAAAAAAATCTAATACTCTTGTGTCAGGAGACAGAAGATAAATATGGTCGTCTTTGAAACGAAGTCCACGATATATTTTTTGAAGTAATTCTCTTCTCGCTTTATCTTTGTAAAAACCCCAATAATGTTGGGGTTTTGTTTGGTGCAGAATTTTCCAAAAAGCGTCTTGAACATTAGGGTTAGGGTATTTTGTGAAAACAATGCTATTACATTCTGTTCCTGGAAAGTCAATTCCACGTGAACATTTTGTCGTAAAAAGTTTATCCTTATCACCTTTTTTAAATTCGATAATTGCATGACCTGTTTTATCAGCTTTTTGAGATTCTCTTATTTCTTCTTTACTTATGAGATTGTTTAGATCGTATTCTTTTATTTCGTCTGGAGAAGGTAAATCTGCAAAACTGTGTATATGTATAAGTGTAGGTTTTTTTGCCATGTCTACACATTTGCTTAAAGCTTTTAGATATTCTTCCCTGGTATGTTTTCCAGAAGAAAAATTAGAATATTTACAATCTATTTCAAGACCTGTTTTTATAATATCTATTGTTCCCTGTTGTTCTGTTTCAGCATCGATGATTTTGTAGTTTTCTAATCCAAAAATATTTTTTAAAACATGCTCAGAGTGAATAGTCCCAGACATTAACACAATTTTTTTATTTTTATCAATCATTTCTTTGAATTTTTTAGCTAAATTCGTTGTAACAAGATTTACAATAAGATTATTGTCTTTTTTATTAAAAGTTAAATAAGTTTCATCTAAATAACTTTCAAACATTCTTGCTGTTTCTTCAATATCAAATAAATAACTTTCATTATCTATTTCATTAAGAAATTCAGGAGAATCTAAAAATACTTTAATAAGATCATAAACCCCTGTTTCTTTTAAAGGAATTATTTTTTTAGTGTAAACAGCTTCTGTTATTCTCTTATCTTTTTTTATTTGTTTTAAAATTGCAAAAAGTTCATCAGAAACATCTTCAGAAACTCCACTAAGCCCCCCCATAGTGATTAAGGAGTTTTGCAAATAATCAATATTAATTCTCCTTGAAGCTGAAAAACTATCTAAAAATTCGTCGCATTCATCAATTATTTCAACTTCTGTTAGGGGTTTTCTATTTAATGCTGATTCAAGTTTGTATTTTAAAGAATTAAATACAATAACATCTGCATCCACAAAAGTATCAAATTGTTCATAAAACTTGCAACCAGGTTTTCGTTTATAAATATTAAATCTTTGGTTTTGTAGGCCCATATAAGTCTTTTTCTCTGCATTTGGAAAGAGTTTTTCTAATTCATATTTCTCAGGAAGAACAGGACACCAGTAAGGACAAACACTTGCAAGAGGAATTCTTTTAACATCTCTTATCTCAGATATTTTTGACATATCAACTTTTTTATTTTGTCTTAAATATGCTTTAATTTTCTTTAAATTTCTTTCTTTTATTTCTATTTTGCAAGGAATAGAACGGTTATCTGCGGAAATATCTTCTTGAATTTGTTCTTCTGTTTCTAATCTCAATTTTTCAAAAATATCATGTAATTTAGAATTTATTTCTTTTTTTATTATTGGAATTGCATTTTTATTATCTTTTAGGAATTGACATTCGTGATTATTTCTACCCGTTACCACACTAATCTTTAATTTTTCTTTATTATCTTTTAATAGGTAGGTATTTCCTTCATAATCTTTTTTATATTGTGTTTGAAGTGTTTTTCCTGGGACAATTATCGAGCTTTTTCCTAATTTTCTAGCAATATTAAGGGCAATAGCACTTTTGCCTGTCCCACAAACTCCGTGGATAAAAATAACATTAGACCCCTTATCCATTGCCTCTAAAACTTCTTTTACAATATCTTCTTGACTCTTCCCATTTGAGAAAACTAAAGGTTTCAGAAATTGATCATTTTTGTATAAATTCCACATTTTTAACAAGTTTAATAAGAAAAAGCTAGGTAGTTATAAAAATTGTTGTTGTTAAAGGTTATTTTAGTTGTGTTTATCATACCATTTTTTAACAATACTAACTAAGTGATTATATCCTTTTTTTGGCTTATCTTCCCCGATTTTCTTACCAGTTTCATTAGAAAAAATAGAAACCTTCCCGTTATAACAAATATGCGCTAAATTATTATGCACGCAGTACGCATCTAATTGGTCTAAGTCTTTAATGCCGTTTTTATTAAGTTGTTCAATTACCTTTGAAGATACATATTCCATTTTAGAAAGTTATAACTCCTTTTTTCTTTTGTTTGAGGTATTTCACAATTAAGTTGTATGTTCTTGGGTTTATTGGAGATTTTTTTATTTCTCCATTTATTTTTAATTGAGATCTCCCAGAAATTTCTAAACCATAAATTGTGTAAGTAGTATTACTATTTTCAGTGTCAATATTTCCTATAATAGGTTTCCATAACCTTTTCTTTGCAATTTCTTTAATTTCATCAATAGTTCTCATAGAATTAGGACGAAAAAAATCCTTTATAAGAATTGTTGTTCAAACTAGAAGAAGTTAGGACTTGTCTGCTTGGAAATAAAAATTTAAATTTATCCAAATAGGGCAGACAAGCCTTCTGCTGCAGCTTCTTTCTTTTCTTCTTTAGGCTTTTCTTCTTTCTTCTCTTGAGGTGCACTTCCACCTGCAGGAGCAGCCGCAACTAAACTAGCATTTTCTAGTTCTTTTGCAATATCCACGCCATTTAAACTGGCAATAAGTGATTTCACTTTAGCTTCATCAACTTCTACACCAGTAGCTGCAACAACACTTTTCACATTTTCTTCACTAACTTCTTTTTCAAGTTTGTGCAACAAAAGTGCCGCATATATGTATTCCATTTTATTGTTTTTCCTCCTGATTTTCATCAGGTTGAGTATTTTCTTCTTTAGCTTCTTCAGCTTTTTCTTCTATTTTTTCCTCTGGTTGTGATTCTTCTTTCTTTTCTTCCACATCTCCCTCTTTTTTTGGTTCTTCAGTTGTTTCTTCTTTAACTTCTTCTTTTTTTTCTTCCTTTTCACCAGGATTTAGATTTTCAAGAGCTTTTTCTTGTTTGCCTGCCTTGCTGATTAAGAATGTGATAGTGTCTTTTGAAATATATCCAATATCTACTGCAAAAGGCAAAGCTTTTCCAAATGCTATTTTTAATTCTTCTAAAGTTCCTTCCGGGTCTATGTTGATGTTTAAGTATAATTTTTTTTCTTGAGTATCAAAAGATGATAGTGGTTTGAACCCTACAGAGAAAGGTTTGATATCTAGTTTACTCATTAAATCTGCAGCACCTTGTGAAATTTTTTCACCTTCTTTAGCAATAATTTTTGATTCTTTAATATTAATTTTACCTTTTTCTATTTTAATTTGAATTCCCAAAGCACCTAACTCACTTATTGCTGGGCCTGGAACAAGATCTGTTGGTCCTTCTTGAATTTCTATATCTTCTGGAGCTTCTTGTCCTGGTTTTGCTTTTGCAGGAGATCTATTTTTTATAAGTTCTCCAGCAAGCCCATACGAATCTAAATCTGAAAATAATATTGCAACACTATCTTGAATTTGTTCTTTAAGTTTTGTAACTTCTTCATTACCAGAAGAATCTAAAGCTCTAAAAATAAGGTTCTTTTTAGGGACCTTGACAATAGCTTTTCCTCTTAATTTTTTACTAATTTCTTGAAACTGTGAAGCTGGAATATTTTTTATAGAAGCTATTAAAATTGTTTTCTTTTCTTTGACAAGCTTAGCTAAATCTCCTACAATTTTTACTTTTCCAGGATTTGGTTCATTTTTTGCAATCATTTTAAAAATATTTTTTGAGGTTTAGTCATTGTGAATTTTATTTCAATATTTTTTACATTTTCTTTATCTCTTGGAAGTTCCTTTAATATTGTGTTGTATGTTGTTAAAATATTTTCAATAATATCTGAGTCAGACATATCATATTTTCCAATAGGCAATTTAATGCTGGCTTCCTTAACTCTAATTTTAATTGAACTATTTATTTTCTTTTTAAGAGCTTCAATTGCTTTGTCATCCACATCCATGAGAATACCTAATTGGGGAGAAGGCATTTTACCTGCAGGACCTAAAACTTTTCCAAAGGTTGTAGCTACTTTTGGCATTAAACTTGCTTGAGCAATAAAGAAATCAAATTTATTTACTAATTTTTTTAACTCGTTTTTATTGTGATACCTCTTAAATTTATCTCCAGTAATTGTTGGAACATTTTTATTATCAATTTCTAGAAAAGCACCTATCCTTTTTTCTTTAACATTGTGGGGCAAGGCAATAACCAAATTTATTGAATTCTTTTTAATATCAAATTTTTGTAGATTTATAATTAAGTCTGCTGTTTGATTAAATTTTCTTTGTTTTTCTTTTCTAAGTTCTAATAATGCTTTTTGTAATTCTTGTTTAAGGTCCATTTTGATACCTCCTACATTATGCGCGACAAGCCTAGAATCTATCTTGTCCCGATGTAGTTCTACGGTAGTTTTTCAAGATAATTTGTGTTTATAAAGATTTCTAGTGTATTATTTTACAATAATCCTTAAATAGAGATTAGAATTTGAAGATGCATGGAATTAATAGCTTTATTATCAACAGGAAAAGGAACCTGGGCACAGGTGTCTGGATTAATGAAACATGGGGAATGGGATAAGATTATTATCCTTGGTGGGGAATTTGCAAAAAAATTCACTTCCGATGTTAAATTCGAATTTATTAACGTTGATTTAGATAAAAAATTAAAAGATCTTAAAGAAGATTTTTCTAATAAACTTAAAGGCAAAACAGCTGGAACAGAAGTTGCTTTAAGTATTGCTTCTGGAGATGGTAAAGAACATATGGCACTTATTTCTGCTTTGATTAATTTGCCTGTGGGAATAAGGTTTGCAGCATTAACAAAAGATGGTGTTATTGATCTATAGGATTAAAGTTAAACTTATGTTCTTTTTGGTTTGTTTCTATTTTTTTCAAGCTTATCAATAAATGCTTTATCTAAATCTATTCTTAAGTAAGACGCAAGTTTCAAAGTTTGCCAAAATACATCTGCTATTTCTTCTTCAATAATTCCTGGGGAAGTAGTATTTGCAAAATCTCCCCTTTTAGTTTCTTTATGCAATAAAATTCTTGAGACTTCCCCAAGTTCTTCAATTAAATGTAAAAATGCATGGGTAGGAGTTGTTTCACTTTTTGTATATCCTATCTTTACTAAATGTTCATAAACTAAGTCCTGTGCTTTTTTAATTTCCATATTTAGGAATAGTTCATAATACTTTATATAATTAACTTTAAATACAGCCCAATTTCATAATTTCATTTACAATTCTAAAAAAATCCAATTCCCCATTTAACAATTAAGGACAAGAAAAGAATCCAAATAAGATAACCTATTATTTTATAAGAATATTCTGCAATTTTTTCTGATTTTGTTATTCCAGCTATTGTCAAATAAAAGAATCTTCCACCATCTAAAACCCCTAAGGGCAACATATTGAATAATGCAACAAGAAGATTTATGATAAATATCCACCATAAAAGATCTTTGATAAATAAGTTAAATTCACATTTAGGTTCATAATAAATATGTGATTCTTGGTATTCTGGGAGGATGTTCATAACCTTTGCTAAAAATCCCGAATTACTTTTTGTTTCAAATAAAACACCTAACCAAACAGAACCTTCTTTTGCAGGATGCTCTTCAAGTATTAAATTTGTTATATGCTCTCCTTCTGGACCCACCGTTGTGATTTCAATTTCTTGGCCAGGAGAATATTTAGAAAGTTCTTCTGTTAAAGCATTAATACTGGTAATTTGGTTTCCTTCTATTTCTAAGATAGTGCTGTCTAATCTTGAATTTACAGCAGGAGTGTCATAATACAATTTCACATATTCTTCACTGTCTAGGTAAAATCCAATATTTACAAATTCAATTCCTTCTGCTTGAACACTGTTTAAAGTTTTATTTTCATCTAAAAGAGATACAACTTCTTCATAAGTAGGGTTTTCAACAGTAAAACCATTTACAGCTGTTATTCCTACTATTGCAGCAGGTGAATAAGAATAAGCATCAAAGGTTACTCCTGCTGGCGCGAAAGCTAAAGAGAAAAACCCAAATAAGATAATGTAAAATAAAATTGCTATAATCATGTTTGCAAAAACTCCTGCAGATATAATACTCATTTGTTTAAATCTACTTATTTTTTCCATCCCCTTATCATCCTGTTCTACAAAAGCTCCAAAAAACACTGGGAAATATTTTAAAAATGCGAAACCTGTTGATTTTATTTTTATTTTGTATCTTCTTGCAAAAATCCCATGAGAAAATTCATGAATAGTAGCAACAATCAAAATAGCTAGTATGAAATAAACAAAATAAAAAGGTGGAAAAAAGCTTTCAAGACCAAATAATTTAGGAAAATAAGGAATTACCGGCGCAACAGGGAAAACCCTTATTACACTTGAAATAGAAGTTGTCAGATAAATATAAACTGTTTTTATAATTAACCAAGTCATCCCAATCATTAATAGGTATCCTATAAAAATAGAGATATAACTTAAAATTTTCAAAGTTTTTTGATATTTCTTCCCAACATTATTAATTAATTTTATTCCCCATTTAGTCCTATATAAATAGAAAGGCCCATCTTTTTGGAGATTTTTTTTATTTTTATATAAAAAATATGATGCAAAAACTATGAAGAGGACTAATAGGATTAAATCGATTGCAATAAAGTTCATTTTATTTTATAGGGATTTATTTTTTCTTTAAAGGTCTAAATGCACCTTTTTTACATTTTCTACATTTAACTTTTCCCTTAAGAATTTTTTGAGGATCTGCCCTTATTTTGCTTTGGCAATTTTTACATACAAAAATATTCTTAAAAAGTCTATTTGAAGCTTCTAATATTTTAGCCATGTTTATAATTTCCTCTTGATTATTTTATCGCCTTCAATATCCCAGTATTCAACATTGCAATTTTCTTCAAGTTGGGGTTTTATATCTTCAGGGCAAGGAACATCTATTGTTTCAAAGTTTTCCAAATCCATAACACTTATTGTGTCTGAGATAGAAAGAACTTGGCCTTTTCTTTTTTCAACAAGTGGGACTTCTAGTTTATCATGTCCAGGAATTACAAAAACTTTTTTCCCACTGACAGTTAAAATTGAAGCTGCTTCTATCCTAGCTTTAGAGTGCCCGTGTTTACCAGTCTTACTAATATCAATTTTTTTTACTGTAAAAGGCTTGCCATCAATGAGAATATTTGTACCAACTCTCGCCTCTGTAGCCCCTATAATTTTTAAAACCATAATACATTCAAAAAAAATACATTTATAAACATTTTTACTTAGAACAAATTAAAGAAATGGCATTAAAAGAGAAAGATTTTATTGAAATTGAATTTACTGGTAAGGTAAAAGGTGGAGATATCTTTGATTCAAATGTTAAAAAAGATATAGAAGAAGCTGGATTAAAATTAGAAGCTAAGCCTTTTGCATTTAGTTTAGACCAAGGGATGTTTCTTAAAGGAGTTGATAAGTTTTTAATTGGAAAAGAAATCGGAGACCATAAAATAGAACTTAAACCTGAAGAAGCTTTTGGCATTAGAGACTCCAAACTTGTTCAGAAGCTTCCAATGAAGGCTTTTGTGCAACAACAATTAAATCCAATACCTGGTGCAATGTTTAATTTTGATGGAAAGATAGGAAAAATTTTAACAGTTTCAGGGGGAAGAGTTATAGTTGATTTTAATAATCCTATTGCTGGTAAAGAAGTTGTTTATAATATTAAAGTTCTAAGAAAAATTGATAATCAAGATGAAAAGATAAAGTCATTTAATGAATTTTTATTTAAGAAAGATTTTAAATTTGAAATTAAAGATAAAAAATTAATACTGGAAGTTGAAAAACAAATGGCAGGATTTGTTAAGATGTTTGCAGAGAAGTTTAAAGAAGTTTTTGATTTAGAATTAGAAGTTAAAGAAGTTAAAGAAACAAAGAAAGAAGAAAGTAAGGAAGCTAAAAAAGAATAATTTTTATACCTAGTTTTCTAAGGGGTTTTATGGACAGTTTACCTTTATTAAAAAAGCAAGTGTTAGTTTTATTTATTTTTGCAGTTTTAGTTTCAATAGCCGCAATAATTCATGGAATATTCATGGATTTAGATTTCCTGCAAATTAAAAGATTAACTATTGAAGGTTTAATATTAACAATTTTTGTCGTTTTTCCAGCAATTCTTTTTTTAGAATGGGTTTTTGATGTGAATAATAAGAAGAAATTTGATCAAATAGAAAAGAGATTGAAAAAATCAGGGAAATAAGTCCTCAAAACCCTAATAAATATCACAATAATTCTTATAAATAGTGATTAATTCTTTGGGTAATGGAAGACGTGTATAACTCAGGCCCAAGCGATGTGTTGTCTGGAGAATCTTCTCAAGATGTAAAGGAGATTGATAGAGAATTAGCAGAACTTCTTAAAAAACAAACTTCTAAAATCAAGGTTATAGGCATTGGTGGTGGGGGCGGAAACTCTTTAAGTAGGATGAGAGAAATAGGAATTAAGGGTGGAGAATTAATTGCGATTAATACAGATGCTCAAGATTTATTATATGCCAATGCAGATCAAAAAATACTTATCGGAAAAGAATTAACCCAAGGTTTAGGGGCTGGGAGTAACCCAAAGGTTGGACGGGAAGCTGCAAAAGAATCAGAGACAGAAATTAAGAAAAAAATAGCTGGAAGTGATATGATCTTTGTTACATGTGGTCTTGGAGGCGGAACTGGGACAGGTGCTGCTCCAGAAGTAGCCCGTATAGCTAAAAAACAAGGAGCATTAGTTATTGGAATTGTGACATTACCTTTTACAATTGAAGGAAGAAAAAGAATTGAAAATGCTATGGAAGGTTTGGAAAGGATGGAATCTACTGTAGACACTTTAATAGTTATCCCAAATGATAAACTTTTAGAATTAGCTCCTGAATTACCACTTCAAACTGCATTTAAGATTGCAGATGAAATATTAACAAATGCTGTTAAAGGCATTACAGAACTTGTAACAACTTCAGGACTTGTAAACCTTGATTTTGCAGATATACGGGCTGTGATGGTTAATGGTGGGGTTTCATTAATAGGAATGGGTGAATCAGATAGTGCTCAAAGAGCTTTAGAAGCTGTTGAAAAAGCTACTGAAAATCCCCTTTTAGATGTAGATATATCAAGTGCAACAGGTTCTTTAGTAAATATAATTGGTGGGCCAGATATGAGCCTTGATGAATGCAAATTAATTATAGAAACAATTGGAAATAAGCTTAGTCCTGATGCTAAGTTAATCTGGGGAGCTCAAATAGCTGATGACATGGAAAAATCTATGAGGGTATTGCTAATTGTAACAGGTGTGCAAAGTTCTCAAATTCTTGGACATGGTGAAACAATAGAAAGTATAAAGCATAAGGAAATAGAGGATGAGCTTGGGATAGAATTCTTTGAATAAAATTTATTAAAAAACCTTAAAAACCCTCAATTTCTAAATAAAACATGGCAAAAATATGGAATTCAATAAAATCATTTACTCTAAAATCTAAAAGAGTTTGGCTTGCATTGAAAAAACCTTCAAAACAAGAATTTGAAACAATAGCAAAAGTTTCTGCAGTAGGTATTGTTATTCTTGGTTTCTTTGGATTTGTAATTTCTATATTTATGAAGTTGCTTTTCTAGAATCTAAGAAATATTTATAAACCCATAGTTTTAATTAATATTACTACTCCTTGAGTATTTAAGGTGTAGATGGAGCTAAAGAAAAATGATATTTATAATAAAAGTAACAACAAACAAAGAAGAAAGGGCAGTAGATATGATCTCCGATAGAATTAAGAAAAAAGAATTAAATGTTTTTTCTGTTTCTCGACCCCATGGTCTTAGAGGATATATCCTTTTAGAAGCAGAAGATAGAGAATCTGCTGAAGAGTCTGTTTTTAATTTACCTTATGTAAAAGGGATTATTGGAAAAACAATTGGTTATGAAGAAATAAAAAATATGATAGAACCTTCTGCAACAACTGTTTCCATCGAAGATGGAGATATTGTGGAAATAATCGCAGAACCTTTTAAGAAAGAAAAAGCAAAAGTTTTAAGAATAGATAAACAGAAAGAAGAAGTTGTGGTAAGTTTGCTTGGAGCAGTTGTTCCATTGCCAGTTACAATTAAATTAGATAACATAAAAGTTATTCGAAGAGAAGAAAAAGAAGATGCAGATTAAATTATTAGTTGAAGGAGGAAGCATGAAGCCAGGACCTGTTTTAAGTCAAAAGCTTGGACCTGCAGGGATAAATGTAAACGAAGTTATATCTAAAGTTAACGAAGCTACAAAGAATTTTAAAGGTTTAAAAGTTCCTGTTGAACTTGAAGTTGATTTAGGCACAAAAGATATTGAAGTTAAAGTGTTTTCACCTCCTGTTTCAGAATTATTGAAAAAAGAATTAGGAATTGAAAAAGGATCTGGAGAGCAAGAGAAAACAAAAGTTGCAAATGCTTCTATAGAACAAATTATCTCTGTTGCAAAAACAAAATTGCCTAACTTACTTTGTAAAGATTTAAAGGCAGCTGTTAAAACAGTTGTAGGAACTTGTGTAAGTTTAGGAGTCATGGTAGAAAATCATCCTGCTACTAAAGCTGAAACTTTAATAGAGGGTGGAAAATATGATAAAGAAATTTCAGAAGAAAAAACAGATACTTCTGATGAAAAGAAAGCTCAATTAGAAAGGTATTTCCATGGAATTGAGAAAGAGCAAGAACAAGCTGCTAAAGATGAAGCTGCTGCAGAAGCCGAGGCTGCTAAAGAAGCTGAAGCTGAAAAGCCTGTTGTAGAAGGGGCTGAAGGTGAAGAAAAACCAGCAGAAGGAACTGAAGAAGCTGAACCAGAGGAAAAGAAAGAATAAAAGAAATAGCTTTATAAATTCCTTATAGTTCAAAATGTTAAGGGGCTATGGGGTAGCCTGGTAGCCTACGAGGTTTGGGACTTCGTGACCCCAGTTCAAATCTGGGTAGCCCCATTTCGTTATAATAATACAAAATGCCAACAAAATTAAAAAAAACAAAATCAGCAGGAAGATTCGGAGCAAGATATGGTAAGAGAGTTAGAACTAAATTAGTTAAAGTTGAATCAAAACAAAGAAAAAAACAAAAATGTCCCTTTTGTGAGAAATTAGGGACAAAAAGGTTATCCAACGGAATTTGGAAATGCAACAAATGTGACAAGAAATTCGCATCAAATACATATTATTTAGATTAAAAATGGAAAAACAAAGAAATAAAAGGGAAGTTGAATGTAAAGAAACTGTAGGAGTCTTACAATGGTAGATTACAAATGTTTTAAATGTGGAAAGAAGATTACTAGCACTGCTTTAGATAAAAGATTTGTTTGTCCTTTTTGTGGAAGTAAGATTTTTTTTAAACCAAGGACAAAAGTAAAACAAGTAAAAACTGAGTAAAGAAGCATGGAAAACCAAGACCAAAAAATACAAGAAATGCAACTTCTAGAACAGAATCTTCAAAATATTCTTATGCAAAAACAAGCATTTCAAATGGAATTATCTGAAACCCAGGCAGCTTTAAAAGAACTTGAAAAGTCAGGTGATGAGGTTTTCAAAATAATTGGCCAATTAATGATAAAAACAGAAAAATCAGAGACAAAAAAAGAACTTTCTGAAAAAGAGAAGCTTTTAGGATTAAGGATGAAAACTCTTGAAAAACAAGAAGCATCTTTAGCAGAAAAATCAGATAGTTTAAGGGAAGAATTTCTAAAATCTATGAAGAAGTAAAATATACCAAAAAACTTACGAAATATTTATAAATCTCTGCAAGTTGATTTTACCATGGTGTTTAAAAAATTAAGAAAAGCCTTTTCAGATTCTATTGGAGAAGAAGGGGAAGATTATCTAGAAATTGATTTAGGTAGAGAAGAAAAAGAAAATAAAGTTCAAGTCAAATTATTCGTATTAAAAGATTATGATGAAGTGGGCGAAATTCTTAATGCTTTAAGAGAAGGATATACTATCGCTGTTATTGATATCTTAACATTAAGAAAGAAAGATTCTATTGAATTAAAGAGAGCTGTTTCTAAGATAAAAAAGACAACAGATGCTCTTGAAGGAAGTATTGCTGGATTTGGAGAAAACACAATTATTGTAACACCTTCTTTTGCAAAAATCCATAAGCATGTTAAGCCTGCGAAAGAAGAACCAAGAGATAGATTTGCTTAAAATTTCTAGTTAGCTATTAATATAGTCATTAGTTTATTCTATTATAATAATTATTATAAACTCAATTTTTATGGAATTATTATGGTTTTAAAATTAGAATCAACAATAATGCAAGATATTGGATTTAAAGACCATTTTTCTTGGTATCATGGTAGTAGTTCTTGTGCAAGAAGAGCAAGGGACGCCGCAAATGAAATTACTAAGGTGATCCAGAAATATCACGATGCAGGAGAATTAATTTCAGCCCCTGATGAAGATTTAATTAATTTATTAAAAAAGGTTGCAGAATTTGGAGAAACTAGTGAATCTTCTTTAGAAAAAACATGGCAAGCTGCATCATATATAATTTCAAAACATATTCATTATGCAGGTACCCCTGAAAAAGAGAAGAAAAAACCTTATGAAGATTTGAAGGAATTTATAAAAAAAGTTTATTTACCTCCTAAGGAAGAATTGGAAGGTATTAAATTAGATATAAATAACCCTATATCTTAGCCAATCCAAATACTGTTTTTAGAGCTACTATTATAGTAGCAGGCGCAAATAGCGCTAAAAGAGCTGCGAAAGATGAAGAAACAACATCACCAACACCTATTCCTATTAATGAACCTGTGACACTTTCCATACCAAACTTACTTACTATTACTAATATAACTCCTGCAACAAGAAATGTCTGAGAATCTTTTGCCTGAGTTTTAATAGAGAACCCTACAAACAACCCTAATAATACTAAAATAGCATAAATCTGAGGACTATATTGTTGGATACTTGTAAAGGATAATAATGAAGAAGTGCTTAATCCAATAATAATTGCTAGAATAACTCCTATTAAAAAAGCCCATGCACCCGATGAATTCTGTGAATCTTTTATTCCCATTTTTTTAGATTTCTCGTTAATAAAACTAGATTTTTAAATTATATAAATCTTTTGAAAAATAAAAGTTTAATTTGGGCTATATATCTTAGGATAGAAATGTTTATAAACCATAGTAACTGTAAAATGACAATAAAATGAGATCAAAATTACTAAGTTTAATGACTTTTGGAATTTTAGCAACACTTTTACTAATTAGTCTTACTAGTGCTGCAATAACTTTCTCAACTGTTCCAACATTGTCTCAAACAGGAAGTTCTTTTAATATTGATATTACAAGTAATCAAAACGAAACAATTACTTTCTCAGGATTAGATTCTATTACAGAAGGAAGTGAAGCAATTACTTTCACTGTTCCAAGTGATCTTGTTGTATTTGAAGGAATAACTCAAACAGTTACTATTAATTATAATGTTCAATCTGGCTTTGATTTTGAATTTGGCAAGATATATTCTACAGATTTAGAAGCAAATGGAACTGTAAACAGTTTAGAATCTCAAGAACTTGAATTTGAAGTAAATGATGAAGCTTGTTCTGTTGCAGATAACGGAAATTTAGACATTAGAATTAGAGAGCTTGATGTTGAATCTGGATTTGGAGAGGATAATGAATGGTTCCCTCTTGATCAAATAGAAGTTGAAATTGAAGTTGAAAATAATGGTGGAGATGATATTGATGATATTGAAATTGAATGGGGATTATATAATAGAGACACTGGAAAATGGATTGTAGATGATAAAGAAAGTGATTTTGATCTTAAAGATGGTAAAGATGAAACAGTTTTAATTACATTTACATTAGATGAAGATGTAGATGAATTCTCAGAATCAGATGAATATGTTTTTTATGCTTGGGCAACAGGAGAAGATACAGATAATGATGATGAAGATACCTGTGCAAGTGATTTAGAAAATATAGAAATTATTGTTGAAAGAGATTTTGTAGTATTATCTGATATTACAGCTCCTGAAATAGTTTCATGTGGTGCTGAAGTTCAAATTACAGCAGATGTTTGGAATGTCGGTGAAGATGATCAAGATGAAGTTTATGTTTATGTTTATAATAAAGAATTAGGTCTTGCAGAAGATGTAGTTATTGGAGATATAGACGCTTTTGAAGACGATCAATTCACATTTGATTTTATCATGCCTGAAGATTCAGTAGAAAAGACATATGGTATTAAATTATCTGTTTATGATGAAGATAATGATCTTTATGAAAATGATTATGATGATGATGAAGCAAATTTTAATGTTATTATTAAGGTAGAAGGAAGTTGTTCAACAGGAGCTGAAGCAGCTGTTTCTGCAAACCTTTTATCTGGTGGTCAAGCTGGAAAAGAATTAGTTGTTAAAGCAACAATCACAAATACTGGAGATAGTTTAACTACATACTCATTAAGTGCAGCAGATTACACTACTTGGGCTTCTTTAGCTCAATTAGATCAAAGTACTATTGTATTAAGTGCAGGAAGTTCACAAGATGTTTTAATAACTTTTGATGTAAATAAAGATTCTATTGGAGAACAACTTTTCGATTTAGAAATTGTTTCAGGAAATGAAGCTGTTTTAACTCAACCAGTTTCTATAACAATTACAAAAGCTGGATGGAGTATTACTGGATTAGCTGTTGGCGGAGATAATTGGTATCTTTGGGGAATTGGATTCTTAAATATAATTTTAGTAATAATCATTATACTTGTGGCTGTTAGAGTTGCAAGAAAGTAATTTTAAAAGTAAGTGATGGTTGTTTCTAAAGGAGATTAATATTAATAAAATGAAAAAAATGAATAAAAAATTAACTTTAAAAGATTTTTCAATAACAGATATTGGAAATAGGAAAAACCTTAAAAGAATTATTCAAGATGAAGAATTTGGATTTAATTCTGCAATAGAATTTATGAAGGAGATTGCACATTGCATGAAACCTTCAGTAGGCTTATTACCTCCTGGTAGCTTAGAAATTTATCATAACGGACTTAATAAGGCAATTAAGGCTAAAACATGGGGATATGTTATTAGAAGAAGTTCTTATACATCTTCATCAAATAAGTTATACAACAAATTAATAGAAGGAGAAACAACAAAATGAGTGGAACAGTCCCAGAAAATAGACCTTATTCATCATCAAAAGACGGAGAAAAAAGAAAAGTAATTATCCCTGATAAAATGGAAGGATATGAATCAACTACAAAATTTCTTCAACAAATTTATATAGATTCTCATAATAGTTATCTAGCTAATAAGCAAAATAAATAATTTTATTTTCTAGTAAGTTTGCTTTCAATAGTATTATATATTTTCTCCCAGAAATGATTATCTTCTTCAACTTGGATTATAACCACCCCAATAATATAACCAATAAGCCCGCCAATCAAAACATCGCTAAGAAAATGTAAGCCAAAATAAACTCTGATAAATCCTATTAAAAAGGCAAATGCGACCCACAAGTATTTTAGTTTTGGTGCAGCTTTAATTAGAAAGGGAATTGCACAAAAGATAATCATTGTATGTGCAGAAGGAAATGAAAAATCCCATGAAAGATAAGAAGATTTCACTAAAATTGGAAGTGCAGATACTAAATCAAGATGAAAAGGTCGAGGTCTTTGCACTGTTATTTTTAGCAGAAGACTAATAATAGAAGCAGAAAAAATAGCAAACCACGAGGGCAAAATCCATTCTCTTTTATTTTTTTGAAACAAAAATAAAACAGTTAGCAAAATTAAAAGTATTATCCCAGAGCCTAAAAAGTTAATCCCAAGAAACAATTCATTTAAAAATTCAGTTCGAATAAAAGAAAATCCTTTAACTATTTCATTATCAAAATAAAAACTTATTAAAACTAAGAACACAAAAAGTCCAGTAATCCATGCTAATTTATCTTTTTTCATTTATTTCTTAATCTTAAATTATTTAAATACATTTCTCCTACCACTTATATGAATAAAACAACTAAAGGTTTTCTAGATTTATTTCTTAGGTATCTTATATTAGTTTTATTAGGTTTAACAAATATTTGGGTTTTTTACATTATTTTTACTCCTTTAACAATTTATCCTGTTTATCACTTGTTTAATCTTCTTTTTGAATCGGTTTTGATAGGGAATGTTATTTATGTTGGAGAAAAAGTTATAGAGATAATCCCTGCTTGCGTTGCTGGTGCTGCATATTATCTCTTATTAATTTTAAATTTAATAACTCCTAGCATAAAAATCAAAAAAAGAACTAAAATGATTGTTTGGTCTTTTGCAGTTCTTTTGATATTAAATATTTTAAGAATATTCCTCTTAGGTTTACTTTATCTTGGAGATTTTGCCTGGTTCGACATAGCTCATAAGATTTTCTGGTATTTCTTTAGCACATTATTTGTAGTTGCGATTTGGTTTAAAGAAGTGAAAAAGTATAAAATAAAAGAAATTCCATTTTATTCTGATTTAAAGTTTTTATATAAAAATTCTCTTTTAAAATCAAAAAAATAGATTTATAATTCCTAGTGTTCCAAATAAGATTATTATCCCTGCTATTAGAATTCCTAAAGAAATAGCTAAAATGCTTTTTTTCCTGTCAAACCCTAATAACCAAGAAGCAAGAGTTCCTGTCCAAGCACCTGTTCCAGGGAGAGGAATAGCAACAAATAAGGTTAAAGCTAAAAAGCCTAAAACTTCATGTCTTTTTTCTAATTTATATACTTTTTTCCTAAATTTTTTAAGAAAAATATTATAGATTTTTTCATAAATCTTAATATTCATAAGCTTAGAATGAAGATAATCTAAAAAGAAAAACACAAAAAATATTAGCAAGATATTTAACAAAACTATTGCAGAGAAAATAAGAAAAATCGGAATATCTTTATCAATAGAATAAGTTATTGCTACAGGAAGTCCAACCCTTAATTCGGTGATTGGCATTAAAGTTAAGATTATTGCATAAAGAAGTCTTAAATCCATTTTATTAATTATTAAGCTTTACAAAAATTTCTACCATCAGTTTTTCAGTAGCTTCAAGAACCTCACAATTATTAATAGATATTTCAAAACATGAAGGTCCAACCTGCTTTACTTCAGTCACATTTCCCTCATTTATTTCAAGAAAGGAATACCTTCCTTCAGGGTCACAGCCAGCTGTTTCATCTGCTATTGTTTTCGTGCCAATTACATCATATAGATTAACAAGATTTGCAATTGCTATATTCCAATCTCCATCGCAAAAAAGATTTTCACTAGTTACATTTAAAACCATATTTTTTAAAAATACTATCTCTCCTTCAAAAGAAACGTCTTTTAATTTTCTTGGATCATTTCTCATATAAAAATTATAAGGAACAGTTTTTCCTTCATGAATTACGGGTAAAAATGTTTTGTAAAATATTAAATCACCTTCTTTTATAACTTCAAAATCAACACCTTCATAATTAAAGCCCCTTATAGAATCAATAACAATATAACTTACTAAGAAAAGGAAGAATAAAGCCCCTATAAAAATGAAAATATTTCTCAATATTTTATTCTCTTTTTCAATTTGCTTTTTAGAAATAACTAGTGAAGTGTCTTTTGTTTCTAGCCTTTTTTTACCATCTTTTTTTACCATGTTTAATTTTGTTATTTTTTCCTTTTAATATTTCTTATTTTACTCCTAGTATCTTAAATAAAAATTCATCTGTTAATTCTGTTAATTTTTCTTGAGGCCCTTGGATATTTATACAATTTTCTTCTTGTGTAAGAAGTGTTTCATTACTAATCTTAATGATTATAAAATTATTTTCACAATTTATTGTAGGAATATCTCCTTCACAAGTTTCATTTTCAGGACATGCTGCCTGTATTCTTTGTACAAGTCCTGTAGAATATAGGTTTCTAGAAATCTCATATCTCGATTCTAAATTTTCTGAGGAAATATACAGGGGTTTTCCTTGGTAATCTTCAATAGTGTTTTCGATAATTCCTGTTTCATTGATTTGTTCAGGATGATATTTAAAAGAAAATTGAATATCTTCTCCAATTAAATACCATAATCCATTTTGATTTACAAACTGAATACCATTATAAGAAATAGTGTCTGAATTTTTCTGGCCAGTGCCTTGGAAAGAATAGCCTACTACACTGAAAAACATAACAACAATTAACACACCTCCAACTATAATCTGGTTCCTTTTTTGTTTTTTCTTTTCAACATCTTTTGAAACAATCTTTCTCATATATAGTTCTCTTCTTAAGAATATAAAAAGGTTTTGCTAAAGCAGAATTATACCTCTCGGCAGGTCTTAAAAAAAAAGAAAAATAAAAAAATAAATAAAAATTTGTTTTGACTTTATTCTACAACTTGGGTAGCTTCTAGTGAAGTTGTTCCTGTCCAATCTTTTGAAGTATCTACAGTCTTAGTTCTTAAGTAGGTAGCAGCGTTTACTGTGTCGGCTACATCGTAACCAGCAACAACTAAAGCAATCTTACCTTCTGTGTAAGCTCCGCTTACACTCTTAATCAACCATTGACCTGAGCCAATTCCTGTAGCTTCTGTAAATGCAGCACCACAATAGGCACCACCTAATACATTAGCAGCAGCTGAATTAATACAGCTTCCACCAACAATAATCAAGTTTTTGTCACTTACAGAACTAACTTCAGTATCTTTAACAACAATTCCTCCAAGAGCTTCACTTTCAGTTGTACTAATAGTACCACCAGCAACTACTTGAACATCTGCAGTAGCTTCTACACCAGAATATTCAATAGATAAACTATATTCATCTCCTGATTCATCAGTGTTAATCTTAGATGCCATTACAGATTCAACATAACCAACATAGCTGTCATCAGTTGTTTCTTCTTTTGTAACAGTTCCACTGTTTGCAACAGTTGCATATAACTTATCATTAGATGAGTTTGTTACACCGATTGTTACAGTAGCACCTGCATTAACATCTTCTTCTTCATCAGCTTCTCTTAAGCTTAATGCTGAAGTGCTAATTGTAGCTGCAGTAGCTCTAGCAAGAGCTTCTATAGTAATTACAGCCCCTGTGTCTGAAACAATTTTATTGAAAGTAACAGTATCAGTTCCAGCAGAAACATTAAGATAAACAGAAGTTGCATTCATTCCAAGAATTTCGAAATTAAATTCGCCTCTATCTATATCTTCAACTTCATCGAAAGATAAATCATTATCTCCGATTAAATCTTCTAGTTCTAATTCTGCATCAGTACTACTTGTATAGTCAATACTTGTAACTTCATAATATTCTTGCTCTATATCTGAATTATCATCTGCAAGAGCAGTAACAATAAATCTGTCACCTTCCCATAAAGTCAATCCAGTTGTTTCAAGAGTGGAATTATCTACTTCATAACCTGCATTATCTGTATAGTTTAGTTCAGTTGAAGTAGCAGTAACTAAGTAATTACCATCTTCACCAAGGTAAATAAGAGTACTTTCTGAGTTCATTAATGGAATATCAAAGTTATCCATTTGTAATTCTAAAGTATCTCCACTAGAAAATACAATTTCTTCTGCATCTGAAACATCTAATCCTCCAAATGCAAGACTAATTGAATCGAATCCAGGCATAGTCAAAGAATTTGCTTCTGTTAAGAAAGTATCTTTATGTGATCTCCATTCTATAGCAATCTTTGTTAAATCTGCTCCACCAGTAAATGTTGCATAAACTCCATCTTCTTTTTCATCGTTAATCTCGATTTCTTCTCCAGATTCAAGTTTCATTAAGCCATCTCCAATTGCAAATTCAGCTTTACTAACTCCTGCTTCTTTTTCTGCATAAAGATTTTCAGTAATAACCACATATGAGCCATCTGCTAATTCAAATTCTTCATTTTCTCCAAGTTTATCTGTTGATTCTCCGTCAATGTTTAACTTAACATCATTTGTATCAATATACTCTATTGTAACAACTTTCCCACCAACAGTAATTGAGGAACCTTCTTGAATTATTGCTTTTTCAGCAGTATCTAATAATTCTAAAATAGTTGTACCTGTAACATCAAGAACATAATATTCCGCTCCAAAAAGAGGTAAATTAGTATCTTCCATTGCAGTAAAATTTATAGCTGAATCATATTCCATTTCATATCTAAGAATAACTTGTTCGTCTGTAAAATAGAATCCAACAGTAGGTTCACTATCTGCATAATCACTATCACTAAAAAGCATTAGTTTATTACTTGATGTTCCCATTACTATCTTTTGCTCATATTCCTCATCGATGTTTCCATCGTCATAAGTTCCATCAGCTAAAAAGTCCATTTGGTCTTTATCTAAATCAGTGTAAATGTCATTTAAATCTTCATTAAAATTAAAGTGATCTGAACTTTTGTCTAATGCGAAAGCTTCACCACCATCCACTGAAATACTTCCAGTAGTAGGCATTGAGCCTGCAAGTGAAGTTTGAATACTTCCAGCCTCGATTGAATCAAGGTTTGAAACACCCACTCCTGTACCATAAACAATTGCAACGTCTGCAACTCCACCATCTACGAAAGGTGCTGGATAATTTGCAGCAGCAGCAACTCCTAAAGTCATACTTGCCATCAATACACTAGCTGTGATCGCTGAGATTTTTTTGAAATTAATCATTTTTTTTATTTTTAAACCTCCTTTCAACTCTATTAAGCATGTTGTCTATGACAACTTCCTCTCAATAGATAGTATAGGGTAATCTATCTTCTTGAGATGAGTATAATCCCCTATGAGAACACCCGAGGGTGTAATACTGAAAACTCGGTTTCCTTTAAAAAGCTTGTCCTGCTCCCTTTAAAGAATATTCTCTCCCAAAGGAGATTTATAGGTTTTACTTATAAAGCTTTCGGTGTCACTAAGATATTAACACAAGTTCTAAGACCCTATAGGCAAAGCAAAAAACAAACCTTTATTAACATAGGGTTATTTAATGTAATATATATTATTATTTAACATATAAGTGGAAAGCATATGTTTAAGATATATATTTAAAAATAATAGATACACTTTATCGACGATGGTAAAAATAAGGGAAAAAACAATAGAAATTTCAATAAGAGAATCAAAAGGAACTTTTTCTATATTAAAGAAAAAATCTTCAACCAAAGGTTCTTACGATTTCTCCGGAATGTTAGCTTTAAGGCAACTTTTAAGCAATGAGAAAGCAAGAATATTAGATGTAATAAAAAGGGAAAACCCTAAATCAATTTACGAACTTTCTAAGAAACTTGGAAGGGGATTTAAGTCTGTAAATGATGATATCAAACTCTTAACTAGACTAGGATTTATAGACTTAGTTAAAGAAAAAACAAAAAATAGAACTAGATTTAGGCCTAAAATAATTTTAGATTCAATAACAATTCACTTAAAAATATAAATTAATAATAAGTATTAAACAATAAGTCAACACCTTGAGGAAATACTTGAATAGCTCCTTTAGAATTCTGAGTCATATTGCCCTCAGTTATCTCTAAAACCACAGTATCATCCACTAAAACCTCAAAAACATACCCTTTAATAGGCCTTTCTTCACCTGTTTTCCAACTTTCTTCTATAATCTCTATTAAAGTAGTTTCTAAATAATCACAAGAAGACACTTCATTTGAACAAATTTTACTATTCTCGCAATCAAAAATTAATTCCCTTACAGATCTAAAATTTCCAGAGTCACCTATACAATCAGTAGTATAGGGGAAAATTGATTGCAAAAAGCTTTGAACTTGATAATTTTGAACACTTTCTTGAGGTTTAGATAATGAAATACTAAGGAAAATAAGAAGAATCACAGCAACTATTATGATTATCATTGCAAATCCAATCATTTCTTCTTGAGCCTTTTTCTTAAATAAACTTGTTTTATTCAACATTTTCATAACCTACCATTATTTTAGCTAAATCACATTTATCATAAATATTTCCTTCAAAAACTTCTTTTCTACATAGCGAAACAAAATTTGAAACATAATTTCCTTTTAATTCATCTGTTAACCTGAAAGTAATTAAATTACAATTAGGATAATTCCCTCGAGTACACAAGATATCCCCCCCAAATACTGGATAAATTTTCCTTATTTCAATATCTGAAACACCCCAAAACCCACCATATTTATCTAAATTTTCCTTTAAAATCATTACCTTGTCAGCATCAATACATGAAATTTCACCTGTATCAAAAGAATTTCCACAAGAAAATTCAGGAGAATTAGCAAGTTTAGAAACTAGCGACATTGCGTTTTTTTCTTGAAAAGCTGAAGCAGCTTCTTTTAATCCTGAAAATTTAACTCCAATAATAAGCATTCCAACTAATCCAAAAAACACAAAAACAGCCATTAACATAAACACCATTTGCTGTATTTTCATTTGCCCTTTTTTGTTTTTCATTTTTATTACCATAATTTACACTCACTATTTAATTCATTTAAATCTCCGATATTTTCAGCAAGAAGTACTGGAAGAGCAAGATCTCCAGAATCTTCAAAATAACCAGCAGCTGATTCAAGACCTACTAAATTAAGATTTGTATTAGAACATCCTGCTGTTTGTGCAATAAAACTTGCTTTTCCACTATACAATCTTGCTAATTGCTCAGTCCTTTGCATAAGTCTTTTTAATTGACATTCATAAATAGATTTCCCAACTTCATCTCCAGCATCATTATAATTTTTTGTTAGATTTGAAAAAATAGCAGCATACATTAATGCATCTCCGTCAAAATAAACTTGTTCCCCGTCTTTTTCTACAACTCCATTATCATAAAGAACATTAATATCACAATTAGAAGATTCAAAACAAACTTTTTTACTTTTTTCACTGCAGCCTTCGTCCCCTTCAATTGAAAGATAAACTTGATTTAGCCTTTCTATTTCTTCACTAATTTCTGTTGGAGCATCTTTAAAACAATATTCTTCAGATTCAGGTATTATGTATATTAAATCAGCAACCTTAAAAGGAAATTCAAAAGGTTTAACAAAGATATTAAAAGTTTTACCTTCAATGATTTTTCCTGAAAAAAGGTATTTATTAAGAACTTCTATTTCAAAAGAAGGATCTGTAAATTCACCATAACTTCTTTGAGATACTTGTATAACCTGCGCACCAAAAACACCATCTTCTGAATAACACTTATTGTATATTCTTGTTTCTACAGGCAATTCCAAATAAGTAGTTTTACTAGTTTCAAATCCTGTTTCTAAAGGGTTTAATAAAAAACTTATTTCTTTTCCTAATTTCACATCTTGCACAAGTTCTTCTGTAGGTTTAACAGTTATCACAGCATAGATAGCAAGAAATAAAATAAATCCTCCGACTAGTATTGCAAATAACCAAGTAAACGACATCTGTAAAAATCCTTTTTCCATTCTAATTAATATTAACTAATACGTCATTATAATTTTTTTGAAGAACCATTGAAACTTTTTTATCTCTTATATGTTCTATACAGAAGGGATTTGAATTTAGGGTTATTTTTGAAATGTTTATATGTTCAATTTCTTTATTTTCCACATATTTTAAAATTTCTTTAGGATAGAAAAATAAATTATTTGTTTCAGAAGATGTTCTATCCATGTAATCTTGCATATCTGTTCCAGAACCTTTTGCAGGACTTGAATAATCTACAAAACAAACCATGCCAACTTTATTAGGGAGACTATATTGTTCAACTTGAGAACCTTGAGAACCAGCCCAGATTTCATTAACATCCTTTTGTAAAGTATCTACAAAACTTTCAATTTGAGTAATTGTACCTAACTCTAACCAACTTCTTATAACTGTAAAAGAAAAAGTTATAAAAATAATTATTAAAATAATCGAAAATATCATTCCAAAAGACATTTTCATTTGACCTCTTTTTTCTTTTTTCATATTCTTGTTTTATCTAATCTTTTTTAAAAAGATTATTTTACTTATAAATTTATTCACTTACTTGTTATTTAGAACAAAAGATCAAAAGGTTTGACAATTATATTACACTCATTTGGAAGTGGTTGATTTCCATATGTGTCTTGGCATTTTATGTATAAATTAGTATTAACATCCCAATCTATAAAATGTTCTATATCTTCAAAGGCACGCATTTCCAATCCATCTTCAAATAAATAATTACAATCAGTAGTTCCATAAACACAATTACCTTCTTCACTTGTAATGATCTTTAGATATTCTCCATCTTTGAATGCTCTTACAACTACTGGGGCTGAAGTATCTGATTCAACTACAAATTCTAGTTCTTTAGTATCTGAGTTTCCTCCAAGATCTATGCATTTTATAAAATACTTATAATCTCCTTCACTTAAATATAAATCTTGAGAATGTTCATGTGAATCTGATTCAAAGAAACTAATATAATCTTCACTTTTATCAGTAGTGCTATAATAACATGTAGATTTTCCTTCTTGATAACCTGCAGAAGTTTCAGCTTCCAAAGTCACTTTAATAATCTCTGTAGAATCTCTTATTGTTTCTTCAGGTCCAACAGAATCTATAACAAGTGGTTGAGTTCCTATTAAATTAATTTTATAAGAATCTTGATTAGTGTTTCTATCTTCTGCAACTCCTTGAGGTTGATCTTTACATCTAAAGTAGAATTCATTATCATCTCTATTTCTTAAACTATCTAAAGTTCCTTCACAAGAATACATGCCTGTTGCAGGATTCATATTTGATAAAGAATTTGCACCAGAACAATCCATTTGATATTCCATATTATCATAATTTTGATCTCTGTGACTCCATTTACATTCAGAAGGTTCGTTTACATAAAGATCTATTAAAACTTCTGTTTGATCATATGCAATAGGTTGCTCATCTCCGAATATACTTGTTCCAGCAATTAATGGTGGTGTTGTGTCAGGTCCTTTATCTACACAATATTTAAACCCAAAGTTAGCAGTATTAGTATTTCCATTTGCATCAGAACATTTAACATATAATTCAAATTCTCCATCATTTTGAATAGTAAGATTCTCAGACGCAATTGCTGCTGCACTAGGCAAGTTCATTGTTTGGGTGTGATTATATTTAAGTAATGAGCTTCCACCAAAGTAAAAATTCATATCTTCAAAGTTTTCTTTTCTAGTAATATCTAATTTACATTTTGCAGGTTCATCTAAGATTATCCCAAATGAAACAGGTGTGAAAGCAGGAACACAATTATCTCCAGTGTTTGGTAAGTATTGTATTTTTACACCTCTATCTGGAGGAGCTATTGCATGGTCTTCTACATATCTATAATCTTGATTGTTTATTAGTGCATCATCCCATGCTTGAATTATTGGGGCTGCGACATCATTTCTATTTACCCAAACACATTTTTCTTCGTCTGTTCCAGGATTCACAATTTGACAAGCTTGCCCAAGACTTCTACATTGATATTCACTACAAGGAAGATCTCCTTGTTTATTACATTCTTCACACTTTGAACCCCCGGTGGGCGCTGCCCAAGGAAGACATTCAAATGTAATTATTTCTTCATTTGTTTTTTTGTAAGTATATAAGTAAACAGCGATAGCAACAGCAACACCGGCAACACCTGCCCAAGCACCTTTAATTCCAGCACCAATTAATGCTTTATCTCCGACAAATAATTTGCTAATTAAATTGTATGTTCCTACCCCGGCACTTAGGGCGTTAGAAGCTGCATCAACTTCTTCTTTAGCATCAGGAGCAAAAAGTCCCCCAATAAATTGGACTCCTTGATAAACCCCATAAGCTACAGCAGCACTTTCTCCAATAACTTTTCCTACTTCCCAAGCAGTATCCCAAAAACCTTCAGGACTTGTGCTGTCAGCTACACATGTTTTAGATGTTTCATCACACTTTTGCCCATCTCCACAAGGAGGACATTTTTTTTCTACTGAGCCCCCACAATCCTCTCCAACTTTTGGACAAACATCTACCTGTCCTTCTTTAGTATTATCCACCTTTACACATTTCCCATTACTACATTCATTATGTTTTCCAGTTATTTCTGATTCTACTTCTCCACAAACCTCTCCAATTTTTGGACAAGCATCTACTTGACCTTCTTTAGTATTATCCACCTTTACACATTTCCCATTACTACATTCATTATGTTTTCCAGTTATTTCTGGTTCTACTCCATCTTCAGTAGTAGCAGAGCTCGAGCCAATATGACCAATTCTATTAATAATTGGAATTGATCCTAGCGGAGGTGCAAGTTTAAGGCCAGGAGTCTTAGTTCCAAAGGTTGGTATGTTAGAAGCACCGAAACATCCAGGGATAAGCACTCCTCCACAACCTAAATTTTGAGTAGAACATTGATATTCTAATAAAGCACTTCCGTCTGAGGGCGGGCAACACTTTGAGCAGATTCCGCAATTAATTCCCTTATATCCACATTTAGTATCCCACATCCAATTAGTTGTAGTCTCTACAGGTTCATCAATAATAGGATCTTCAACAACAGGTTCTTTTGCACTTAACCCTTCCTTAGGTTTACAACATCTCCAGTTACTGTCTGAAAGTTTATCTGTACATAAATCACTTACAAAATTTGTAGTGCAATCATTTTCTCTATCATCTGCACAAACTCCTCCTTGTTCTTCACAAGGCGTTGTTCCATCCAGCTCCCCCGCACTAACAACCTCAACACTACTTCCAATAGCATAAGATATTGCAACAATCCCTACAAGTAAAATTAATATTTGTGTTATAGCCAAAGCAGCTTTTTTGTTTTTCTTTATTTTCATTTTTCTACAGTCCTCCAGTCTCCATAAGTAGAATTAACCCAATTATAACCTGGTGCAGGATAAGGATAACCATTCCGATAAATCACACCTTCAGGTAATCCCTTTTCATTTAATTGTAATACTTGTATAACCCTCCAATCTCCACTTACAGAATTAAGCCACTTAAAACCTGGAGCTGGATAGGGAGACCCATCGTTACTCCAAACCAAACCATTTGGGAAAGCAGATTTACAATTAGTACTATAATTACCATAACCAGCATCTGCATTACTTCTTCCAATATTTATATTCGTGTTACTTCTTCCAGCAGCTGCAACTTCTCTTTGATGTTTCAGAGAATATGTTGAAATCATTAATCTTGCAGCATCATCATTGCTAGGGTCATCGTCCATCAACATTATATTTCCTAAACCAACCATTGACTCTGCCTGACTTAATCCCATTTCTGCACAACTACTTAAAATAGCAAGGGTTCCAACACCTGCAGTAAGCAATTTCAAACTCTTGGGTATTTTATTTATCAAATCAATCATCTTCATCCCCCTCTCCTGTAGACTTAAAAAGATCATCCCAGATATTAAATCCAGATTGTTCAAGATAATTTGTTTTAATTCCACAATCTCCTAAATCTAGGCACATTTCTTTTCTTTCATCTTTCCAAGAACCACCTTCTAAACATGCACAATTATTTTCATCATCTTTATCTTTAATACAATATTCTTTTTTTTCAGCCAAAGTCATTTTATCCACATCTTCTACATCGTTTCTATCGAAAAATCCTGCTTCATAAGTAATAGTGCAAGTTTGACTTGCAAGAGAACATAAACTTTCTGCATCACCTTCTTGCCAGAAATTATAGCCTGGAGAATATTTTGGAAGACAGGTTCCATTTTCTTTATCTTTGTCAACGAACTCATAAACACTATTAATAAGAACATCATCAATCCATTTGCAATCTCTTTTTTCACTATTTTCACAATTTTTTTCAGTATCTTGGGCAATACAATCTTGCCACATATTTGCCCTGCAAGCAGATGTTCTAAATATTTCACCTGTAGAATCTACATTTCCTTCAATACAAATTTCTTGTCTATAATCTGCACAAGGTTCAACAGTGACTTCACCATTATAACATACTAATCTAAAGTGTCTTCCCCCTGGTAAGTTATCCCCTAAGCTTGATGTAGCATAATCTCCATTAGAATCCCTTGAAATATCAATTTGACTAACACCTTGGGCATCTGCACACCAAGTTTCACCATGCTTATATTTTACATCATCATATTCACAATTTAAGTCTCTACAAATTTTATCTTCACTACAAGTACTACCTTCGTAATAATCACAATTACCACAATTTGAAGAACCTGCATTAGAAATTCCATATCCGCAACTTTCAGCTTTTCCATAAGTTTCTTTCCAATATAATGGATCATTCCACCTACTTTCATCATAAATATTTGCAAGATTCCCACAAGTATCTAAGAAAAACACTTCGTCCCTTCCTTCAACACACGTTGTTTTTATGCTTGCTTTGGAACTGGGCCTTCCGCAATTTGTTCCTAATTCTTCTGCAGAACATAAAAAACCTGAATAAAATTCAACATTTCCAGTTTCTCCAGAGTTTGCTTCTAAATTTTGGCATTCTTTTTTAGTTAGAAAATTACAAGTTTTTTCAAATTCTTTTTCAAAAACACAAGCACCTTTTACATCAGGATAAGCACTTGCAATGCATTGAATTTCATTTGAAATATCTGTCCGATAATTACTTTCTAAACCATATAAAGAAGACAATCTTTTACATCTTGTTTGAGACACAAAAGCAGCTTGATCACCTATTAAACAACACCCGGCTTGACATTGAGGAATATTTTCTTCTTTTTCTGCACTCCACATTCCCCCATTTTCTTCACAAACTCTTTGAGGAGTATTTTCTAAACAAGTTCCCTCTTGACTATTTATACAAGTTCCTAGTTTACAATAGGAAGTAGCTTCACAAGATGTTGGAACACTCCTGTAAGTATCTCCTGCGCATTCTTCTGCAGGAGCATTTTGACACCAGGCACCTGAAACAGTTTTTTCACAACAAAGAGAAACTTCCCCAACTGCAGAAACATTTAAACTAATTAAGAAAATACTAATTACTAAGAACAAACCAATCACTACACTTTTTTTATTTTTTATTTTATCCATTATATCCAGGTGGCCACACAATGCTTCTTGAAGCAAATTGGAATTTATCTCCTTTGTTTCTGTCTGTTAAAATATAAATTGTTGTTCCTTCTGTTTGTTTTTTCTTTTCAACCTTAAGATCATGATAATAATTCATATAACTGGTTGTCTCGGCATCTCCATAATTTAATTCCCAATTTAAGATACTATTACTTATGCTTATTAATTCATAAAGATTATTGTCCAAGACCACACTAAATGAATCATAACTTTCTGTAGAACTTTTTGTTAAAGTTACAGGATAATCTAAAGTTGTAATTATTCTTTGAGGAAGTAATTCGACTACTACTTTCCCACTTCCCAAATTAACTTCATATCCTTTTTTCTCAAAACTTTCTTTTAAATCAAGAAGGCAAGTATTTACTTCATCTTTTAGATCTTCTTTAATTTCTTTTTCAATATGTTGTTTTAACATTGGCTGTTGTATAACGCAAGGTAAATAATATTCATTTGTATAGCAAAGATATTCTATATTTTCATTGCCGTAAGTAATATAATTTTCAGGATTTATACTTCCTCCTTGTAAAGATAATGTTGCCACACTTTTTTCTATCTCTTCTTCCATGCATGTTTTAATAAAAGAAGAAGGGTTTTCAGAAGTAAGGCCTAGTACAGAACTAATTTGAGGATAATAAAAATAAATTAAAGCAGCTGCAGCAACAATTACTATTGCAATAATAATAAATATGGTTGTCTGTCCCTTTTTATTTTCAAATAATCTTCCTCTTTTTCCCATGTTTTTTATACGTTATTTTTGTTTATAAATTTAATTTTATTTAAAGCAAAGAGTCTGGCATAACCTTTATGGCACAATCTGGATTTACATTTCCCCAGAAATCTTCACATTTAATATAATATGTTTTTTTATTTTCCCATGCAGCAGAATGTTCTGATGAGTAAGATGAAGCCATTGCTGTAGCATTTTCAAAGTTAAAAGGATTACAAGCATCAAAGTCATTGTAATAACAAATTGCATCTTCATTAGTAATTAATTTTAATTTACCACTTTCTTGATAAGCCCTAACAACTAGTGGTGCTAAAGAATCAACATCAATGCTTAGATTAGCTGTGCCTAAAACTTCATTACCTATAACATCATAACACTTTAAATATAAGAAATAATCTCCACCCATTAGCATGTTAAAGTTTTGTTCGTGTTGAGTTGTAAATGTATCTTTGAAGATTGGCATGTTGTCGCTATATTTCAAAAAACTGTAAGCACAAATAGCATTTCCATTATAAGCTCCTCCAGAAGTTTCCATTTTTAAATCTACAGAAACAGGTTCAAATCCTGTTTCAATTGTTTCTCCTGAAGAAAAAGGCCTTTCTCCATCATCAGTATGGTGAACAAACCAGATATCATCTATTACTAAAGGTTCTTCTGTAACAAAGACATTATAAATTTCATCATATTGCATAGTATGTCTATTAGCATCATCTAGTTCCCAAGGTTTATCTTTACATCTAAAGTAGAAATCATTTTGTCCAGCTTCTAAACCTGTTAAAGTTGTTGTGCAAGGCCAACCATATAATTCTCTTTGACTTAAATCTGTATTTTTACAAGTCATTGTTCCTAGCATGTTTTCATAATCTGTTCTAGAATTTGTACTGTATCTACATTCAGAAGGTTCATCTGTCCATAATTTCAAAAGAGTTTCTGTTGTTTCATATTTTAAAATTCCTCCTCTATCTGGATCAAATTTCTGAATTCTTGGAGCTCGTGTATCTACATCACTTACACAGAAATCTATTTCATAAGGATAGAAATTATAATTCTCCCAATAATCTTGACACCTTACATTTATTTTCAAGCTTCCATACATTTCTTCTAAAGTTTCAGTAATATCAAAAGCATCTAAACTTTCAACACTTGGTGTAGAGAATTTAATAGTGTGGTTAAAAGTATAGGCATTTAATTCAAGAGGCCAATCTCCTTCCATAGTTTGATAATCAAATCCAGCTTCATCTCTACTCCATTTACATTGGGCATGTTCATTTGTTTCAAGAGTAAAAGTTACTTCTTCAAATTCTTGAATACATTTTTGATTACCTGAACCGGTTATACTTACTTTTTCCCCAATAATTTCATTTTCAAAATAATAATCATCTGTTAAAACTTCTCCCGCAGTTATTGTTGGTGCTGTTGGAGGATCTTCAGGTTCTAAACTTATACATTCTGGTCGGTCAGAACTATCACCATTTAATAATACACATGTTTGCCCTATAGAACTACATCTATATTCTGTGCAAGGCCGATTAGGATCTTCATTACATGCTTCACAGTCTTGGGCTCCTGTTGGAGCTTGCCAAGGTAAGCATTCAAATTGATACACTTTTTCTTTAGTATCCCCCCAACCAAATAACCAGTTTGCTAATTCAAGAAGAACTACAACTACTGTTAAAGCCCACCCAATAGGATTCCAATCCATTGCAAAAGCAACAAGAGCAAGAGCTGCCAAAGCACCTTCTAATATATATCTATTAGCATCAGGTCCTGTGGCGCCTGTTTTTTCTGCAATTTTTGCTCCAATCGCAGCTCCAATCGCAGCTACAATACCTCCTATGAAAAAAACAGGTAAAAAAGGTGCCGAAGAAATTGCCCAAATTCCTAAACCAGTTGGGAGTGCTGTTGCAACAAAATAATGTGTTCCGACAAGAGCAATTGTTGCTAGATAAGAAATGCCTGTAGCTCCTGCAACATTCCCCAAAATTTGCCCCATTTTTTCAGGATTAGCTTCAAAATATTCTTCAAGAGTCATTCCTCCTGCAGCAGCTATTCTAAAATCATCATCTATTGCGGCATAATATTCACTTAAATCTGTTTTACCAACAGGTTCTTGATTTGAAACAGGGGTTTCATAATTATTATTAAAATCTCGCCAATCTGCTATATAAAATTCATCATTTCCGCAATTAAAAAAGTTCCACATAGGGTGGTTTTCATCATAATTATCACACCAAATATTTTGCATAAATTGAGAAGATTGGGGTCTTTTAGATCTTGCATTATTTGTTCCTTCTCCAAGATAATTTACATAACTCCCACAATCTCCCATAGAGGTACACAAGTTATTCATTTCTTCTACAACCTTAGAGGTGCTACATTTGCAATTTCCAATGCAATCCCAACCACTAACTTTTTTCACATAATATTTAATACAATCTATAGTAGCCATTGAACATAAATTATCATCAAGACCGTCTTTTAAATTAGCTCCCTTAGGATATGCTGGAACACATAAATCAAAGTCAAAATATTTTCCAACATGGGTATGTTGGACCATACAGTGAGAATTAGATTCACATTTTTCTTTCATTTTTTCTACTTCATCTTCTACTTCATCTTCATCCATATCTTCTGTTATTTCAGGATTATATATTTTACAAATAGTAGCTTGATTTGGCATAGCTTTTGCAATAGAAAATGTTTTTCCATTAGATTCCATTTTCGATTCTTCACAAATAGAACTTCTAAATCCTGTTCCTGCCATAGTTACGTTAACCCCCCCATTAGTACAACTAGCTATCCAATGTTCACTTCCCACAGTATCTTTTCCTTCACCCACAACCCCATCAAACAAGCACCAAGTTTCACCATTAAATCTTCCTTGTTCTCCAACATTAGCTGTATTTGGTCCTGTGCAAGCAACTTCTTTACAATAAACATCTCCAACACCATCGTCAAAACATCTTGTTTTTCCAGGTTCACAAGAATCTAAAATTTCTCCAGCATTCCCACAACTATCTTTATTAAAAATTTCTATTCTGTCATCAACGCACCTTTCTTCACCAAGACTTTCACATATAGAAATAGTATCTAATAAAGGATCACTACAAAGAACTTCATTATAAAAATCACCGTCTGTACAAAGATTTTCACGAATATATTCACAATTTCCACTTTCATAAACACAAGCCCCAACTCTTTCCCCTTCAAAAAGAGAATAACATTCAAAAGCATTATTAATATCTCTAAAATCTTTTTCAACACCTCTATCTGCAGCTAAGAATCCGCAAGTAGTTTCAGTTATAAAACTTGCTTGATTATTTAAAACACAACAACCATATTGGCATTCAGTAATTGAGCATTCTTCACCTGTTCTCCAGTCTCCCCCACCATCATTACATTCTTTTTGAGGAGAACGAGGTGCACAAGAACCATATTCTGTATCAATACAACAACCCAATTGACAATCAGCAAGATTATCGCAAGAAGTATGAGCTAGTTCTGTTTTACAATCAGTAAAAGTAGAAAGGACAGGTTGGCAAATAGCACCATCATTTTTTTCAATACAACAATCTAAAACAGGATCATCATCTATAGCACTAACAATTCCAATTTGTTTTATGGTCAATAAACTTATTAAAAATTTAAATCCAGAATCTAAAAGTTTTTCTCCAAAATCATCTTTTCCAATAACAGATTTAGGATTTTCTAAAGAATTAGACTCAGAAATAAAATAACTATTAGCAGCTACCATATTTATCATCAAGAAAATTTGAAGAATAACTATTAATATAAATGAAATACTAATTTTATTAAGTTTTATTTTTTTCAGCATCTTAAAAACCAGGCGAAATCACACACCCCCTTATAGCAAACCTAAACCATTCATTAGTTTTTGTATGTTTTACAGTATAGATCATTGCAGAATCACTTATTGGAGATTTATCAATGTTAAAATCAGGGAATTCAACCATATATCCTTGATATTCAAAATTACAAAATCTTGATTCTTGATTAACAATTTCTTTAGCAACAACTGCAAGTTCGTAAAGCCTTGTTGGAAAAATCACTGAAAAATCATCTCTTATAGCAGTTTCGCTAGCTTTTCTTAATGTTAGCTCACCATCAATATTAACAACTACTTTTTCAGGTCCAAGCTCTACTTCAAAACCATTATATTTTTCATTTACAGAGTAGCCTTCTTTTTCTAAACTTGATGTAAGATCATCCCAACACCTTTGAACATCGTCATTAATTTCATCTTTAATCTGAGTTTTTATGTCTTGCATTAAATTAGGTTTTTGATTAATGCACTTTTCATAATATAATCCAAAATAACACAAATAAGTAATATCATAAGAAACTCCTTCTTCAACAAACATGAATGTTCTATTAAATGTCGGTTCTAAAGCACTTCCTAGATAACCTCCTTGATGCATAAGGGTTTCAATAGTTGTTTCTAATTTTTCTTCTAAACAAGAATCTAAAAAAGAACTAGGATTTGTTTCTTTTCCATCGCTAAGTCCTGGAATTTCTGGGATCACATTTGATCTAGATAAAAAATAAAAAGCAAAACCTGCGATGATAACTACAGCAATAATAACAAAAATTGCAACCTGCCCTTTTTTACCTTGCATCATTTTTTACCTTGAGCCTCAAGCAATTTAATTAAGGCCTTATTCAAAGAAAGAGAACGAGGAACAGTATTTTTCCATTTTTCCCAAATATCTTCTGGAATTTCTAATAAGAATTTTTTTGTTTTTTGAATTTTTCCCATTTACTTAGTAAAGATTAGTATAAGTTATTATTACTTTATGTAGGTTATCATTACTTTATACCAATTATAAGAAATAAGTATTAGTTAGTATATAAAGTTTTTTATTTTTTAATCTTCTACCCAAAATTAGCGTTTTTCCAGTTAGTTGTTATTAATTAAGTTACTAATCTTCTGTTTCAACTCTTGGAGCAAGAATAAATGAAAGGGCCATTTGCTCTGTCTTAAGTTCTATCTTTAAAGGGTGGTCATTTGCAAAATTTAAGATAGTTTTTTCACAAAGTTTTGAACCTTTTACAAATTTAGTTAGATATTCTAAACTATATTTTGATTTACAATTTTCAGCTTGGATTTCTGCTTCATCTCCTGAAAATTCAGATCTAGAAGAATCAAGACCTTTTGCCTCAACTATAAATTTTCCATCTTCTATAATAAAAGAGCAAGCATCTGCAACAACTAAAGAATCTTCTATAGAATCAATTAAATCTACTGAGTTTAATTTTACCCTGGAACTAAATTCTAGATTAGGCATCTCCTTATCTTCACTTTCTATATCAATTAAACTTAAGGTAAAATTTCTTTTAATTCTATCTTGAATCTGGATGTGCAAAGCATTTTCTTTTTTCTCTAAAAGTAATGAACTACCTGCTCCGCCTCTTTTTAAAATTCTTTTTAAATTATCCAAATTAACTCCTAAAGTTTCCTCATCTGTTTCAAATTGAGAAAAAGAAGATTTAGGCAATTTAAATTCAACCATAGCAACATTTGCAGGATCCATGGCAGTTACACTTAACCCAAATTCATTTACCTTGATTCTAACCTCTGTTACTAATTCAGATATCAGATCTATCACCTTTGATAAAAACACAGGGTTCTCTAATTTAAACAACATTTTAATAAAAATACAATTTATCTTTTAAGTATTGTTATTATTAAGTATAGGGTATTTATTTAAACTTTCCTAAATAAATTATTATATGGAATCTCCCCCAAAAAACATAAAAGAGGAAAGGATAAAAAAAATTCTTGAAGTTTATTATTCTAGGGAAGATGTCCAACAAGCTATCTTTAAATTTTCAAAAAATAGAGAAGTTACTCCCAGTTATATGATGGAACATTTTGGAAAAAGACCAGATATCTTTCAGTATAAAGGAGATATCTTTGAACTTGTGAAAAAAGGAGCTACTTCCTTCCATTGTTCTGAAGAACTTTGGCAAGATCCTTTAGAGATCGTAACAGGGATGGAAAAAGCAAAAGCAAATGAATTAAGAATAGGTTGGGATCTTTTATTCGATATAGATAGCAAATATATTGATTATAGTAAAATTCTTGCAGAAGAAATAATAAAAGCTTTGAAATTTCATGGAATTAAAAATCTTGGGATTAAGTTCTCAGGTTCAAAAGGATTTCATATAATAATTCCTTGGAAAGCCTTTCCAAATGAAATCCAAGATATTAAGACTTCAGACATGTTTCCAGAATGGCCAAGAATTATAACCCAGTATATAACCCATATAACTAAAGAGAAATTAATAGAAAGAATAACCAAACTAACAAACCCTAATAAGTATGTTAGGGATTTTCAAGCATCAAAGGAAGTTATGCCAGATTTAGTTTTAGTATCTTCTAGACACTTATTTAGGATGCCTTATTCTTTACATGAAAAAACAGCCCTAGCAAGTGTTGTTTTAGATCCAGAAAAAATAAGTGAATTTCAATTAATAGATGCACATACTCTTAAAGTAAAAGTTAAAAATTTCATGCCAAATTCAGAAGAAGGTGAAGCTAAAGAACTTTTAATGCAAGCTTTAGATTGGTATAGGGAAAATAATCAAGAGAACAATCAAGAAAAAAAGAGCTATGATTATAAACCTATTAAATTAACTAATTTATCTGAAAAAAATTTCCCACCAGCTATTCAAGGAATTTTAAAGGGGTTAGGAGATGGAAGAAAAAGAGCTTTATTTGTTTTAATAAATTTCTTTAGGACAGTTGGTATGGACAGGGAAGAATTAGAAAAAAGAATAGATGATTGGAATAAAAAAAATGAAGTTGCTTTAAAACAAGGTTACATCATTTCTCAATTATCTTGGAGTTATAGAAATAAGGTAATTCTTCCACCAAATTATGGAAAAGATTTTTATAAAGGGATAGGAATAATTCCAACTGAAGAAGAATTAAGATATAAAAATCCTGTGAATTACACTGTAAAAAAAACTTTACAACCAAATAATAAAAAGAAATTTTCCAAATCAAAAAGTAGTTCTTATAAAAAATAAAAATTTATAAAGCGAGATTAACTCTGAATATAATGAGAAAGAGAGTGGTGTTTATTATTTTAGCTGTGTTCTTAATGTTAAATTTATCTTTTGTTTTAATAGGTGCTGAATTAAGTGAAGAAGAATTAAAAATAGCAAAAGCATACGAGTGTCTTGAAAATGAAACAATAGAAAGAACTTGTGAAGCATTGACATTAGAAGAAAAGATTTTTTCACTATTAGCTATTGGGGAATGTGAAGACGAGGTTATAGCCGGATCATATGAAAACAAATGTTGGCCAGAATCAAATTGTGGGTTAAAAGAAACAGCCCAAGCAATACTTGCTTTAGAAGGTGTTAATAAAAATACAGAAGATGCAGAAGAATGGTTATTATCTCAAAACACTACTATTTCAGATCTTATTTGGTATTTGCAAATAGAAAGTAACAGTGCTGTAAGTTGTTCAGTTTCCTATAGTGGTTCAACCTATAATTTTAATATTGGTGAAGATAAAAAGATAGCTTCTAATGCAGGATCTTGTTTAAGCCTTGCTCAAGGTTCTTATTGGCTTGAAGTTTCTAATAATTGTTATGATTTAGAATATGAAATTTCCTGTGATAGTGGATTTTTAACATCTTTATTATTTAAAAAACCAAGTTCAGATACAATACATGTTCTTGAAGAAACTTCTACAGCTGCAGCGGGCGGAATAACAACAGAGAAAATAGATTCTCTTTGTTTTGAACAAAATGGGCTTTGTGATTATGAAGGAAGTTTATGGTCTGCTTTAGTATTAGATTTTCAAGGTTATGATGTTTCTTCCTATTTACCTTATTTAGTAACAATGGTAGATGAATATCCAGAATATTTACCAGAATCTTTCTTATATCTTTTAACAGGCCAATCAGAATTTAGAACTGAGTTATTATATAAGCAAAAGAGTGAAAAATGGTGGTCAGAATCTGGAGATAGTTATTATGATACAGCCTTAGCATTATATCCTTTCCAATATGAAGATCCTATGGAAAAAATTAATTCTATGAATTGGCTTTTAGAAGTTCAAGATGAAGGGGGTTGTTGGCAAAATAATCTAAGGAATACTGCTTTTATTTTATATTCTATTTGGCCAGAAAACCATTATACTCCTGGACCAATAGATGACGATTGTATTGATTATAATACCCCTACAGAATGTGAAGGAGATTCTAGATGTGAATGGGATGTTAGTGAGGGAATTTGTGAGGATATTACCAATAATGAAGAAGATTGTGAAAATCTAGGATATTTTTGTGAATCAAGAGTAAATTGTGCAGATGCTGGAGGAGATGTTTTGAGTAGTTATTCTGATTCTTGTACAGGACTAAATATTTGTTGTAATGAAGAATTTTTATTAGATAATTGTATAGATCAAGGAGGAGAGGTTTGTGAGTCTAGAGAATATTGTAAAGGTGGGGATTTAGTTGATTCTTTTGGATCAAGTAGTAGAGTTTGTTGTGTAGGTGGTACATGTGAAGTATTAGGTGGTGGAGCTGGAACAGGTGAATCAGAATGTGAAGAAAATAGTGGGGAATGTAGAACAGATTGTTTACCTAGTGAGAAAAAGAGTTATGATTATTCTTGTGATAGTTCTTCTCATTCTTGTTGTGTAGAAGATAATAATGGTGGCAATGACAATGATGACGAAAAAAGTTATTTATGGCTTTGGATTTTTTCAATATTAGTAATTTTAGTTTTAATTGCAATCCTTTTCAATAAAAAATTAAAAATCTTTTGGATGAAGATAAAGAATAAATCTGGAAAAGATAAAAAAGAATTTAGGCCTAGATTTGGCTCAAGCCCAGGTCCAAGGCCAGGACCAGGAATTGCTCCCGGAGCTTTAAGAAGAAGTCCTCAAGGAAGAAGGATAATTCCTTCTAGAGGAGCCCCTAGAAGAAGACCCATGGGCCCAAGAACTACTCCTAGAAAAAGAGAAGAAGTCGACGATGTTCTAAAGAAATTAAAAGACATGAGCAAGTGATTTTAAAATGAAGAAAATATTTTGCTTTTTCATCTTTGCTTTGTTAACTTTACAAATAGTTTCTGCAGTTGAATTTGATGTGAATACTAATTTTGACCAAGGAGAAACCTTAATTGCAAAAGTCTCAGGAAATTTTTTAGAACCTCCTGCAAAAGAAAATATCTTTTTTTATAGGGGTCATGTTCAAATTCCCATTAATCATTATTTTGCAAAGATAAACAACGAATTTTATATTTATGCATTATTAGAAGATAAAACACCTAATAATTATTCTATTTCAATAGAAAATGTGAGATATATCCAAGGAACACAAACAAGTGAAGAAGATCTTGTTAAGAACTTTTCAATTTCAAATAATGTAGCTGAATTTTCAGTAGATCCTGGTTTTGTGGTAACTGATCAAGATTTTTCTTTAGAATTTCAAAATTTACAAGACAATCCAATAGAAATAGAAATTAAAAGAACTTTTGGAGAAGATAAAATAATTAGTTTAATTTCCGGAGAAATTAAAGAAGTAAATTTAGAATTAGGAAATATCACCGAATCAGTTTTAGAAGTAATTAATATTAGTTCAGGAGACACAAATTATGAAGTAGCTACTTATTTAATTGCTGGCATAGACCCTGAAGACCCTACAACTCCCATAGATCCAGATGATCCAGAACCTGAAGAACCTAAAGAAGATTTTAGATTTGAACCTTCTGCACTAGATTTTTCTTTGCCAACAAATTCAATAAAAACTAAAAAAATTTATTTATATAATGCAGGTGAAGAAGATTTAGAAGATATCACAATTTCTATTTCTAATTTCTTAGAGGATTATATTAATCTCTCAGCAGAAGAAATAAAGAGATTAGAAAAAGGAGAAAGTGCAAGAATGGAATTAACAATAATTTCAGATAAAGAAAATATAATAGAAGGAAAAATTATCGCTGAAACAGCAGATGGCTTAACAACTATTTTAGATATTTCTATTGAATTTGAAGAAGGATATGTAGCTCCATCTGGAAACGGGGATCAAGAAACTGAAGATCCTGCTTGTTCTGAAGAAGGGGGTTCTGTGTGTCTTGCCCCTGAAGAATGCTCAACAGGAGAAAGCAAGATTATAAACGGAGAAGTGTGTTGCCTAGCAACTTGCGAGGAACCTAAAGAAGATTCTTCAAAAAAGATAATTGGGTGGACTTTAGTAGCTTTTGTTTTAATTTTAATATATTACTTTTATAAAAAATCTAAAGGTCAAACAAAAAAGAAAATAGGTTTCCTTAATTTTAAAAAGAAATAAATTTATTTTTTCTTCTTAACAACTTTCTTTTTAGCAGGTTTTTTCTCATTACTCTTTTTTTCATCTTTAACTTCAGGGGGCAAAATTTCCCTTAATTTTTTTTCTAGAATAGTTTTTTCAGATTGTAAAATTCTTGCGATTTCATCATAACCATGGAGTCTTCTAGTAAGCTCATTTAAAATTTCATTCCAGCCATTGTTAGTTAATGCAATTAATTCAGGAGAGATAATTTCAATATGTGCTGGCATATATTTAAACATCAAAATTGCTAGGTAGGAAATTTCATCAACCTCTACTTCAACTTCTGCATAAGTTGTATAAAATTTTTCTTGATCTTTTAATAAAGTTGGTTCATGCAGTTTTTTTGTTTGCACACTAACACCTTTTTCTTCATCAATAGCCTTAATAAGTTTGTTTAAAACTTCTGTTAAGTGTTCTGGGGGTGTTCCTAAAACTTCTATAATCATCGCAGCCCTTATTCCTTTTGTTTCTTTATCTGAACTCATTTTTTTTATATTTGTTTTTCTTTAAGATAAATAAAAGCAAGATTAATATGCAAAAGATTACAAAGCCATAGATTGCAAAATCACTTTTATCTAAATTGAAAGTATCTCCTCCACTTTTTATATCTTTTGGATTAAGTTGAATTATTTGAACAGGTTTTTCTTCTTCTACTTCAAGAGTAGTTTTGATTTCTTCAGGTCCTTCATCTTCATTATCGTTATCTTGTCTTTCATCTTCAGATTCATCAGCAACATTTTCTTGTGAATCATCTTCTTCAGGTTCTTCTTCAGTATCACATTCATTTTTTAATTCTTTGGTAAATAATTTAAATTCCCAAGAATTATCACAAGTTTGCCAAGTTTCGTCATTGTTTTTACTATCTGAAAGAATAGTTGTTTCATCAATAAGTTCACTATTTTTATACAAAAAAACTTTTTCATCAGAATTATCTAACCATTGATTTTCAAAAATATAAACATAATACCCTAAAAAATTTCCACTTAACATAACTTCTCCTCCATCATTATTAACTAATTTATATTCTGATAAATTAACCTCTGTTCCCGACGATAATTCCACCCATTCATGTCCTGCATCTGTTCCAGAAGGATTTAATTCAACCTCTGTAATTTTTATAGCAGAAACACTAGAAAAAAGAAACAATATGGCAAAGAGCACCACTACCCTTTTCATAAACAACTAAAGAATTCTAGCTTTATAATTTTTTCTTATATCTTTCTTTAAAATTAATAAAATCAACTTTTCCTCTTTGTTCTGATTTTTTAGCAATCAAAATATTTGAGAATATTTCATTTTTTAGATACCAAGCACATTTTTCTTTTTCAATTTTTGAAAGCGTACCATTCATTTTAGATTCAACACCAACAACTTCATAACCTGCTTTTCCAGCTCTCTTAAACGCAACAAAATCTGGAAAACCTGTCCCAATTACTAGGACTTTTTTAAAAGGATTATATTTTCTTTTAGCCTTCACAATCATGTTTTCTTCTAAATCAACATTATTTGTCCATTTGTCAACTACCCAGCCTTCTTTTTCTAATTCTCCACGAGCTTTTAATTCAAACCTAGCTCCAGCAGCCCTAGATAATTTACCTTTTTTAATATTTGATTTTTTCTTAGAAATCGGAAGCCCTTTCTCATCCCAAGATGTTTCATATTTTTCACTTCCTGCTTTTCTAATTTCTTCTAGAATTTTTTCTTTATGTTCTTTTTTCACCATATATAAGAAATAAGAATTAGAAGTTTATAAAATTAGTTTATAAATCCCTAGCTTGAATTGTTCTTCTACCGTTTTCTTTAGCTCTTTTAATAGCATCTCTTAGAATTTCTTCTGTTTTTCTTTCAAGTGCCATGCCAACTTCTTCTGCTACACTTGAAACAGCATTTTCTTTATCAAGTTCTTTTACAACTTTCTTAATATTTGATTTTACAATTATTGCCATTTTAATTTATTTGTTTTAATAATTTAATAACTTTATCTTGTCCCAAATCAACAATAAACCCTGCTAACCTAGGCCCTTTTTCTTTATTTATTAAAACCATATAAACATTTTTGAAAAATTGTTTAGTTTCTATTCCTACTTTTTTAGAAATATCATAAAATTCTTGATATAAATTTTCTTCATTAAATTTTTTAGCTTCAAGAGATTTTCTTAATTCAATCATTGCTTTTTTATCTAACCCATTTAATTTCACTTTAACTTTTTCTTGAACATCAAAACTCATTTCCTTGGGAGCATATTTTTTCAACCAATTTTTAACTTTTTCAGCTCTTTTCAAACTTTCTTTGTTTAATCCTTTTAATTTATTTATTTGAATTAAACTAACTAATTGTCTAAAACTTTTTCTTTCAGGTTGTTTTTTACTTAATTTTAATTGGCAAACTTCATATTGCCTTTTTTCTCTAGAATCAGCTTTACCAGAATAATATTTTCTTTCTAAGGCATCATAATCTTCATAAATTTTAATTACATCTAAATCAAAACTAATTTGAAATGCTTTATTTGGCCTTGTTCCGACAAATAAATATCTTAATACTTCTGGTTCATATATTTCTTCAACTTGATCTAAAGTTGTAACATTTCCAGTAGAGCTGTGAAAATCTTTTAATCTAGTTCCTTTGACAGTTATCCATTCATACATATAATACATCGGTGCAGGATAATCAAATACTTCTTCAGCAATCTTTTTACCTGTATCAAAAGAACCTCCTGCAGCACTATGGTCTGCTCCACCAGGTTCAAAAATTACCCCCTCATATTTCCATCTTAATGGCCAATCAACTCTCCAAGGGGCTTTTACTAATCCTTTTTTTCTAAAATCAATTTTATCTTTATGTCCACATTTACATTCATACTCAATTTCATAATTTTTTACAGATAATATTTTTGTAAAATCTTTTCTACATTTTTCACAATAAACAATTAAAGGTAGCCAATCTTTTTTAAGAGGTTCTTTTCTATATTTATTTAATATTTCTATAATTTTTTCCTTATTTTCTACACCCTTTTTAATCAAATCAGCATAAGCACATTTTTTACCCATAATACTTTGTCTAATATACTCTGGTTTTACTCCAACTTTTTCTAAAGATTTTTCAAATTTCTTTTCAAAATGTTCTGCATAACTAAATTTTTCAGAAGAATCTGGAGAAGGTACTTCACTTATAGGCATTCCTAAATATTTTTCAAAACTTTTATCAACACCTACTGGAATTTTTCTAAACCTATCAAAATCATCCCAGGAATAAATAAACCTTGTTTTCTTTCCTTTGTCTTTCAAAGCCCTAACAACCATATCCGTTGTAATTACTTCTCTAAAATTCCCAATATGAACTTCTCCAGAAGGGGATATCCCAGAAGCACAAACATATTCTTTCTTTTTTCCACTTTTTTTTATGATTATGTCTGCTATTTGATCTGCCCAAAAAAACTTTTCCTTACCTCTTTTCTTTTTTTCTTTCATTTTATATATGTAATACTTTGAATGTTTTAAAATCTTGAAATCTTTCTTGTTTCTCTTCAACTTTTCTAATTTGCGAATGTTTTGGCCCCTGTCCACAAAGCTCAATCATTTTGTTTACCTTATCAGCATCTCCTTCTAGAAATACTTCCACTCTTCCATCTTCAAGATTTCTTGTAAATCCTTTAACATTATATCTTTCTGCATTTTCTTTTAAAAACCCCCTGAAAAATATTCCTTGAACAGTTCCGGTAATGTATAATCTTATTGATTTCTTCATAAAAATATAAAAGATTAGGGTTTATTAAAGATTTCTTTAATTTGAGAAAGATATTTAAGTAAATTTTAAGACAATAGTCTATGTCAAAAGAAAAATTAAGAAAGAAAAATTTAAAAATTTTTACCTTTTCAAATTCTTTGATGGCCTTAGCAGTTGGGTTGTTTGGACCTTTTTATTACCTTTTTATAAGTGATATCGGAGGTTCAATTGAAAATTTTGGAATAGCTGCAGGACTTTTAGTTTTATCAGGTGCTTTATTTTCTCTTGTAGCTGGAAAATTTTCAGATAAAATTGGAAGAAAACCTTTTTTAATAATTGGGGGATTTGCTTCAGCGATAATTGTTTTTTTATATACTATTATAGGGTCTATTTGGCAATTATATTTATTACAGATATTTTCTGGGGTAATCACTGCGGGGTTTGAAACTGCTGAAGGAGCATATTTAGGAGATGTTACAAGCAAGAATAAAAGAGGGGAAGAAGTAGGAAAGTATGATGCGATGATTGGGATTTTTGAAGCTGTAGCAATCTTTGTTGGAGGATTTTTAGCAGCAAGATTTGGTTTTGAAATATTATTTTACATTGTTTCTATTATAGCCTTAATTTCAACTTTAGTTATGTTAAGATTAAAAGAAAAATAGATTTTTTATTAAACATTTCTCCTATCTAATTCATTATGCAGAATAGTCATTGTTTGTGAAGCAAAATACATCTGTCTCCCGATACTTATTTTTTCAATACCTACTTTTTTTAATCTTTTTAATTCTATTTTAGGAATACCTTCTTGATCACCTATAACAAAAACACATTTGTCTAACTTCTTTTTATCTCTAATATCTTCTCCCCTTCTATCCAATATGCAGATTTCTTTACCTTCTTCTTTTAATTCTTGCAATAATGCCGAGAGTCCTTTTTTTTCAATAAAATAACCAGGCACAACTTCTCTTTTTTCACCTTTTTTATATTTGTATAATAATTTTTTAATTAAACTTGCAACATCTTTTTTACTAATATCAATTCTATGTTCATCATCTGCCATGAAATTTTGTCCAGGAAACATTTCAATATGTTTTGGGGGGTCAGGACCGCCATCAAAAATTAAATGAAGTTTAACATCTTCTCTAGTGTGGTGGGAAACAAAGAAAGCCATTATAATTATTTGGCAAGCAATATCCATTCTACCTGCTTTCATTAAATTTTTAATATCAAAATTTCCAGAAGTTCTTGCTCCTTTTGAATAATATACAAATTCTTTCATTTTGTTAATTCCTTATATCTAAAACAATCTATTGTATGGTCATTTACGAGGCCTGCTGCTTGCATAAAAGCGTAACAAATTGTAGGTCCAACAAATCTAAAACCCCTTTTTTTCAACTCCTTACTCATTATTTCTGCTTCATTACTTTTAGCAGGAATTTCTTTCATGTTCTTGAATTTATTTACAATAGGTTCATTACCCACAAAATTCCAAATATATTTACTAAAAGATCCAAATTCTTTTTTAACCTTTAAAAAATTTTGAGCATTGGTTATTGTACTTTCGATTTTTAGTTTATTCCTAACAATTCCTGCATCCCCCATTAATCTTTCAATATCTTTTTGAGTATATTTAGCAATCTTAACAGCATTAAAATTATCAAAAGCCTTTCTAAAATTTTCTCTTTTATTTAAAATAGTTGACCAACTTAAACCTGCTTGAAAAGCATCTAATACTAGAAATTCAAATAATTTTTTATCGTTATGTAATGCTTTTCCCCATTCTTTATCATGATATTTTTTCATTAAAGCATCTTTACCAATCCATGCACATCTTTTTTTCTTAACAGTCATTTTATTTTATTGGTTGCAAAACAAATAAAGATTTTGCAAATATTTCTTCTGCATTCATAACTTCATATATCCCTATAAATCTATCTTTTGCAAATACACAAATTTTTTGTTCTTTTTTCATTTCTTTTTTAGTTTTAAGATCTGAATGATAAACAGGTTTGCCGGTAAATAACCTAACAACTTCTTTTTCTTTAACTTCAACAATTGGGTAAACAGTTGATATAATTTCGCCTGGAATAATCATCTCTTTTAATTTTTTATCATCAACTTCTTCTAAATCATAAAGTGTGTAGCTTTTTTCTTCCTTGAAAATTCCTGCCCAAGTTCTTCTTAATTCTAACATATGTGCACCAATTCCCAGATATTCTCCCAAATCTGAGATAAGTTTTCTAATATATGTTCCTGCTTGGCATTCCACCTTAAACATTATATCTTTGCCATCTTTTTCAAGAAGTTCGAATTTTTTTACCTCTCTTGGCCTTTCTTGTCTTTTAACACGAGATTTAACAGGTGGCGTTTGTAAAATAACTCCTGTAAATTTTTCTTTAATAGCTTTTTGAATTTTAGTTATCGGAATATCTTCGTGAATTCTCATTATTCCTACATATTCTTTATCTTTACTTAGAAAAAATCCGGTAAGTTTGCAAGCACGATTAAGTGCAATGGGAAGCACGCCGGTAACCTTTGGATCAAGGGTTCCAAAATGACTTGTCTTACGCAATTTTAACTTTTTTCTAACATGATCTGAAATATCAAATGAAGTTGGTCCAGAAGGTTTATCAATATTTAAAATTCCAAATTCCAAAAGTTCATTAAGAGATTTTTTCTCTTTTAGTTTATCAATATCAAGTTTCATTTGAATTCACCCTTTAAAAATTTTAATCGCTTTTTTTCTTCAAATCTTTCAATAGCATATCTTAAAGTTGTTCTAGGCAATTGAGCATAATATTTTTTTAGAAAATCTTCAAGCAATTTTAGATCTTTTTTCCCTACTTCTCTTAACATCCAACCAATAGCCTTGTGAATAAGATCATGTTTATCTTTTAAAAGAATTCTTGAAATCCTTAAACTGTCTTGTAATTCCCTCTCTTTAATAAAAGCAAATGTTGCTAGCACAGAAATTCTTTTTTCCCAAAGGCTTTTTGATTCTGCTAAATCATAAAGAATTTTTCTTTTTTTATCAAGTAAAAAATCACCCACAATATTTGGTGCACTTAAATCAACCAAATCCCAATTATTAATATATTTAGTGTTTTTTAAATAAAGATTAAATATTCTCGCTTTATCTTCTTCATTTGATTTTTTATATTTTTGAACTAAAAGAAGAAGTGCTATAAGCCTTTGTTCATGAATCTTACTTTTTAGAAGTTGTTGAATTTTCGGAAGGCTTAAATTAGGATATTTTTTTACAATTTCTCTTTGTTCTGGAACTTTTAATCCTAGAAATATGTCTCCTTCCCCATATTGGCCTTTTCCTGTTTTGAAAAATCTTTGAAGTATTTTAGCTTGTTTAGGATTAGCTTTTTTCTTTATATCTTTTTTAATTTGTTCTAACATGAAATATAAAGAATTATTTGATATAAAAATCTATTTAGCTAAAGATTTTCTTTGTGGTCTCTTAGGTTCTTTTGTTTTCCCACCTGCAGAATGCTTAATTTGTTTTGCAGCAGCTTTTTCCATTTTTGCTGTTGCTTCTGCACCCGATGCAGCTTTTTCTTTTTCTTCTTTCTTTTCTTCTTCTGTTTGTTCAGAAGGTTTAGCAGCAGGCGCTGTTCCTGTAGCAGCTTCTTTAGCTTTTTCCATTAAAGTCTTTTTCTTTTGAATAGCATCTGCAGAAGCTTTTTCAACTTTTTCTTCCCTTAGCTTCTTATATTTTAACTTATCCGGCAGGTCAACTAGGTATGCCCTCACAATATCTCCTTCTTTTACAGCCCTAACTTTTATTTTCATTGGAGGTTTTTTAATTCCTCTTGCCCACACAGCTTCGTTTAAAAATCTGTCAAGTTTGATCTTCTTAAGATCTCTATCTCTAACTTTCATATGTCTTGCTAAAAATTCTTTAATAGTTTTGATAGCTTTGTTAGCATTTTTATAACAAGGAACAACTCGCACTTGTTTTCTAACTGGAATTATATATTCTCTTTCAATTTTTTCTAATGGAGCTTTAATTTCTTTTTTTGCCATTTTTATTTTTTCTTTGGATCTACCCATTCCTTTACTTCATGGAATTCTATTAAATTATCTGTTAGATTTTTTAATGTTGAAATGGTTTCTTTAATAGATCCACTATTCCTTAAAATATCCAAATGATTATCAGAATAAACATATATTCCTTGTTTTCTTTCATTTCCTTCAAGAGAAGGGACTTGGGTGTGTGTCCAATTACTTGTTCCATTCATCGCATGTTTTAATTTAAATCCGGCATATTCACTATTTGTTAAAACACTTTTCATATATTTTGAAGGGGATTTTTCCCCTAATTCATTTAATATATTTTTTGCATAAGGAGAAAATTCCATTCTTAATTTTTTCATTCCCATTTTTAACCGAAGTGTGACTTCCTCCTTTTTCCAGGCTTAATATGTAATTTTGTTCTTCTCCAAGACCTTCTATGTTTAGTCAGGGTAGCTGGGTGAATCCTTTTTCCTGCCCCGTATTTCTTAAGAACAGCCCAAACAGGAGCCCACTTTGTTTTCCTACCTTCTTTTGCAAGTTTTTCTTTTTTACCTTTATATTTAATTCCCATTTATTGAATAGCCTCCAAAAATTCTACACCTTTTTTAGTTAATTTTCTACCTGGTTTTCTTTCTCTAACACCTCTAACAGCTTTAGCAATTTCTGTAAATCCAGCTGCATCAGATTGTTGTAGAATTATTCTAATTATTTTACCACTTGCCCTTCTAAATTCTTCAGGAGCATAACCTCTGTTCTTCTTACTCCCATATTTTGTTCTAAGTCTATTAACTCCTACAATACCCTTTTTATGAATCTGTCTTAAAATACTTGCAGATCTTTTATGCCAGAAATCAGGATCATCAATTGGCCTTTCTTTAGCAGGGCCTGATTTAACATATTTTGACCATTCAGGTTGTTTAAATTCCGGAACTTTTTTCAAAGCTTCTGCTAATTTTAAATTATACTCTTGCGAATTTATTTCATATATTTTACTCATATTATCTAGTCATTCCTTACGGAATTAGATTGGTCAAAAGACCATTTAACCTATTTTTACTCAAGAAAAAGAGTTTATAAAGTTATCTTCTAGGTTTTCTCCACTTCTTTATTACTATTTTAAAACCAATAATTTTAGCAGTGAAATATACCCCTAGATCTTCTAATAATTTTTCTTGAAGTTCTTTAACAATCTTTTTATCATGTCCAGCACTTTTCAAAACAGCTACTTTTACAGTGTGGTGTTTATCAAAATGATTTTTTAATGTTTTAATGAAATTATGAGTAATTCCATTTTTTCCTAGTTGAACTTCTCCTATTGTCATTTTTATATTTTTAACCTCATTATATCAACCTTCTTGACTATAATAATTTTCTTCTTTTTAACTCCAAATGTTCCAAGTTTCATAAGTTTGTTTTTGTAAATATCTTTCCCCTTAAATCTATGAACCTTAACATTTTTCTTATTATCTCTCCAATCTTGGCTATATCTTGCGCAAATTATTGCAGCTTCTTTTAGATCCCCTTTTTTTGGTTTTCCTTTAATATTCACAAATGGGCTTCCTGGGGCAACTGTATGAAAAACTTCTTCAGAAGGCTCGACTTGCGCAATTAGTTGTTCATTACTTTCAGCACTTTTTCCTGCAAGAATTAATGTTTCTCTTTTTGTTACAAATTCTCGGAGTTTCATTTTACCTCATTCCCCATTTCTTTAAGGCTACTCTTAATTCTTCATGGTCTTCTGCATATTTTTTTAGAGAAATATTTTTTAATGTAGCGTCAACAGCTTGCCTCATTGCTTTTGCACCTGCTTCTGTTCCATGTGGATGTCCATGAACACCCCCACCTGCTTGAATCACAACGTCATTGCCCATAAACTTCATAATCTTTGGAACAATTGTTGGATAAACACCTCCAGAAGCAACACCAAACACTGGTTTAACCCCTGGCCATTTTTGTGCTAGATAATCTTTGGTTCTTTTTGTAAATTGTTGTTCCATTTCTTGTTCAATATGCAATACTTCATCTTTTCCACCAGTCATTTTTCCATAGGCTGTTCCAATATGCAATGTATCAACACCAACCATTTTTGCAAGTTGTGCAATAACCTCCATACTCATTCCATGATCCGGCGTTCTATCTAACATTGCATGGCCTGCTCGATGTGCATGTATTGGCAATTTAGTATAATTTCTAGCTGTTTGTAATGCACTCCAGCCTAAGGTTAATATATCCAACATAATATAATTTCCTCCATTTTTTTCTACAAATTTTATTCTTTTTTTCATTTCTTCTGTCTCAGCAGTGCAATTAATAAAGTAGGCTTTTTTTTCACCTGTTTCTTTTTCAGCTTTTCTCATTAATTTAATTGTTTTCAAAAACCTTGATTTGAATTTATTAAAGTCTTGACTTGTTAAATTTTCATCATCTTTAACAACATCACAACCACCTTTCCAAGATTCATAAGCAACTTTTGCATGTTCACCAGGTTGAAGCCCTACTTTAGGTTTAACAATTGTTCCTACAAGGGGCCTATCATAAACTTTTAGAATTTTCCTAACGCCTTTTATTCCATATCTTGGGCCTTTAAAACTCCTTAACATTTTTTCAGGAATATTAATATCTTCCCAAAGTAAACCTGTTACAGATTTCATACCAAATATATTTCCCCCAATGCTCGAAAGAATTTCTGGTAAATTACCTAATTCAAATAATTTAATAGGATAAGCGATTCTTGCACGTTTATTTTTTTGATCTAGATAATATACTGTAGGGGAAAGAGTTTTTCCTATTCTTTTATTCATTGTTTTTACATCTGTCCAAGTTCCAACAGAACTTTCACCAGCAACCATGCTTGCAGCTTCTCTAAATGTAAAGTTTTTAGCAGGAGAAATTTTATATTGGCAAATGACATCTGTTTTTTTAGGCTTGTATTTCAAATTTATGAAACTTTGATACTTGTATGCCTGCGATTTTCCACCTCTTTTTTTCTTTTTCATTTTAAATTATTATTTTAATTTTATCTCTGTTCCTTTGTTGATATCATCAAGAACATAACCCAATTTATTAATCTTATCCCTTAATTCATCTGCCCTTTTCCAATTTTTTTCTTTTCTTGCCAATTCTCTTTGTTCAACAAGTTTTTTAATATTTTCAGGAATTTTTTCTTTTTCTTTCTTAAATAAATTTAATCCTAAAACAGAATCTATTTTTTTAATTGTTCTTAATTTTCCAGAAGCTTTTTCATCCCTTGCTAATTTCCATAAAACTTGTAAACCTTTTGAAGTATCAAAATCATTATTAACAGCTATTTGAAATTCTTCTAAATATTTTTTGTTAGTTTTTTTATCATCTTTTAGTTTTGAAACAATATTTTTTAGTCTATTGTAGCTTGTTTTAGCAGAATCTAAATTTTTAAGACTAAAATCTAATGGTTTTTTGTAATGGGTTGTCAAACAGAGATACCTAAATTCTAAAGGGTCATAGTTTTGTTTTTCAAGCTCAGATAATGTAAATAATCCTCCTGCGCTTTTACTAACTTTTTCTCCTTTAGATAAAAGCCATGCAAAGTGTACCCAATATTTTACCCATGGTTTTTTACCAAACCCTACTTCGCTTTGAGCTATTTCATTTGTATGGTGTACAGGAATATGTTCTTGCCCCCCTGTATGAAGGTCAAATTGTTTTCCAAGGTATTTAGTAGACATAGCACTACATTCTAAATGCCAGCCAGGGAAACCAAGACCCCAGGGAGATTTCCATTCTTGTTGTCTTAAACCTGGTTTTTCTGAAAATTTCCACAATGCAAAATCTGTTTTATTTTTCTTTTCTCCAATGTCAACTCTTTTACCTGCTTTTAATTTTTTAACATTCAATCTTGCAAGTTTCCCATAATCTTTTAATTTAGAGGTATTAAAATAAATCCCATCATTTGTTTGGTAGGTATAGCCTTTTTTCTCTAAAGATTTTATTAATTCTATTTGTTCTTTGATGTGATGTGTAGCCCAAGCCCAAACATTTGGTTGAATTATATTTAATTTTTTAAGATCAGAGTTAAATGCTCTAAAATAATAATTTGCAATGTCTTTAGCTTTTTTCCCTTCTTTTGTAGCAGCTCTTTCCATTTTATCTTCACCAGAATCTGCATCAGAGGTTAAATGACCCACATCTGTAACATTTATTACATGTTTTATTTTATAATTATTAAATTCAAAAATTCTTTTAATTATGTCGTTAGAAATAAATGTTCTTAAATTCCCAATATGTTGATACCAGTATACTGTCGGCCCACAAGAATATATCCCAACCTTTCCTTTAGAAATTGGTTTGAACACTTCTTTTTTTCTTGATAAGGTATTGTATAGTTTTAATTCCATAATTATTATAAGAATATCTAATTTAAAAATCTAAGGATTATAATTAACAAACAGCTTTTGTAAATCCGCCTGCAGGAACAATTTCTAAGTATAAGTCATGAGTTGGTTTAGAATCTCCATCTTTTGTCTCTCCAACTTCTATTTTTAAAATTGTTTTTGAAACATCACTAGGTATGTCTAGAAGAAGAACAGAGGTAGTTTCAAAAGATCCTGGGAAAATTGTATCGTCCCAATCACGATCTAGTTGCCAAGTTTCTACTTCAGAAGTTGATTCTCCATCTAAAGCTTCAATACTAAGAACTTCTAATTCATAATATGTTTCACTTTCACTATTTATCACACAGGTAATATGCCTTAATCCTCCACCACCAATTTTAACTTCTTGACCATCTTCACCCATACACTTCACACCATAAGCTCTTGTTCCGAATAAATTTTTTATTTCATTAGTAGTTCCAGTAGTAATATCATCTGTTAACACAATTCCTGCGCACATAATGTTTCTAACAAAAACTAAGCCTAAGACCATTACAGAAACAAGTAAAACAATAGTAACAATTGTTCCCATTGTCATTTCCATTGCAGCTTTTTTATTATTTTTCATTTATGCTCCAGATAAATTAGCAAGATCTAACAACCCTTGGCCAGATAAATAAAAAGCCATTACTATTGAAAGAACAAAGAACACTAAACTCAAAATTATTCCAAGTTTATTATATTTTCTAGCCATCTTTGCAAGGGGGCTTTTTACATTTTTAACATGATTAAATCCAATTACACCAAAAACAAATCCTGCTAAAGGTTGAAAAAAAGCTAACACTATACTAACAATCCCAAGAATATATGCAATATGTTCGAAATCTTTTTTAGCTACCATCTTCCTCTTTTATATTTTAATTAGTATATTTTATTTTATAAATGTTGTTAAATATGGGGATTCGGGGAGTCGAACCCCGGACACCATGAGCTTCAGTCATGTGCTCTCCCGCTGAGCTAAATCCCCATGGGAAACAGAATTACTTTAGTTTTTTAAATGTTATTAATCGGTTCAAAAATAAAAAATGTAAGTTGGGAATAGGCCACCTTTTGTCGTTCGCTGTAATCAGACCGAACGTGTTAACATTTAACTAAGCAGCTTAAAGCCTTGCACTAGTCAAGATGCTCGTTTCATCAAATCTTTCGCTTCAAAGTTCCCTTCAAAGTTCATAACTCCACGAAAGCTGTGTCGTTTCTGTACCAGAGCTTTGCCTCGCGGCAACAATCTTTTCAGATCGTGACTTATAATATAGTGGGCGGACCTTCCACAAGATCCAGAAATCATTTTTTATTTCTTGACAATTTAATGCCAGGATCCCGAAGTTAACTACCCAACTTACAAAATTACAGGGTATTTTGGGTTTTTAAGGTTTACTAAAGAGTAATTATTTTGTTGTTAACTAGAAATTTATTTGACTCACCTTTTATTGGTTTATAAAAATGTTCAAGGCACCGAGCTTCGTAAGAATCTTTTTTATTGTCTTTTTCTTTTCCCCCTACAAGAATTAAATCAGAATCATAAGGTGCTGGTTTACCATTTATTAATCTTTGAGTAAAATCTGCACCAACACCACAAGTATCACATATAGAGTCTAAATATGTCGGTCTTGTGTGTGGCATTAAATTTCCTAAATGTTTATCTGAATTTTTAAAGTTAAAAGGTTCTGCCCGAAAATTAAGGGGAAGCCCAGACGCAATAAAAAGATGTTTATTTTGATTATTTAAAAGAAAATCTATAATTTCATCATCAAAAAACTGAATTTCATCAATACCAATAACCCCCACACTACTATCATATTTTTTAATTAATTCTTTAGTGTCCTCAACTAAAATTCCAGGCATAGTTAAACCATAATGGGTTGAAACATCATTTTGAGAATACCTAGTATCTATTTTTGGTTTAAACAATTGAACCTTTTCCCTCGCAATTTCTAACCTCCTTAATCTTCTTAAAAGCTCTTCGGTTTTTCCACAGAACATTGGTCCGACAATTAATTCTATACCTTTTTTTAATAGCATAGTATAAAACACACTTTAGTTTTTTTAAGGATTATTGCGATAAAAAGATTATTTCTTCTTTTTTCTCTTTTGTTTAACTATAATCTTGTGGAAATCTTTGTAAGTCAAACCTTGAATAAAGATTCCAATTAAAACACCAAAAATAAATTCATTATTAATTCTAAAAAGATATAATATTACAAATAATGCCAAGGCAACTATCCAGTGATGTAAATGGTAGGTGTGGTGTTTTGTTTTTAATAATAAAATAAATAGTCCTATTCTGCCTTCTTTTTTCCCAGAAAAAACACTTACTGTAAAAAATCCAACAACAACACCAATTATTAACATTAAAATATCCATTTTAAAATATAAATTGAATTACCCAAACAAGTATTAAACTAACCCCTGCACCAAATAAGCAACCAATCATTTTGCCGAGCATAGTTGACATCGCAAACCTTTCTTCATTTATTTTTTGCTTTCTTAATCTTTCAGCTATTCTTCCTTCAAACAAACCTCCTAGGCTATCTGTGATTGTATTTCCAGCAGCACCTCCTATAACAGCTCCAAAAACTCCTGCATAAATCCCTCCTAAAACAGCTACAAAAACCAAAATTCCATTATCAATAGCTCCAAAAACAAGATCAGGATAAACAGATTTTAGATTTATTTTAAAAAATTTCAAAACTCCTAGACTTAGAAATCCTAAAACAAGAAAAGCAGGGCCAATTAATGTTTTACTAAATATAAAATAAACACTAACACCTACAATTATTATAGATAGGATTACAAAAGTTGTTAATGCTCTAAAAAAACCTTCTTTTTTCATGGAGCTTAATATGATTTAGAGTTTAAAAGAATAACTAATTATTTTTTCTTAGGGTTATAATCTATTCCTTTTTCTTCTTTCTTCCGCTTTTTTGACGCGAGAAAACAGCAACTAATTTATCATCAACTTTGATGGGTCTTGTTCTAGTAGTTGTCTTATAATTCACACAACTTCTTCGAACAATGTCTTCAATTTGTTCCTTAACAGAAAGTATGTTTTTCTTTCCTCTTTTTACAAGAATTTTTATTTCTTCATCTGTGAGGTCGATTGTTTTACGAGGCATTTTATTTTACTTTTTTAAATATCGGTATCAAAAAGAGAGCTATTAAAATAATATAGAAGTACCAAGGAAACTCTAAAACATCTGCTCTGAATCTAGGCCAGATGTTTACAAAGAAAAGTGTAAGCAAAAGAGTAACTATTATGCTAAATTTAAATTCCCAATATGTCAGCTTCATTGTTTTATTCATGTATTTTTTTAAATTCATTTTTTCTTTTCCTTTTTTTAGTAAATCCTGCAACCCCCCCGATTATTGCTCCAATTATGAAACCAGGGATAATGAATACAATAAAGTAAATTAAAGTCCAAAGACTAAAATAATTTTGAAAGTGTCCATTAAAAGGACAATTTGCTCCACCTGGGCTTAGAAGTTGGGAAGGTTCATAAAAGCAATTTGAAGAAATTGAAGAACTAACCCAAATGTAAATAGCTAATAAAACAAATAATGCAATACCAATCAAAGCTCCCCTAAACCAGTAATGATAATCTTTCCACACCATCATTTCTTCCTCACATAAACTTTTTGCACTTTGAAACTTTTATAGATTCCTTCAAGTATATCTGTACCAGCATAACCTGCAAGCAAAGAAAGCCGAGGATCAAAATCAAAGATTATTCCAATGAACACACCGATGATTATTGCTATTAGGACAGTTATTAAATAATAATTCCAAAGAATCCTTCTTCTCAAAGATAATGCTTTAAGAAGTCCTACAACACCTCGTGTAAGTCCACCAATTCCTCCAAGAATTCCGGCGAACATCATTGGTTCGATATTATTTTCACCTCAATGAATATAATATAGTAAACCTTTTAAATTTTGGGATTTTAAAATTATTTCTTTTTTCTTCTAACTTGTTTCTTCTTTTTCTTTTTAATCACTTTTCTCTTTCTAACAGGTTTTCTTACCTTTTTTTTCTTAACAGGTTTCCGCCTTACTATTTTCTTCTTAACAACCCTTCTTTTTACGGGTTTTCTTTTAATAGGTTTCTTCTTTCTTTTAAGAATTCTTTTTTTTACTATCTTCCTTTTCACCACTTTTTTCTTAGCAGGTTTCCGCTTGACTATTTTCTTCTTAATAACTTTCCTTTTCTTTTTAGTAGGTTTTCTTTTAACAGCAAGAGGTTTTCCATAAAGAATCTGATTTATTTTTTGTGCTCTTATCTTTTCTTTTTCACTTTCTAATCCAATTCTCTTTTCTTTATTTTTTAAAATAATTTTTATTCTTTCTTTTAAATTCTTTTCCTCTCTTGTTATTCTCTTTGTCATAATAATTAATTGCTTCTTCTATTTTTAATCTTTTCTACTGATGTAAGTTTCTCTAAGGCAAACTCTCGCAAACAACACCATCTCCATCATTATCTAATTGGTGGATGTCGGTTTCAGGGCCCCCACAGATAAGAAACATATTCTGTGCTTCTTCTTGTGTTTTAAAATCATCACAATTGTGCATATCAGAAAAACAATTCCCTATATCTCCCTCATATTCTGTTATATCTTGAAAAGAACTTCTGATAACAAGGAAGATAACTACAACAATTAAAGCTAAAATTAATATAAATAAAATTGTGAATAATATTGGGTGGTTTTTTATGTGTTGTTTTAGGGGCATAATAAATAAAAGAAAAAGGATTATTTAAATTTTTAGAATAATCACAAATAATAAAATAAGTAACAGAGATTTCCCACAAGCGACTTCTAAAATATACTCAGATACTATTATTGTGAGGCTTTTAGTTGTTGTCTGCTGAAATTTTCGCCGAAGCTTAAATCTTACACAGCAACTCTATCAACGTCATCTTCTTTGACGGCCTTAATTGTCTCGTTTTGCGGGCGACTTCGAGCTTAGATGCATTCAGCTCTTATCCGCTCAGTGCGTAGCTATGCAGCCTGCCAGTTGACAACTGCTCACCAGAGGCACCCAACTCCCGTTCCTCTCGTACTAGAGAGTTGTTCCACTCAGACAATAACACACCTAGTAGATATCATACAAACTGTCTCGCGACGTTCTTAACCCAGCTAACGATCCCTTTTAATACGTGAACTCCGGCACCCTTGCACGCTTCTGCACGCGCAGGATAGGAAGAGCCGACAGCGATGTACCAAACCGCCCCGTCAATTCGGACTATCGGGGGCGACAAGCCTGTTATCCTTGGGGTAACTTTTCTATCAGACACGGCTTCTATTAAAAAAGCACGTGGGTTCACTAGGCCCGGATTTCTCCTCTGTATTTCTTGCTTTTCAAAATGCAGTTAGACAAACTTTTGCCCTCGCACTCAACCCTAGATTTCCAAGCTAGGTGAGTTTGTCTTTGGGTCCTACCGATATCTTTTCGGCAGGGCACCGCCCCAGTCAAACTGCCCGCCTGCTGCTGTCCCCTAAAGGGTAAGCAAGTCCATAAAAAATGGGTAGTATTACAAGTTCGCTCCATCAGGACCGAAATCCTGACTTCAAAGCTCCTACCTATGCTATGCATTTCACATAAACTCACAACAACAAGTTGCAGTAAAGTTCCACAAGGTCTTCGCTTCCCACTAGACGTCTCCGGTCTTTTCACCGGAAGATATTTTCAGAAGGCACCAATTAGGGACAGTGACAACTTCGTTAAACCATTCATGCAAGTCGCAATTCATACGACAAGGTATTACGCTACCTTAAGAGGGTCATAGTTACCCCCGCCGTTTGATGGACCTTAGCTCCCTTGAAAAGGAGTTTTAGACACCACCACTGGGCAGGTCTCACCAAGTATACACGTCTTTTCAGATTAGCACTTGGCTACGTTTTTGGTAAACAGTCGAGCCATCCTTGTTACTGAGATCTATTAATGCACACACATTTCTGAAGTGCACAAAAATAGACATCCCTTCAGCCGAGGCTACAGGACTAACTTGCCGAATTCCCTTAATTGGGTTACCCTTTCATGTCTTGGCCTTCTCAGCCAGAGCACCAGTGTCGGTTATGGGTACAGTTAATTAAACCAAGAGTATAGTCTTTTCACTGGCTCCTGGAATCAGCAATAAATTCAAAAATTCATCTGTGTCTAAGGATTACCCTCGACAGATTTCTTTTTAACATACCCTTTCGAGTACTCACTTATCCGGAAGCAAAACTACACTATATAAGATTTAATTAGTTCAGGAATATTAACCTGACATCCATCGTCATACTCAGTTAAGATACAACTTAGGTACTGACTAACCCTTGGCTAACATATATTGCCAAGGAAACCTTGCTCTTTCGACATTTTCCATTCTCAGGAAAATCACATCCTACTATTACCAGGATTCTCATAAGTTCCCGCTCCAGCCTTGCTCTCGCAAAACCTTCTGCGCAGAAACTTCGCCTGCTTACCCGAACACTCAACTGAGTGCCGCAAAAGTATCGGTATTATGCTTAGCCCCGTCCATTTTCAGGGCCCTGAACCTCAATAGGTGAGCTGTTACGCTTTCTTTAAATGTTAGCTGCTTCTAAGCTTACATCCCTAGTGTCTCAG
>Ga0222667_1000038_pt1 | contig 85672 bp, 122 predicted proteins | sample AntAcemetagen657_FD_179854 | JGI IMG/M metagenome (GOLD analysis project Ga0222667, IMG submission 179854) | Saline water microbial communities from Ace Lake, Antarctica - #657 | ecosystem: Environmental > Aquatic > Non-marine Saline and Alkaline > Saline | place: Antarctica: Ace Lake... | reverse complement strand
TGGACGAGTTGCCAAAAAGACATTTTAAGGTAATGGATGTAGTGATAGTTAGGAACGGGCTATCAAGGGTGTCTTTCTATATAGATAAGATAGATAATACTTTTGGAATAGAGGATTCGGTTGGGATTTTGCTTGAGGGAGAAACTCTTGACATTCTTGTGACGGCTAAAGACTATGCTGGTTCGGGAAGATATTTCATTAAAGGGCTGGTGATGGATGATTTAAAAAAGGAATGGAAAGAAGCGAAACGGGTGGCGACTAAAGTCAAAGCCTTTATTGAAGACGTATCATCAACAGGTAAAGAAGTTTGGATGTCCGATACTTTACGGTATCTTGGTTTTGATGAGTTAGATGTTTATTCTTTGAGAATGTCCTTGGAGGAAGAATACGGAGAATTCATAACGAGTAAGATGACCGTTGATAGTAAGGTCTCTGAGGTCGTTGAGGTTGTAAAGAAAATATTTCGTCCACAATGAGGATATAATGATAGATATTAATGTTTTTGACGGTATATATGTTAGTTCTGTTATCTCCCCTGTAATACCTATTAACGTAGGAATTGAGGGGAATATTAAGGTTGTCGAGTCAGTTAACATAAGTCCTTTGATAAAAAGGACTACAGTTGATTGGTTGAAGATAAATGAGTTGATATATATCCAGTTGGTAAAACAGCCGATAATAGTTGATTCCCAGATAAGACCAGAAATTATAATAGAGCAGGAGTTTGACCTGACGAAGAAAGAATTATTGTATCAGGTTGAACTTATTGGAAATCCATCTGAGGATAGAAAGAAAAAGGTAGTAAGATATTTCTTTGCCTTAAAGGCTTCTGTTAGGGAAATAGCGGATAATTTAAAAGTTTCTCCTTCGGTTGTTTATAAGGACATCAATAATTATAAAAGAGATGTCCTAAAAGAAATCAAGAGAGACTTAAGAACGAATAAGAAAATATTAGGCCATATGGCCGGAATGATGTATCAGATTGAGCATCAGGTAAGGACTATTTGGGATAAATATAATCTGTTAGACGCAGATGCTTACGCATTAAGGGCCATAATAAGAGACTCAACCACTCCTGAACAGAGAAGAGAAAACCAAACTGCCATTATAAATGCAGCTAAAACTGTATTGTTGATTCACGATAGGCAACAAGGATATTTAGATTTGCTTGGAAAGAAAACTATGAATATGTTGGCTGTTTGGGATAAATTTGGCTTATGTGGGGACGAAGCCATTAAGCTTATATTATCTGATGGGGTCGATATTGATGCGAAAATACATCAGGTCAGAGGAATAATCGTGAATTTAATTTCTATAGTAAAGGTAGAGGTTAAGGACTCAGAGCAAAGAAAGAAAGTGTTTACCAGAATAGCAAGGGAGACTAACTTCAATGATGTCGAAGAAGCTGAAATCATCAAATCCTGAGTTCGCTACGGCCAAAGACGAGAAGGTTTATGACAATATTCTCGGTAATGAGTGGAGTAGTATGTTCTTGACTCAGGGAGCGGGATATAATTCTAGTGTTTGGCGTTGGATTCCTGTAGAGCCAGAAGAGTGGATGCTCGGGGAAAGATATCTTAATCTTGGTGGGGTTGTTCGTAAGTCTGTCTTTGATGATATTGTAGAATTTTTTAAGTCCCCTGACGGAAACCCTTGGCATAGAAATTATGATATGGCTGCTTTGTGCGAGGGAATAGGTTCAGGTAAATCATTTAAGACTTCAATAATGGTAACTTATTTTCTGCATTTACTTCTTTGTCTGCGGGAGCCTCAAAGATATTTTAAATCAAGTAAGTCGTCTAAAATAGCTATTATGAATATGTCTATATCGGAAAAGAATGCTAAAAAGGTTATCTTTTCTGAAATAGCATCTAAGATTTATGATTGTGATTGGTTTAAAGAGCGTCCTTGGACTATGCCTGATGCACGGATGCCAGACCCTAACTGCTTATCTGAGTTAAGGTTCAAGAATAATATCTTTATAATTCCCGGAAGTTCGAGTTGGAGGACGGCGGTTGGATATAACATTATTGTAGGAATAATTGATGAGGCTGGAGCATATCGGGCTACGGATAGGTCGGACCAAGCAGAAGATATCTTTAATGCTCTCGAGAGAAGGTTAGGGTCAAGGTTTGAAAGCAAAGGGGCCATCATTATCGCAGGCTCTCCGTTATATGAGAGTGACTTTCTTGAAAGGAAATTGCATGAAGCCGATATCCCTGATTCTAGGGTATTCGCTAAAAGAAGAACTCTCTGGGACGCAAAATATTCAGATTGGGATGGAGAGTTTTTCTATGTAGATAGAATTAATAGGGTGCTTCTTGAATCAAAGCCAGAAAATTTGAAGGATATTGACGCTATTCCAAAAATACCTTTTTTGTTTAAGGCTTTTGTTTCTAGCGTAACGAAAGCTTATAGAGACTTTGGGGCTAGACCTTCTCCTACTCTTAATCCATTCTTCGAAGCACCCAAGGTCGTGATTGAAAGATATAATAAAGATAGGACTAATGACCCTATATCTAAAAATGGGAGTATAGAAAATTGGCTTACCCCTCAAGACCAAAATGCTTTTCACGCTATACATATTGACCTTGCACTTACGGGTGATGCTTGCGGGTTTGCTTTAGGCCATAACGCAGGGACTACTGAAGAGGGTGGGATTAAAATTTATATTGATTTAATGCTTCGCTTGAAAGGCTCTAAAGAATCTCCGATAAGAATAGGTAAGGTCAGAGAATATATTTATGCCTTAACTGCATTAGGGTTTCCGATAGGCGTAGTTACTTATGATGGTTTCCAAAGTTCAGACTCTATGCAGATTCTTGCGGGGAAAGGCTATCGAACAGAGTATTTATCGGTAGATAGAACTATGACTCCATATTCTAATTTAAAAGAATCTATAAATGAAAAGAGGTTGGATTATTATTATATCCCTAGTGGGATTGAAGATGAGCCGAGCGCCTCAGAAGTATTTGTGAAAGAATGTATGCAGCTCGAAGAAGTGAAAGGTAGAAAGATAGACCATCCGCCTAATGGCTCGAAAGATGTAGCTGATGGTGTAGCGGGGGTAGTACAAAATATACTTGAAAATTCAAATTATTTCGGAACAGTAACCGTAGGGAGGGCATGATGAGTAGAAGAAGAGGAAAGGATAATATCGTTGGAGATAAAGATGGGGTCCAAGTTATAATGACGGATAAAGGGGACCTTGTTAATGTTGATATTTTAAAAAAATATGAAGTAAAAGCAAATACTTCTCAGCAGATTGAAAGAGAAGATTGGAAGCCGAAGATTATTGAACCGCCATATCGACTTCCTCAGTTGATGCAGTGGATTGATTTAGATACTATTCATTCATCTTGCATTAGAGTTAAAATGCAAGATGCTATCGGGATAGGTTATTATCTTGAATCAGATGACGCAGAGACTATGGCGTTAAAGGATAAGGATAAGAATTATCAATCCTTAATGAGTTTTTTCTCTCTTGTTAATCCAAACGAAGATATTTCTGCTATGCTTGAGAAAGTTTTTATGGATTACGAGGGATGTGGTAATGGATATATAGAAGTTTCTAGGGACATACATGATAAAATAAATGCTCTCTATCACGTCAATGCTACTACTATGCGTTGGTGTGGGGATAAGGACAAATTAGTTCAAAGGGTTGGAATGAATTATGTTTATTTTAAGCCTTTTGGAGAGGAGAAGATTTTAAATAGGAAAACAGGAAATTATGTGCAAAGCGTAAGGCAGGTGGAAGATGCAGCTAATGAGGTAATCGTAATAAATCAATATTCTTGGAAGTCAATCTATTATGGAATTCCAGAGTGGTTACCTGCTGTCTATGCTATGTTTGGGGAGATGAAAGAGCGAGAGTATAATCTTGATTTCTTTCTTAACTTTGGTATTCCTGCTTATGCTGTAATTCTTGAGGGCGTTACTCTTAATCCAGACGTAGATGAGGAGATAAAGAAATTCTTTGAAACTACTTTAAAGGAATCTAATTATAAGACTCTTACATTGTCTTGTCCAAAAGGCGGAAAGATACATTTTGAGCCTTTGAATATAGATACCAAGGAAGCTAGTTTTAGGATGTATCACGCAGATAACACTAATACAGTTTTAGCTGCTCATCGGGTCCCACCTTATAGAGTAGGGATAGTCGTTGAGGGAAAGCTCGGTGGCTCTGTATCTAAAGATACAGATAGAATATATCTTGATTCGGTTATTAATCCGAGACAAAAGAAATTCGCTTGGGTGATAAACGAATTGATAATAAATAGGGGAATGGATATTCAGGGTTGGACATTTCGGTTTGAGGATATAAATATCGTAGACGAAAAGGTTAATAGTGAAATTTATGATAGATATATTAAAAATGGAATTATGTCTCCTAATGAAATCAGAAATGGATTAGGTTTACCTCTCTATGAAGGAGGAGATGCGGTCTATGTCGCATCGAGTCTTATTCCTATAGGAATTGTAGGAGAAACGGCTGAACAAGCTTCAGCTAGAAAAAAGAATGAAGAAGAAGTTAAGGACGAGGAAGAGGATGCAGCTAAAGAGGAAGTGGGCGAAGAGAACGGAAAAGAAGAAGAAGAAGAGGCAGAAGAATAATTATAGAGTTAATTTTAAGTTAGGGGTATCGAAAAGAATTAGCTATTAATGTAAATATGAGATTAGAGGATTAAGATTATGAAAGGTGTTATTTTAGCTGGAGGGGATGGAACAAGATTATATCCTTTAACTTACGCAGTTAATAAACATTTATTAAGAATTGGTAAAGCTCCGATGATTGAATATCCTTTGCGGAAAATGATTGAGGCGGGGATAAAGGATATTCACGTTGTTACTGGAGGGGAAAACTATCAGGGAGTAGTTAAGTATCTTGGAAGTGGTAGTCGTTGGAATGTAAGAATTACTTATTCTATTCAAGATAAAGCTGGCGGAATAGCAGAAGCATTGGGCTTAGCAAAAGCTTTTGTAGGTCAGGATAAGATGTTAGTCCTCCTTGGAGATAATGTTTTTGATATGAATCTCACCTCTTCGGTTAATTATTTTGACGACGAGTCAGCCGGAGGGGAAGCTTTACTGTTTAGTCATTATTCTTTTGCTCCAAATAGATTCGGAGTATTAAAATTTAAAGGAGATAGAGTTATTGATGTAATCGAAAAGCCTGAAAAGTTCATGGGCAACTTAGTCTTAGCGGGAATTTATATGTTCACTCCTGATGTGTTTGATGTTATTAAATGTTTGATACCAAGCAAAAGAGGAGAGCTAGAAATTTCAGACGTTAATCGTCATTATATAATGATTGAAAATTTTAGAGTTGTTCCTTTAAAGGGAAGTTGGACTGATTGTGGAACATTTGAGACATTAATGGATGCAGAGCAACAAGTTAGGCTTGAAAATGAGCAATGTTAAAAATTATGTAAATAAATCTAGGTCAAAAGCTAAAGCCTATTTAGCTAAAGCAAAGGCCCAGACTACTCAAAGGAATTGGCGTGATTCCGTAGGTTATATAAAATTAGTCAATGCCCAAGCTGCAGAGGTTTACAAGGAATTTCAAAGACAGAAGAATGGAGCGTTAAAGGTTTATAATCAAATAGCTCCTGCATTAGAAAAATGGTCTAAGAAAGAATATCCAGACATCTGGGAGAAAAGGCTTATCAATATAATAGTCATTCCTCCGGCAGAGGAATCTGAAATATTAGAAAAGATATCAGATAAAGACAGACGTTTAATAAATAAATTTATTAAGAGTTGGGATGCGAATGTTAAGCCAAAGAAGATAACTAGAATATTACAGGCTTGGGCCGTGAAGGCGGGTGTCGCTGGAGGTTCTCACGCCTTAAAAGTTCTAGGGGTAAATCTTAGTTTTAATTTAAGAGATAAAAATCTTTTGAAAGCTTTAATGTCTAGAGGAACTAAAATAACGGGAGGGATAACTAAAAAGACTTTAAAAGATTTTCAGAATATTTTAGTTAAGAGTTATGTTGAGAAAGGTATAAGTCCGTATGAAGTTAGAAAACAAATTAAATATTTATTCGAAGAAACGTATAAGCATAGAGCTATGGCAATAGCTAGAACGGAAACAGGAGTCGCTTCTTCTACTGTTCAGCATGCTACTTATAAAAATAATAAAGTTAAAAAGAAAAGATGGTTTGCTTTAGCTGATGATAGAACGAGAGAGAGTCATGCTTTTACCGACGGACAAGAACAGCTTATTGATGACCCGTTTGACGTTATGGGAGTATTAATGATGCATCCGCACGACAGCGCAGCTCCCGCAGATGAAGTTATAAATTGTAGATGTGATGAAGATGCTATCGTGGAGACTAAGATTGTAGACGCATCCGCTTGGACTGGCGGATAATGATTAGCGTCGGCGGTATGATTAAAAATATATTAAAAGAATACATTAAAGATAAGAATAAATTAAACGTATGTCTTAACAAAATTCTTGCTATTCTTAGAAATATTTCTTGGTATTAAATAGTTTCCTTGACAAATATATTGTGATGTGATATATTGTTAATTATCTGGAGGAATATTATGCCCGAACAAAATACGAAGAATATTCGTGTTCCCGTAAAAGGTGAAGAAAGTAAACATACTAACCATAAAATAAGAACTATTGTTGTATCTCAAAGTAAAGGGACTAAAGCCCTTTATTGTATTAGTTGCAAAAAAATTATAACCTATCTCTTCGTCAAAGCAAAAGACTGGACTATGGCTACGGCAGAAGAGTGGGCTGTTGAACATTCCAAAACAATCAAATCTCTTGAAGAAGTTCACGTAGACCAAATGGATGAATTTATGAAACTTTTGGTCACTAAGCAAGATAATTCGACCGAAGAATATTTACCTAATTCTCCTTCTTTTATTATGAATAAAGATAACGAAGAGGAGACTATGGGGTATTCTGAAGAAGATTTAAAAGCTAGAGGTGAAGGTCAAGGCCAAGGAGGCCAAAGGCAAGGAGATGGTGGAGCTTCTAAGTGTGTTTGTTCTAAGTGTGGAGCGGAGATAGTTCACAAAAAAGGTGTTTCCTGTTCTAAGCAGAAATGCCCTAAATGCGGTAACGTAATGGTGGGTAAGGCTTTGGAAGAAGATGAATCTGTAGAATCAATAGATGTGGTGAAAGTAGACAAGACTAAGCAGATAGTTTACGGAGTCTTTCTCGTTCCAGAAAAGGCTGACCACGATGGGGATGTGATTTCATCCGATGATATTGAGAAGGTTGCTCATGGGTTTCTCGTTGACTATCGAACAGTAGATGAAATGCATAAAAATATAATAGCAGCCGAAATTGTTGAATCTTCTATTGCGTGGAAGGATGATTTAGACTATCAGGGAAAGAAATTATCGAAGGGAACTTGGTTCGGGGCTATCAAGATTAACGACAGAGATGTGTGGGAAAAAGTTGTTTCAGGAGACTATAAAGCCTTTTCTGTTAGAATAGCTGGCATTAGAGAGCCTATAAAAGAGGAGTCATAAAATGACTAACCCTAAAGCTAAAAATAGATTACACGCATCAAGAGTGGATAGGATAGCTATTGTTGACCGTCCTGCCGTTCCTGATGCTCAAATACTTGTGTATAAAAGGCACAATGAAGATATTTCTGATGGATTAACTTCTATCATTGAAAAAGGAATATGGTCTACAGGCTTTAATGCGAGTTTTGTAATAAAAGGCACGCAAGCAGCAGTAGATGCTTTGGCTAATGAAGTTTATGATGCTATTTATGATGATGGAGACGCTAATCAGGGCGTAGCGATTAAAGAAGCTTTCGATGACTTTAGGGATGTTGTCGTAAACTTTCTTATGAAACTAGCGAAAAAGGTAAAAGCAGAAGAAGATGCCTCAAATAAGCTCACCAAAGAGGATATTATTAAGCCTTTTGCTAGAGGATTAACGCTTACCGCTATGGATAGTGTCTTTCAATATTTTAGATATAGCATTTCATCATTAGTTTTGGCTCATAAGATGATGGCTGAGCCAGAAGCGACCATAAATGACGTAATAAGTCAATTTGAAAAATTTATAACTGAATCTGCTATGGAAATCGTAGCGAATAAAAAAGAAGGCGATGAACCTGCCTTCGAAAAAGCTGGAAGAACTATATCTATGGCCCGGCTCGGAAAGATAAAAGAAGCCATTTCAGTATTGAACGATATGGTGGAGGAAACACACATCCGCTATAGCGAAAAGTCAAAGAAAAAGGAGGAGGAAAACACGATGGAATTGAAAGAACTTATAAAACAGTTTGAATCTCTTTCGGGTAAAATCGACTCCATTGTATCAGCTCTTAAGGGAAAAGGAATGTTGTTGAACGAAGAAGAGCTTGGTATATATACGGAGAAGAGCAAATCTGAAGAGAAGCTTAGAATTGAGACCGAAGGGGTTGAAACTAAAAAGCTTGACCTTATCGCAAGAGCGAAAGTTCTTGGGTTAGAAGAAAATGCTTCTGAATCTGATATTATCGGGGCCGAGAAGAAGGCTGAGATTGATGTTAAGAAAACAGAAGAGGATGTTATTGAGGCTGATAAGAAAAAAGCCGATATAGCTGAAGCTCGAATAGTGAAAATCGAAGCGGGGCTAGAAAACTTTGATAAGATTACTGCTGTAATCTCAAAGAAGTTTGGGCTAAAGACATCTAAGGACGAAGAAGTTGAGTCCGAGAAGGATAAGAGTGACGTATTCGGAGAAGCTATAACAGGTAAGGCATAAACCCTTAATGAGTAATTTTAAATGAAATTAGACGGGTAATTCCGTTCTTCTGTTTACGTAAAATGCTTATTAAGTTTAAGATAATTACAGAAGGAGGAAGATAAAAATGAGAATGACGATTGACCAAATTATTAACAAAGCTTTTACTGATACTGATTTGGCGAATGGTGGATTACTTTTGCCGGACCAAGCTGCAAAGTTTGTGCAAGGAGCCATAGACCGAACAGTCATTATTAAGGAATGTCGTAGAGTTCCGATGAAAGCTAATAAAAGGCAGATAGATAAAATGACTTATGGTTCTGCTGTATTACAAAAGCCAAATGCTGTAGGAACTGTGCCGACGACTACGACTAAGCCGACGACTACAAAAGTAACGCTTGACGCACAGGAGACTATTGTAGCGCTTGATTTAGGCTATGATGCCCTTGAGGATTCTATTGAGGGTAAAGGGATATTTGATACGATTTTGCAGTTGACTTCTAAGCAAATGGCGTATGATATCGATAACCTTTGTCTTAACGGCCTAGCAGATGGTGGAGCGACTTATTTAGATATTTTGGATGGTGTTTTTGAGCAGATATCTACATATACGTATGACGCTCTTGCAGCAACGCTTTCGGATACAATTCTTTTTAACACCTTAAAATTGATGCCCGGTAAGTATATTGATGAGGACGAGGCTAATATGAGATTTTACGTTAGTCATCTAGCAAGATTAGATTATGTAAAGGCTTTGGCCGATAAGAATGTGAACGATGCTTTCACTCGCTATCTTATTGAAGCAAAAGAACCTGCATATAATGGTATTCCTGTTAGAAAAGTTCCAGCGATTACGACTGAGAGCATTACTGAAGGGACAGGAACTTGTAATGGTTCTAAAGCACTTTTAATCAATCCAAAAAATATCGTAATGGGCGTTCATCGTGACATTATGTATGAGATGGAAAGAGTGCCAAGAAAGAGAATAGTTGAGGTTACTATAACAATGCGTCTCGACTTCAAGTTGGAAGAAGAGGGAGCAGCAGTTAAGGTAACTAACGTTAAGCATAGCGCTTAAGTTTAGGTAGATTATAATTAAAGAGGGTAGGGATTGCCCTACCCTCTTTTTTTTTAAAGGTAAAATAAAGAGGTTAATAAGTGCCAAAAATAAGACTTAAACAAAAATACGGGCATTATGGCTGTGGCGACCAATCATTTCATGCCGGAAAAGTTTATGAAGTTAGCAGTAAAATTGCGTATTATTTAGTAAACTCTCAAAAAGTCGCAGTTGAAGTTTCTGCCCTTGAAGAAAAAATCATCAAGGAGAAGAAGGTCTTAGAGCCTTCTCAATTTAATTCCCCTCTTTCCCCTCTTGGCTTAAATACTTTAAAAATAGCTTTAATACGTCTCGGTGGTATAGGAGACACTTTAGTCCTTGCAGGACAGGCCACCGCAATTAAAAGAAAATATTCAGACTGTAATATAACTCTTTACATAAGGGACTTAGCTTCTTCCGAGATAGTCCAAGGAAACAAAGACGTTGATAGGGTTGTTATGGCTGGAAATAAAATGTGGAATAGCCTATTGTCTCATATCCTTCAGCAAGATTTTGATATTGTCTATGATTCTAGATATATGACTAAAATTATTTTTAAAAATCCAGAAGATAATGAAGACGATATTGCGGAAAATGAAAAATTATTAGAACCTTATAAAGATGAATTTTTAGTTTTTCCTTTCAAGAACAATAATATTTATTCAAAAGAAAATTTAAACACTTATGATTTAGGATTAAAGACAGCTTTGTTAGAGGGTAGTCCCGATGATATGTTTGTCAATATAGATAAAAAAGATTATGATATGCTTTCTCTTTTAGAGAATGATGTTTATGTAACAGTTCATAATGGGTCTGATTTCGCTAGACAGACTAAATGTTGGGTGACGGCTTATTGGAATGATGTAGTAAAATATATTAAAAGTAGAGGGATGAAAGTTATACAGTTAGGCAATTCCTTGGAGGAAAAAATTGAGGGCGCAATAGATATGAGAGGAAAGTCTAATATCAAACAGACATCCGCCTTTATAAATAAAGCAAGACTGCATGTTGACACAGAGGGTGGGTTGGTGCACATAGCGAGAGCAGTTAGGACTCGGAGCGTTGTTCTTTTTGGCCCAACATCTTTTGGGTTTTTTAAATATGATGAAAATATTAATATCGAAACCCCCTCTCAATGTAAAGATTGTTGGTGGACGACGGATATGTGGTGGAGAGATTGCCCCAAAGGAGATACAATTCCTCCGAGATGTATGTCCGAATTAAGTCCTAAATTGGTAATTGAAAATATTAAAAAAGGATTGAATATGGATGCTATGGAGAAAAGACCTGACTATGATATAAAGGATGTAAACGAACAATTTGCTTTAGAGCTGGAGCTTGATGAGAATCATTATAAAAGTGAAGCTTGGCAGAATGAAAGAGTCGAGATGATGATGGCTCAAATGAAAGGTAAGACAGCTTTAGAGGTAGGAGCGGGAGACGGTTATTGCGTAGAAGTTTTAACCCAAAGGGGCTATGACGTAACTGCAACAGAAATATCTAAGATAAGATTAGACAGAATGAAGAAAAGAGGGATAGACGCTCATTACGCAGATGTAAATAAGCTTCCCTTTCCCGATAATTCTTTTGATACTGTTTTTTGTGGAGAAGTTCTTGAACATATCGACTCTGTGGCCCAAGGATTTAAAGAGCTTGAAAGGGTCTGTAAGCCAGACGGAAGGATAGTCATATCGCTTCCAGTCGAAAAGGGTCATAGGGGAATTAAGATGCATTTGTGGGGCATAGATATGTTTCCTATCGAAAAAGATGGAAGAACTAATATGGTGGTTATGAATTTTGAAAGGATAAATCGTGAGTAAAGATTTATGCTTTATAATGTATGTATCGAGGGATAAATATTATCACTATATTCCTTTTTTTTTATGGTCTGTTGCCAAGGCTTATCCAGAATATTTTACCTTCATAGGAATAAAAGGAACTCTTCCTGAAGATGTAGAGCGACAGGTCTCTCGATTAAATGGAAGTAGGTTTCATATAGCTTCTCATGTTTTCGAAGATTATCCAGATGATGTTAATATAGTAAAGACTTTGAGATGGGTGTGGTATATGCCAGAGTTCGAAGCGTTCAAGTCTATTTATATTGGAGATATTGATATTTTAATTACAAGAGAAAATCCTCCTTTATTTAAAAGACATAGCAAAATATGCGAAAAAGAGGGGTTAGATTATTCGAATACGACAGCAATAGACCCAGTAGACACCAGAGGCCTCCGCATGACGGGGTTGCACTTCGCCTATAGTAGACCCTATTTTACTAAGATGCGGCCTGTGATGACGAAGTACGCAAGGATTTTAGAGAAACATTTACCCTTCTGCTTCTGGAACGATAAATTAGGCAAATTCGACAATCAGCATGCTCTGGCCGTTATGATGGAAGAGATTGGCTATAAATTGCCTGACCATAAATTCTTTGAATACAATGGCTTACATCTTGGGCATTCGAGGATTGCGGGAAGATGGGCCGAGATGTTCAAGGACCCTGTGCATATAGGATATTTTAAAGAGTTTAAAAGTTATCTTGATTCAAACTTTGATATATTAATAGAAGAAACTCGCCCAGATATAAGGGCTGAAATTAGGGAGATGGTAAAATATGGGGAACGATGTTCTTAACGTAGGAGTATTGTTTAGAAACAATGCGGATTTGATTCCTTCTTTCTTTTATTTTTTAAGAAAGGGAGCGGGTTTGTCTATTAAAATTTTCGCTCTCAACAATGGCTCAGAAGATGAAACTGAAACAGAGCTTACTAAGGCGTTAGGCCCTGATGATGTGTATATTAGAATGGAAAAGAATGTTGGAATATCTCAAGGCAGAAATATAATTTTAAATAGAATAAAAAAAGAAACAGGAAGTTATCAAGACGTATGTCTGATGGATTCAGACGTATTCATAATGCTTCAGAGTTCTCTTAAAAGTTTATATGATAGTCTTTATGAAAAAGATAGTAATGCTATAGCTTTTGGAAAAACTCATTCTTATTTTTCTTGGAGGAAAGATGATTTAGGAATATGTTTTTGTATATTAAAGGCTCGTTGTTTTGAGGAGGTTGGAGAATTTGATGAAAGATATTGGTGTTGGTATGATGATTCTGATATGTTGCATAAATTGAAAATGTTAAGAAGAACATTTGCTAAATGCGAGAAGGCTAAAGCTATTCATATTTGGGGCTCAACATTAACTCAAGGTTCAGAAGGAACTAAGAGAACAGAGTTGATAGAAAAGGATAGGCAAGCATTTAATAAGAGGTGGGGGATAAATACCCCATCAACTGAAACGGTAGAGGCAAAAAAGAAAAGAGAATGACAGACGAAAAGTTTAAAGAATTATTCAACCAGCATGGCCCTCCTCAGAATCAATTTGAATTAAAAAATTTATTTGATTGGCTCGAAGTGTTCATGCCTAATCCTAAAACTATTGTTGAGATAGGGGTGTTTAAAGGTGGAACATTTACTTTCTGGAAAAATATTTTAGATAATGAAGGTCTTCTCGTCGGGGTAGATTTGAATGATAGAGGGTATATAGATTCTTTAGCTCAAAATTATAGCGAGGATAGAAATGTAAAATTTATTAGTGGTTATAAAAGCAACGATAGAATTTGTATTCAAAAGGTCAAAGAGGCCTTAGAGCATAGACCTATTGACATATTATTTATAGATGCGAGTCATGTCTTTGAAGATGTTCAAGCTGATTATGATATTTATAGCAAATTTGTTAGAAAGGGTGGGTTAATAATCTTTCACGATATCGTAGGCCCTGAACTTTTAAAGGGAACGGAAGTATGGATGTTGTGGAGATATCTTAAATATAATATTAAATACGAAGGTATTATTGAATTTTTTGGCCATGATAATCCTTGCGGAATAGGAGTAATGATAAAATGATAACACACGAAGAGGTTTTAAGTACAGGACATAAAGGCACGCCAGAGGTTCATTTATTTACAACTTTTTTATATGGATATAAACCTGTTATAAAAAATATCGTTGAGATAGGTGTAGCTACAGGGGCATCTTCTATGGTATGGCAAAAGTTTCTTGCTCCAGATGGAAAGTTAATTGGGGTAGATATAAATTTGAATGACCCATCACAAGGCCTCTATGGAAAGATGGAAGAAGTCAAGGAAAGATTTAAAGACGACAAAAGAGTTAGTTTTATCATAGGCGATAGCCGAGCTACCGAAACTTTGATTAAGGCTAGAGAATTATTGAATAACGAACCTATAGATTTTCTTTATATTGACGGAGAGCATTCTTATCAAGGGGCCAAGGAGGATTATAGAATGTATTCTCCTTTAGTTCGTTCAGGCGGTATTATAGCTTTTCACGATGCTACGAGGAATAGTAATGTTAGAAGAGCTATAGAGGATGTTGTTGAGGTTTATTATCTTAAAGAAAAGAATTATCCGTTTACTTATATTTGTAGATTTGATGCGAAGTCAGGCCACTGCGGAATAATAGCCCTTGTAAAGGAGTAGTATGGAAGAAATAGCTAGCCATTACGAAGATAAAGAATATAAAAAGATTGACGATAATAGAGATTTCGTCATAAGATATATTTTACTTCATCTTGAAAAGTTGATAGGGAAGGTAGATAGTGTAATAGATATCGGATGTAGTCTCGGAGCTTGGCTACGGGTTTTTAAGCAAAATGGAGTGATGGATATATCGGGTGTTGATGGGGATTGGATTCCAAAAGAATATTTATTGATACCAGAAAAGAATTTTAAAGCGCAAAATCTCGAAGAACCTTTAAATTTTCCTATGAAATTTAGTTTGGCTCTTTGCTTAGAAACTGCTGAACATTTATCCGAAGAGAGAGCTGAAGGATTGATAGATGACCTGACAAAGATTAGTGACAAGGTATTATTTTCAGCCGCTATTCCATTTCAAGGGGGAAGGAATCACATCAACGAACAATGGCCTGATTATTGGATAGATAAATTTGAAGAAAGAGGTTATGTAACGATAGATTTTAGGCAAGAAATTAAATGTCTAAAAGATGCTTGGTGGTATCCGCAAAATTTATTTTTATTTATCCAGAAAGAAACATTATCTCAATATTCTTTAATTAATTTTGGTAGGCCTAGTTTTACTTATATTCATAATTCGTTATTAGAGAGGATAGATAAATGCAGATTGCAGGCTCAGTTGATATAGTAATTTTAAATTGCAATAATAATGGATATATCCAGAGATGCATCAATAGCATTAAAAGATGTACCGAAGGGCCTTATAGATTAATAGTAATAGACCAAAACTCAAAAGATGGTTCGAGAGATTGGCTTAAGGATAGTTCAGGAGCAAGTCATCTTATTTTTAATAAGAAAAATATAGGAACTTCAGAAGGTAGAAACCAAGGGATAAAAGCAGGACATAGCGAATGGATAGTTTTTATAGATTCCGACATTGAGATAGATGACAAAGATTGGTTAGATAAATTATGGAATTATACGATAGATTATAAAATAGGCTTTATCGAAGCTAAAGTAATACTTAACGATTGGGGTTCTAAGCTCGGGGAGTTTTCTGGAATATCTTTTTGTCTCGTTAGGAGAAGATGTTTAAATGAAATAGGTTATTTTGACAATAAGTTTTTAATTGGCGGAGAAATGGATTGGTTCGCTAGATTAGAGCAATCAGATTGGGTCCCGGCTTATTGTCCCGATACGAAGATTCTTCATCATAGTCATACCACAATGAAAGCTTCTTTAGCGGATAGACATATAGATTATGTTATAAAAATGATTAAACTTTTACAGTATAAATATACTGCTGAATTTTTAAAGAATACTCTAGAAGTAAATTCGAGTAGGAGAATTAAAAAATATAATGAATTGATAGCCGAGGAGGGAAGATGAAAGATTTAGTATTGGTAACAGGAGGAGCTGGCTTTATAGGAAGTAATTTAGTAGATAAATTAATTAAAGATAATTATAAAGTCGTCATGGTAGACGATTTGTCTACGGGGAAAAGTGAAAACATAAATAAAGATGTCATCTTCCACAAAGTAGACATTAGTGATTACGAAACTCTTTTAAATAAACTTAGTGGTTATTCATTTAAGTATATTTTCCATGTCGCAGCTAAAGCAAGGATTCAACCTTCATTCGAACATCCACAAAAATATTTTCAGACTAATGTTGTGGGAACATTTAATCTGCTTGAGTTTGCTCGGAAGGTTAATCCAGATAAGTTTGTATTTGTTTCTTCTTCGTCTATTTACGGAGACACAGGCTTAGAGTTTGATGCTCCTATGGCTGAAACATTAGGATATAATCCATCTTCTCATTATGCATATCAAAAGATGTATGGAGAGCTTATGGTAAAACAATATCATAAAATGTATGGATTAAAATGTATAGCGGTTAGGCCATTTAATGTTTATGGAGAAAGGCAGTTGTTGGATGGAGCTTACGCAGCCGTTGTTGGAATATTTTTATGCCAAGCAGAGAAAGGAACGGCTCTTACTATTGTAGGGGATGGTAAACAAAAGAGAGATTTTACTTATGTCCAAGACATAGTAGAAGGCTTGATAAAAGGAGCTCAATCTGTTATAATCGATGGTAAAGCATATAACCTTGGAACGGGGAATAATTATAGCGTTCAGGAGCTTGCTGATTGGATTTCTGATTATCAAGAATATGTTCCTGTAAGAAAAGGTGAGTATGATTATACTCTTGCCAATAATCTTAATGCGAGGACGGATTTAGGTTGGAATCCGTCAGACGATTTAAAGGAATGGGTCGAAAGATGTCTAAAAGCCAAAATATAGAGACTAATAATTTTGATATAGATGTAGAAATTCCTTCTACATCTGAAACTATTGAAATAAATAATTTTGATATAAACGTTATTCTTGACGAATAAAGTTTGAGGGAATAGGTGATTTATGGAATTAAGAATTGGGGACTATGGGTATGAAATAAGTTTTACTGTCAAAGACTCAGACGGAGTGGTGGTCAATCTTACTGATATAGGGGCTATTTACTTTAGGGTTAGGCAAGTTGATACGGATTTGAATATTTTAAATGGAACTTGCGAAGTCGTTCTAGCTTCAGCCGGAACTTGTAAATATACTACTCAAAGTGGTGATTTTGATAATGAAGGAAACTATACAGGAGGATTAGTCTTGCAGTATAGTGCGTCAAAAAAAGTTACTACGAAAGATTTTGCTATAACCGTTAAACGTTCTCTTAAACTTTCTTGACATATTGTCTCTAATATGTTATCATTGTGTCGGTGAGTTTGAGGGTATCTTAAACTAAGGAGGAACGAAGATGAGAAGAGGAGAGATGCTCAGTGTAAAGGGTTTTGTGAGAACCCAAATAGTCGATAAAAAAGACCGTATTATAGGAGACTCTGGTTGGAAAAGGAATACCGTTGTCAATGAAGGTTTTGAATGGTATATCTGCGCCTTGGTTGGTGCTCTAGCTAATAGTGTTCAAGTAGCTTATATGGCCATTGGAACAGGAACAGCGCCCGGCGTTACTGCAACTGGCTTAGAAGGTGAGACGGGTGCGAGGGTAACAACCTCTAATACTGTTATAGCTTCTAAAACGATGCAGGCGACTTGTCAATTTGCGGGTTCAGATTTGGGCGCAGCAAGTTGTGCTATTCAAAATGTAGCTTTATGTGATTTATCCGCAGCAGGGACTATTCTTTGTGGAACTACATATGCTACTTCTCAATGGGCAAGTAATCAAAATGTAAATGCAACATACCAATTAAGGTTTAGTTGAGATTAAGGTTTTTATAGAAAATTAATTCCGTGAGAGGCTACTCACATAGCCTCTTTTCGGGCATCATCTCGAATGTAATGATGTAAAATATTTAATGATTGAGGGAGGTCTTAATGAAAGTGCGAAAAAAAGTTCGAAAGAAAGAAAAGAAAATTCCTACCATTTGTAAATCCTTATCAGAAGTAAAAGTTTTATTTAAACAAAAATCAAAACAACACGGCGGAATCCAATTAGATATTGGATGCGGTTTTTCTAAACAGCCTAAATATCTTGGAATGGATATAAGGAACGTTAAGGGTGTAGACATTCTTCATAATGTAGAAGATACTCCTTATCCTATTCCGAAAGATTCTTGCAGAACTATTTTAATGAGTCATCTTATGGAGCATATTTGTCCTAAAAGGATGCTTGCTGTAATGGATGAACTTTGGAGAATAATGAAGCCAGAAGGACAACTGTTGATATCAGGTCCCTATGGCCGTAGTGATGGAATGCTTCAAGACCCTAGTCATTGTAATTTTATGAATGAAAATACTTTTACTTATTTTGACCCTACCCAAGCTCTTTATGAAGTTTATAGGCCTAAGCCTTGGAAATTAGAACGAAATGTATATTATCAAATGGGTAATATGGAAATCATATTATCTAAGAGAAGAGAAGGGGAGGGCAAATAATATGGGAAAGAAGTCTATAACTAATTTAATGCAACCAAAAATGTTTGGCCCTAAAAGAGATTTATGGGCGGGATGGAAGAAAAGAATTTGTATTGCCGTTCCGACTACAGGTTTAGTTAGGGTAGAATGGATGATGGCTAGATTTGGACAAGTCATTCCTTGTAATTGGAGCAACGGAGATATGTTTCAATTTTATGACCAGTTTAGCCCTATGGGTTGGGCGGTAGCGGATGCACGAAATATTTGTGTAGAATATTGTTTAAGTCAAGGCTTTGAGTGGTGTTTCAAGGGAGATACTGAAATAGAAACTGAACTAGGGGTTAAATGCATTAAGGATATTAAAGTAGGAGAGATGGTTAAGACTCACAAGGGAAGATATAGACCGGTTTTAAAGGCAATGAAAAGACCTTACGGTCAAGGAAATCCTTTAGTATGTATAAATACTCCTCATTCTAAGATTAGATGTACCCCAGAACATCCATTTATGGTATTGAGGCAAGGAGAGAACAAAGAAGATGTAGATATGATAACTTGGACAAGAGCAGAAAGCATTACATCAAAGGATAAATTGCTATATCCTTCTCCTGAAAGGACTCAAGATTTTGTTAATTTTAATTGCTATGCAAATACTAATGGCGTAAATGGTGATGCTAAGAAGGGTTCAATAAAAAATGGAAAATTCATTGGAAAGATGGAAGTCGATAGAGGGTTGGCTTATTTCTTTGGATTATATTTAGCTGAAGGTAATTGTGAACATGATGGAATTAGATTTACGTTTAACAACAATGAATCTGAGTATATTGATTCTGTTAAAAAAATATGCGAGGAAAGATTTGGTAGAACTCCTACTATTTATAGAAGATGGGCTACATCTGTTAAGCTGAATATTAGGTCATTATCTAAAGTGTTCGGTGAATTATTTGGGACAAACGCTAGAATGAAGAAAATCCCATCAGAGATATATGCATGGTCTTTGCAGAATAGATTAGCTTTTATAAAAGGTTATTTAGATGGCGATGGTTCAAAGAATTCAGGTGTTACATTTAATTCAGCTAGTAAAGAATTAGTCAATGGATTAGAAACTTTATGTATCGCTTCTGGAATTTCCATAAAAAAATATGGTTACATAGAGCCCAACGAAAGTAGGATGAAAGATGGAACTATAATTAAAAATACCGGTGCATATTATGGATATATTTCAAAATCTTCTTATGAAAAGATTCTTGATTTGTCTTTAGCTAACGATACCGGTAATTTTTTGGAAGTAGATATTGTAAGCGTAGAGCAGAAGCAAATGGCTGGTAATCTCAATGATTATCATGTTTATAATCTTGAGGTCGAAGATGATAATTCGTATATCGCTCAGGGAGTAATAGCACATAATTGTTTCTTCATTGACCATGATGTTATATTACCACCTGATACTTATTTAAAGATAAATGAATATATGACTAAAGGAGATATTCCTGTAGTTTCTGGATTATATTATTGTAAAGGTAGTCATCCCGAGCCTTTAGTGTTTAGAGGTAGGGGAAACGGTTGCTTTACGGATTGGAAGCCCGGTGAAAAGGTTTGGGCGGATGGCATTCCAATGGGATGCACTCTTATTCATGCTTCGATGTTAAGAGTTTTATATGATGCATCAGAGGTTTATACTTGTAATACGCTTTATGGGCCAGTTGTTGTCAGAAGAGTCTTTGAAACTCCGAGAGAAGCTAAATTCGACCCTGAGAAGATGACTTATGAACGAAGAACAGGAACAGAAGATTTATTCTGGTGTGACAGAATGAAAAATGAAAAAGTTTTCGAGAAATGTGGAGTAGAAAAATATAAAAAGTTTCAGAAAAAGAAATATCCATTTTTAATCGATACGTCAATGTTTTGTAAACATATCGATGAGAATGGAAAGAAATATCCATAAAGCAGAGTAGTTTTGATTCTCAGTTTTATTACCTTAAAATCTAGGAGATAGACTTATGGGAGAAGATTTAGGCATAAATGTAAACGAAGAGATTAAATCAAAAGATTCTTTTGGAGAAAAGGTTGTCAAGGGAATTGGTGGGCTAGCCGGGACCCTTCATTTGACAAAGGTCGAAAATTGTGGTAGGATTGTATCAGCAGGGTGGCAGTTGAGTAAAGAGACTCAGCTTCCTGTCGTTATAGTTATTAGAGCAAACAAATAGTCGTTTGATTTGATGATAGCGAGGCGACCAAATCACTTATAGGGTGATTCGGGGAAGTCCTGTTTGAAGATTAAGCGGTTATCTTTAGCATTAGGAGAAAGAATGCAAAGATTATCCGTTTATCTTAATAAAGAAAAATTTTATAGACCCTATGGATAATTATATCCATAGGGTTTTTATTTATAAAACAATCCTTAGAAGGAGGATGGAATGTTATCAAAAAAATTAAAATCTTATGAGTTGATTATTAAAAAGATATGTGAAACTTTTCGGGATAAATTTTTTGGTTACGAAATAGGGCATATAAATTTTATCCGAAAATTTATTTTAGGTATAGAAAATTTAATGGGAGGGCATAGGTCATATTCTGGATTTGTAAATAGAATCTTACATTGGTCTACAGGTAATACTATTTATTATTTAGATTATGAAAATGGAGATGATGTGAATGATGGCTCAGATTGGGCTAACGCTTGGAAAACTATAACAGCGGGGCCAACTGCTGCAAGAATAGTGCCGGGTGATGTAATAAGAATAGCTAAATCACCCGACCCTACTTCATTAGGTTGTAATGGAACTTGGACAGATGCTCCAGATACATTACCTACTTCTCAAGATATAGAAAGTTCTACTAATGCTACTCCTATAGTAGTAACACTTACTGGACATGGATATGTTAATGGAGATATAGTTTACATACAAAATCACACTACTAATTTAACAGCAAATGGGACTTGGACAGTAGCTAATAAAGCAGATGATACTTTTGAATTAGAGGGTTCTATAGGGGTAGGTGTCGGTGGTGCTACTGGAGATGTTACTAAAATAGATTGGCATGCAGTTAAACTTGCTACAGCACAAACTAAAACAATTACTCGATGTGAAGAATTATGGACATTAGCTAATACTTCAACAGTTACTTTAGATACTTCTTATTATAAAGAAGGAGATGCTTCTGTAAAAATAGTTAAAAATTCTCCTGCTAACGATACTTTATATGCTTATTTTGAAATATCAGATACGGATTTTTCAAGCTATCAAAAAATATCATTTTGGATGAAAAGTTATACAACAACTTTAGTAAGTGAGGTAAAGATATGTTTATGCTCCGATATCGCAGGAGCAACTCCAGTAGATACATTTCTTATTCCCGCAGGAATAAAAGGATTTGGTCCGCAATGTATTATAAAAGAAGGCGGAGGAAATTTAGGTGCTTCTATTAAATCAATAGCTTTTTATACTGATAGTGCTGCCCCTGCTAATATTTCATACATGCTTTTTGATAATATTCTTGCTTGCACTACATCTGGATTAAATTTACAAAGTTTAATTTCTAAAAGTTCTGCTGCACAATGTGATTCGGAGGGATGGTATGGAATTCAAAGTATTAGTGAGGATGGAACAATAATAAAATTAGATAATGCACCAGATACAAAACCAAATGAAGGTATAACGACAAGAGGGTGTGGTTATTCAGGAACAACAGAAACAGTTACTACATACAAAAGAGAAACTATAAAATTAACTGCTCAGCAAATAATCCAAGATGCTGGGATATCAGGAAATAATATAGAGTTTCAAGCTGGGTATAATATCAGTACAACAATACAGGATGGAACAACCTTTTTTGATGGACGAGATGGAAGTTTTCAGGGTTTAATTTTTTCCCAAAGTTATATAACAATAAATTATATTAATATTATCAGGTGTTCGTGGGGGGTACTTGATAATGGTTCAACACATATAACTTATACAAATATTTCTGGTTCAAATTGTATATATAATGTTTTGTATCTATTTTCAAGTAGTGCAATAATAACTAATGTATGGTTTTCAAATAATTGTGGTTCAAGCGGAATAAAATTTTCTGGTACGAGTTATTCTATAGAAAATATATATAAAGCAAACAATAATCAGAGTGCAGGAATAGAGATGAGTGGTTATAATGTTAAAATAACTAAAATTCATGAGACTTGTAATAACTCAAATAGTAATATTTATAGTACAAATGGAAGAAATGCTATTATTAATGAAATAGCTAAATGTAAACATTCAAATTACGGTATTAAACTTAATAATGTTAATAATTGGAAAATAAATTCAGCCACAATAAGTAGTATGGATATTGCTGGAGTTTGGAATGATACTTTAATATCTTATTTGAATAACTGTTCAATAGCTGGGACTGAATTTTCCTCTGCCAAGGATTATGCTAATTCAAAACTATATTCTACAAATCATGATGGAACACCTGATAATCACTATATTTATACGGATAATGGAGTTATTACGAGTGATATAACTAATCGTCATACAGCTTCTGGTATATGTTGGAAGTTATCGCCTACTAATGTTTTAAGAGATTCAAATTATCCATTAGATTTAAGTATAGCAAAAGTAGCATGTGCAGCAGACTCTTTAGTTACGATAAATGCTTGGGTTAAAAAATCCCATGCAACAACTATAGTAGCAAAATTGGTTTGTAAAGGTGGGCAAATAGCAGGAGTTGCGACTGATGTAACTGATACAAAAGCTGATGATACTGATTATGAAGAGTTAGAAATAACATTTACTCCTACAGAAGCAGGTGTAGTAGAAATAGAGGCATGGGCATATGGTGGAACAACTGAAAGTGTATATGTAGATGATATGACAATCACTCAAGCATAGGAGATATTATGGAAATAGTAGAAAAATATAAAGATATGGCAGGAAAGTGGAGAGTAAGAGTTTCTATAACCAAGGAAGAAGCTCAATTTTTTAAGTTTCAATCTGAGCCTACTGACGAAGAAGTTTTTGTACAGGTGGATAAATTTATAAAAAATAAAAATAATGAAGTAATAGAAGAAAGTGATATTGATAAAATAAATAGATTAGAAAAAGAGAATCTTGGATTAAAAGAACTACTATATAAAAAGGAATAGTTAAATGGCATTTCCTACACCTACAGAATTAAAGACAATGGATATGGCTTTTAAAGCCCAACCATTTGTTTATGTGGCGTCTAAGGTCTCAGTAACATTGGCTGAAATGGATGTAGCCTATCAAGCTCAACCATTTGTAGCCAATGAGTCTTCAGAAGTAGGAGATTTGGATATAAATATATATGATGCGATTTCTATCACAGAAGATATAGTTTTACACGATATCATTATTGATGTTCCTGTGGTTTATGATGAAGCTTCTTTATCAGAAGATATAAATTTACTTCTTGAATACAACTTGAATGTTTTTGATTCAATCTCTATTACAGAAGATGCCGAGCTCCTTGATTTGGAACCTGCACTTAATATTGAAAAATTTGATTTAATAACTATTACAGAATCTTCTTCAGTCTTTGACATAATAGTAGAATTAGGAATAGTAAAAGAAGATATATCGATAGCAGAAAATGCGAATATACTTCTTGATGTTTTATTCTTATCTGTTAATGAAGAAATATCGATTGCCGAAGATGAATCTTCCCTTCTAGACGTTCTCAATTTATCTGTTAATGATTCTGTCTCGATAGCAGAAGATGTAGAAGTTTTGATTCCTGATTTGAATATTACAGAATATGATTCTGTCTCGATAGCTGAAAATATAAGCCTATTAGAGATTATTACGAATATAGGTGTTAATGATTCTGTCTCGATAGCCGAATCTTCGGAAACCCTTCTGTCAGAGCTCAATATTTCCGAATACGAGGCGATATCTCTATCAGAATATGATTTTATGCTGTTACCCCTATTATATAGCTTTAATTATGATGAGGTTGATGTTACAGAGGCTATTTCCCTATATATAGACATAGACATAGGGGTGAATGATACTGCGTCCGTGAGTGAAGATACAAGTCAATACCTTATTGAATTAAACGTATCTTCGTATGATTCGGTAAGTTTGGTAGAAGATGATGAAATTTCGTTAGATGTTCTCCTTCCAAGTGTTTATGATTCTATCGGAATAGCTGAGTCGGTTTCTATGTTCGATATTACCGTTGAAGTGGGACCAGTCTCCGAATCAATCTCAATATCAGAAGATGTTTCCATTAAAGCTACTGCTGGATGTTTGCCTTATTTGACTCAACACGCTGCTTTTTATGATGGAACTTATTATTGGAGAGCTTTTTATAATAGGACAGGAAGGTATTTACAATTTGAATATACTACTAATCCCGATGGTGTTTGGACTGAGAATGTTTCTGCAAGAGTAACGGATGCGGGTATATTTAATGATTTTTCTGTATTAGTTGGTGATGACCATGGAGTTATTATTTATGCTATTGCTGGCGTGGTTTATGGAAGATTGATGACAGGATATCCGGCTATAGATTTTGCTTGGGATACTGTTAGAACAATATTGACAGATGTTTCCAACACTTATGATGCACCTTCTATCACACACGCAGCAGATGGAAAATATTGGGTTAGCGCTACGGAACATAATGGAGTAAAACAATATGCGGTAGCTATTGAATCAACATTTAAAAATAGGATTGATAATTGGGGCACAGAAGATGTAATAGGGGATACTAATAACGAGGCTTTATGTAAAACAGAAGTATCGAGGATAGATAATAAAAATAATGATGATACAACAATTCTTTTTTCTGAAGGTTCGTCTTTACAATTAGACCATTATACTGGAAACGCTTGGGTAGGTCCTATCTCTGTTGCCACTATAAAGGTTGGAACTTGGGGGCACAATTTCAATGCGGGAACAGATTTAATAGATTATGAAGTACATATGTGTTATCTCAAGAGTGATGGGACTGTATGCCATAGAGATTACGATGGGGTTTTAGCTGCCGAGATAGTTTTAGATTCAAATACAGATTGTAGGCACCCAGCATTAAGTTTCTTTGGAGAAGCTTACGCAATTACTTCTTGGGTTAGAGATTCAGGAGATACCTCAAATATATATTATGATTTAGAGCTATTAGCCGATAATTCTCATTCTGGAATTATTTTAGCTACAACTACAGCTACCCAAGCAGTCAGAACAAATTTAGCTAAGTCCGACCACGGAATGAGCAGCACTTTTATTATTTGGGAGGAAAGAGATGTTGTTTGTATTCGTTCAATTACTATCGGTATCGGAATCCAACCGTCAGAATATATTTCTGTTTTAGAGGATGCAGAATTATTTGACCCCATAATCGAGCTTGGCATTGTTTATGAATCTATAGTAATATCTGAAGATATAGAAGCATTGTTAGATGTTTTATTACCGTCAGAAAGTCAGAGCATAAATCTAACGGAATATACTAATTTTGAATTAGAAGCAAGTATTGATGTGTCTGATTCCATTTCTATAACAGAGGATATTAATCTTCACGATATCGAAATAGACCTACCAATAGTCTACGAAGAAATAACAATAACCGAATATGTCAATATGTGGGATATAGAAATAGATATCCCTATAGTTTTCGATAGCATATTAATAACTGAATATATAAGCCAGTTTGAATTAGATGCAAATATTAATATATTTGAGTTAATCTCGCTTGTTGAATACGCTAATATGTGGGATATAGAAATTGATTTACCAATAGTTTATGAATTAGTCTCTCTCGTTGAAAATATTAATATATGGGATATTGAGATTGATATTCCGCTTTCTTTCGAGAGTATATCAATAACTGAATCTACAGATTTTGAGATTCTTTTTGGAATAGACGTTAGTGATGTGATTTCTATCACAGAAGATATAGTTTTACACGATATCATTATTGATGTTCCTGTGGTTTATGATGATATATATGTTTCAGAAGATATAGCATTTGATTACATTTTTGAAGGATTGTCTATTTATGATGAAATAACTATTTCAGAATATTTAAGTTCATTTGAAATATCTATAGAGGTTGATGTAAATGATTCTATATCTATAGTCGAGGATATAGATTTATTATTGACGGAGCTTTATTTAGAGGTTTACGACTTGATTATTATTACGGAGTCTGCGTCAGCATTTGACCCTATTGTTGAAGTTGGAATTGTTTACGATTCTATTTCGATAGTTGAAGATATAGACCAGTATTTAACAGAACTTTATGCAGAAATTTATGATTCTATTTCTATAACGGAATGGAATCAGCAATATCCTCCCGCTCTACCTTTATCGGAATATGAGGAAATAGGAACATTGGAAGATATCGATATGCTTCTCGATGTTTTATATTTAGAAACATACGAAGAAATTTCAATATCTGAATTTGTAGATTTTACAATCTTCTCAAATATATCGGTAAATGATGACATAACAATAACTGAATATACGGATTTTGGATTGGATTCAAATATTGAGGCAATCGAATCAATTTCTCTTTCGGAAGACGTTAACCTTCACGATATTGAGATAAATATTCCTTTAGTTTTTGATGATATAACAATCGCAGAAAATATAAGTCAATTCGGATTAGATTCAAATGTTGATGTTTTTGAATCAGTTTCCCTAACCGAAAATATCAATCTCCATGATATTGAGATAGACCTTCCTATGGTTTATGAGGCGATAACCATAACCGAAAATATTAATATATTAGACATTGAAATAGATATTCCAATCTCCTCTGAATCAATTTTAATTTCTGAACTAGTCTCTTTAGAATTATTTGTTGGCATGAATGTATACGAAGAGATATTTATAACTGAGTTTACAAGTTTATTAGATATTTCGATAGAGCTTGGGCCTGTTTACGAAGCCATAAATATAATCGAAGATTTTATTTCTGAATATATTTTCTCAGGCCTTAATATTTATGATGAGATGGCTATAGTAGACGAAGATGATGTTGACTTGGTGGTCGAAATAGATGTATTAGATTTTATTGGGGTAGCTGAATATGTTGATTTATGGGATATTGAAATTAATTTACCTATTAGTTATGAAAACATAGCGATATTCGAAGATGCAAGTTTTAATATTCTTACATATATAAATATTAGCGACGCTATTTCTATAGCAGAATATACAAATTTGCTCGATATAGAGATTAACCTGCCAGTTATTTATGATGAAATAACTATAACTGAAAATATAGAAACTGATTATATATTTGAAGCTCTTAATGTCTACGAAGAAATGTCTATATCGGAATCTATAAAATTTGATTATATTTTTAATTTAAGCATTTATGACGGAATAACGGTATTAGAAAATATTGATTTTGAGATTCTTATATATATTGAAGTAAATGAAAATATTTTAATAGCTGAATATACTGATTTATTAGATATTGAAATTGATTTACCTGTGGCCTTTGATAATATATCTATCTTGGAAAATGTTAATGCGGATATAAATATAGAATTAAATGTAATAGAGAGTGTTAATATAACAGAATTCGCTAGTATATATGACCCTATAGTAGAATTGGGAATAGTCTATGAAGAAATAATTCTTGCTGAAAGCGTTAATTTTTATTATGAACTTGATGCAATCGTAAATGATAATATCTCTATAACTGAATACATAAATATGTGGGATATTATCATAGATTTGCCTATTGTTTATGATAATATTTCAATCGTTGAGGCTGTGGAGAAGTTTGAGATTGAAACTAATTTTAATGTATTTGATTCCGTATTTCTTACCGAAAATATTAATATATGGGATATCGAAATAGACGTTCCTTTAGTTTATGATGGCATTATCATCTCAGAATATATAAGTCAATTTGAGCTAGATGCAAATATCGATGCATTTGATTCTATATCTTTAGCCGAAAATATTAATATATGGGATATTGAGATAGACATTCCTTTAGTTTTTGAAGGGATAACGATAACCGAAAATATTAATGGAAATGTAGATGTAGATATTAGCATAGCTGATAATATCAGCATAAGTGAATATGTCCTTTTATTAGATATTAGCGTAGAGTTAGAGGCTATTGAAAATATATCTTTAATAGAAAACGCATCTATTTATTTTGGGTTAGATATAGAGGTTTTAGACAATATCTCTACAGGCGAAGACGTTGGATTATACTCGACATACCTTAATGTAAATATATATGATTTAATATCTATAATAGAAGCAGCTACAGTTTGGGATATTATCGTTGAGTTATCTGCCGTCGAAGATATAGCCATTAATGAATACGCTTCTATCGTGACAAAGGCTGATGTAGAGATTTTTGATAATGTTTCTATTTCTGAAAGCATAGAAGCATATATTCAAATTGAAGTTAATTCCTCCGACTCTATATCTATAACCGAAGATGCGGAGCTGTATGACCCTATTATAGAATTAGGGATAGTTTATGATATAATTGTTGTAGAAGAGGATATTTTTGAAAGTGTAGTCTATTGGGATTTATTCCCGTTACTGTTTACGGCTACTCCTAGAAAGCGGATATTTACGGCGGATAAAACTGATACTGAAATAGAATATCAAGGAGCGAGAATATGAAAATTCCAATAGTAGTAAAGAAGCCTAATGAACAATTTTCTATAGGGTTTGAATATATAAGCCCAGATTTAACGGAGGGCGCAACCCTAGCCTCTTGCACGGTATCCATAAGTCCTTCTGGCGGGCTTGTTGTTGATGGCTCGCCCGTAGTAGAGGCTACTAAAGTTTCTCAGGTGGTCAAAGGAGGAGCTGACGGAGCCGAGTATTGGGTTACATTTTTAACGACTACTTCTGGTGGTCATATCTATGAAGATAAAATCTTCGTAAAAGTGAGGGCATAATGGCGAACGAGTACATTACAAAAGCAAAATTAAGGGTAGACCCTTATAACATTAGCGAACAAGAAGCTGATGATACTTATTTAGGGGTTTTACAGGACTTGACAAAGGTTATTATAGATAATCTTTGCGGACAACCATTTTCTCAGGAGGGGACAGCTTCGGCTTATGTAGAGAAGAAGATATCTGGAACGGGAAAAGATACAGTTTTTATGCCGAAAAAATTAGTCACTCTTGAAAAGATAAGAATATATTCTTCTACTACAGGATATGTAGACTATACGGCTTCGAATTTTACGGCCAAGAAAAAATTTATTACTTGGAATTTATTTACTTCTGCTGTATCGAGAGGGAGACTATATCCAGAAGTCTTTCCTTTGGGTCTTTATAATATAGGAATTTATGCAGTCTGGGGATGGGAGACTGTTCCTACTCCCATAGAATATTTACAGGGAAGATTAATTCAAAAGATTTTAGAAAAAGGTTTCTTTGACGAAAAGAATGCAACAGAAAAAATAGGTGATTACTCAACGAAGATATTATTTGATGTAAATGAGAATCAGCTTGCGGATAAAGAGTTAGATTTAATTGTTAAACAATATCAAAATAATTGGTTAGGTTATGGCGTCTCTTGATTTGAAAAGATTTTTGAATAATACCATTACGATTTATCGTCGTTCAACCGAGGGTGATGATTTCGGAGGGGTGACTTCTGAATGGGATAAAAAGAATTGGAATGTTGTTTGTCGGATTTATGGGACTAGAGGACAGCCTTTTACGTTTTCGGTAGAAGGCAAAAATTATATTGTTTCGATGAAAATGATGTGTGATAAATTCGTCGACATTAAGGTAGGAGACAAGGTAAAAGAAGATAAGGCGGGTCAAACTTATATGGTAGTATTTTTAAAGGCAGCTAGAACCCATCAAAAGGTACATCATTTAGAGGGCTTATTATCGAGGATTGATATATAATGAAAGTAGATTTTGTAATCTCAGGCGTCCCTAAGGCATTAGTTAAGTTAAAGCTTCTTGACCAAGTAGTTCGAGACGAGGCTTTGAGGGCTATGGGTAGAGCGTCAGCTATAGTAGCGACAAGAGCTAAAGAGAATATTTCAGGTCAACATGGTCATGTAATGCATATTAAAACTGGTAACTTGAGGAGAAATATAAAATCAAAGGCTAAATGGAAGGGGAATTTTGAAATAGAAGGCTTCATAGGAACAGATGTTCCTTATGCTCCTCACGTAGAGTCTTTGCCGGATGGTGGATTTCTTTATCCCGCTCTTATGGAAGTGGGAAGAGAAGCTTTAGCTTATTTTAAGATTCAAATATCAATGGCCGTTAGGAGTCGATTGTGAAAAATATATATAAAGGCATAATCAATATTTTGAAAAATGACCAAGATTTATGCAAAATGGTAGAATATACTGAAACGAAAAAAAATATGAGGAGAGCCTATTCGCCTGTTGGAAGCTGGAGCAAGCTTATAATATTTTATATGCAGACAGCGATGGCGACTACAGATTTTACTCCTCAAATAAGAACGATACCCCTGATAGTCAGGGTTTACGATAGAGATAATGACCTAAATATAGACGATATGGCCGAAAGGCTTATCTTATTGCTTGATGGGTCTGATTTAGATGTAAGTGAAGAAACTTTTGTGTATGATTGTTCATATACAGGCGACCTCATATCTACGTATTGGAATGATGAACAAAAAAGTTATGAGAGAGTTTTGAGGTTTCAGCTTATAGCAAGACAAGATGCTATTGTAGGGGATTCTGAAGTAGCCCCTACAAGGAAGCGAAAAAGAGATTGGTAAAAATTAAAGGAGGGTTGAACGATGGGTAATTATGTAGCGACTAATGTTTTGATAGGTGTAGGAGTAATGACGGTAAACGGTACTAGCATTGGTTATACTTCCGGTGGAGTTACGGTTGTAAAAAATTGTGACAGGATGGATAAAGAAGTAGACCAAAGTTATGCTGCGGTTGGAGTCCATAAAATAAGAGAATCATTTGAAGTCCAAACTAATCTAGCTGAAGCTACTTTGGCGAATCTTAAAATAGTTTGGGAGCAAACTGAATCGGTTGTGGAGTCTTCGCCTACAAGAACTCTTTCTTGGGGTATGAACGCAGATGTAGTGGAGTATTCCTTGGCCTTTACAGGTAAATCTCCTGAAGGTTATGACAGAACTTTCACTTGTCATAAAGCAGTTATTTGGGAAGTTGGGGATATGCCTTTACAGAAAGATGCATTAACTGTAATCCCTGTAACATTCAGAATACTTCCTGATGTTGATTTAGCTGCAGGTAAAGAGTACGGAGCAATAGTAGACACGATGACTGAATAATCAGTCATTTAAAAAAAATGGGAGGTCAATTATGTCTGGTAACGGTATGAATACTGTAGAAGAATATAGAAAGAATATAGGAAAGCCGAAGGAAGTAACTCTTCCTTCGGGTTCTAAGTTTAAAGTCAAGACTTTGAGTGTAATGGATTATATCCAAAATGGATTAGCCGATATTCCTAATGAGTTTTTTAAGTTTATCGCAGAGCTTAATGCCGGAAGGGTAACTGATTCAGAATCACCCGAAGCTAAGAAGAACTTTGAACTATTTGAAAAATTTCTTAGCATAACCGTTGAACAAGGCATAATTGAACCTCCAGTAATTCTTAAATATAATGAGGAGAAAAAAGAAACGCATTTAATATATGCTGAACTTACTGAGGCCGACCAAATGTTTCTTATAAAAGTAATTTCAGGAAAATTAAATGGATGATAGTTTAGAAATTTTTTTTAAGAATAGGGATTTAGTGATTGTAGTTGATGCTGTTGCTAAGAAATACGGAATAACTCCGTATCAAGTTTTAGAGATGAGCATATATGAATTTTGCTTTAACTCGGCGGTATTAGTTGTCACAAATTTCGAGGAAGAAAGAATGAGAAAAAAAGAAGAATCGAAAATGAATAAAGGGGAAAATAGTCAAAATTTAGACTCGTTCGGAATAGATAGAACGATAATAAAGGATAAAAAATGAATCCATTCGCATCATTAATGGTCAAAATGGGAGCAGACGTAAGAGGCCTTCAGGCGGGGCTATTAACGGCTTCCGGCCAAATTAAAGGATTTGCCACTAAAAATAGTGCTCTTTTAAGGACTATGGGTGCGAGCTTTTTGGCTATGGGGGCTGCAGCCACCATAGGTCTTGGAATGGCAGTCAAAGAGGCAGCTCAATTCCAGTCAGCTATTTTAAATGCTGCGTCTGTTACGGGGTATCTGGGAGAGGAATTAGATAAAGCAAAAATATCTATGGAAGGTCTTGCTACGACTTTAGGAGAAACAACTGTATTTACGGCTAGTGAAGCAGCTAGTGCTATGTATGATTTAGCATCTAAGGGTTTCAGGCCTGCCGAAATGTCCATCGCAGAATTACAGCCTTTGCTTGATTTGGCTGCAGCTACGCAGGCAGATTTAACGACAGCGACGGAAACAGTAACGTCTACGGTTAGAGCTTTCGGATTGCAAATAAATGAAACGCAAAGAGTGGCAGATGTTTTCACTAAGGCTATAGGAAGTTCAGCAGCTACGATTAATAAGCTTAAGGATTCAATGTCTTATATTGCTCCGATAGCAAAGGCTGCTAATATATCGCTAGAAGAGACGGCTGCAGCTCTTGGTAAGATTTATGATTTAGGGTTTCCCGCATCAATGGCTGGAACGGCTTTAAGGAGAGCTTTGGCTGAGTTGATGAAACCATCAGCTAAATTAAAGGAAATTTTAGGTGAGCTTAACATGAAGTTTTCAGATGTTGATACAACCGCCTACGGCTTGGTAGGGGTTCTTAGAAATCTTGACCGAGCGGGAATATCCAATGCTCAAACAATGGAATTATTTGGAACAAGAGCGGGTCCATTAATGACGGCCCTATTAGGTGTTGACGCAAGCGGAAAGGCTGCTTATGAAGGAATAACTGACCTTACCGAAGCGTTAAAAAATTCTGGTGGAGAGGCGGAACGAGTAGCGAAGGTTCAGTTACAATCTTTCAATAATCAGTTAAAACTTTTAATGTCAGCCTTTCAAAGTGTTCAAATAGAAGTTGGAAATAAATTATTGCCTGTATTGACTAAATTAGTTCAGTCTCTAGCTGATGGATTAAGAGGGATAAAATCGTGGATGAAAGAATTTCCTATTTTATCAAAATATGTTGTTTACCTTACAGGAATTCTTGGCTTATTGGCAATAGCTTTAGGGACGGTGGCTTTAGTCTTAGGCCCTCTAGCTCCGTTAATGGTAGGCTTCTCTCAGGCTCTCGGGTTAGTGGCTCTAGCTGCCTTGAAGGTTAAAACAGCTATGGTTAGTTTGGCTCTTGTCTTTACATTAAGCAAAGGAGTCTTTTTACTTTTTATCGGTCAAGCTGCTCTTGTTGCTGCAGCTATTATCGCTATAGTTCTGGCCGTAAAAGAGGTGGTTATAGCTTGGGAGGCACTTAAAAAGGCTCAAGCTGATGCTACAGAATCTATGGAGAAAGCGGATAAAACTTTTGTGGAACTTTGGCAGCATTTAGCCTTAACTACTCTAAAAATAAAAGGATTAACTGATGCGGAGAAGAAGCATTCTGAAACAATTTTAGAAATGGTTGAATTATATAAAAAACAGAATGACGAAAATGATAAGGATAGGAAGGTTAGAGACCTTATTACTAAATCCATATTAAAACAGCTTAAATTGCAGCAAGAAGTTATAAGTGCGCACAAAGAAGAATATAAAGCTATTGTAGAAAAGCAGAGATTAACGGTTGAATTTTTGAATGAGCAGAAAAAGATTCAATATGACACCAACGAACTTGTTATGTCCGAAATAGAGTTTAAGCGGTGGGCTTATGCTCAAGATATTGAAAATAGAAAACAGGCCCTTCGAGATATAGAGGGATTGCAAGAACAAGAAATTACTAATCTTGAAATTCAATTAGATAAACTGCACGAACTTTGGCTATCGAAACAGGAAGGAACTAATGATGCGTTAAAGGAATGGAATGATAAAATGGATAGCATTGGAGCGGGATATCTCAAAATGTCTGAAGATGCCAATGATGTTTTTGGAGAGATGCCGAGAGTAATAGAGGATGTAGCTAGAGGGATGAGTGACACTTTACAGGGTGTATTTTTTGATGTTTTTAGCGGAGAATTAAAGAGTGCTTCAGAATATTTTAACGCTTTTGCTAATTCTATAAGAGCTTCATTCGCTAAAATGTTGGCTGATATGGTGGCTAAAGCCATGTGGGCTAAAGCTGTATCGGGGCTTGCAAGTCTGTTTGGGTGGGGTGGTACAGCAAGTGTAGCCTCGAATGCAGGGTCTCTTCCAACGGGAACGATAGCTACAACGGGAATGGCAAGAGCTCAGGGAGGGATTGATTCAATCCCGAGCGAAGGTGCATATTATTTGCATAGAGGAGAGCAAGTCGTTCCTAAGCACGAAGTGGGAGGTAATGGTCAATCGATTACTATTATAAGTGTATTTGATAAGAAAATGATACCTGCCATTATGGCGAGGGAAGGTAAAGGCGTTATAGTAAATGTTATTAATGAGGATATGGCGAGGTCAGGTTCGACCAGAAAAACTTTTATGACGGAGGGTAGATAAATGGCTTCCTTAGTGGATTTCGGTCAGTTTACAAGAAATTATCCATTCACGGACGAAACGGGTTATGACGTTCAAGAAACTGTGTTCGAAAATGGAGATAAGCAATATAGACTTATAAACGAACAAGACCATATGGCCTTTGTTTTAAATTTCTTTCCATTAACTTTGACTGAGTCTCAAGATATTTTGGACTTTTTTAAAGCAAGAAATGGTAAATATGAAGCTTTTAAATTTACAAATCCTTTAGATGGAAAATTATATGACGTTAGATTTAAAGAATCAACAATGTCTAGGGAGAGAATTGCATATAATACATTTAGAATGAGAGTTTCTTTAGGTCTTGAATTTCCTTTTGGAGCTTATTGCGTAATAGACGTAAACGAAGATATAGCCATTTCAGAATATAATGAAATGTTTGATATGGCTCTATGGCTTAATGAGTATGAATCAGTATCAATTTCTGAATATGCTAACCTTTTTGACATTACCGTCGAAGTAGGCCCTGTTTATGAATCTATATCGATGATAGAATCTATTTCGATGTATGACCCTATTATAGAATTAGGGATAAATGATGCTGTTTCGGTAGCGGAATATGTAGGGTTGTTCGAAATTCTAGCGAGGATAGATGTAAATGATGGTATATCCATAGTAGAAGATGATACGATAGGAGCGCCTGCATAATGAGAACACCAAGTTCAGATTTTATAACTAGAAAAAATGCCGAAGCGAATCAGCCTATCTTCCTATATATAATATATGATTGGGATGGAGCTAGTAATAATCTTTATTACACTAATCATAAAACATCTATTGTCTACTCTGGCCAAGCATATGTAAAATGTCCTATTACTCACGAGACGATAGGAGAGAACACTACTGGAGAAATAGATAGTGTTAGCATTAAACTCGGCAACGCTTCTCGGCTTGTTCAAGCTTATCTTGAAGATTATGATTGGAGAGGGAAAAAAGTATCCATTATTCAGATATTTGCCGATAAATTAGACGACGCAGATGCAAATATAACTGATACTTATTATATAGATAGTTATTCTAGTAATCAAGATAATGCGTCTTTTCTCTTGACAAGTAAATTTGATATATTGGGAATAGGGTTGCCTACCAGAAAATATTCAAGAAATTTTTGTAATTGGAAGTTTAAATCTACTGAGTGTGGGTATTCGGCAGGGGAAACAGAATGCAATAAAACTTTGGCGAGATGTAGGGTACTAGCCAATTCAGAACGATTTGGAGGATTTCCTTCTATCCCGTCAAAACGTATAGTAATAGGTTAAAAGTTATGACAAAAGAAATAGAGGTCAGAACAAAATATCTTGGAATACCTTATAAGCACTTGGGAAGAACCCTAGACGGACTTGATTGTTGGGGGCTTCCTATTTTAATTTATAGAGAGATTAAAAATATTGAATTATTTGATATGAATTATGAAAAAGATTGGGCGAAAAATGGAAAAGATTATTTTGTAGAACATTATTATAAGAAATGGGTTAAACAAACGACCCCTAAATTTTTAGATATTCTTTTATTCTCCGACGGTAACGGAAGGACTTATCATGCAGGAGTGTATTTAAGTAATGATGAATTTATTCAAGGGAGTTCAGTCGGGGTTATAATAACGAGATTGAGAAATGTTTGGAAGCAGAGATTAACAGGTATTTATCGGTACGAGGATGGTCTTAATGAAGATAATCTATAATAGGAGTTTTTGATGTCTGTTATACTTAAATTTATACCAAATGTAATGGAAGAAGCTGGCAGAAGTTCTTATGAACTGCCTTATTTTCTAGATAAGTCTATTAAAGATTATATAAATGAATCTTTGGCCCTGCTTACTGAAGACCCTTTTCTTGAATATAAAATTATTGTATCTGGGAAAATTGTCGACGACTTGAATGCTGGTGTAAACGATGATGATGAAATAATTATAACTCCTAAAATTAAAGAGCCTATCAGTACGTTTCTTGTTTGGCTTGGCGGGGGAAGTTTGCTATGGGGTGTAGCTCAAGCAGCGATGTTCGCTTATACAGTTTATTCGGCTTTTCAAGTTCCGAGAGCTGCTAGTTATGACACTCTAGGAATAGGGATTGATGATGGTTCACCTACTTATAGTTGGAATGGTATCCAAACGACCCAAGATGTTGGCGGAACCGTCCCCGTTATTTATGGAGAACATAAAGTTGGCGGAAATATTATAAATGCATTTATAAGAAATGATGGGGATAAGAATTATCTTAATGTTTTGCTCGCTTTAGCAGAAGGGGAAATTGAAGAAATAGCCTCTGTTAAGATAAAAGATAATCCAATCGCAAATTTTGATAATGTTACTACTTATGAACGGATGGGGACAAATGACCAGACCGTAATATCCAACTTCGAAGACGCCCATAATCTTTATGATGTTACTGTTTCTTTGACTAAAGATAATCCTCATGTTTATACGACTATCGACTCAGATGTAGAATCTTTTGGAATTCATTTAGCCTTATCTAGCGGGCTCTTTCAGCAAGATGCTACTGGAAATATTCTCGATTGGGCTGTTACCTATAAGGTTGAATACAAACTTCACGCTGACCCTTCATACACGAATTTAGGTGAGACAACTATCACGGCTAAATCACGGGCAGTAGTTAAAAGAGTTTATCGCAAAACAGGATTAACTGCTGGACAATACGATATAAAGGTAACTAGAATTTCTGATGATTCTCAGCTTAGTCCGATAAAACAAGGAGATTTAACTTGGAATCAATTAGATGAGATTAAGACAGATGATTTTAGATATCCTAATACAGCTTTATTAGGCGTCGAAGCTTTAGCGGATGACCAGTTATCAGGAGGTATGCCTAATTTTACTTGCGTTGTAAAAGGAAAAAAGATATCTTGCCCTAAAGTTATGAATGGCGCTACTCATGTAGATTGGGCGGATTATTATTATGATTCTTCTACTGCTGAGTATAAACTTCTTGCAAGCGGAGCTGCTTTGACTTGGGATGGGGTAACTTATGAAGAGCAATATTGCGCTAATCCGATTTGGTGCTTAAAAGATTTAATGGTAAACACAAGATTCGGACTTGGAGAATTTATTGATACAAATATGATAAACGCTTCTCTTTCGGTGGAGATGTCTAAGGTCTGCGAAGAAAAAATTGACGACGGAGCCGGAGGCTATGAAAAGAGATATAGATTAGATGTAGTTCTGGATAGCGTTACGAGAGCCTTGGATTTAATTTCTCAATTATGTGTTACCTTTAGAGGTTTACCTTTTTATTCTAATGGAACTATTAATGTAAGAATAGATAAGCCTGATACAGCCGTTCAGTTATTCACAATGGGAAATGTTCAGAAAGGTAGTTTTAGTCAGTCTTGGAAATCTATCAAAGATAAGCCTAACGTAATAGATGTTCAGTTTTTAGACAAGGAAAAAGATTATAAACAGGAGACTATATCTTATATAGACGAAGTAGCCCTTACTGCCGGAGACCCATTGAGGAAAAGGACTATTAAAATATTTACTACAAAGTCTTCTTATGCTTTAAGGGAAGCTAGATATATTTTAAAGCAATCTAAATATATTAACAAAACTATATCTTTTGGGGCTGGCATAGATGCGGTAGCTTGTCAAGCTGGTGATTTAATTTCTTTTTCTCACGACGTTACTCAATGGGGATATTCGGGTAGGGTTAAAGGCTCATCCACTACGACCAAAGTTGTTTTAGATAGAAATGTTACTTTAGCTGCTGGAACTTATCATTTACTTGTTCAATTTGCTGATGATACGATTGAGGAAAAGGTTGTAAGTACGGGCGTGGGAACGACGAGCATAATAGAAGTTGTAGGAGATGCCTTTTCTCAAGCCCCACAGATTTATGATACATATGCTTTCGGTATATCAACTGCTCCTAAAAAAGATTTTCGTATTATTTCTATGGGTCGAGATAGAGACTTTGGCGTAAACGTTACTGGAACTGAATATGAAAGTGATATTTATGATGATACAGCCGTAGATATTCCTGATACAAAGTATTCTGCTCTTGATTTAACAATTCCTAATGTGTCCGATTTAGCTCTTACTGAAAGATTAGCGACTATGCCCGATGGAACTATAGAGGAAGCTATAGATGTATGGTGGTATAAACCTGCTATGACAGACGCTATTAGACAATTCGACCATGTTAAAATTTATATATCCGAAGACAATTTAAACTGGGCCCTTAGAGGGGAATCTAATGATATTCATTTTAGGATTCAAGGGGATTTGAAATCAGGGAATAAATATTATGTAAGAGTTGTTACCATTACCGTCAACGGAGAAGAAAATCAACTAAGTGCTAGTCCTTATGATGATATTACTTTATCAGGTTTGCCCGCTATCCCTTCAGATGTAGCAAATTTCGCCTCTAATTTTGATGATGATTTAGAACTTACTTGGGATAAAATAACTAATAATGATTTAGCGGGATATGAAATAAGAAGTGCTGATAATAGTTGGGGAGTAGATAGTGCTGATTTAATCTATCGAGGCTTGGTAAATAGTTATACTTATCAGCCCGCCTCGAGAACGCCCGGCACGATTTACATTAAGTCCTATAATACAAGTGGAAGTTATTCGGCTACGGCCCAGAATGTTACTCCAACTAATTCTGCGCCTGCAGCTCCTACCGTCACCGATACTGTTTGGTTCGGGATGGCTACCCTTGATTGGGGCGATTCGGCAGATGTTGACCTTCAATATTACGAAGTCTATCAATCGGAAACTGGGGCTTGGGCCGGGGAAGAATTTCTTGTAAAAAAAGTTAAAGGTACTCAAGCTAACATTCAAGGAAAAACATCTGTGAACGCCGAAGCTGATGCAGTAGATGCGACTAGTATTACGGATGCTGAATTAATAGGCTCAGGAACAGATGAGTTTAAGCATGATTATGTTAGACAAACTTCAGGAACATATAAAGACCAAGTAGCTATAGCGACGGCTTACGACGATTCTACGGGAAAGGTTACTGTAGCATCTTGGCCTTCTGGAACGCCTGATGTAGGGGATGAATTTGCATTAACTGATAGAGCTTTTTTCAAGGTTCGAGGGGTAGATACTTACGGAGCGGGTTCTTTCTCCTCTGAAAAGACTATTAGTTTTGACCCTCTTTCCGAATTTTTGATAGAAGATGGCTCAATAACTACAGATAAACTAGCAGATTTAGCTGTTACCGAGGGCAAAATAGCAGCCGAAGCTGTTACCGCAGGGAAACTTTATACAGGAGAATTAATAACTCTTTCGGCTCAGATTAAGGATGCTATTATTACGTCTGCTAAAATTTTAAATTTGAATGCGGATAAAATAAACGTAGGAACATTAACAGGTTTTACGATTAGAACTTCAGCGACTAATCCAAGAGTTGAAATGTCTGGAGACTCTTTAAAGATTTATGATGCGGGCGGAAATCTAGTTGTAGTTTTAGGAGATGTTAGCTAATGGATTTACCATTATTATATGAATCTATATCGATTGCTGAAGAAAACGAAATAAGCGCTTTAGCGATATTTGCATATGATTATATTATTTTAATTGACGTAGACGAAGTAGAAAGAGAAGTTTTAGATAGAAGCGAAACTATTATAGTAAGCGAGAGTGTCACTTTAGATATAAAGGTTTATGGAGTTAAAATTATAAGTCCTGTTGATGAAAATTTGTTCACCATTTTAACTGCAGATGTTTCTACGATTTTTAGTGCGGGAAGGGTTACGATGCCTAACGCTTTAAATGTAGACGGGACTTATGGAACAGACATAGCTCTTTCAGATTTAGGTGCTGTTCCTTTAGCGGATGTTGGAGTTTTATTGTTTCCTGTTGAGTTTACTTATGCGATAACGAATATTGAGCTTTTAGTAAGCGTCTATCCTCAAGCTATTGCTTATATGGATTCAAGTGAAAATTATTATGAGCATAATAAAGCGAACGGGCAAATGACGGCTTGGACGGCGGGAAATTTAACTAATGGAGATGCCACTACATTTGATTATATCGCCTCAATGTTCCCTGTAGCCTTTTGGGATATAATGGGTCAGACGACCTTTACTCAGGTGAGACTTTTTGCGGGAATGTGTTATTTAATTTATGATTCAAGTGCTGGAGTTTATAAAAAAGTTTATTCGATAGGAAACAAAGGAGTTTCTAAAATAGATTATTCTGTATTCATTAAACATTATAATCCGCAACCAAAGTATATCGAGATTGGACTAGACGGAATAGCTGTTAATGAGAATGTTTCATTGGGGGTTTCTTAATGAGTGTAGTTAATTTAATAAAAAATCCAGATTTTTTAACTGCATCTGACTGGAATACTGTTTGGGAGGGCGGTGGTTATCCTACTAATACTGCTCAATATGTTTATTCATATTCTAATGCTTATATTCGTGACCATTGTAGACGATTAGCTAAGACGGTCGACGGAAATATAGGAACTGCTCAGACTGTAGACTTTGGATATAACGTGCAAGGATTGAAGTTTAAGTTAGGGGCTTGGGTTAAAATAATATTATGCGCTGTAGGGGGAGGGGGTCAATTATCTGCTTTTTGGTATGATGATTCTGATGTCCAAGTAGGGTCTGAAATTGTTATTGATACGATGTCGGCAGTCCAAAATTATACCCTTCATTCTGATGAGTTGACGGCTCCTTCGGGAGCATATAAGTTAAAGATTTATTTTAAGGCTACTGGCGGAGCGATTTCCGTTACGGCCTATTTGGGATTAGTTTATATTTTTAGTCCTACAGATTATGGATTATTAGTGAGCGATGGGTTAGGTAATAATTCTTTTCTTATCCCAGATGTTGCGACGATTGTAGCCTCGGGAACTGTTTCTTTGCCTGTGGGTTTAAACGCTGATGGGACTTACGGGGCTGAAATTGATTTACCTGTATTAGAGCAAATAAATTCTGATTATATTGGGGTTTTATGTCAGGTAAGAGATTTTGATTGGAAAGCTAAAGTAAATATTTTAGCCTATGATGGGGGAAATAAATTTTGGGGAAGCTTTTTTGGTGATAGTGCTATTACGTATTACGAGAAAAATGTAGATACAGGAGTAATGACGGCTTGGACGGCGGGAGCGATGACGCCCGGCAATCAGCTTACTTGGGACTCGATTTTAAGTTCTGGTTTATTAGTCGGGTGGGATAGAAACGAAGTAGAAACATCAAAGATAAGATTATTTGCTTCTATGTATTATTCATTTTTAAAAACTACTCCTGCCACCCCTGCTACGACTGCTCTATACGCAAGGTATGAAAATATATCTGTAAATAATAAATCAGGATATTCTTTGAGTACCGTTCAAGGGTCAGCCGAAAATAATTATGAAATTACGTGCCCTTACATAGATTATGGCGGATGGTGGATGAATGTTTTTTGGAAGGGCCCTATTAGTACGTTTGATATTTATATTGTTCATTCAGATGGAACTGAAGACTTATTAGCTTCGGATGTAGCTTATAATGATGCGGGATGGAACGTTACGGATTCGACTGCAGAAGGGGCTGTTAGCGGAACTTGGGCTTGCCCTGATACGGTTCTTGTAACCACAGATGCTTTGAGGTTCGTGCTAAAAGGAAGCGGTGAATTTTTGGGTGGTTTATTGCAGGCTAGTTGGCCGTTTAGCTTTACTATATCTTTTATTACCGGAGGGCTTGGATGGATAAGATTGAATCCCGCTACTTGGACTTTTACTAGATATTTTTGGGCATACGCTCAAAGAACGCAAAACGGAAAATTTAGAACATATTGGGGAGATGCAAGCAAAGAAGTTAAAATAGAAGGAATAAATTATACCCCTTTGGCCGGAGGGGTTAAGAATGTAAACTCAATAGGCTCTAATGGAGTTAGTGAAGTGGATTATGTTGTTTATTTAAAAAATTATGCGGGGATATCATAATGCCTTATGGACTAAAGATTAGTGATGCACAGGGGAACGTTGTTCAACTTAGACCTAATGTCTCTAATATCGTAAGTGCAGGTCTATCCCTCATCCCTAATGCTTTATGGCCTGATAATACTTTTGGCGTAAATGTTAAGTTACCGGGCTTAGCCGATTTTAATGAAAATAGTGTTGGAGTTTTAGCGAATGTTAGAGAGTGGAATTCGACAACATCATATTTATGGGTTGGGGGAGGACTAAGCCCAGAACAATGGGGCTTATTTAGATATGTTAATACTGCTTTAACGTATTATGAACATAATATTGCTGATGGAACTATGAGCGTATTTACTCCCGAGTTCGCTAAAGATACAATATTTAATCAACATGGCATAGCGTTTTGGGATAAAATGGGGCAGACCGAACTTGATACGATAAGGATATTTGCTGCTTTAATTTTATATATTTATGACCGTTCGGCTTCGGTTTATAAAAAAATATATGCTATTTCTAGAATCAATAAGGTTGATTTTGCTGTGTTTGCAAAAGATTTAAAAGGATAAAAATGTTATTAGGATATGACAAAAATGGCGATGTTCAGTTTATGTTTACGGATGAAAAATATTTGAGCCGTAGATTTCCGAATGATACGGCTAAGATATCTAATTTTTGGAAAATAAAGAATCATGGTTTAACGGAGTTTTTTATTCCCATAGCTATTGTAAAAGATTGGGATAACATTAAAGCATATAAAATCGTCAAGAATAGGTTAGTTAAAAGGAAGAAGGAAGAAGTGGTTAATCTTAATAAGCAGAAACCCAAAATTTTATCACAGGGTCTTTTTGCTAAGAACATTTCAAAAGAACCGTATATAGCTTCCGCTATAGTAGATTCCGATGAAATCGTAAGAGAGGAGCAAAGATGATATCCATAGAAATTGTGGAATTATATGTAAAATATGGAGTAGGAGCTTTTTTGACCATAGTGATGACTGGTCTTTTTATCTGGATGATAAAGTATTTTGTCATTAGAACCGTAAGCAAAATAGAAAAAGTTGGTGAGACTCTGGACAAAGTAGCTTCTAAGATGGAAACAGGCTTTGACAAGCTGTGGCAGAAAATAGATACCCACGAAGCTTCATCTTCTGAGGCCTCTAGATATGTAAGAGAAGAACATAAGCAAATGATTGAAACTCTTGGCCGCATTAATGGTTATCAAAAAGAATAATTTGGAAGAGGTTGAAATAGCGTTAAATAACATAAAATTAAGAGGAGGTGGTTGAAGTGATTAAAATGATAACAAAAATAAAAAATTTAATTCCTGTCGTCTTGGGGATAATTCAGGTTGTCCTTCCTATCATAAAAGAAATTTTGGTGGGATTGACTAGAATCTGTGAAGTAGTTTTCTTTTGGACGGATATTGACGAGAAAGTCATAGCATTTTTAAATAAATATTATGATATTGTCAATAATTTTGTAGAAAAAATTAAACGATGGTTGTTAGGAATGGGATGGACAATTTAACGTAACAAGTGGAGGGGTGGACGGAAGTGACCTCCTTTCGCTCTAGTTCGCACCTAGAGATTATCTGCCCCTCTGCGACATTTTACAAAGAGGTGACTTATGTGGGCTTCAATTTTAGGGTTTATAAAATTATCAGGTAAACTTTTAACATTATTTTTAGATAAAATAAAGAAAAGAACAAAAATGAGAAAGGAGGTCAAAGATGATATTGAAAAAGGGATTGACTCTCGGGACCCTTCTCGTATTAATCGTGCTTTTGGTAAGTCAAAGCGGTTGTAGTTTATTACGAAAAGAAGTAAGATTATATCCTATTGAGAAATCGGATATTTTTAATGTTCCTAAAGGGGCGATAGTTTTAATTCCAAAAGGGACAGTTTCTACAGATAAAAAGGGAAAAGCTATTTTAACTTGGCCCGAGACTAAAATTCCTATAGAGAAACAGGGCTGGTTTGTTTCAGATTTTTGGTTGGACGAAGTAGGAGAAGTTAAGATAGGAAGATAATAAAATAAATGGAGGTCAGATTATGATTGTTTTAAAGAAAAATGATTATGGAACACCTATTCTCTTTAAGATTAGGACAAACGAAAAAGAAATTCCACTTATAGGCTCGAAGGTAATTTTTGATTTTATATCAAAAGATACAAATAAGAGAATAGGTGGAGGTGAATGTAAAATAACAGACGAAGCTTTGGGTCAAGCTCTTTATGAATTTAAAGATGGCGAGTTGGCTCAGGTAGGAGAGTATCAAGGAAAAGTAACAATAGACTTATCTCAAGGGGCTAAAAGGGAAGGCCTCACTCTTGAATTTAATGTAATAGACTAAAATATAATAAATTAAATATAACGCTTCATTTATACGCATTAAGCTTTAGGCTAAGTGTAAAATATAGATGAAGCGTTTTTTTTCTTCCCTTTTGCCTTTGAAATTTTTTTAAAATATCGAAAATTCTTCTCTTGACAGTATATTATAATATGTTATATTATATTATAGGAACAAAAACAACATGAATAAAGGGGAGAAAAATAATGGATATGAATAGGATTAGAAGAGTAAAAGATAGATTTTATACACAGATTGATGAAAATATTTCCTATGAAAATGTTCTCCGAAAGGTCAGAAAAGAAGCTAAGAAAATGAAACACGGACAGTTAGAACAAAAATATTCTAAAACAATTATACAAGAGGCCTTGAATGGAAGAGGAACAAGTGAAACTGAAAGAGATTTTGTAATGAGAACGGGAAGATATTAATATGGAAAAGAAGACACTTATAGGAACTTGTGTAGATAACCCTTTCAGAGAGATGGAAAAGCTCGAAAAGATTATCGATGAGGCTAAAAAAATAAGTAAAAGAACGTTTTTTAAAAGATGCGAGATAGCCTTAGAAATAGAAGAAGATATAAAACGATTTCCCAATGATTATGAATTTTATAAATATCAAGAGATATACTTTTACCGATGGAGTGCTATTGAACATTTTTATAAATGATTAATGATAGTTGATATATATTATGGATGATAGCTATAATACTACAGAAGATAAACAAAGGGAGGACAAGATGACAAAAAACTTAATACTAAGGAGATTAATACTACTGGCATTAATACTTAGTCCAATGCACGCTAGGACGGCACTTGCTATGAATGCTACTGATGAAAAGAAATTAAGTTCTATGAAGTTTGAAGCGAGTAAAAGAGTAAAAGAGTTGCTCGAGACGGCTAGGAAACGATGGCCTGAATATAAAATAATACTAGCAGAAACTTATAGGACTCAAGAGCGACAGGATAAGCTCTATAAGAAAGGGAAGAACACGACTACTGTTAGAATTTCTAAACATACATTAGGACTAGCAGCCGATATATATTTTACTGATGGGAAAAGAATTTTAGCCTACGAAGAAGCCCCATACTTGGAACTTGGGAAAATGGGAGAAGATTTAGGGTTGACTTGGGGAGGACGTTGGAAGATACCTTTTGACCCTGCTCACTATGAATGGAGAGGTTGGTATAATCATTGATACCTAAATATCCTAAATATAAGAGAGAAGAAAAATTAAGTGCGAAATTATCTTTAAAAGATATAGATAACATTAAATTATTATATGCAACTGGGGAGTTTTCGCAACGAGATTTAGGGAGAAAATTTAATATTGCTCAAGGGACAATAAGAATAGCCTTAATGTCGAAGGAAGACAAAAAAGAACATTATCGAGATTTATACGCCAGAGGCATTAGTTGTAGCGTTAAAAAGAGATATGGACAAGAATATCAAAAGAAAGCGTCAAAAAAAGTTATTGAGAGAAAAAAAGATTTATATCCCGATGAATATAGAAAATGGCATTCTCATCAATCGTCTAATCATCCTTATAAAAAGACTAAAGAATATAAAGAAAAAATGCGTGAATATTATAAAAAATATGATGATGCCCGGCGAGAGAAGAGGATAGAATATAATCGTGCATATTATCAGGGAAAAAAGCTTTTGCTAAAATCTAAAAAATATTTCAAAAAAGAGGTATTATCGTTCAAAGAGAATAGGGATGATAGATGATTAAAATTACGGATGATAGCTATAACATAATAGGAGGGAAAGATGACTAAACCTAGATGCGAAGAATGTAATTGTAGTCTTGAAAAACGTTTTAATACGATTAATGGGGAAACTAGAATGACTCCTTATTGGGTTTGTGTGAATATTAAATGTGAAGATTATCAAATGCCTAAAGAAATTAAAGGGAAAGAGGGTACGCAAGAATTAAAACCTTGTCCATTTTGCGGAGGAGAGGCAAAAATAGAAAGAAAGGGAACAAGGGGTCAAAGTATGATTATATCTTGTGTTGATTGTGGTTGCACCCTTGAATCTGGTGATGTATTTGGATTAACTAATATTTTAAAATGGAATAAACGGATTGATTAATAAGAATATTAAAAGACTTGAGGACAAAGATGCTTGAAGACGACCTAACTAGAGCGGGATATAAAAAGATAGTAGGGTTTCCTAAGTACCGGATAACTAATGACGGCAATATCTGGATAACAGATATGGGAAGGATTATGAAATCATTTACTTCCGCTCGGGGTTATGAAGTTCTTGCCTTATGGAACAACAGAAAAAGGACAAGAGTTATGGTTCACAGATTAGTTGCTATTGCCTTTGTAAGGAATAATAAATGTCTCAGATTTGTAAGACATAAAGATGAAAACAGAAAGAATAATTGTTCGGATAACTTGGAATGGTATGGAACGTATTACAAAAAAGAAGATGAGAAAATCCCAATTTATAATACACGCAAAAGAAAAGGAGCATGAAAAATGAATTTTGAAAAATATAAAAATTTAATGGAATATCCATATAGACCTCATAAACCATTCCTAGAAAGAGGCCATACATCTAATGAAGCACGAAATTATACGAGTTCGTTAAGGGTTTATGAGTCGTTGATGGTTAGATTTAGAGAAGGACGCCAAAAGTATCATGACGAAGGTAATAGATTGAATGAACAATTTAAGCAAGATGCTTTTAAAGAACTTAGTATTCAAAATAACGAAAAGAAAGAAAAGCTATGGTCAAAGGCATGGGAAGAAGGCCATAGTGGTGGTTTAAATGAAGTTTGGATTTACATGCAAGACCTTGTAGAATTGATTAGTTAATCTATATAAAGGAGCGTGAACAATGAAGATAAAAATAGGTGATGTTTACACTGTAAGAAAGGCAGCAGCAAAGAGGTTGGGCATACATCCAAATGTTATTGCAGCTAATATGGGTGGAAATTCTGCATTTTACGCTTTGTGTTTAGCAAAAGATAATATAAAACTTGATTCCAACTTAAAGGCAATATTGCATTATTATTTAGTAATTTTTTACACCGAGTGTGTGAAATGAACGAACAAAAAGTAACCTCATTAAAAATAAATATAAAAGAGTTAAGCAGTGTTCTTGCAAAACATTTTGATGCTGGAAGTTGCTACATCGTAAGCGCTAAGATAAGTTCTCCGACAAGAAAACATATTCCAGACTTTTATACTCTTGGAGAAAAAGGATTATTAACAATCGAACTTGAGGTAACTAATGAATAAAGAAAAACTTAAACCATGTCCGTTTTGCGGAGAAGAAGCAGAATATAACTACGAGCCGATAGGAAGAGATAATCATTTTATGGGAGAGAGTTTTATCTATTGTAAAGAATGTGGAGTTGGTTTTAATAGCTTCAAATTATCTGAAAAAGAATTAATGAAAGCATGGAACACAAGAGCCGAAGACAAGGTGAAAGATGATATGCTAAATGAGCTTAAAAATATAAACAAATGGCTTGAAGATTGCGATAATGATTACGAAGTTGTTACTAAAACAGGTTTCGTTTATAGACCGATTGGAATAATAAAAGAAATATTAATTTATCAAATCAAAAAAGAAGAAGAATATAAAAAATGGGCTGAAAGCAATTGGAATGAAGAAATCACACCTTAAGCAATTTAAAACGAAGAAGAGAGATTATGAACTTAATAGATGACAAAATAGCAATACAATGGTATTTAATTCCGGCTATAGCCATATTAATTTTATTTTCTATATGCGTGTTATCTTTTGTGGAAGAAGGCCCTAAATTGCCCGAAACCCTTGACCACAGTCGATTACAGAGGGTTTCAGACGAAATACGACCTAGACCATGGGTAAATACCGAATGAAGCAGATAGTCATTATCACGAATTTAGGGATGAATGATAGATATTATGGATGATGGCTATAATACCACGAAAGACAAATGAAAGGAAGAAGATGAGTATATATTTAACTGATAAACAATATTTAGAATTACTTCAGAAACTTCGGATTGACTTAGACAAAACCGAAAAGATTCTTTTCGAAGATAGCACAGAAACAGGCTATAAACATACTGTAACTAATGTCGGATTGTGTGCAGGGGAAGTAACGGAAACTAATTGGTCTAAGGATAAACACCTTACCAGAGAAACAGCAATGTGGCCTAAAGAATTTGATAAAATAGGTAAAGTTAAATATGAAAGTCCTCAAATGTTTACAAGAAAATATAAAAGGAAAAATCATAAATGCCCTTTCGCCGAGAAAGGTACAAACACAGATGGTTGTTTTTATAGATGTAAAATTTTCCAGAAAAAGTATAAAATACCTTCGATAGAAGAGGCAAAACAGATGTACGATAAATGTATCGATGAGGTTAAAAATAAACTAGGATTATAGTGTTGATTTTATGGCCATAATCAAATTGAAGGAGGTCAAAGATGGAAAAAGTGAATTTCGACGTAGAGTTAAAGGGAATTAAAGTTGACGGAGGGGAAGAAATTCCAGACAGAAAGGCGGTAGTTAGAACTGATTCTGGTAAAGTTCTCGGGATAGTAGGAAACTCATATACTCCTATTCATCACAGAACAGTAATTGAAACTTTTGATTCAATGGAGTTTCTTAAAAGAAAAAGAATAGATGTTTGTCGGGATGGTTCGGTGATGTTTGCTCAGTATGATATCGGAAATGGTCAGGCATTACAGACCGAGGTTGCCGTTGGAGATGTAGTTAGTTTTGGCCTAAGAGCGTTTAATTCTTTTAATCTACAATTTGGAGTTGGATTTGAATTGAATGCTAACCGTCTAGTTTGCACAAATGGTCTTGTTGTTCCAAAGGCTATGGCTAGATTATCGATGAGGCATTTTCGAAACATTAGTACCGATGGATTCGAAGATGTAATAAAAGAGAAGATGAAGGAATTTGGCCCTACGATTGAGATTTGGAGAAATTGGATGAAGATTAAGCCTTCAGAGTCAAGAGTTGAACAATTTTTTAAAGATGTAAATATAGGGCAGAGGCTCGGGAAGCAACTCTGGAACGAAGCGATTGACGAAACTAAAAAGCTTGGAGTTTGGGGCCTATATAATACTTTTACAAAATATGTTACTCATGACTTAAAGATAAGGGGTAACGAATCTAATCGAATGATGTCGGTTAGGAGTAAAGAAAGAGAATTGCTCCATAAATTCTATAATTATAATTGGAATTGATGGCGGAAGGTTTTTTAGTTTTAATAAAAATTTAAAAAATGTTGTGAGAGATAAACGAATTATAAAGAAGTTTTGACAGAACATTCTAGTATGTTATATTATGTTATAAGATGGAACAAATAAAAGATGATGGCTATAATATAATAGGAGGGAAGATGAATAGAACGATTAAAAAATATGAATTAGACCTAGAACAAATTGAAGCCTCAAAAGCTAGCGGTGGAGCGATATATACCATCCCCGAAAACATTTGGGAGACGTACGGATGGATTGCCGAAGAAAAACTGGACGGGACGAGACTCAAGATGCACATAACTCCAGAAGGCAATAGATTTGATACTAGAAGGATATCCGATAAGACTCAAAAATTTATGGAAAGAACGAATAACTTCCCACATTTAAGAGATTTAGAATTGGTAGAATTTAAGGGAACGATACTTGACGGAGAAGGGATTGCCCCCGTTAAAATAGATACGATGGGAGCTACACAAAGTATAGTGGGGGCGAGCCCAGAACACGCTTGGGAAAGACAGCAAGATATCGGATGGATTAAATATAGAACATTCGATTTAATAAAGTATCAAGGGAAAGACGCTAGAGCCATACCATTTCGTGAAAGAAGAATTATATTAGAAGATATAGTAAAGAAAATAAGATTAAAATATCCTGATACGACAATAGAAATTCTTGTACAAAGAACCAAGAATATGAAAAAATTCTATGAGTTAGAAATTGGAATGGGAAAAGAAGGAATAATGTTAAAGAATCTAGATGGTTTATATGGAGATATACATAGTTTATTAAAAGTTAAAAAACATACTAGACTCACAATGATAGTGACAGGGTTTAAGGATGGGGCGGGAAAGCATAAAGGTAAAGTCGGAAGCGTGGGGATAGGATTTTATGGAGAAAAACAACTTACATATGCCGGAGGACTTTCAGATGTTTTAAGACAGGATATGCAAGATAACCCAAACGAATATCTCGGGAAAACGATTGAAATAGAATGCCAAGAATTTACTAAAACGGGGGCTCTAAGGCATCCAAGAGTAGTAGGAACAAATGACAAGAGAAATTCACAGGATATAGAGCAAGAAAAATTAAGAATATTTAGACTTGATAAAAATCCAGAAGATTGCAAGAGAAGCCAAGAAATAAAAATTCGATAATTTAGGTTTAGGGAAAATAAAAAATGAAAATACTTGTGGCTACAAACAAAGGATTTGAGAAAAATAAATTTGATATCCTTCAATGTAAAGAGAATGAGCCTGTGATGTTCGGCCTTAATTATAAAAATATGATAGGAATGGAAACCTTAAAGATTACTTCAGCCTTTAAAGTTATAAATTCAAGCCTAACTCCTTCAGAGATTAAAGGAAAAATCAAGTCTGCTGAAATGAAGTTAGGGTGGTATAGAATAATGAATAAAATCGATTTTAACGCTGATATTACGGAAGAGGCTGAAATTCTCTTACTACTAGCGGATGAATGGCCTACAAGGGTTATACTTGAACGTACAGAGGGTTTCATAGACAAAAGGACCTAGACTATGGGTAAATATTTACTATTAGTGATGACCATTTAACTAAGGAGGATATTATGCCACATACAAAAGGAAAGTGGGAAGCAGTAAAGGGAGATGGTTGTTTTCATTTATTTGTAGATTCTAAGAAAGCTAATACCGATAATGACCTCGGAGATATATTTAATGAAGATAGAGCCAAGGGGGGAAAATGAAAGCATTTACAGACAGACAAAAAGTTTTACTTTATAAAAAGAATATGGAACAATGCCATGTTCAAAAACCAGCATTTTTTATAGGCAATTTAGTTAAAATAGTAGATGTAGGTAATATTTGCATCAACGAAGTGTATATTGATTCCGCTAGCGGATGGGGAAAACCGATTGGTGTATGGGAATATTTAGATAAGATAAGAACAGAAAGAGTAGGTACTTATGGTCGTATTATATCGATGAGTTACTTAAATGTAAGAACTAGACCAATAGTAAAAAAATGGAGTTATTTTGTAAAATTTAAAGATGGCGCAAAGATTGTATTTGGGGAATCTTATCTTATCTACAAGGTAAAAATCATTAATAATTAAATTTAGAAAATATAATGGAGGAATTATGAAATATCTTACATTAATTGCTGAAAAAATAATATATTTTTTATATATAGGGTTGTCAAAGTTGGTTGATTTTGTTGAACAAGCTATAGAGAAAAATAGGAGAAGGGAGGGATAAATATGTATCGTTTTATCATTTGTATTCTATTTATATTTTTAATGGGTTGCGCTACTCCTTCGCCAAAGACTTATCAAAGAATTGAAGATACCGCTTGGAAAGAGAAAACTTCTACGTCTAGATTTTATAATATATCTAGTAAGCTTGAAAAGGGATTATTTAATGATTGCATTAATTATTCACGATAAGGAAGTGGGTATAATTTATGGGAAATTTTAAAGTTCAAATCAAAGAACCTGCCCAATTAGTTACTCTTGAAAAAATAATTTGGTTCGGAAAACATAAAAACAAAAGTATTAAAAATATAATTGACAACGAAGACGGGGGAGCAAATTATATTTGTTGGATGATAAATTCAGATATTATAGAATTAGATGTAGATGGAGTCAGTTATTTAGAGGTTGCGGAAAATGAGAATTATTTAGATTGTGACGAAAATGATAGATAAAAATGATTATATTCTTGGGGTTTGGCATTGCGAAAGACTTAGAGGAAATGATAAAGGTTATGCTTTTGTAATAGCTAAAAAGCCTAAAGAGGGAAACTGGCAATTATTGATTAAAACTCATACAAAAAATTTAGCTTCGAAAGAGCCTTTAATTTTAACTTTTGATGATTCTCCGGATATAGATACTATAAAATTAAGGGCTGAATTAGTGTTCGAACCTGCGAAAAGTTTCTTCCCAGATTTTTCTGAGTATGTTGAAGTTAAAGGTTCTAAAGAAAAGTTATTACTTTTGGTAGCTGAAGCTAGATTTCATGGAAAGATTAAATAAATATTATAAAGAAATTTTGACAGAACATTCTAGTATGTTATATTATGTTATAAGATGGAACAAATAAAAGATGATGGCTATAATATAATAGGAGGAAGAAACAAAATGAAAAAAGAAAAATCAGGATGTAACGGTTATTATTTAGATAGTAATGGGAAACATTGTGATGTAATACTTACCCGAGACGTAAAGTTATCTGATTGTAAAAAGTGTAGTTGTCCTTCAAATCAGTATTCAAGGGAAAAGAAGTAGAGGGGAAAATAAATGAATGTGAAAGAAGTAATAACGCTCGGAAGAAATAAACTTGATGAAAATGGATTATCTGAATGGAAAATAAAAGCAGAAAGAGCTTATAGCCGAGCGGGAGTATGTTTTTCCTATGAAAAAGAAATTAGAATATCAAAACAATATATAGAAATAATGTCTGATGAAGATATCTTAGATACGATATTCCACGAAATAGCACACGCTATAATCGGAATAGGTCATGGGCATGATAACGTTTGGAAAAAGAAATGTTTAGACCTTGGGTGTAGACCTAATAGGCTTCTTTCCAATGAATTTCAAGTCGAAAGAAAATGGGTTGCGGTATGTTCGGCTTGTGGGGCTAGATTTGGACGAATGAAGAGAGCCAAAGAACGACGTTGGTGTGGCGAATGCGATAATAAAATGATAGGTCATGGACTAAAATTTAAACCAAATATCAAATATAAAGGATGATAAAATGTCTAGAACGTTAAATAAAAAACAAAAGGAATATCTAATTCGTCAGTTTGAAGATGGAGTTAGGGAATGCAATCATTTAACTCCAAAAGAATTAAAAGTTTTAGAGCGGATGAATAACCATGAAGCTTTATATTATAATATTAATAGATTTTTAGCTGACCGAAAAACTGAAGTAGGATATTGAAACGGGAAAAATATTTTAATCGAGAGGTAAAAATGAATTGTAAAAAATGTAATAAACCGATGATGAAGGACGGAAAAAGTTGGGTATGTCCATACTGCAACGTAACCGTATCTTTTGGAAAGGAGAAGAAAGATGGGGGACGGAAATAATAAGGTAGTTAAAAGGGGTGAAGCAGTCAAAACGGAAAAGATTTTAAGTGAATATGATTTAATACAATTTACAGGAACGGAACATTATTATAGACACTCTCTATCAGGATTTGTTTACACAGATGGTGTTGCGTTTATGGCCGAAAAGGGAGGAGCTTATTGGCTAATAGATAAAATTTTAATAACAACTAAACATTTAGAGGATGAAGAGGTGAGAGCTAAAATGGAGGCATTTGGAGTTTGGATTTTACAGAAAAATCCTGACGGCTCAGCAGTCCTTGAATGCGAAGACGGTAATGGTAATTCCCTTTATAAAGAGAATATTAATTGGTCTGATTTTCCAATGAATAAAATTACATTATGGTCAATTAATGGAATTTTAATCCTACCTAGTGAATATTGACCTAGATAGACCTCTAGAACAGGGCAAATTCTTTACTGGAGACCTGTGGGGATGAGTCTAGACGAAAAGGGATATGGACTATAGGTAGGTTTATAAAGTGGCCTAAAATGGATTTAAACGAGAAATTAAATGAAGAGTTTAACTCAACTTGCTTATGAATTAAATATTTGTCCTTCTTGGATAAATAAAGCAATATTAAGAACAGGTGGGAAATTAGGTCAAAGCGGAAAACCCGTATTATATACTATAAAAGAAGAAAATAAAATTTCTTTGATAAGATTTTATAGACTATTAAGCTATAGTTTCCAAGAAATTAAAGAATTTTTAGATATTAATATTATTCCAGAAGATTTGCATATAAGAAAGAATAAAATAAAAAAAATATTAAATAAATATGAATAAAGAAGAATTAATTAAAGTATTAGATGCATTTGAAATTGTCTTAAAAGAGAACGTCGAACTGAGAAGAGACGCTTTAACGTTTATGGTTGAGAAAGGTTTATGGGATGAATTTATGAAGTATCATTGGGCGGAACGTCTTAAAAATACGACAAATCTAAAGGGAGATTGATTAAAATGGTTAATAAGATTAAGGTCTCAGCTAGACTTCGGGCTACGATAAAGGTTTCAAATTTAGTAGGTTTAAAATATGATACTAAGAAAAATCCCTACGGAGGCTTTTATACTGTTTTAGAGCTAGAAAGAATTGTAGAAAAAATAGAGGCTCTACAGACTCTATCGCCCACGAAATAGCTATAATATAAAAAGAAACAGCTTTCTTCTTGACAAATATAATATATTATGATATATTTGGTTTACAAAGGAGGTTGATATGGCAAATACAACTATTTATTTTCCAGATGATAGTAAAACGAAAGAACTTTTGAAGAGGGTTGAGATTTACAGAGCAACGCACGAAAAACTATTGAGTCACAAGCCTTCATTTTCGGAATGCGTCATTAGGGGATTAAAAAAATTAGTAGAAGTCGATAAAAATAAATGATGACCTTCGGGTCGGGAAAATTCGGAGAAATAGCCGATGTTACTATTACGAGCTCCAGATAGCTCCCATGTTGGATATTTTGAAGCGGTTGTTCACGGAGACAATTTTTCGTCATATGTTGATGCCCTTAAAAATACTCCCACTAGAGTCTGGGAATCTAAAGCTAAAGTTTGGCGTATATCAATTTGCGATTATAATATTTTAATAAAAAATTGCAAGGATAAAGGCCTAAATAGCATAGATGTAGATAATAAGTTAAAAGGTATATTAGCATCTTATAGAGCTTGGGAATATAATACTAAAGCATTGATAGCTGAAGATGATGTAGAGTTATGCGTTGACGCTTCTATCCTAAAAATTCCAATGATGCCCCACCAAAGAGTTGCTCTTAAATTCTTTCTCGAAAGAAAAACAGCTATAAACGCAAGCGAAATGGGATGCCTATCTGGAGACACAGAATATCTTTCCCCGACAGGGTGGAAAAAAATATCTCGATATCATGGTGGTAAAGTTTGCCAGACAACAAAAGAAGGAATTGCGTCTTTTACTCTCCCGAAAGCATACATCAAAAGACCTTGCAAGGAAATGTTTCGGTTTCATCATACCAGAGGTCTCGACCAAATGTTAAGTCCCGAGCACCGAGTTTTAACTTTTTCAGAAAATGACATAGGAACGGTTATCTCAGCCGAAAATTTGGCTCGTAGACATGACGAAAACGAAAGTGGATGCAAGGCAAGATTTTTAGGTGCTGTTTCGCTTGAAAGGAAAACGACGATAAAATTATCGGAAGCTCAGCTAAGGCTCCAAGTTGCCTGTATGGCAGACGGGAGTTTTCCCTATCCGAGAAGATGTAGGGTGCGATTAAAGAAGCAAAGGAAAATTATTAGAATTAAAAGATTGTTGGAAGATGCGAAGATTGAATACCATTTTAGACTCGATACTGATGGCCTAAGTAGTTTTGAGTTTACTCCACCGATAAGCACGAAGATTTTCACTAAAGGGTTCTGGAAAGCCTCGCTAGCCCAACGACAGATTATTTGCGATGAAGTTCGTTATTGGGATGCTACTATCAGAAAGGCAGGAGCCGTTACCTTCTGCGCCCAAAACAAACAAGATGCAGATTTTATTCAATACTGTTTTATTTCTACCGGCAGACGTGCAAGAGTAACGGTTTCAAAAGATAGAGGATATTTTTCGACAGGATATATTGTCCATGCAGTAGGCAACGGAAGAAGCGGAAACTATATTCATATCGGAACGGCAAAGAAAAATATCTCAATTCAAAAGTCACCTGATGGGTTTAAATATTGTTTTGAAGTTTCTGATACTTTTTTACTCGTTCGAAGAAATGGATGCGTGTTCGTAACGGGTAACACAGGCAAAACTTTTCCCGCCTTGGTGGCTGCTAAACATCTTTACGATACTGGTCAGATAAAATCTTGCTTGGTAGTTTGCATAGCGTCTGTAAAGTGGAATTGGGCTAGGGAGGTCGAGAAATGTTTAAACGGAGCTACTTATAAAGTGATTGAAGGCCCTCAAGAGAAAAGAATTGAAGGCTATATGTCAAAAGCTCATTTTAAAATAGTAAATTATGAAATATTAAGAAATGATATTGACCCTATACTTTATGACACTACTTTTGATTGTATCATAGTTGATGAAATTCATAGAATAAGGACCTATAAAGCTAAGCAAACGAGGGCCCTTTACACCCTTGGGAAAACAGCTACTTATAAATATGGTTTGACTGGAACTCCTATTCAAAATAAATTAAATGATTTATTTTCAATAATGAGATTTGTTCATCCTAGTATTCTTGGAAATTGGTTTGCCTTTGATAGGCGATATGTAATAAAAGGATATTTTGGAGAGATAGCTGATTATAGAAGACTCGATGAAGTTCATGATAAATTAAAAACAATAATGTTTAGAAGATTAAAATCAGAAGTATTGAAAGACCTACCCCCAAAAGTCTATAATGATATTTTAATAGACTTATCTCAGAAGCAAAGAAAATTTTATAATGATGTTAAGAACCAAATTCTTGAATCTAAATCGGAAGACGTGGAAGATAAGATAAATGCTCAAGCTAAATTTTTAGCTAATATTACATTTTTGCGAGAAGTTTGTGACTCTTGTGAATTGATTGACCCTTTAGTGAATGCATCCTCAAAGCTAAAAGAACTTAAGAAGATTGTTCCAGAGATATTGGAAAACGGCCATAAAATAGTCATCTTTTCCCAGTTTAAAAGAATGATTTATATAATAGAACGAGAATTGAAGTTGCCAGCTATACTATTAACAGGAGACGTTTCTACTACTGGTGGAGCTAGGGATGAATTGATAGATGAATTTAAGGAGTCTAAAAAGAAAAATTTATTTTTGATGACTACTGCAGGAGGAGAAGGGATAAATTTACAATGTGCTGATTATGTAATATTTTTTGATTTACCTTTTAACCCACAAGTAATGGCTCAGGTCGAAGATAGACTACACAGAAAAGGACAGAAGTCTACTGTTAACGTTATCAGATTACTGGCTAAAAATACTATCGAAGATAGGGTGTTAGATATTTTAAAATTTAAAACAAAACTCTTTAAAGCCGTAGTAGATGGAAAATCAGTTAATCCAGTAGTTTTGACTCAAAAGGAATTATTAAATGCTATTGAACTATAATCAATCTCCCGAAGTGAATACTTCGGGGTATTCGCTGAAAGCGAAGGGTTGTGTATATATTACCTACGAAGTAGGTAATAGATAATTTATATACTATATGTTTATACACTATATGTTTATTATAGGGGAACATATAAGACAGGGAAACAGGAGATTATTTAATGGCTGAATATAAAGTTAAAAAAGGAGTTACTAGCTTTAAAAAAATTCCTGTGGAGGATTGGTCAACAGACCAGATGTGCTCATATTTCCGTGATGAGTTTAAATCTAAATATGGGATAGATACAAGACGCCCCATTGGACAGATTAAAATTCATATAAACAAAAGAACAATATCTAATCTATTCAGGTTAGAGGGTCGTTCAATAGACATCCATCCTAATGAACTATTTAAACAATTTATAATTTGGTTAGTAGATAAAAAGCAAGTTCATAATTTTAGAGTATGGCTTTTTTCTAAACAAGACGTAATGGTAGATTATTTAGACGAAAGGGCTAAGAGATTAATGGACAAGAATCTTGGTTCGGTTGAAGACTTCAAGAAGCAGGAAGAGAAAAAAGTTAAAGATGCTTTAGAATATTTCAAGGGAGGTGGAAGTGCAAAATCCAGACCTAAATGATAATGTTAGAGGAATAGTTACTCCGACGGATGTAGAGATAGAAGAATTAAATATTTTGAAGGAAGAAATAAAAAAGAGGGGTGGGCCTAGAAAAGAATTTGATTTAAAGTCTAAGTATTTATTAGCCTCACTACCTTATAGTTATTGGGATATAGGTTGGGATGAGTTTGAGGGGAGCAAAGATGCGAGAGATTTTGTTAAACTTTACTGTGATAATTTGGGGAACGCTTTGAAAGAAGGGCAAGGAGTAATACTTTCGGGTTTACATGGGACGGGCAAGACGACGTTATCTTGTTTGATAGGCAAGGCAGCTATAGAGAAAGGCTTTTCAGTTAGATATATTTCTATAGCTAAAATTCTTGATTTGATTATGGAGGGTTTTGATTCTAAGGCGGCAAAAGAACGATTAAATATTATGATAGAAAGGGTAGAGGTTTTAATACTAGACGATTTGGGAAAAGAATATAAGGGAGTCCGAGGACAGTTAAATCCTATGATGTCGTTAAAGTTGGATTCTATGTTGAGGGAAAGAATAAATCGGAATTTAATTACGATAGGGACGACTAATTACGGGAAGAACGCTATAAAAGAGAAATACGGAGATTCGGTAATGTCGGTTTTATATGGTTGTTGTAAAACCTTTGAGGTGGTGGGTCAGGATTATAGAACAATAAGAGGATTAAACTTTTGGGAGAACTTAAAATGATAACAGATGTTATTAAATTTGAAAGAGCAATAATTAAAGGTCTTTTACTTGGACATCATTCTAGAAAATTGATGACTAGATTAAATGTAGATTATTTTGAGACTCTTCAGCTAAGAACTATCTTTCAGGTTATCATAGAATATTATAAAGAATATAGCGAAATCCCACAGGTAGATATATTGGTTAATGAGTTAAAGAAATCCAAGATTGAGGACGCTGAGTTCAAGAATATGGAAGCATTTTTGACTAAAGGGGAAAATCTTACAAGCGATAGATTTAGGTATGCCGTTCAGGAAGTAGAAAAGGAATATATATCTCGTAAACTAAGGACTTCGATGAAACAAGCTATAGGATTCCTCAACAAAGGAGAACCCAAAAAAGCGCAAGATATATTGCTAAAGGAAACGATACAGCTTTCAAGCTTTGGGAGAGAAATAAGGATAGTAGATTTTGTTTCTGATTTCGAGAAGAGAAGAGCTCATTTAGTGGACCGTAAAGCTAACCCAGATATACTTAAAGAACTTTGCATTCCTACTGGTATTGACAGATTAGATTACGAGCTCGACGGTGGACTAAGAAAAGGGGAATTGGGTTTGATACTTGGACAGCCCGAAGGAGGTAAGTCTATAACTTTACAGGATATGAGCGTATCAGCCGTTATGTCTGGGTTTAAGGTGGCCCTAGTGACTATAGAAATGACTCCCGAGCAAACGGCTTATAGATTGGATTCAAGATTATCTCAAATTAAATATAGAAAGTTTAGAAAGGCTCAGTTGACGGACGAAGATTTAGTTAAGTGGGAGCTTGACATTAAAGCGTTAAAGGAAAATTCTCTTAAAATAATAGGAGTTCCCGAGGGTTGTTCCTGTAGATTGATAGAGTCAGAATTACATAGATTGGCTGGCATATTTCAACCAGATTTAGTCGTGGTCGATTATGCTGGAATAATGAGTCCGAACGAGGGAGCTTTCGGCTCGAGCATGGACTGGAAATATATTGGAGCGATAATAAGAAATTTAAAAGGTTTATCTCTTAAAATGAATATTCCAGTTTGGTCAGCGTGCCAGATATTAGTTGGGGCTAAAGAAAAGGCCGAGGTAGGATTTGTTGATGTTGGGTTGGCTAGACAACAGATAGCAGCTCACGCAGATATTTGTGTAGCTATAATCCAGACGAGTCAAATGTTGGCTATGGATTTAACGAAATTACAATTAGTTAAGGTTCGAGAAGGTTGCGAGTCGAGGTTTATAGAGTTTACGAATGATTATGATAGGATAAAATTGGTGAGAGAAATACCTACAGGGTCTTAATATGTTAGAAGAATTAAGGTTTAAATATAACGTCGGGATAATTTTATGAAACATGAAGATATAATAATTAAAATAAGCATTCTTGCTTTGTTAGATTTTTTGAGTATAGAGGGCAAGATTCAGGGCAAAGAATTTCTCGCATCTTGTCCGTTTCCAGAACACTCCGATAAGTCTCCTTCGTTTAGCATAGCTATTGATGGGGAGAAGAAGGGCTGTTGGCATTGTTTTGGTTGTGGAGCGAAAGGGAATATAATTCATTTAGTTCAAAGATGTTTGAATTTAGACAGGAGCAATGCTGTAAGACAGATTGCTAATTGGTTTGGGTTTCCTGAATCAGTTAGTTCTCCTTCTACTCAGGAAATAGCTAAATTGTTAGAGAAAGAAAAGGAAGAAGATGTAGAGACGGATTTAATAAGAATACCGTTACCCAAATATATTGAAGATAAAGAGGAACTTTTAAAATATTTAATGACCAAACGAAAATATACAGAAAAGCAGTCGTGGTCTATTATAAATTATTATAATCTTTGTTGGACGAATCAGGGTTATTATAAAGATAGAATTATAATTCCTATATACGATTCTATTGGGTCTTTGGTTACTTTCGAAGCTTCCGATTTAACTGGTCATAGCGACAAGAAGAAGTTATACCCGAAGGGAAGTCCTATGTCTAGGCTATTGTTTAATAATCATAATGTAAATAGTGGTTATACTTGGATGGTTGAGGGTATATGGGATGCTATCAGAATATGGAGCTTTGGCGAGCCTGCTATAGCTACATTTGGAGCTCATTTATCAAGCTATCAGGCTCAGATGATTATACAGAAATATTCTGATGTTATGATATTATATGATGGGGACGAAGCGGGAAGAGTAGCTCGGGATAAGGTTTCAGCCGTGTTGAGCCCTTATTTAAACATAGTAGAGGGAGATTTGAGATTTGGCGACCCTGCCGACTTGACTAAAGAGGAGTTTAGAGAGCTTATTACATTTCTAAATATTCATAAATAGTTTAAGATATTTGGTTCTTTCTGGCTATAACATAATAAGGAGGGACACAACATGGGAGGAATGATAGGGGAGAGAGAAATAAGAAGTAATAGGGCTAGGATGAAAGTGGTAAAGAGGGTTTCGGAGATATTGAAAGATAAGAGTCTAATCGTATATAAAAGATTCTTGATGAAAATGGCAAATCAATATAAACCGATAATGAACACAGGGGTAGTATTAACGGAATTTACAAATAAATAGGATGACTCTACCATAGGAGCAAGACCCTATGGTAGACTCCTTCTTCAAAGAGGAGAAGATAAATGTCTAGAGCAAAGCCGAAATCGTCAAAAACGACGAAAGAGCAGGATAATCAAAGGATTAGAGATTTAGAGGCTCGGAAGGAAAGAGATAGACTTTTGAATTATCAGTATTCTCCTTGCGTTTATTGTGGCGAGGCAGCGAGATGGCGTTGGCCTACTGGCAAAGAAGCTGAGAAAGAGAAGTACGAGCCAAAACATTGTGGTAAGGAAGATTGTCAGAAGAAGTTTATGGATGCGATGATGGACAAAAAGAGGTCGAAATGATAAAAAGATTTAAGAGATATATTAGGACGAAAAGGCTGAAAAATCAACTTACTATGCTCTTGTCTTTGGATTCATATTTAAAGAATCAAGGAATCTCTAGACAGTTAAGGAGACTTTTTTGGAGGAAGATGGCTTCAGAGGAAAATCGAACTTCTACTATAATGCAGTTGTTAGGAGAGGTAGAAAAATTGTGACAGATACGACTCGTGAATGTTTAATTGAGTTTTTAAACGAATTTCAGAACGAGATTAAAGAGCCTATAGCTGATTATGGAGGGAATGAAAGGCAGGATTTTAAATTTGTTAAAAAGACTCTTGCTTCTGGAGGGATAGTCGATTGTTCTCCTCTTGATTATTCGACTGGAGTAGATTTATTAAAGCCGATAAAGGGCCGTAAATATAACACGGGAATATGTATGGATTTATTAGAGCACGTTTCCAATCCTTTTATTGTTGGGGAAAATATTACTAATTCTTTAAGAAAAGGAGCATTACTATTTGTTACAGCTCCGTTTGTTTGGGGCACACACAATTGTCCGAATGATTACTTCAGATTTACTGCTGAAGGCTTGAAGGTTATATTTCCTAAGCTCGAATGGTTACGGATAGATATTCGGGTGGATGATTGTTGGAAGAATCTTAAAAAGTTTAGAAAAGATGATAAGATTGTAAAGTTTTTTAGGGTTGTAGGAGTCTTTAAAAAGATATGAATAAAATAATAGTTTATACATCGATATATGGAGATAAGGATAATTTGATAGTCCCTAAATTAGAGGGATGTGATTTTGCATTTTTTACTGGCGATGGTGGGATAATGAACGCTAAGAAATTCAAGATACTACCTCATAGATATTTTGGAGAATATAAATATAGTATGTGGGTAGATGGAAATATTAAAGTTTTTGGGGATATTAAATCTTTAGTCCAAAGGTATATGAAAAATTATGATATTGTAGCTCTAGCCCATCCTTTAGAAAGTCTTGGAATTAAGGTTTTAATTTTTGATGAATTTAAGGTATGTATAGACCAGAAATTTGGAAATGTTTTGGATGTGAAAAGGCAGATGTTAGATTATAAAAATGATAATTGTTCTGATATTCCCGTTTTGGCTGGTGGAGTAATAATAAGAAAGCATAATGTAGAATCTATAAAAAATTTTGGTGAGCGATGGTGGGAAGAGATTAAAAAATATAGCATTCGTGACCAATTAAGTTTTTCGTATCTTATCTGGAAATTAGGGCTTAGATGCGGTAAATTGGATAACGTTGGGCTAGAGGCTAACTGGTTTAAATATTATAATCATAAAAATGAATAAATCAATTCTTTACACAGCAGTATTTGGCGACGATATAAATGTTTTAGACAAAAGCAAGGAGAATATTTCCGATGGTTGTGATTTTGCTTCTTTCACGTCTTTGAAGGAGGATAGGTTTACGGCTAGAAAGATGAAGTTATTACCTCATAGATATTTTAATTCTTATAAATATAGTATTTGGACGGATGGCAATATACAAATAACGCAAGATATTGTTCCTATCGTTGAAAGATATATGGAAAAGGGAAAGATAGTTGTTTTAACTTATCCAGATGAACCTCATAATCATTATCGAGAGGGCGAAATCTGTGTTGAATTTGGTAAAGATATAAAAGAGAATGTAAACCCTCAATTAGAGAGATATAGGCGGGAGGGTTGTCCGCCACTGTCTACTGTTTGGACTGGAATAATCATTAGAAGGCACAATGACCCAGAGGTTATTAAATTTGATGAGTTGTGGTGGAATGAAGTCTGCATTGGAAGCGTAAGGGACCAGATTAGTTTTCCTTATGTTGCTTGGAAACTTGGAGTCGAATATGTTACGGTAAAGAATGAAGGATGGGATGGGGAATGGTTTAAATATTTTAATCATTTTATAAAAGAGGAGGAGTAGATGGCTAAAAAATGTAAATGTCCTGTAAAGAAAAAGCTTATGGGTTTAAAAAAAGGAATGATTTTAGACGGTAAGGTGATAGACAAAATATCTAGCTGGAAACTTTATTATGATATGGAGGTTGAAAAGGTTTGCGGGCATTATGACCCTGCCCAAAAGGTTAATAAGGTTTTAATGGCAGCTTTAGATGAACTGATGCCTGCCTATATAAACAAGCCGCAATGGGTTGAGGAACGAAAGGCGATGTTGATAGTTTTTAAATGATAGGAGATAGAGTTATGGAAATTTTTACCGATAAGGCTTTGACTTGTATTTCTTGTAGTCTAGATTTTATTTTCACTAAAGGTGAACAAGATTTTTTCTTCAAGAAGAATCTCGATATCCCGAAAAGATGTCCTGAGTGTAGAAAGAAAAAGGTGGTAAGAAATAAGAAGCGACAGAAGAAATTTTTAGCCGCTATTGCAGTAAGGGAGTATATAAATATTGAAATAATATAATAATGATTTTAAGGAAAGGAGGTTGTTATGTCCAAGTTTTTGATAGTTGGCGGTGGCTATATTGGTTCGTATTTAGCGACTAAGTTGCCTGATAGTAAATTATTAACGGGTTATATTGGGGATGAAGCTACTCTTGTTAATGCTTTAACTAAAGAGTTTCCTAGCCATATTTTAATAAATTGTGCCGGAAAGACTGGTAGACCGAATATAGATTGGTGCGAAGATAATAAAGATATAACTTTTGGAGCTAATGTAGGCCTTCCTGTTATGATTGCCGAAGTTTGCAAAAAGCTTGGTCTTTATTGGATGCATATTGGTTCAGGCTGTATTTATGATGGATACGAAAAAGATTTTGACGAAGAGGATACTCCTAATTTTTTCGGTAGTTTTTACGCAAGGACAAAATATTGGTCTCAAGAGATATTGTCAGAATATGCAGAGGCTTGTGTATTAAGAATCAGGATGCCGATAGACGAAAATCTCGCTCCGAGGAATTATATTTCAAAAGTTGTAAACTATGCTAGAGAAGGTAAGCCTATATTCAATCTTTTAAATTCAATGACGATATTAAATGATTTAGTTGAAGTTATTAAGTTTTTAGCCGAAGGAGGGGAGACGGGGGAATATAATGTTGTAAATAATGGAAGTATGGTCATTGGAGACATACTTAAAATTTATAAACAATATGCAGACCCAAGGCTTGAGTGGATAGAAAAAGAATATTCTACTGTAGCTAAAGGGCTTAAGGCTGGTAGGTCAAATTGCATTATACTTCCAAAGAAGTTGGAAGATAAGGGATTTATAATGCCAGAATTAGAAGGAAGTGTTGCCAAGATACTAAAAGAATATGCAGAAAAGAAAAAGGGTTTGTGAAAAGAATAAAAAGATTATAAAAATTTTTTATAGTTTTAAACTAAGTATATAAAGGAGATTTACCTTTATGTTTTGTTGTTAAACTGTCTTACATTTCCCTTGACCGCATGATATAATATGTTATATTATATGAAAAGGAGGGGAAAGATGAAAACAGAATTAACAGAAATGGCTATAAGGGCGAAAGAGGAGCCGGGAGTCCTCGATGGAATACTCCTGAAATGGCAGAGAAAGGTTAAGTTAGAGGGATGGGTGAGGAATAAAACTTTACAAGATTCGGACACGAACGATTTGAAACAGGAAGTTTTGATGAATATAGTTGAACGATTTGGGGAATATGATGAACATAGAGCAGCGTTTGAGACTTGGGCTTTTAACCGAGCAAGACAAGTTATAAGAAGTTGGGTGAGAAAAAGATGCTTAGAAAAAGCCCCAGTTTTGAAGAAAGGTTTTAGGGGGAGGGAGTCTATAAGAGGGAAGATAGGTCCTATTCCCGAAGGAGACATAATAACATATCCTGAAGGGGTTGGATATGTAGATGAGTTTGAGGGGCATGTCCAGATGATAGGAACAATAATATCTGAAATGGATATGCAAGAAAGAAACAGGGAAACGACAAGGAAGACTTTTAAGATGTTAGCCGAAGAACAAACTAAAAAAGAGATTGCTGAAGAGTTAGGGATAACCAAAGGGAAGGTAGAAGCAAATATAAAGAGGATAAGAAAGGCCTACGGAATACTCGAAGAAGCCAAGATGTTAGTATAAAGGCTATAATATAATAAGAATAGATTGGAGAGGGAGATGGCAAAGAGGCAGATTATAGAATATGAAGGTAGAAAGATGCGTTTGACTTACGCCATACACGAAAGGATGATGAGGCATTACGCTATAGCCGAGTTCTTAGGAATAAAAAATTTATCGGGTTATTTTAGACTTAAGGTTTTTCCTAACGTTAGTTTGGACAGGCCGTATGAAAAGGCAAAAGATTATTGGATTACTGATTGTCATATTAAAAAATATTTTGATGATGTTTTGAGGGGATTCGAGAAAGCCCATTCGATTATGGGTGAGGGGGCATTTAGAAAAGATATAAATAAATTATTAATAGAAATAAATGCTATGGCGGGGGCTGCCATTGAGTTATGGCCTACTCCTCCTAAAGGTTGGAAGCCATTCAAACATTTAAAGCCAAAGCCAAGACCAAAGTCAGATGGTAAAAAATAAAGACTTAAAGTCTAAATGTCTGTCAATGATTAGTCATTTATAATGTGACTATGTTAGGAAATTTTTGACTAAATGAGACAAAATTAAGGTTGATGGCTATAATAGACTGAAGAAAGATGAGGGAGTTATGGAATGATAAAAATGAAGATAGGTTTAGACGGAAGAGTTTGGAAGAAGGAAGAGGGTAAGCAGGATTTGATAATAGGCATCATAGAGCAGGATGTTTATAAATGTCAAAGGTCGGCTAACGAGCATTTACATTTTGTTCATAATGGCTGGGGCCTTGATTCTGATTTACTTAATTCGTTGATAGATAGAGGCGTTAAGATAATTCATATTCACGATAAATTTTTTGATGAACATTATTATTCTGAGCTTGATATGATGAAGGAGTTCGGCGTAGAAGAGGAATATGGAACTAACGGTAGACAAACACTTCTTTCTAAAAAATATTGGGGAACAAGTCCAGATTACGAGAATAAATCTAATGGATTTGTTCACTTGCACGTTCATACCGAATACTCAATGCTTGACGGTATGGGTCCGCTACCTGAGCTTATTTTGAAGGCTCGCAGAATGGGGATGAATTCTCTAGCCATTACTGACCATGGAAATTTATTTGGAATACATAAGTTTCATAGATTTTGTAAAAGGGTAGGGATAAAGCCTTTGATGGGTTGCGAATTTTATGTGGTTGATGATGTGTCTGTGAGAGAAAGAGGGAGAAATCATATAGTTTTAATAGCAAAAAATAAAAAGGGATATAAAAATCTATTAAAACTATCTACCTTATCTAATTTAGAAGGTTTTTATTATAAACCGAGAATAGATAAAAAAATGTTGGCTGAATGTAATGAAGGACTTATAGCTTTATCTGGGTGCATAGCCGGAAGAGTGTCTCAACATATTTTGAATGATGAATTAGACAGAGCTAAACAGCATATTTCTTGGTGGAAGGAAACTTTCGGGAATGATTATTATATAGAGATTCAGCCTGATAAATTAGAAAAATATATTAAAATAAATCCTATTCTTATAAAATTGGCTAAAGAGTTTGGGGTTAAGATTGTTTCTACAAATGATGTCCATTATGTCGAAAAGTCGGATAAGAAAGCTCACGACGTCTTATTGGGTATCCAGAAAAAACAAACATTAAAAGATAAGCCCGGTTTCGATACTGATGTATATTGGTTTCAAGGTTTAAAAGATATTAGAGGCCATTTTGAACAGTATCATCCTACCATTCATCATTTAGACTTTGACGAAGCTATCAAGAATACCCAAGAGGTTGCGGATAAAGTAGAAATATTTGATATAAAGGGAAGTTATGAACTTCCGAAAGCGAAAAGTAATGCCTTATCGTTCAGTAAATATTCGGAGACAGAATCAAGGTCAGAATATCTTGATAGATTTCAATATGAATTAGGTGTAATTAAGAGTCTTGGATTTGAAAATTACTTCTCCCTTATAGCGGAAATAGTCAGTTTCGCTAAGAGCAAGGGAATACAGGTAGGGCCCGGCAGAGGTTCGGTATCAGGTAGTCTTGTTTCTTATTGGATGGGAATTACAGCCGTAGACCCTATAAAACACGGTCTTATATTTGAAAGATTTTTGAATACTAGCCGAAGAGGTGCTCCTGATATTGATATTGATTTTGACGCTTCGAGGCGAGAAGAAGTTTTAGATTATATAAGGTCTAAATGGAAAACTTCTAAGATATCCACTTATATATCTATTCAAGGCAGAGGTTCGATAAAGGATTGTTGTAGAGTATTTGGGATATCTTATGGAATGGCAGAGGTAATGTCTAAAGCCTTTCCGGCTAGGGCTGCTCAAAATATAACTATCGACAAGGCTATTCTAACCGAAGGTTCTTTTAAGAAGTTCTATTTTGAATATCAAGAAATGTTTAAGGTCGCTCGAAGGCTTGAAGGTAGAATTAAAACTGTAGGTCTTCACCCCGCAGGAATAATAATATCAGATGTTTCTATATCCGACATAGTTGCGTTGAGGTTAAGTAGCGCATCGACTGGAGAGCCTGTCGTTCAATGTGATATGGAAGATGTAGATATTCTCGGGTTATTAAAGTTTGATTGTCTCGGGTCCAAAACTCAAACGACTTTATCTATAGCGAAAGAATTATCTGGAGTTAAAAGTTTGCTAGAAATACCATTGGATGATAAAAAGATTTTTAATGAGTTCAAGAAAGGTAATTGTTGGGATATATTCCAATTCCAGAGCGAGTTAGGGCATGATACCGTTATGAAGGTAAAACCTAATGATTTTGAGACTTTAACTGCTATAACGGCTCTCATCAGGCCGGGAGCATATGATTTTATTGATGACTTCACTAAAGGAAATTATGACCCTATCATCGAGGCCTTGAGGCCTATTTTAAAGGATACGAGAAATATAATTTTATATCAAGAGCAAACCATGGAAATAGCTGTAGAGCTAGCAGGGTTTAGTTTAGAACGAGCAGACGATTTGAGAAAGGCTATAGGAAAGAAAAAGATAGATAAAATGGCATCTCTGAGAGATGACTTTATAGAAGGAGGAGTCAGCAAAGGCCATTCAGAAAAGATGATGATGCAATTATTTAAGATAATCGAGAGGTCATCAAATTATGCGTTTAACAAGTCTCATGCTGTGGCTTATACCCTTAATTCTTATTGGTCTATGTGGTTTAAAGTCTACCATCCCGTAGAATGGGCTACTGCTGAATTATCGGTTCAAATAGAAGACGAAGATAAGTTGAAGAAATATTTGGAAGATACAATGAGGAATGGAATATCTATTTTACCCCCAGACATAAATAAATCAGAATGGGGATTTATAAAAGAAGAAAATTCTGTGAGATGTGGTTTGGGGATGGTAAAGAAGTTTTCGGTTAAAGGGTATGCAGAATTATCAATACATAGACCTTACGAAACTTTTTTAGACTTTATGGGTAAGACATCAGGTGTTAAAATAAATAAGGGTGCGGTTCAATCTCTCATCAAAGCGGGCGTGTTTGATGGTTTCGGCAAAGGTAGAAGGCCTTTATATGATTTAGTCGAGCAGTTAAAGAGCAAAAAGAAAGCATCTAGTCAAGATATAATTTTAAAGGATGTAGAATGGACACCTAAACATAAATCTAAGATGGAGAAAGAGGCGATGGGGTTTTATATATCTGGACATCCTATATTACATTATAAAGAAAAGCTGAAGGATTTAGGTATAAACGTAGAAGACGGGTTAGGAGAAACAGGGGAGAGAAGGACTATTAAAGTAGCGGGAATTATTGATAATATAAAAAAGTGGAAGTCAAAAAATGGCGAGATGGCTTTTATAGATATTTCAGGATATGAACAATATTCAATTAATGTATGGCATAATGCTTGGATAGTTTACGAAAAACATTTATCTATAGGTGATATGATAGTCGTAATTGGTCACAAACTTGAGTCGAGAAATAAGATAGGAATAGAAAAAGGTGATAGTCTAACGGTGGTTCAATGACGGAATTAGATTTTATTTATCATGTTAAAAGAGCTAGAAACCTTAGAGGGATTAAAAGGGTTGTGGGTTTTATTTTAGGAAAGTTTGAAGCTATTAGAGGGTTTATGGCTATAATATAGTGAGGACGGAAGCTATGAATAAAGTGGTTAATGAACCAATTAGAAAACAATCGATGTTGATAATAAGAAAGTCTTTGAACGAATGGGTTTTCCCCTCTTCCTCGGGAGATAAAGATTGGACGGTAAAGTATTTTGGCCCTAGTCGCTCGGGAGGGGCGAAAAGATTATCCTGTAATTGCCCTTCGGCTATTTATAAACATTCAGATGACAGGATTTGTAAACATATAAAATATTTACTAAAAGAAGGAGTGTCTTTATATGGAATTTAAAGAAGAAATAAAATTAGACGGAGATATACATTTATCCTCTACGACTCAAGAAGAAATGGAGTGGATGAAGTCTACTCTTCAGACGACTATAACAAAAGCGTTAGATGGATGGCATAGTTGGCACAAAGTGAAAGGGGAAAAGACTTGTAAAATAAAGGCAAATTTTCAGCTAATACTTAAAAAAAGGAAGGTGAAAAATGGGTAGGTTGCAAGAGGTCAAGAAGGAAATAGAACAGATTTATAACGATAACGGCTTGATGTCGGTGATGGAGGCTATGGATATAATAGATAAATATACTGGCGTAGATGCAGCTAAGTTAATGGAGTGTTCGATAGATTCTTTACAGGCTGATGCTCTTAAATTATGTTCTTTTAATTGCTATCTTACCACTATAGCAAGTGACCTTGAATCTAATTTTGTCAAGGCTACTAACAACAGAAAATTTCAAGAAGCAAATCAATGGATGACCATAAAGGCCGCTACTCCTGCTATGAAGTTGGGGGAAGTAGATAAACATGCTGAATCTGGAATTGCCCTCTATAGACAGGAGGAAGCTTCCAAGCAAAAAAAGGCTATGATAATGAGGTCGGCTGTGGAAAGTATTCAGGAAGTAGTTCAGATGTTAAAGAAAGTAGTAGAAAGGCTCTTGATGCAGGGCCCAATGGCAAATATATAAAATAGTAAATTAATAAACTTGTTGAGACTGGAAGTCCTCAACGGGAGAAGGTTAAAGGAGGTGATTGTATGGAGAAAGTTTTGAAGACTTCCTATATGGAAAACTTGCCTAGTCCGAATTATAAGACGAGACAGTTTTCTAGGACGATTGAAGAAACTCTTGAGCTTCAGGATTCAGAGGAAGGAAAGCAGCAATTTCTCGAAGCATCTGCTAGACAGCAGACAATATGCGAGACTCTAGTCAAGAATGATATCGCAAGGCATAAGGAGTTGATGGAAGGATAATGTGGGATAGCCCACCAATAGCGAATCAATCGCACAAAAGCGCATAGGCGTAAAAGGAGAAAAGAAGATGTCAAATTTTAAAGTAGAGAAATCGGATTTTGTAGTTCCACCGGAAGATAGTTATTTTCTGGACTTAGTTTGGATAGAACAGCTTGAAGGAAAGAATGGGCCATATTATAGATGGCATTGGAAGATGTCAGATATTCCCGAACAAAAAGAATTAGTAAGGGCAAGGGCTACATCTCAAACTTCGTTAGTTCCTACATTAAATAATCGTTTTGGAATGTTTTTGGATATTCTCTCAGGCGGTTTAGAGGAAGGACAAGCAGGTTCTACCGAAGGGATTGTGGCCAAGAAGTACAGAGTTAAAGCGTTTATTGAGCATAACAAGGTTGGAGAGAATACGTTTTGCAACGTGACTAAACTCATTACTGGAACCTCTAAGGCTGGAGAAGGGATAGGCTATAAAGGGGTTACAGAGAAGTTGAAAGAGCAGGTTAACGAGGTCTTAGCCAAAGCGGGCAAGGAACAGCTTGAGGTTAAAGAGCCTAAAGAGCCCAAGGAATCTAAGGACGAAGCTAGTCCTGTGAAGTCGAGCAAAACAGCCGATATTCCTTGGTAGTTAGTCGGTAGTTAGATGAAGTCGGCGGGTAGGCCATCCCTATCTTGAGTCTTTCCCTTGGTTTACCCGTCAGACTTTTAAAGGATAAAATGCGTATAACTAAATTAGAATTAAAAAATTTTCAAAAGCACGAACATTTTGAGGCAGATTTTACGGATAAGGTCAATGCCTTATACGGGGAAACCGACTGTCTATCGTCTGATACTTTTATTCTATATCATACTGTATCAATTAAAGGAGTTTTGCAGAACTGTAAAGGTGGAACGATTAAAAGACTTTATGATTTATTTCATAAAATTTCGGCTAAAGGTAAAGGGCTTTATTTTAGAAAAGAGTCTTTAAATAGTAAATATAAAATTGCTTCAATAAATGATGAGGATTTAGTTTTTAGAAATGATATTGAAGATGTCGTTCATTCAGGTAAAAAACATTTATTTGAGGTAGTTACAGAAAGTGGGTTTAAGATTAAAGCCTCAGGAAAGCATAGATTTTATGTAGGTTCAGGAAAATATCGAAAATTGCAGGAATTGTCTAAAGGAGATATTGTTTATATTCACACAAATAAGAGGAAGAAAATAAAGAAAAAAGTTGAAAGGCATAAATCAGTTTGTGTAAAACAACATCCTCAAGGTAGCTTGAAAATAATCAATAAATGTAGATATTACCGAATCCAAAAAAGTAGATTAGTTTACGAAGCTCGATTAAATGGTTTGACTATAGAGGGATATAGAGGAATTTTAAATAGTAATGAGGATATAAAACATTTAAGATTTATAAATTCATCTATATATGAAATACATCATAATAATTTTGATAGATTAGATGATAGATTTGAAAATCTTAGTTTGATGATAAAGACAGACCATAAAAGATTACATAGAGAACAATCTATTTTAAATGTAAGGCCTAAAGCCTATCCTGATATTATTCAAGAAATAAAAGATGTTGGATTTGGTGATACATATGATATTAAAGTAAAAAATCCTTATAATAATTTTATAGCAAATAATTTAGTGGTTCATAATTCAGGAAAATCTTGTATAGTTAGAGCTATTAAGTGGGTGATTTATGGAGAGCCTAAAGGGGATATAGTTAAGAAGGAAGGAACGGATAAAACGTCGGTTCGGATTACTCTCGATTCGGGGGTAATAGTAGAGAGAAGAAAGTCAACATCAGTTAATGCTTATATAATATATAAAGACAACGAAGCAAGAAAGTTTGATTCTATAGGTAAATCTGTTCCAGATGAAGTCAAGAATATATTTAATATGAATCCGATGATTGTGAATAAAGAGCAAGTTTTTTTAAATATATCTAATCAAATATCTCTGCCTTTTATGTTAAAAGATTCTTCTACTTTTAGGATGAAAGTTTTAAATAAGTTAACAGGAAATGATGTTCTTGACGAAGTCGCCCAATCATTTAACAGGGATTCACTTAAGTTTAGTCGTGAGGGTAAAATTATAGATGAAGAAGTTGAGGCTAAGAGGTCATCCTTAAAAGAGTTAAGTGACGAAAAGAACATAACAGAAGGATTATTGTCTAGGGTAAAACCTTTAGTGGAGTCATCATCCAAGAAGATAAAGAAATATAAAGAGGCTTCAGATATTAAGCGTAGATTGAGCGTATTAGATGACAATGTTCAGTTTAACTTGAATAAAATGGAGTGCATAAAATATCCAGATGAGAAAATCATTTTTCGGGTTGAGAAAATAATTGATAAATTTGAAAAAGTTAAGGCCTTTTCTCAAAGGTTATCGTCAGGTCAGGAAAATTTATCTATTATATCTGACCAGTTAAAGTCTATAAAATTTCCCAAAAATGTAAAGTCTTTATATGAGAGGGCAGAAATGCTCCTCAAAGTGTCCAGATTGACTGCTGATGAACGAAAGAAGGCAACCCTATGGTCTACCATAGGCGAGGAATTGGTTACAGTTGCGGAGCGGGTAGAGGAGGGTAACATTAGATATATTCAAATTTTAAAGAAGTATAACAAATGTCCAGTTTGTCAGAGTAAATTGACGGATGAGATATTTAAGGGGATTAAATTATGAGGGTGGAAATTAGATTGAGTAATTTTGAGGAATGTAAAGATTGTCTTTTATTGAAAGATTCGGGTCAAATTGAGGATAGGTATAAATGCAAACTTTATAAGATAAATTTAGATTGTGATGTGAGGCATAGAATCCATAGGCCTCAAAAATGTATATTGGATAATGGGAGATAAAATATGATATGGATTGAAAGATTATTCTGGATATTAGGTATGTCATTCCTAGCATATATTTGTTTTGTTGGGGGGTATAAAAGGGCTACTGACCGTTGGACGGAACATTACCGAAAAGTTCTTGCTAAGCTATACCTGTTGGGGATTAAATTATGAAATTTTTATATACTTATTGTAGTCATATAAAAGGTTCAAATCCTCTTTATCGTAAAGGTAATTATTATGAAGATATAAAAGCTAAGATTAAAGAGATAGTGTTCTTATCGGGTGGTGTAGATATGGTGGTTCATGGAGGGGATTTCGGAGATGCTCCGATGATGGCTCTTGGCGTGGCAGATGAGATAGTAGATATGATTGAGGCGGGAGGAATTCCTTGGTATATAGTTAGAGGGAATCACGACGAAATAGGCCATAACCCAAATCTTTCGGGTGAATCAATTTTAGACCATATTTTTAGACGTTCAAAGTTAATAAGGCATCTTGATGTCATAAATGATGGTATCGTTACTGAATTTGAAAACGGAAAACAGATTAGAGGTGCCAAGACTGTTATTCAGGGATTTGATTTTTATCACGGAATAGAAAAAGATTTGAATGAAAAAGGTTTATATTGTTCTGTTGAAACAGATGGGAAGAAGATAGCTGTTGTTCATGCTCTTATAATGGATAAACCATTCCATCCCCAAGTATTACATTCCGTCATAGGCGAGATTAAAACAGATTTTGATTTAGTTTTGATAGCCCATAATCATACAGAGATGGGAATTATTAAATATGGGAAAACTTCTTGGATTAGTATAGGGTCGTTAGCTCGTATTACGTCTGCTAAGAGCGATATAAACAGAATGCCTAATGTTTTATATGTTGATACCCTTGAACCTTCTTTAAAGATAATTCCTCTTAAATGCGGTAGACCAGTAGAGGATGCGTTTAATTTAGAGTTAGTGGATAAAATTAAGGAGAGGGAAGGTTCAATAGAGAGTTTTATAAAAAGTCTTGAATCGACAAAAGTTAAAGGTTTAAATCTTAAGGGTATTATTGAAGAATTATGCGAAAAGGAAGCTGTAGATAAAGAAGTTTTAGATGAGATAATAGATAGGATAGGAGCCACTGAACAATGAGGAGGGTTTATGGATTACAAAGAAGAGCTTGACAAAATCGAAAAGGATGTTAACGAAAAGAAGATAGAAAAGGTTCGGTTAGAGGAAAGACAAAAGGCGTTAGGGATTGAAAGGGATGACATATTAAAGGAGCTTGCAGAGCTTGGGGTTTCTCTCGACGAGTTAGATAGTTATTTAGAGAAAGAGGAAAAGGAAATAAAAGAGGGGATAGAAGAATGTCAGAAGATTTTACTGGAAAAATAGAAGAGATTGGATATAAGCTAGCTATTCATCAAAGACATTTTGATGAATTAGTTGGAAAGTGCGATATGTTATCTCAACAGCTAGATGTCCATAAGAAGAGGTCTAGCCTTATTTCTCATAAACAGGAAGTTTATTCCAAGTCAATAGAGATATTGGATTTAGCCCAAAAGGTCTCTAGGGTTACGATGAAAGATGGCTTCGAATCTATAGTAACATATGCCCTTCAATTTATTCTTGGCGTGGGTTATAAGTTTGAACTTGAGTTTGATAGGTGGGGTAAATATCACGAAGTTAACTTCAATATAAAAACTGATGATTTCAATCTAGCGTTTGACCCTCTCGATACATCTGGAGGCGGAACGATAGATATAGTTTCTCTGGCGTTAAGGGTAGCTATTATGGAATTACATAAACCAGAAATATGTGGGCCTATAATTCTTGATGAAAGTTTTAAACATTTATCTCGTCAGCATTTATTTAAGGCAGGTGAATTTTTAAACGCTTTAGCTGAAAGAGTGGGTAGGCAGATAATAATAGTGTCTCATAAATCTGAACTTGTTAAAATGGCTCACAAAGCTATAGAGGTTAAATGAAATTAAAGATTGAATTAGTTCCTTCGTCTTCTTTTTATAAGAACGTTCGTAGTAATGTATCAAGAAGTGAATGGGATATAATCAGAAGAAAATCTTATCAGAAGGCAAATTATAAATGCGAAATATGTGGCGGAGTAGGGAGCAAGCATCCAGTTGAGTGTCACGAAGTTTGGGAATATGATATAAAAACTAAAATTCAAAAATTAGTTGGATTTATTTCTCTTTGCCCTAAATGTCATCAAGTAAAACATATTGGGTTATCGCAAATTCGAGGTCTTTACGGTGAATGCTTAGAACATCTTTCTAAGGTGAATAATATATCGATAGATAAAGCTGAAAAATATATTGATGAGCGCTTCGAGGAATGGCAAGAGCGGAGTAATATTAAATGGACGTTGGATATAAGTTTACTAGAAATAAATAAATGAGTATATGGACTTATCTTAAAACTTGTTTGGTAAAGGGTTGTAAAAATGAAGTAGATTTTCAAGGGCATCATATTATACATAGAGGTTCGGGAGGAAGTGATGGACCTTGGAATAGATTAAAAGTTTGTAGAATTCATCATAATGAAGCACATGATATCGGGGAAGATGGATTTTTAAGTAATCATCCAGAACTTAAATTTTGGGTGGAGAGGGGAAAAAGGATTGAACGGGTATGGCAGAAAGAAAAGACAGGAAAGCTAGAGAACTTATCGGAAGAAGAGCGAGACATCTTGAAATACATCCAGAAAGTAAGAAAGTTTTACTCAACGGTTTCGAGTTAATAGTTTGTTGCGATAAAGTATGTGCGAAGCCTAGAATGACTCGGAGTGATGTTTGGAAGAAGCGTCCGATAGTTGAAAGATGGCTTGCTTATAAAGATTTAATCGCAATGTCATATCGTTCACAAGGAGGAGTTACGTTTTTTAATCCTGTATCGGTTGGATATATATTTTATCTAAAGGACAATCGGCGGATAGATTTGGATAATTTAATTAAAGGTATAAATGATGCGTTAAACAGGTTGGCTTGGCCTGACGACGATGTAAAGCATATTAGGCAGTATGATTATGCTCGGGCAGTTATAGATACAAGTTTAGAAGAGGAAAGAGTAAAAATAACAATAAAGCCGTTAGATGTTGGATTATGTTGTTAGCTATAATAAGATATAGAGGATAGGGGGGTAGAGAAATGAAAAATTTAATAGCCATAGTTATAATAGGGATTATAGTTTTATTATCTAATGCATCAGTAGCGTTGGCTAAACAGGTCTATAATTGTGTTGAGGGAAAGTGGGAGACTATTCCAGATAATTCAAAATGGAATCTTAGGTATAATTCTCATTCAGGCAAGTGGAGTTATCAGCCTAATGGGGCTAAGATTGTTGTAAATCATCATAATGATTCTTGGGATTGGGATTCAGGTCACGCCAATGAAGAGGACGAAGAGGATGAAGAGGATGATTAATTTAATACAGAAAATTGCTAAGAAGAAGGTTCAATGTATTTATGTTGAAAAATTTTCATTTACTTCTCGTAAAAAGTATTTATTAGAACAATCATTTTTGTGGGAAAATTCTTTAAGGTATCAATTATTAGAATTAGGTATTGCATGGTGCGATTTTAAGATAGAGTTTATTGGGTGTTTATGTAGGATATAGTTAACTCAAAGGAGCGTGAGAAATGAGCGATTATAAAGAATGTTTTTGTGTTGGTGCTTCTAAATGTGGAGATGATTCGTGCAATATCGTCAAAGATTATATAAAGAAATGGGGTAGAGCATTTTGGAAAGAAGGACTAGGAAAGAAAGATGATAAGATATTTAGTTTAAGCAAGGAGACCAAATGAACACACATACAAAAGGAAAGTGAAAAGTAGAAAAAGGCATGGACAGCAAGTTTTGCAAGACTTGGCTAATTACAGAAGGTTCTAGAATTATAGTTGAAATATATAACGAAGAATCAGCCAAACCACATAGTCCATTGTGTTAATGTGCATGATAAGATGTTAAGAATGCTAAAAAATGCAAGTCTTTGGCATAAAGGGGATAAGTGGAGAAACGGAAGTAAATTGAGTAGAGCAGCTTGGAAATCTCATAATAATAACTTAGACCAAATAATCGAGGAGGGACTATGAACGAGCATGAATGCCAAGCTTGTGGAGGGCTTTTAAGTGAGTGCGTGAATTATGTCGGAAGCGAAGGAGCTCTTCAGGAGATTAAAACTGGTCGGTGGGTATGTTTGAATTATAAGTGCAAGGAATATAAGAAACCGAAGGAGCTTAAAGAGGACAATAAATGAAATGGCAACATTAATTTTTATAGAGAATAAGCATTGGCAGTTGAATTTTAGGGCAGACGGAAAAAGACATCGACTTTATGTACCTACTAAAAGAGTTGGCGAAAAGTTGGTGATGATGATTAAGGAGAATGAAGATATCAAGAAAATGCGAGAGCGGTTGAAGTTTTATTTTGAAGAGGAGATTGGGCTATTGGAATATGAGATGCTTGCTGTAAAACAATTTATTTATAAAAAAAGGCTTTCTCCAGTTGAAAGAAAACAATGCCGAGATATATATAAAAAGGTTTTAAAGAGAAGTGGACAATGATAATAATTATTGGTGAAAACTATTAAAGAAAAATAGTATAAGGATATGGAAATGAAAGATAAATTTATGTCTCAATGGACTTTTGAAGGAAAAGAATTAACTACAGATGAAGCTAATGAAATGAGAGAGAATAAAGAAGATTTTATGAGTGACGTTAATACGCAGACAATTAAACGAATAATAAAAGATAATCCTATGGAGTTTATGGACAAATTGTTAGAAGATAAGGAATGAGGATATGAAGGTTAAGGTTAATTTATGTGGATGGGCAGATAGCTTTTATGGCAGCAAAGTATTTTTTCCTTTACAAATAGCTATGAATGAATGTGTTGGAGATTGTGATTTCTTTTTTCAAGTTAAGAAAAAGTCTTCATCAGGTGGAGGTGTTAATACCCATTATAGAGTTGAAGTAATTGCTGCTAGATGTTGTGCCTGTGGATATCATGGTACACAAGAGACAATGGATTTTAGTATCTATGAATTTTCTTTTGAAGTTGCTCAATACACTAAAAATCTTATTTATCAAGGTGCAAGAGATTGTTTAAAGAATAAAAGGTTTACTACGGAAACCATAGAGATGCTGACTAAGGAGGAGTAAGAGATGAATGCATGTGATTTTGAAAATATATGTGAAAGAGTTCATAAAGCATACTGTCAATATTGTATTGATATTAAGGGCAAAGAATATTGGACTAAAGGAGATTATTCAAAACTTGAATATAAAGTAAAATTAGCAGATAGATACACAGCTAGAGCAGTTTTAGATTATTTAAAAGAGAAAAATCTTTTAGTTTAACAAGGAGGAGTGAGGATATGATAACCCCAAAAGATTGGAAAGAACATAAGAGCGAGATAATAGAACAAATCCTCGGTGAATATATTGATAATTATTTAAAATCAATCAATGTTAAAATATGGTATAGAGAAAGTAAATATGGGCGATGGACTTTTTCAACACCCCAATCTGAACTTACAGCAAATTACTTTATAGGAGAGTGAGGATATGAAACGACCTGTTAAGGAAAATATTACAAAAGATATGGATTCCATTGAGATAGCCTTAACAATCCAATGGAACAACTGCTGTGATGATTGGGAGAAGTATTGGGAAGAAGAACATACTCTACATATTGAATCCGAGAAAGAATTATGCAAGTTAAAAGAATCTCTCCCTACTGTTGAGGAGATAGAGAAGATATTAATTAAAAAGATAGAAGTTATAGAGTGTAACCCAAGAACTTGTGGTGCTTATGCAACTTTTAAAGGAGCAGCCAAAGCCATACATAAAAGTTTAACTAAGGAGTGAGGATATGAAATTCATAGTTGATTTAACTTGTCCCGACGGAGATTTCATAAAAGAAGAAGTTGAAGAAATGATAACTGATTGGTTGGATAAGAAAAGAAAAGAAGGAATCGCTTTTAGATTATTATATTCAGTTAAAAAAAGAATTAAGGAGTGAGGAATATGGAATTATTGAATGAATTAATATTATATATAGCTAAGACCTTTACTTATGACGATGTGGTGCAACATTCAAAAGAAATATTAGAACAAGTTTTTTATGAAGCAGTTATTAATAATTTAACTAAGGAGGTTAAATAGATGAGCAAACAGGATAAGCAGGATAATTTGGAATATCATTTAGACACGGGAATAAGCTTAGAAGGATTGACGGGCCTCCCTTCAGACTTAAAGGAGGATGTAGTCTTTTTAAACGCCTGTGTTGGTGCTGTCGTAACGTATTCCAAGGTTAAAGGCGGGCTAGGTATGCATGAGCATCGAAAGTTTTTTAGATTCAGAGAAGCTGTTCAAAAGGCTTTAGATTCTGAAGAGACTACAATCGCTGATATAGATTCTGAGGCATTTAAGACTTTCTTGAAATGGTGGAACGAACAAAAGCCTGATGCTGGTATTAATGAGATGGTAATAAGAGTCGATAAGAAGATAGTCGAGGCCGTATCTAATCACGATAAGGTTCTCAACGAGGGTAAATCTTAACTTTTAATCATCTTGACAAATGAAATATAATATGATATATTTGATATTGTCGGTATATTATCTTGGGGGTGTGTTTGAAAATAGATACCAGTTCGTTTAAGTCAGTTATAAAGGGTCATAAACTTCAAGGCGATAGCTATGATGAGGGGATAAAGGGAATGTTTGACACCGACATCCCTTGTAATCCTACTGACTTCAAAACCTGTCTAATCCATACCGTTCCATACTACACGGGAGCGGGAATGATGGGTGTTCATATTATCCATAATGTCTTGAATAATATTAAAGATGTTTGTGTAGATTATTGTTACCTTCCTGAACCATCTATCCGCAAAGTATTAAAATCTGGAAAAATCCCTCTCTTTGGCTTCGGAACAAAAATTCCGTTGAGGGAGTTTGATGTTTTGGGCTTTAGTATGTTCTTCGCTCCTAATATTTGTAATATGGTTCATATTGTAAAACTCGCTAATATTCCTTTTCTTGCCGAGGAGAGAGGTGAAGGATGGCCTATTTTTCTTTCTGGAGGTGTTTTAAATACTGCACCAGAATCTATTGCTCCTATTTTTGATGTTATGTTTATCGGAGAAGGCGAAGAGCAGACTCCTGTTATAATCAATACTATAAAATTTATGAAGAAAGATGGAAAGAAGAAGGAAGAAATTTTAAAGGCAATAGCTAAAATCCCCGGCTGTTATGTTCCGAGGTTTTATGAAAACATTTTCGACCCTATTACGAAAAGATATATTGGTTATAAAAAATTGTGGGATGGAGCTCCTGATAGAATAGATTGGCAAAAAGTAGACATATCTAATCCTAAATATAATTATACGATTGTTGACTATAAAAAGGATGTGGCTCGGAAGAGACTATATTTGACTAAAGATGTCGAAGTAACGAGAGGTTGTGTTCACGGCTGCAGATTTTGTGCGCCTTTTTCTTGGTATAAGCCATATAGAGAAAGAAACTTTGAAGGGGTGAAAGAAGCCATTAAGGCCCGAGAGGAAATGGGGACTGTAAGGATGATGGGCTTGACTCCTACAGATTATTCAAGATATAATGAGGCGAGGGATTATGCTATAAGTCTTGGTATTCAGTATGACGGATATTCAGAAAGAGTAGACCAGTTCGAGAGGACTTGGGATGACCATAGGAAGAAAAGGTCGGTCTGTTTTGCTCTTGAGTGTGCGGGTGAGTCTATGAGGAGAAGAATAAATAAGCATTTATCGGATAATGTTTTTTGGTCTGCCTTTAAGAAGGCTATCAAAGAGGGTATAGTAAAGACAAAGGTTATGTGTATGATAGGTTTACCTTTTGAGACTAAAGAGGATGTTATCGGGCTTCATAATTTAATGGATGAGATGTGGAAAGCTTCGAGAGCAATAAGGCCTATGTCCGCTATAGAGTTATCCGTAAATCCGTTTTTACCCAAGCCTCACACTCCTTTTCAATGGTGTGCACATAAAGAGAGCCCTTGGATGGCAGATTATGTTAGGATTTATAATGAAAAGTTTAATGACGGTTCTTTTGTCGTTTTCGATGAAAAATTAAATAGAAATGTTGTTAAGGGTTGGAGAAATGTTAAAGGTTCTCCTACGGGGAGGAAGTTAGAGTCTTTACTCGATAGGTCAGATAGACGGTTTTGTTTGCCGATGATACAATCTATTCTTAAATTCAATATATATTCAGAACAAGATTGGGGAGAGTCAAATTCTAAACTTTGGGTAGGCATAAAAAGTTATATGAAGTCAATCCATAATTATGATGTAGATGATGTTTTAAGGGAGTTTAAATTTGATGAGCCTTTGCCTTGGGATATAGTCGATGTTGGAACAAGTAGGGAATTTTTGTGGGCCGAGTGGCAAAAGGCCGCAAAAGCAGAAGAAACCGAAGGATGCAATTTTGGTTGTTCGGATTGCGGGATAATGCAGAAGCATCCAGAGTTGGTTAAAAATTCAGTTTGTAAGAAAAAGAAGGAATGGTTTGATAAATCCAATCCTTCAGGGGTTTTACAAAAAGCTCCGAAGCAGGAAGAAGGATGATTTTAGTTCTTTGATATGTTGTAGAGTTACAACGCATTATATGTGCGGGAAAGCTACAACAAAACTATATGAGAGTGGCAGTTGATTAGATAGCCTAACAATGGTATTTGTCTCCTGTGGCAATATCGGACAGCATTATCATCAGCTAAAACTAACGCAGGAAAATCAGCGGTGATAATGTTGGCAAAACTGCAGACCAACTGCCTCTCTTAACAAGGCTATACAGGAAACGCTAGAAGGATGATGGATTGTAACGCCTATTGTATAAACCGAATAGCCTTGTAACATTTAGGCTCTGAGGAGAAATCCTCCCCACGGAATTCATCCGTAAAGAGCCTTAATGAGCCCTACGCATCACCGTTTATGGAGCTGTTGTGGGGCGACTATTGTTCCGCTTGAGGGTCACTTAACAATATCCTCTTTGCTGAAATCCCCAGCCTCTACGCTAGCTAAGTGAGGTTGTGGTAAACGGGGTGGTATTGCGTACCGTTTATGGAACGAAGTACCACCCTTGGTTTAATATTTAGGAGGAAAAGATATGTCTATAGGAGCATGGTAATTTGTCTAAATCCGTTAACCATCACGGAGAATGGGGGACTGTCACGGCAGTCCCTAATATTTAGTTTGGAGGAAAGATGGAAGAAGTAGGAAAGAGTTTAATAATTTCAAGTTTCGTATTTTTTGAATTAATAATGAGTTCTTTGTTTGTGATTTTGGTTTATAAAGTTATTAAATGCGTTATAAGAGATAGAATAAAGTAACATTTAGCTTGTGGCGGGATAGACAGAAAGGCAGGCAGACATGATAGTAAAGATTAAAGAAAGAGGAACACAGTACGGAAGTTTTAGTTTCTTTGAGGGCGATTCGATAACTCAGAGCCTTTCAAAGGATATATCTTTAGCCGAGTTGCAGAAAATATGCAACAATGATACATTATTTTTGGTGTTGGTTAAGGATTGCGACGAAAAGCAAGAGTTTTTAGGTATTCACGTTTATAAGAATCACAAGCCAGTTCAATGGATTATGACAAACAATCCATGTTATTTAATGAATAATGAGGGTAGAACAATAGAAAAACTTTATTAATATTTTTTATATCCCGTCACAAGATATAAAAACAATCAAGGAGGACAAAGAAATGAGTTTACCGTTACCAGAAATAAAAAAAATTAAAATAACAGATTTAAGTCCAAACGACTATAATCCGCAGGAGATGCCTAAAGATAAATACAAAGGATTAGTCGGGCATATGCGTTCAGTAGGGTTTACGGACCCGCTCAAGATAAGGCCTAAAGGAGAGGAAGACCCAGAGACTATTAAGACTCCTTATGTATTGGTAGATGGCGAGCATAGATTAAGGGCTTTTATGGAGGTCTTTTCGGAAGAAGATGAGATACTTTGTGCAATAATGAAAGGTCCATCAGGCAATCCTTTGTCAAGAACAGAAGCTGTCATAAGCACAATAGCTTATAATTTTCAGCATGGAGATGAAAATCCCATCAAGATGGCCTCGGCTCTTAAGATAGCTTTAGATGATGGAATCTTAATGGAAGATATTGAAGATTTAACTGGGATGAAGAGAAATAGGATAGAAAATTTTATGGATTTTAGCAATCTTCCGGTAGGCGGAGGAGGAGCTATAGATGGGCCAGGCTTTGAAGGTTCGGGTGGAGGCGATGGGATTGAAAGAAAAGAAGCTATAATAATAAGTTTTTCTGTTTACCCAGAAGATAGGGTAAAGATAGAGGCAATCTTGAAAAAGGCAGAAAAGTTTCTTGAGCCTGAGACAGATATTGATGAGGCAAGAGGGAAGCAATTATTGATAGCCTTAGAGGGCTCAGAAGCATCATTGGATGAGCGGTTGAAGTCCCAAGAAGGTTAAAATACGTTTATTGAGATAATTTCTGTAAGGTTAAGCAGGAGCTAGGGTTAGATAAAATTGACAGCGTGGAAAGCGTGGAATAATGGACGAGTTGCCAAAAAGACATTTTAAGGTAATGGACGTAGTGATAGTTAGAAACGGGCTATCAAGGGTGTCTTTCTATATAGATGAGATAGATAATACTTTTGGGATAGAGGATTCGGTTGGCATTCTTCTTGAAGGAGAAACTCTTGATATTCTTGTGACAGCTAAAGACTATGCTGGCTCGGGAAGATATTTTATTAAGGGGTTGGTAATGGATGATTTGAAAAAGGGCTGGAAAGAAGCGAAACGGGTGGAGACTAAAGTCAAAGCCTTTATTGAAGACGTATCAT